>Ga0105046_10014539_pt1 | contig 12133 bp, 21 predicted proteins | sample MAT03_FD_78385 | JGI IMG/M metagenome (GOLD analysis project Ga0105046, IMG submission 78385) | Freshwater microbial communities from Lake Fryxell liftoff mats and glacier meltwater in Antarctica - MAT-03 (megahit assembly) | ecosystem: Environmental > Aquatic > Freshwater > Ice > Liftoff...
AGTTCGCGGCAGCCGGGGCACTCGGGCTGATCGGAGTTCGTCGCTTCGCCATCCATGATGGCGTTACACTACCCACTACAAACCGATAGCGCCAGCCCAAATGGGCGGTAAACAACTACGAAAGGAGTTCGTGCGGCGATGGAGGCGGATCTTGAGGTCCTCGTGCGCAGGTTGGAAGATTTGAATCGATGGGAAGTACTGCTCAATAATACAGAGATTCCTGAGGATTCTCCGCCGGAGTTCACCTTCCTCGACTCGAAGGCAATTGCGGAAATACATGCTGACAAGCGGGAAACCATCTTGCGCATTGCGTCGTGGAAACCGGGAGAGATTCAGGCTCCCAAACAGGGTACTGAATCGCGCAGATCCACCCCCGTCGGAGAAGTGAAACCCAAGTCGCAATTCATTTCCCTGGCTGAAGCGGGCGAGATCGCGGTAATAAGCAAAGACACGATCCGGAACATGATCGAGCGCGGAGACCTCCCTTGCTATCGACCTGTCCGTGGTCGCATTCTCATTGATCGCGACGAGCTGATGACGGCAATTCGTGACACTCGAAATCGCACGGTTCGAAGGGGTCGTGGTCAGGGGAAAAGGCCTTGGACAAACGAGGAGGTTTCACTCCTAGGGCGGATGTCGGATGACGCGGTTGCCGAAAAGACCGGCAGGCGGGTCTACCTTGTATTTCAGAAACGCCTATCGCTTCGCATTCCTCAATTCGGTGAGCCCGGCGAAGTTGGCGATGTCGAGAAAGTCACGCGACGCTTCAGCCGTTGGAATGAACACGAAAAGTCCCTGCTAGGAAATATGCGTGATGCCGAAGTTGCAAAAGAGACCGGAAGATCCCTCAATTCTGTGGTCAGCATGAGATCTGCGATGGGGATCAAGGAGTTCATTTCGAAAGTCATTAAGGCTCCAAAGACAGAGTAGGTGAGTGGCGTTTCTCGACGTTTACGCGTGGTCCGGAGAATCGTGGAGTGGAATCATGACTAGAATTCAGAAGCGAACGACCAAGGTTCAGCTAACGAGCAAGGGGCCTGGCCCAGAATATTGGAAGCTGCAAAAGAGGTATCGAACTAAGACTATTGAGTCCGACAAGCAGCAGTGTGAAGCACTTGCGATCGCAGTAGAGTTGAGCGGCTTTCGAAAGCGAAGCCAGGATATGAACGACTACCTGGCCGTGCTCCTGGCCACCATAAAATCCTATCAGGATCAGACAATATATCTCGAAGAGTGGATGCAACTGGTGCGAGAATGCCCTTTGCGCCGGATCTACACGGACGACTATTACAAACTCGCTAAAAAGATGGCCGCGACACTGACGGCCCGCGCGAAGCGCTCTTGTGATGCGCAGGAGTATCTGGTCGTCCTCACCGATATCATCAAGAGCTACGAAGACATCTATCATCCCCAGCAACTCTTGCCAGACGATCAGCAACTCAGCAAGCTTCTCAGCTACTACCGCGGGCCGCTGGGGAAACCGACTCGGGTCAGGGGAGTTCGTATCTCGGCGATAACCAAAGTGCTCGCGGGAACTCGGAAGCTCACCAGTGTTGAATTAGAGGAAATATCTAAATTGTTTACGATCTCTGCTAAAGCCTTCCAGCCACGGGAGACTTGAGTCGTGACCAAGAAATACAAGCCAAGAAGTTGGATGGAGTGGTCTAGGCAGTTCGCGTTGCGTCCTCTGCGTAACGACACGGACCTGAATGCGGCCACCGCTGTTCTGGGCGACCTTCTCAAGGAGTGCGAACTCGGCGAGGAGGGCGAGGACTATCTGAATGTGCTCGGCGATCTGATCTGGAACTACGAGAATGTGCACTTTGCTTTTCCATCGATCCCCGACGCAAAGATGCTTCGGCGCCTTTTGAATTTCCACCAAGTTACTGAGGTCGAATTAGCTCAAGCGAGCGGGCTACCAGAAACGACGATTGCCAGAATTCTGGCGAACAAGAGACCTTTCTCCCGCAGGCACATCAACGCCATCTGCAAAGCTCTTGACGCGTCGCCCTTGTCTTTCGATGGGCGCTAGCTCGCAGTTACGTCGTAATGCGGAATTATCGGAGCTGATCATGAAAATTCGCGCAACGTGCGAATGCGGGCCGTACAAAGGCTACAGCGGGCGTGCTAAATGGGATGGAAGAGCACATCTGTTTCAGGGTCGAGTTATTGGTACTCACGACGTCATCACATTTGAGGGCCGAACCCTGCCCGAAGTCGAGGAGGCTTTTCACGGCTCTGTGCTCCGTGGCTCAGACCTGGATCGCGCGAATCAAACCGGGCTACGGGATCGTCAACCTGGAAGAGTTCCGGGAATGCGAGTGGCAAATCCGGGGCATCGTTCGCTTCCTGACCGAACCCGACGTGATGACGCCCGCCATAGAAGCCCTTCGCGACAAGGCGCTAGAGGAGCATCGGGATGGCGAAGCTCTCCCGTTTTTATAAGGACGCTTCGCGTGCCATGGAGCAGGCAGGTCCAGCTTCGGGCAAGCCATGGAAGATTTAAGATTGTCCCGCCAGTCAAAACTAGTCCCACTGAGCTTCCGGTCGCGGGAGGCGGAAAATTGGTTTCGCACTTCGCGGGGGGGACGGGACCTTTCCGGATGTCAATTCACGTGCCATCAGGCTTAATTGAGGATAAGGACATGGAAAACATCAATCAGAATGACGTGCCGCAACTCACTCCCATGCAGATCGAGGCGCTTCCTGAGCGAGAACGGTGGCTTTGGCGTAATCCGGTCGCCCTCAAGGCGGTTCTGGATGGGATCGCATGTGCGAAGGCCGGCAACTTTGTCGACGGGCCCGATTTCGAGCAACTGGCGATAGATCTCGACGACGATGAGAACATAGACGTCAACGACCATTAGTCGCTAAGTCCGCAATCGAATGCACCCGGCGTGCTTTGCCAGCAGATCGGGTTCCCCGATGGCCTGCCGGTGCAAGACGATCAGTTGCCACTACGTGCGTAAGTTATTGCGACATCCGGGATTCCGTTTCCCTGGAAAGTACAACACACCTCGGTTCTCGCCTGATTGATCGTCTGTTTTTTTTCTCGCAAAGACCGGCATTGCCACCGCCAACGCACCGAACACGATTGGCAGGTCCTACCGGTAACTGCTGAGATTGATGTACGACAGGCAGGCGAGTATCGAGTGAAGGGTGTGCTTCGCTCGGAGAGCAGCAACGGCAAGCAGGCGCAGATGGCGGTGCACGCATCCTAGTAGTTTGACCTGACGTCCCGGCGTTCGGTAGCATCTCGGGACCCGCGAGGAACCAAACGTGATGGCGAATGACGATTTCATCAAGCGCTGGAAGGATTCCGGTGCCTCAGAACGTGCAAATTACGGCACGTTCCTGACGGAGCTGTGCGACTTCCTCGAAGTTCCCCAGCCCAATCCCACAAAGTCTGACGTTTCCAAGAACGCTTACGTTTTCGAGCGCGACGTGACGTTCCAACTGGGGGACGGATCCACATCGATCGGACGCATCGACCTTTACAAGCGAGAATGCTTTGTCCTCGATCGCCAGGAGTCGCGGCAGATAGCATCATCTAGACCACGATTCACAATGCCTTGCGGACCTTCATGATCCTTGAACTGACACAAGCCGTTGATCGAGTCGCCCAGGCGATCGATCCCAATGAATTGGCCTTCCTGGCGATGACGTCTAAGCTCGAGTTCCCATTTAGGGATCGCCTTGCCTATGCTCTCGCCCTGGCGATGCCAAACGACGAGCGCATTGCGCGAGAATGGAATCGATGCGACCTCGCTTGGCTAAGCGGCTCCGCACCTAGGCTCTTAGTTGAACTCAAGGCGTGTTACTCCTTCGATCTCGTCAGTCAACCAGAGATTTACTTCGGCCACCTTAGAAGAGACCTCCTCAAGGCAAGAATCCTCGCTGGTCCTGGGCCAGCCTGCTTTGCCGTCTTGATGGCCACCCACCTTAGCGGTCCCGTCCCTGCGGCTCTTTACGACACCGTCAAGTACGCGCGTGGGATCAACTCGGCGATCGCCAAACTTGGAACTGCTGAACACGTCCGAACTCGGGCCATAGAAGAAGTGGAGAGACGGCTTAGCGGTTTCTGCGAGGCAAAAGCCTTCCAACTGAAGTTCGGTAGCTATCTGGGAATCTCCGTGGAGGTCCTCGGCTGGATCGTGGGCGAATCTTCAACGCAGGAGTCTGCGTAACGCATCCGAGGCTCCAGGGCATAGTCGCCCACGCATCCTTCACGATTCGCAGGATTGATCGTCGGGCTTTTGCGCTATCTGCGGTCGACGAAGTACGAGACGCGATCATTCTGCCGGGAGTCATGTCTGACAGGCCGTCGTCCCATTCGCGATCAACTAGCTCTCTTTCGCTTTTTTCTCAAGCGACCGCTTGATTATGTCCGGCAGCACTTCATGGCCCACCCGGACGAGATCGTCACCTTGCAGCAATCTCCACGCATGCGTGGCCAGCAAGAAGACCCCAAGCGTGGGCCCGGCATCAATGACCCCTAGTGAGACAGGCACCCAAATAATTGCCGATCCATGCCATAGCTACAGGGTCGCTTGTCGCCCTGAACTCAGCCCCTAATTGACGAAGGGCCACGAACCCCGAGCCCCAAAGGATAAGGCCAGTAACTCCGAGCAGTACCATCGCGATCGCGGACTGCTTCCGATCCCTAGATGTGTACTGAACTATTTTAGTTATATTGATGTTTCGCTGGTCGATCCCTAGCTTTCGGGGGCATGGCTGTGACCGAAACAATCCGCAAAGAACTGCAATCCAGGTCAGAAACGCTTTACCGGGTCTCGAAAGACACCGGCATCGCGTGGTCGACCTTGCGTCGATTCGTTGGTGGATCTGGCATTCACTCTGATCACTTCGATACGCTCGCTCAGTACCTCGAGCTCGAGCTCGTTCCCGCCACCGGGTCACCGCCGGCCCCCAAAGGCAAGCGAAAGTGATCTTCTCGGATGCTGGCTTGTTCAGCCCCTTCCTTCCCTCCCGCCGGCCGCCAGCATCACCGCTTCGGCCCTCACCTCGGCCAGGGCTTCTGCAGCCAGCTCGGCGAACCCACACATGGCCGCCTCGGCGTGTTCTCTATCTTCACCCCAGGCGGTTAGCGCAACCGTCTCCGCGATCACCAGGCCGCGAGCATGCCGGGCCAGCTTCTGCGCTGGGGTGAGTTCCTCTCGCGAGCCCCTTTCGCCCTTAGCGTGGTAGTGCGGCAACTCGCCGGGCGGGTTGGCTTGTGGGCCTGTTCCCATCGAGTCGCTGACTCCTTTCGTGCTCGAGGCGAGTGTTGGGTGTAGACTTTGAGGATGGGAAAGCCTCAGTTTGCGATCAAAACGCTGTTCGCGGTCATGGTGATCGTCTCAATCTTTTTGACGACTTATCGCGTTGGTGGATGGCCGATGAAGGTTTGGCGATTTCCTGCCCAGGATTCCGATGCCGCCTTGGTGTCCAGCAGAGCGGACTCAATGACGACGTCGGACTCACCTACGACATTCGTTGGTGGGAGTATCGTCTGTGAGTTTATTGTCCCCACCTTCAGTCCGCTCGCATTTTTAGTCGACTTTCAGGCGATGGGAATTTTAATTGGGAGCATCGCAGCTCTCGCTCTTTTCAAGCGGGCCCCTCCTTGACCTTCTCGGCCAGCAGCAGGTAGTCAGCAGCTCGAGGATCGCCGCCACATTGTCGACCACACCTTGCACGCCCGCCCTGAAGTACGCCCCCTCGCCGGCGATCGCCTGAGCCAGCAAGCAGACGGCCAGTGTGGTTGAGGAAACCCCCACGTCCGCGGACCGCAGCAGCGAATCGTGAACGTCGTCGGCCAGGTCGATTCGGAACCTGAGCCGCCATCCCCACGGGCCCACCGCTCGGCCGAGATCGGCGCCGCGGAACTGCTCGAGCTGCCAAGGAACCAGCTGGCCAGCGATCAGCCGGCCGGCGAGCTCGCGTTGCGGTACGTGGCCGCCCTCTCGTTGACGGAAGCCGGTGGCCGCCGCGTGGGAGATCGCTTGGCCGATGGGGTCCGGGATCATGGCGTGGAAGCGGACCAGGTTGCGGGGTGGGGTGCTTGCGGTCCGGTTCCCATCGTGTTCGGCTCCTTCCGTGCTCGAGGCGGGTGTTGGGTGTAAACTTCGGGAATGGACGAGAACCCGTATCAAGCACCGAATTCCGCCGAACCGGCAGGTCGGCGATCAGGCATTCGATTATTCCTGAAGTTCATGGCCTTCGCACGGGCGATTGTGCTGGTGGTGTTCGCACTCTTTTTCCTCATCAACGCAATGATCTTCGTGGGACTCATCATCAAGGTTGCGCGATCGCTTTAAGCCAATCGACCACACCTTGACGCCCTGCTTCTACTCCACCGCCTGCGTCCGGATGAACTCGACTCTTGCAACCACACCTTGCTTGACGTTGACCAGCAGGCCCCGCTTCCTCCCCGAATCCCGGATGATTGCCATGACTCTTTCGGCCCTACTCGCATTCTTGGGACTGGGCCCCATGGAACTACTGAGCTTTCTTTGCGTGTTCGGAGTTCCGGCGATGGTGCTTCTGTTCTTCATCTTTGGAAGAAATCGCCCGTCACGCTAAGTATCCGCGACTGGCTTCAACGCCTTGGGGGAGGATGGAGTGGAGCGATTAATCTGGTTCGCTGCGATCTTCGGGTGGCTTATCGTTTGGGGCGGCTTTGAATCTGCCACAGGCATCAAGCTCAGTTGGTTCGGCCCGATAGGCTTATTCCTCAGCCCGATTATCGCATTGCATATCTACGAGCGGCTCTACCAGCCCCCACCGCCGATCGTCGCAACCCTCATTCAACCAGGCCCGGCGGCTGAGCCGTACCATTGGTGGCAAGATCCTGGCTGCCTTGCCTTCGTGGGGGCAACTTCCATCGCGATCGTTTCCGCGGTCTGGTATCTGTTCGACCCCGGGGATGGACCTAAACATGGCATGATAGTTGGAAGCATTTTTGCACTCGCGGTTATCGCAAAGACGATCAGTCAGTTGGCTGGGAACGGGTAGCGAGCATCACTCCATCGGGCTCGCGACAATCACCTCCACCTTCACCGGTTTCTTCCCAGCGCCCAGGCCCGATAGCTATTTACTCGGGAGGTGTTCCGGTTTTTTTTTTGAGAGTATCTCCTCGAGGAACTTCATGCCCACGCCCACGTCGACAACTTCGTCGACAACTTCGCCGACGGCTTCATTGTCGAGCAGCTTGAGCAGATTGATTTCGGCGGGCCCCGCGCGGTAGTTGAGCGACAGGCAGTCAAAGGCAAACTTCCGCAGCAGAACGCCGTCGCCATCCTGGGACTGCACGCCGGCGCACACCAAGTCAAAGCACCGTCCCGCGCGTTCCCAAATGTCGAGATACTCGGCCTTCAACGTCTGCCAGCTCGATCCGTCCCAGCCGAATTCGACATCGCAAGGCAAGTGCGTTCCCGGCGCACCAGAATCCGTCGGCTGACGGATCAGCGGGATCTTCCACAGCTGGCCGCCGAGTTTGACCAAGTATCCATCGATCTGTTTCATTCGCGCGAAGTCGGCCGGCCTCGGCGGGTCCGCATTGTCCAGCCCGATCCAATAGAGAACCCGCTCGATCACTCGCTCGGTGCCGTCGGATCGGTCATCAGCGTCGGCCTGCCCCGTTGATCGCCCGCGCCAAGGCAAAGGCCAAGCCGCCCAAGCCGCGAAAGCGTAAGGCCCGTGCCTCGCCCGTGCCGGTGCCATCGCCGGTGCCTGCACCCACGCGCGCCCGCAAGGCCAAGCCGTCGCCCGTCTTCCTGGCAGGTGTCAAAGCGGTCCGCGGAGGGAAGCTGTACGACGCCCGCTTCGGCAAGCGGATGAAGGGAGAGGGCCCGGTAGCCGAGCAGAGTGCCGACGCCGGGTTAAAGAACAACAGAAGCGAATCGGCTCCGCTGAAATCGCTATCGCCAATGATCGAATCACGGCGACGCTTGACACGATGACGGACCCCAGACCGCACAGCCACCAGGCCAACGCTTCATCTGAGATCGCAAAGGCAATCCCTATGCCGTACAACGCCACGCTGATCGCCGTCCCTTTCAAGATGACGGCTAGTGAACGCTTGCCCAAGTCGGGAGTCGATTCCTCCGGTCGTTTCGCCCTGGCTTCAGGCTCCGGGCCTGGAGGTCGGTACGCGTTGGCCATGCTTAGCCTTGGCTTTTAAGTTCCCGGGAGCATCAGTTTGCTGGCAAGCAGAACCTCCATTCCCGCTTCCTTCTCGGCATACTACCATGATTCCACGCGTGGATCTTGGGACAGCCGCGCCCCGCCGTTCCATCGCGAGAACTCGTGGAAAGGATTCCGGATGTCTGACAGTCGCATGCGCTCGGTCACTACGCTCGTGGCGTGTGCCTGCGCCATTTCCACGACTCACGCCCTCGCCGGATCGGGCGGAGTTGGCCGCATCGAGATGATCGTCCAGGCCGAGTCCATCGTCATGGCCGAGATCGAAGAGGTCGTGATCAACTCCGACCCGAATATCTACGGCTTCTTGAATGAACCGATCCTGACCCGTCACCGTCCGGACCAAGGAGCGGCTGCGGGGGAAGACGCCCGATACGTTTCGGATCCGGACGCAGGACAGGGAGGCCGTCCAACGGGGACGGCGCGTCGTCGTCTTCCTGCGCAGCGAGAAGAAGGATCCCGAAACCGGCGACTATCAGGCGTTCTGGGGCTACGGCTGCGTCTGCGCCGAGGACATCCTCAAGCGAGGCCCGCGCTCGGCCGCCCCGCAGGTCTTCGAGGCGTTCGTTAAATCGGTGAAGGCCTACCGGACGCCGAAGGACGACGACCAACGCCGCGCGGCTCAGTTCAACAGCCTGAACGCTGAGTGCTGGGGGGAACTCCTTCCGTTGCTCAAGCACCCGTCTCCCAAGGTCCGGCGGGCGATCCTGCTCGGGCTGGGGCAACTCCGCCTGACCGAGAATGTGGACCAAGCCGTCCGCGAGCTGCTCGTGGACCCGGAGGAGCCGATTCGGAGCACAGCGTTCTACATTCTGGCCGGGGCCCGCGCGGCGACTCCCCAGGAGGTCGAGGCCCGGGTGCGCGACTCGGAGGTGAGCGCCGACGATCTCGCCCGAGCCCGGCAGTATGGGCGGGAGATCGCCTGCGACGCGGAGCTGAATCGCTTTCAGGGGGACGATCTGGAGACGCTCCGCGACGGGGTCCGCTCGCAACTAACCGAGAAGCGGCCGCGGGTGATCGTGCAGTTCCGCTGGGGGAAGGGAAGTTATGAAGCGTTTGTCCGGTTCGGGGAGCTCGAGCCGGCCGCGATGAAGTTGCTGGAAGGCCGCGTGGCCGAGCTGCGCCGGCAGGGGAAGCTGGAGATGGGGCTGTTCGATCTGTTCCTGTCGGTCGAGGAGAAGCGACTGCAAATCGGCTGCCGCGAGCGGGAGTAGGGAGGATGCCCACCGGACTGAGCGGCATGGCGCTAGCCCGTGGCCCTGGCCGGCAACCAATCACAACCCGAAGCGTCAGCGAGGACTTCCTGCGGGCGGGCGATCGAGCGCAACCCGCGCGGCATCACTCGCAAGTTTTGCGGGGCCGCCTGTCGCATCGTGGGCACTGTTTCTACGCGCCGGCGCAATCACCCCGATCCGACCCCCTCGCAGATTGCCGAGCGCTCCGCCAAGATTCGCGCCACTTGGGATGAGGCCACGGAGGCGCGCCACGCGGTTCTAGCTCCGACTGCCTGGGAGATTCAGCACGTCAATTGGGATGAGGGGCAGCTCACGGACGCTATCTTCCATTAGAGTCGCGCTATGCGCACGGATTCTCCGCGCCTCTTCTTGAGCCTTCCGGCTTTCAATGGCGAGGAAATGGGCGAGAACGATCGCAGCTTCGCATTTTCGTATTAGCTGCTCAGGAAGCATGCCGTGCACCAAAAGAAAGGCGCGGGCTTCTAACTCCCGGGGAAGCGGCGAACCATTTCCGAGAGCATCCGAAGGGTGACAATCTCGATAGTGGCCACCCCTTTTTGGTCCCAAGACGGGTCTTCATCCAGGCGTGCGATGTGCTGCGACAAGACATCCAAAGGGTCGCGAGCTTTGATGCAGTCTTCGAGGATCGCTCTAACCGCAGCGTTTAACCGGTCCGGATTGCTGGACGATGGGGAGGGCATACTTCCGATTCTAAGCCTTGCGATTTCCGGAGATCAAGCCGATTGCGTGGTCGCCGACCAGGCTCTTTTTGTTCGCTCAGGTCTTCACGCAGGTTGTAGAGTTCCAACCGGCCGTCCTCGAAGAACCCCTCGCGCGAAGTCGGTTACGTTTAGCCATCCGCCGCCTGCCAGGGCCGTCGCTTCCGGCATCGGAATTCCAAGAAGGTTCGAGGTGAGTTTCAAACCTCCTCAAACGTGCCCGCGCATCGGAGCCTCGCCCATTGCTGTTACCCGCCTGTTACACCGGTTCTCGCGGAGGCGGGCTATGATCACAGCGTGGTCGGTCATGGCTCACGTCGGAGGGTCTTCCGTGCGGCATATCGTTATCGGATCGCTGGCGGCTGCTGCGCTCGTCGGCGGCTTAGTACTAGGCGGGGCGGCGTTGCTCGTCGGTCTTCCTGGCTCCGAGACCCCGATGGCGGACTTCATGACCGCAGCGGCAAGGGGATCGCGCACAGCGACGGCTGGCTCGCTCGAGGGGCGCGAGCTTTTCGTCCGCGAGTGGCTTCCGCAGACTGGCGAAGCGGGAGGTGACGGCCTGGGCCCCCTGTTCAATGAGACCTCGTGCGCCAACTGCCACAACCAGGGAGGAGTCGGCGGCGCCGGATCGAGGTCGAAGAACGTGCGTTTGGCGGCCCCAGACTTCACAACTCCCAATGGGCATCCCACTCTGGGGCCGGCCTTTGTTGTCCATCACCACAGTACCGATCCCGACTACGAGAACTGGGTGCTTAGGTCGCGCCTGGCCCCCGACTCCTTTTCGTGCCGGACTCTCGATGGTGAGTCGTACGTTTTCTCCCACCGAAACACGACCAGCCTGTTCGGGGCAGGCCTGATCGAGTCGATCGATCCCGAGGTTTTGATGGCGGCCAGTCAGCGGCGATATCCCGACCTTCCGGAAGTGACCGGCCGTGTGGCCCTGGACGCCAAGGGTCGGCCGGGCCGATTCGGTTGGAAGGCCCAACTCGCCAGCCTCGACGAGTTCGTCCAAACCGCCTGCGCCGTCGAGTTGGGATTGAACGTGCCTCAAAAGGAGCAGGGCAGACTCCGCCACCGCGTGGTCCACACCGTGGCGGGGCTCGATCTCTCGTCGGAAGAGTGCGCGGCTCTCACCGACTTTGTCCGTAGACTTCCGCCGCCGCCAGGCCTGCGGCCGCAGACGCCAGAGGGTGAAAAGTATCTCGCCGCCGGCGCGCAGAGCTTTGCTGCCATCGGCTGTGCGACCTGCCACACGCCGAAACTGGGAGAGGTGGACGGCATCTACAGCGATCTACTCCTCCACGATCTCGGGCCGGACCTGACCGATAGAGCCTCATCGTATGGCGGTTCCCCCCAGCTGACCCACGAAATATCCAGAAAGGGCGAACCGGTGGTCGCACAGGCCAGCGAATGGCGAACTCCGCCCTTGTGGGGCGTGCGCGACTCGGCCCCCTACCTGCATCATGGCTTCGCCGACACACTCGACCAGGCGATCATCGCCCACGGCGGCGAGGCAACTCGCTCGCGCGAGGCGTACCAGGCTTTGTCGCATCATGACCGCCTGCGGCTGGTTGCGTTCCTCAAGTCCCTGGGGGCCGTGGAGGACTGACGGCCGCTAAGCGAGGAGGTCGCTTAGTCGTCTTACTTCGCCTTTCTCTTGACACCCGGGGGGTTGGGGGGAATCGTAGGCCGAAGGCCATTCCCTTTCGTCGCCTTGACGCACTTGATAGGGGTAACTCAGGGGCTTTGGCTTTGACTTGCGCCTGAAAGATACCGGGGGGCTTTGGGGGAAATCGTAGGCCGAAGGCCATTCCCTTTCGTCGCCTCGGCGCACTTGATAGGGGTATCTCGGGGGCTGCTATGCCACGTGCCATTCTCGAACCGAGCAACATGCTCAGTGGCGAATAGGATCAGGGATGGGGATGCTGTCGTTGCGGAAACCGCCCGTCGCTTCGCCGCTTTGTGGCGGGGCAG
>Ga0105046_10014541_pt1 | contig 12131 bp, 10 predicted proteins | sample MAT03_FD_78385 | JGI IMG/M metagenome (GOLD analysis project Ga0105046, IMG submission 78385) | Freshwater microbial communities from Lake Fryxell liftoff mats and glacier meltwater in Antarctica - MAT-03 (megahit assembly) | ecosystem: Environmental > Aquatic > Freshwater > Ice > Liftoff...
AAAGGGCAGCTGGTCAAAACCGAAGTAGAGTTTCGCGACAATGCGCATTTGATGCAGATTATTGACCGAATTGTTTCCAAAGTGGGTCGACGCGTCGATGAAACTTGCCCGATGGTGGATGCACGACTCGAGGATGGCTCGCGGGTCAACGCGATCATCAAGCCGCTGGCGATCAAGGGCTCGTGCATCACGATCCGGAAGTTCGCCAAGACCCCGCTCACCATGAACAACCTGGTGGGTTTTGGGGCCATGACCGAGGCGATGAGCAAGTTCATCACCCGCACCGTCAAGGCGCGGAAGAACATCGTCATCTCGGGCGGCACCGGATCGGGCAAGACCACGCTGCTCAACGTGCTGAGCTCGGCCATCCCCGAAGACGAGCGCATCGTGACGATCGAGGACGCCGCCGAGCTTCAGCTCAAGCAGCCCCACGTCGTCTCGCTCGAGACCCGCCCGGCGAACATGGAAGGCCGCGGTGAGTACACCATCCGCGATCTGGTGAAGAACGCCCTCCGAATGCGGCCCGATCGCATCATCGTCGGCGAGTGCCGTGGTGGCGAGGCCCTCGACATGCTGCAGGCCATGAACACCGGCCACGAGGGCTCGATGACCACGACCCACGCGAACAGCCCGCGCGAGGCGGTCTCGCGGCTCGAGGTGCTCTGCCTGATGGCGGGCCTCGATCTGCCGGCGCGCGCCATCCGAGAGCAGATCGCCACGTCGGTCGACGTCATTCTTCAGCAGACCCGGTTCTCGGACGGAACCCGCCGGGTGACATCCATCTCCGAGATCGTCGGGCTCGACGACGACGGCAACCTCGAGCTCTACGAGATCTTCGGGTACGCGCGCAGCGGGACGGGGCCCAACGGCAAGGTTCTCGGCGAGCACAGCGCGACGGGCTACCTCCCCTCGTTCCTCGATGAGTTCATCACCGGCGGCCTCATCACCGACGGAGACTACATATGAACGGCGCGAGCGGCGGGACGATGGTCTACGGCTACCTCGGTGCCGTGCTCCTGATGGTCGGCACGGTGTTGGCGATCTTCTTCCTGATCACCGACCCCACCAGCTTCGTGCGGGTGTACTGGGCCCGGTACGTGGCCGCGCTCGACGCCGAGGTGCGCTTCCAGCTCTGGAAGACCCGCGGAAGGGACATCGCGCGGGCTCAACTCGCCGGTGTCCTCGGCGCGCCCATCGTCGCCTTCCTGATGAACGACGGCTTCTACGCCATCTTCATGCTCCCGATTGCGATCGTTCCTTGGTTCTGGATTCAGAACAAGCACGCCGAGCGGATAACCCAGCTCGAGATGTTGCTCGACTCGTGGCTGCTCCTGTTGGCGAACGCGCTCAAGGCGGCGCCCTCGCTCGGTGAGGCCATCTCGTCGTCGGCTCGGCTGATTCGTCCGCCCTTCTCGGACGAGGTCGATCTGGTGATCAAGGAGATGAAGCTGGGGACGCCGCTCGATCAGGCCGTCCTCAACATGTCCCGCCGGGTCGACTCACGGATCGTGTCCGGCTCGCTCGCCACCATCCTGGTTGGTCGTCAGACCGGCGGTGATCTCCCCGAGATCCTCGAGAAGAGCGCGGCGACCCTCCGAGAGATGCAGCGCCTCGAGGGTGTGGTCCGGACCAAGACCGCCGAAGGCAAGATGCAGGCGATCGTGCTCGCCGCGATCCCGTTCGTGCTGCTGTTCATGATCCATCAGGTCGACAACCAGTGGCTGCGTCCGCTCGTCGAGACCAACACCGGCTACATGATCATCGCGGTCGCCACGACCCTCTGGTTCGTCGCAATCATCTTGGCCCGTCGAATCCTCACCGTGGACGTCTGAGATGCAGGCAGATCTGTACCGGTACTTGGCGATGGCGATGGTGGCAGGGGGCCTGGGCATGGGCGTGTTCACGCTCGGCTCCAACCGCCCCGAGGACTCACCCCGCCTCGGCTCGCGCGGTCTCAAGCGCCAGCGTGCGCTGGATTCCGCGGGCAGCTTCGCGCAGATGGAGCCCCTGGTCCGGATGATCGCTGGCTGGGTGGCCTATTTCCCGATCACCGATCAGCGCCGCAAGATCGACGAGCTGCTCAAGCACGCGGGCGACTACCTCGGGCTCACCGCGAACGAGTTCTTCGCGATGTCCGCCGTCGGTTTCATCATCGGCGCGCTGATCACGCTGATCGGGCTGACCGTGATGGAGGGGGCCCCGGTGCTCTTCATGGTCGGCGGCGCGCTCGGCGCTGCGACGCCCTACTTCAACGTCACCGGTGAGCGGGACAAGCGCTTCAAAGAAGTGAACCGATCGCTCCCGGGCGCCATCGATCTGGCCTCGCTGTGCATGGGCGCCGGTCTCGATTTTCCTGGCGCCATCCGGCAGATCGTGGAGAAGGCCGGCAACCGCAACGACTCGTTGGTGGAGGAGTTCGAGCGGATGCTCCAGGAGCTCGAGCTTGGACGAACCCGGCGGCAAGCGCTGGAGAACTTCGCGGATCGAGCGCCCACCGAGGCCGTCCGGGATTTCGTCGGCGCGGTCGTTCAGGCCGAGGAGAAGGGCAACCCGCTCGCCGAGGTCCTGCGCATCCAGGCCACCATGTTGCGCATGCGCCGCAGCGTCATGGCCGAAGAGGCGGCCGCCCGCGCCGCGCTGCTCATGATGGGCCCTCTGATGCTCATCTTCGGCGCCATCATCCTCTGCCTGCTGGGCCCCTTCTTCGTCCAGACCATGCAGGCCGGCCTCATCTGATCTGACCGTTCCCCGAGACTCCGTTCCCCGAGACTCCGTTCCCCGAGACTCCGTTCCCCGAGACTCCGTTCCCCGAGACTCCGTTCCCCGAGACTTGAGAAGCAGCGAATATGGAAGCCTACGTCGAGATCATTCGTGAGGACGGCACCCTCGAGCGGACCCGCATCGAGGGCGAGCAGATCACGGTCGGGCGCGCAGCCAGCGCCGGGATCTCCGTCCCGGACGCCCGCGATCTCGAGCCCGAGCACATGCTCATCGCGCCGCGCGGCGACGGCTGCTGGGTGGCCATCGCGCAGGGCGCGAAGGTCGGCGCGAAGGTCGGTGGCCAACCTTTCCAACACGGCATGGTCGCGTGGGGCGCCGAGCTCGAGATCGGTAACCTCCGCCTCCGGCTCACGGACAAGCCGCCGCAAGACGCGAAGAAGGGCGGCGCCCAGATCTCTCCCGTCGTCATCCTGGGCGCGGTCGGCGCGATCTTGGTCGTGCTCTGGGCGTTGAGTGGTGACGTCGGGACCTCGCTCGAGACCGACGCGCCCGAGGCGTTCGCACTCTTTCAGGACGCCATCACCTGCCCAGCGACCGGCGCGGTCGCCGAGCATCACGCGAACGAGGACGCGGCAGCGGGCCTGGCCCGGAGCGAGCGCTATCCCTTCGACCCAGGCGATGGCGTGGAGTCGGTCCACCTCTACCGGGTGGCCCAAGCTTGCTACTCGAGCATGGGGATGAGCGCGGCCGCGTCCGACATGCAGCGCGAAGCAGACTACATGCAGCAGCGCATCGAGGAGGACTACCGCACCCATCGGGTCCGCCTCGAGCGCTCGATCGAGCACGGTAGCTACGATGACGCGCTGCTCGAGGCCCGGTCCATCCTGGGACTCATCGCCGAGGCCGGGGCCGATCATCCCTACGTCGCCTGGCTGACGCGTCTCCAACGTCAGCTCGAGCTCGAGTTGACGGCTCCCGGCGGGGAATGATGGCTTCGGCCGGGTCCAAGCGACGCGCTGGCTCGAAGCTGTCCGGCTGGCACGCGTGGATGGTCGCGGGCCTCTTGAGTTCGGTCGCGAGCGCGGGCTGTGGGGGCGCCGCTGCGAACGCGCCACCACCAGGCGACGCGCTCGATCAGATCGAGGCCGTGCAGCTTTTTCAGTACGGCAACGCGCTCGCCGCGTCGGGCGACTCCATCCGCGCCGAGCAGTACCTCGCTGCGGCGATCGAGCGAGGCTATCCCGAGGCCGAGGTCATCCCGCGCTTGCTCGAGGTCTGCATCGGCGCGTCGCGTCTCTCCGCCGCGCTGGGCTACGCCGAGCCCTACCTCGAGCGTCATCAAGAGGAGTGGCCCTTGCGCCTCTTGGTCGCGTCCGTCCAGATGAGCCTCAACCAGAACGGCACCGCGCGCAGCAACCTCGAGCGGGTCCTCGAGACGGTGCCCGAAGAGCCCGAAGCTCACTACCTCATGGGAGTGCTGCTCCGGGATCGCTACCTCGATCCCGAGGCGTCCAACGTCGAGTTCAGCCGCTACCTCGAGCTGTCGCCCGGAGGGAACCACGCAGGGGAAGCCCGCCTCTCGATCTCGGGCCGCTACATGGCCCCCGTGGAGCCTGCTGGGCCCGCCTCCCGCGAGTCTCCGAGGGCTACCGAACCGCCTCCCCCTTCGGGTCCCACCCGCCTGCCACCGCACGGCGACGATGATCCTGACACCTGACGAGCGAGACCCATGCCGATCCCGAGAGATGTATTCGAGCAGTCGCTCCTCAAGTTCTTCGAGCCCATCCGCCCGTTCCTCGATGACCCGTCCGTCAGCGAGGTGATGATCAACGGCTACGACACGATCTACGTCGAGCGGAAGGGCAAGCTCGCGCTGACGGGCGCCAAGTTCGCCTCCAAGGACGCGCTGATCGCGGCACTTCGAAACCTGGCCCAGTTCATCGGAAAGCCCGTCGACGAGTTCCGGCCGATCCTCGAGGGACGCCTGCCTGATGGAAGCCGCGTCGAGGCCATCCTTCCGCCCGCCGCGCCCGACGGTCCGTGCGTCGCCATCCGCCGCTTCTTCCGCGAGACCCTCACGATCGAGAAGTTGGTCAGCTTCGGCTCGTTCACCCAGGAGGCCGCCGAGTTCCTTCGCTCGGTCGTCATCGTGAAGGAGAACACGCTCGTCGCCGGCGGCACCGGCTCGGGCAAGACCTCGCTCTTGAACGCGCTCACGGGGTTCATCCCCGACGACGAGCGCGTCGTCATCATCGAGGACAACAAAGAGGTCCAGCCGCAGCAGCCTCACTTGGTGCAGCTCGAGGCGCGACCTGCGGACTCACGAGGCCGGGGCGAGGTCTCGATTCGCCATCTCTTCAAGGCGACCCTGCGGATGCGGCCCGATCGGATCGTGGTCGGCGAGATCCGCAGCGGCGAGGCCGTCGATCTGGTGCAGGCGATGACCTCGGGTCACGGCGGCTGCATGGCGACCGTCCACGCGACGTATCCCAGCGACACGATGAATCGGCTTGAGACCATGTGTCTGATGAGCGACATCGAGATCCCGCTCTCGGCGCTCCGGGCCCAGATCGCCAGCGCCGTGGACATGATCGTACAGACCTCTCGCCTCCGGGACGGCTCGCGGTGCGTGACCCACATCGCCGAGGTCCAGGGCTACACCCCCGAAGGCGGCTACCACCTCGAGAACGTGTTCATCCGCCGCTACCACGGTGAGGACGAGACGGGCCGGGTGCTCTCGACCTTCGAGCCCACGGGCTTCATCCCCAAATGCCTCGAGACCCTGCGCGGTCACGGCCTCGACATCCCGCCCATCATCTATCAGGCGGCCCAGCAGCGAGCGGACCAGGGTCTGGCGCCCTATTCCTCCGCGCGCGACGAGGGCGCCGGCGGGCATTGATCCTCGGGCCCAAGGAATGGGGCCCAAGGAATGGCCCCCGATCCCGTCCCACCTGCCCGGTCGCTCGTCGATCGGGCGCTTGATCGCTTGAAGGTCGCGATCGAGCTGCGGTTCATGTAACGTAGGCCGCTCTGCCGGGCAGTCGCCCGGAGAGAAGTCGCCCGAAGAAAACAGAGGACGAGTGCAGGCGTTCGGTCAGGCAGGAGCAGCTCCCGCAGCATGGGCCCGGATCCAGCTGGTCCGAGGACAATCGAACGGGGCGGTGTGGCAGATCGACTCCCAGTATCCGCAAGCGCGGCTCTCCATCGGGAGCGCCGCCGCAGCGGGCTGGCCGATCAACGCATTCGGCGTTCAGCCCAACCACTTCGAGATCTACTGGGACGGCAACACGCTCTACCTCGCGGACACGTTGCGGGTGGGTGGTGTGACGCTGAACGGGCAGCCGCTCGGGGCCGAGTGGGTTCAGATTCGTGGCCGGGGCGAGGTCGTGTTCGGACAGGCCTCGATGAGCATCGAGACCAGCGAGTCGAACGCCCGACCGATCCAGACGGATCCTTCGATCGCCAAGCGCGTGTCGGTGACCCCGGACATGGGCACCCAGGAGATCCAGGCGGAGGCCACCCGGGTGGCCGAGCCGAGCTGGTCGGACGCCGATGCGCTCGCCGCCGAGAGCACCCGCATCGGCGACGAAACCATGATGCCTTCGATGATGGGCGCGCCATCGCTCGGCCGCCCGCCTGCGCCGCAGCTCGGAGCTCGCCCCGCGTCCCAATATCCCCCTGCGCCGCCGCCCGGTGCCCGACCTCGTCTCGGCGGAAGTCCGGGCGGAGGAATGCGCGAGCAGGCGCCCACGCTGATGGGCGGGCTCTCGCCGCAAGAGGCGACGCGCATGGTGTCGCTCGACGATGTACCGGCCTCGGTCGTCGTCGCTCCCGGGGCAGGCGCGCCCCAGTTCGGTGGGCCCCAGTTCGGCGCGCCGCCCGGTGGCGGGTTCGGTGCGCCACCGCCCGCGTTTGGATCTGCTCCTTCGGGCGGACCAGGCGGCGCGTTCTCTCCCACCACCCCGCCTAACGCGCCGGCGGCTGGCGGCTTCGCGATGCCTGGTGCCCCCGGTGCAAGCACGGCGACGGGGGGCTTCGCTCCGCCTCCGATGGCCGCGCCTGCGAACGCGGGCGCATCCATCAAGGACGCCCTCGGGAAGGTCCCGCGGCGCACCCTGGTGATGGCCGGGGGCGCGTTGCTCGTCGCGTTGGTCGCGGTGGCGTTCCTTTTTTCGGGCGAGCCCGATCCGCCCCCTCCCGGTCCGCTCGCGCCGCCCTACGTGCCGATCGCGACGGTGCCGACGACGGCCGTGCCCGGCGCGCCCGAAGGGGTTGGGGTCGCGCCTGTGGCTGTGGCGCCCGTTGCTGTGGCGCCCGTTGGTGTGGCGCCTGTTGCTGTGGCGCCTGTTGCGGTGGCTCCCGTTGCTGTGGCTCCCGTTGCTGTGGCTCCCGTTGATGTGGCTCCCGTTGCTGTGGCTCCCGTTGATGTGGCTCCCGTTGATGTGGCTCCCGTTGGTGTGGCTCCCATAGCTCCGGTTGCTGCGGTTCCTGGCGTCGAGCCCGTGATCGATCCGAGCATTCCGACCGACGATCGGCGCGCCGCGGATCTAGCGATCGCGGGTCGCTTCGCCGAGGCGCTACCCATCTACCAAGCGCTGGCACTCGCTCACCCCGATCAGCCCGAATACGGCATGATGGTGCGCATGCTCGAGCGACGGATCACCTCCGCGAACTGCATCAACGGGCTCACGCCCGATGGCCGCTCATGTACCGCAGGAGCCTACTGATGAAGCACTCCGCTCTGACCCTCTCGGTGCTCTTGTTGCTCGCGTGCGGCGAGGAAGAGGCCGCGCCCACTTACCCGGTGACGTTCCTCGCGACGTCCGATCCGGGCACGCCCCTCGAAGGCGTCGGAGTGAGCGCCAACGGAGGACCTATCGGCGCGACCAGCGCAGATGGCAGTCTTCGGGTCGAGCTCCGCGGCTCGGAAGGCAGCTCCGTGGGCGTCGTCGCCACCTGTCCTACCGGATACCGCGCGGCCGAGGCGATCTCGCCCCTCATCCTTCGGCGGGTCACCGATCTGGCGACCGGTAGCACCGCTGCGTTGCAGGTCACCATCACCTGTCGTCCGGCGAGCCGTCACGGCGTCATCATCGTTCGCGCCGGCGGAGAAGGGCCGCGCGAGGGCATCCCCGTACTGATCGATGGGCGCGAAGTCGCTCGCACCGATCGGAGCGGCGTCGCCCACGTCGCGGTCGACATGAACCCTGGCGCCGCGTTCCAGGTGGAGCTCGCCACCGCGACGGTGGCTCCGATGCTGAGGCCCACCAATCCCTCGATGCCGTTCACCTTCCCCGATCGCGATGAGCTCTTCATCTTCGATCGACCCTTCGAGACGGAGGTGCCCGTGGCGGCTCCCCGTCGCGCTCGGCGCCGCCGGGTCGAGGCGGCCGTGGTGGGCCCTCGGATCCCGACGCGCCTCGGCCGTCGCTGAGCGTGCACCGAACCGGTGGCCTCGTCGGGGGGCACGGGTCGATCCCGTCGGTAACGATCGCATCGATGGCGATGCTCTCCGCCATGCTCTCCGCCATGCTCGGCTGCGGCGCCTCCACGCCTCGCGCTGCGCGAGCGCCCGCCGTCGTCGAGGTGCCGACGGTCGCAGCGGCAGCGCTCGACGAAGCGCCGCGCACCGATGACGAGGCGTCGCCGGTGCGCGACGAGCCTCCTTCAGCCGCCCCGTCGCGTCGGGTCATCCGCATAGGCGCGAGCGGCGATCTCTTGGCGCACATCCGGGTGCTCTCTTCCGCGGAAGCGCATGGCGGCTTCGAGCACGTGCTGGGTCCTCTTCGCGCCGCGATCCGAGAGGACGAACTCGCGTTCCTCAACCTCGAGACCCCGCTGTCGCTCGAGCGGCCCGTGCTCTCCGGCTCTCCCCCGATCCTCGGCGCGCCGCCAGAGGTCGCGCAGGTGCTGGCGGCCATCGGGGTCGATGTGGTCTCGGTCGCCAACAACCACGCGTGGGACCAGTACTCGGTCGGCGCGGGTCGCACGCTCGAGGCGCTGTCCGCTGCAGGGGTGCTCTCGCTCGGCGCGGGGGCGGATCTTCCGAGCGCGTTCGCCCCGCGCTTCTTCACCACCGCCGACGGCAGCCGCGTCGCGCTCGTCGGCATCACCGAGCGGGTGAACGGAGGGCCGGGACCTCTCGGGCCGAGCACATTGATCGCGCGGTGGGCCGACGATGCTCCGGTGGCCGAAGCGCTCGCGGCAGCGCGCGCGGCCGCCGATCTCGTCGTGGTGTCGATCCACTGGAGCCACGACTTTCGCGAGCTCCCCATGGGCTCGCAGCGCGTGCGGGCACAGTGGCTGGTCGATCACGGCGCCGACGTGGTCCTGGGGCACGGACCTCACGTGCTCCAGGAGGTCGCGCGCCTCACGTCGCCGCGCGGCGACGCCGTCTGCGCCTACTCGCTCGGCAACCTCGTCTCGAACCAGGGCTTTCGCTACGCGCGGGGCAGGCATGCCGCGCGAGGCGCCAACATCGCGACGTGGCTCCCCGCGTCCCGAGACGGAGTGTGGCTGCGTATCGACGCGAGCGTCGAGGAGGGGCGCGTGACCATCGCGCCGATCACTGGTGTTCCGCTCTTCACCTACAACAACTACCCCGAGCGCGAGCGCGACAGGCACGCGCTCGAAGACGTTCGGATTCAGCTGCTCGATGATGTGTCGGACGCGCTCGTGCGCGAGGAACGACGCGCGATCATCGCAGCGACGCTGGGGGGACATGTCACCCTGGAGTCGTCCGCGCGGCCATAGTCACGCGGCGACTCTTGTGCCCATCATCGAGACATGCCTGTACTCGCATCTCGTTGGTTGGTCCCCGGGGCAGTCGAGTCGACGCTCGAAGGTCGTATCCAAGCCTCCGACATCGACGAGCTCATGGGGAAGCGCGCGGCGGGCTATCCCCTCGAGCTCATGGTGGTCAGCTCGGAGGCCGAGGTCGCTGGTTGCCTGAACGCCGCTCGCCAGGGGTGATTGACGGCACCGGCCGGGCCGGGCGAACGTCGGCGGATGACCGTAGCGAATCGTCCCCTGCCCGCGAACTGGACGACCATGCATCTCACGATCGCGCGTCCGCTGGCAGTGGGTCTCCTCGGTGTGGCCCTCGGGGCCTGCGGCGGGAGCGCCGGCGATCGCTCGAGCACCTCCTCTCCCGAACGCGAGCGTGCCCACATCGAGCCCACCCCGCCCGAGCGTCCTTGGGCGGAGCTGTCGATGGACGAGCGGCGCGCCCACATGGGTCGGCACGTGGTGCCGGTGATGAGCGAGCTCTTCGCGGGCTACGACGCCGAGCGTTTCCCCGACGTCTCTTGCGGCACCTGCCACGGCGAGACGGCGCACGAGCGCAACTTCGCGATGCCGAACCCGGATCTGCCGCCGCTCTATCCGACTGGCAGCATCGGTCAGTACCAGACGGTGGAGCGCTTCCCCGACGGCGCGCGCTTCATGTTCAGCCGAGTGCTCCCGGCGATGCAGACGCTGCTGGACGCGGAAGAATTCGATCCGGCGACTGGCGAGGGGTTCAGCTGCTACGGGTGCCATCCGCACGCGTCCGACGACGATCCCCTGTCCGCGCCCGCGACGAGCGCGCGTCTGGATGGCTCGAGCTCGTTCTGATCCGGACGTTCTGATCAGCGCGCTCTGATCGGCGCGCTCTGATCCAGACGAAGGCGGCTCAGACCGCGCGGCCCCAGCGCTTGGTCGTGGCGCGCGCAGCGGCCTGTTCGCGCTTCCACATCTTCTCGTGGACCGCGGCGTGCCGCTTCGCGGTGACCTCCGGCGAGGGCTTGCGACCCGGCAGCGGCGCTTGCTCGTCGTGGTGTTCGTCCACCGCGGGCGCGCGCTCACCGAGCTCGAAGATCGTGAGCTCGCGGCGACCGCGATCCCCGAGACGAATGGGCATGATCGCCGCGCCGATCCCCGCGCCCACGTACACCGCGCCGGGCACGGTGACGTCGAGCTTCCGGCTGCCGTAGAGCCCGTGCACGTACTTGTGTCCGACGAAGCGCCCCATCGCGAGCTCGTGCAGGCGGGCCAACGTCACTTGGCCCGCGTGGGTGTGACCCGCGAGCACCATCGGGACGCCCGCGCTCCACATCGCGTCCGCTTCTTCGGCGATGTGCGAGAGGCCCAGCGTCGCAATCCGCGGATCGATCCCCGCGAGCGCCTTCTGGCGATCCGCGTGCCCGGTGTAAGCGTCGTCCAGGCCCACGATCTGGATGCGCTCGCCCCGGATGGTGCGGGTGGTGTTCTGGTTCTTGAGCAGCTCCACGTCCGCGCGCTTCAGCGCGTGCGCGACCTCGTCGGCGCCCGACCAGTAGTCGTGGTTGCCCAGCACGCCGATCGTGGGCGCCTCGATCTTGCTCAGCACCGACACCAGCTCGTCCAGGTAGAGCTGGGAGTGGCACACGAAGTCGCCGGTGATCACCACGAGATCGGGGCGCTGCGCGTTCAGCAGCGTGACCGCCGCGCGCTGTACCGCCATCGGGGTCACCCGCCCGAAGTGCAGATCGGTGAGGTGACCGATGCGCAGGTGCCCCAGCTGCTGCTCGTAGAGCTCGTGCCCGCGAAAGCGGCGCAGCTCGATGCTCGGGTCCTTGCCCAGGCGCGGTGGAAGATCGGAGAGGTGCACGAGGGGCCGAACCATAGCAGGCGAGCGCCAGCTGACCCGCGTCATCCAGCCCCACGCGATCCCGCGGGCCACCCCTTGGCGCGCTCGATCTGCCCGGGCCCTCTGCGATAGCATCCGCGCCATGCTCTCCTTCAGCCGGGATCCTCAGATAGCCGAACGCCAGATGCAGGCGATCATCTTCTCGCTCACCACCTTCGGTCACATCGACGGGGACTTCGACGAGAAGGAGCGTGCGTTCGTGCGCGACTACATCGGGAAGCTGGTCGCGCAGCGGGTGAAGACCGGCCTGCCCGACGCGGACGAAGCTACTGCAGCCGACTTGATCGGTCGCTTCACCAAGCACTTCCTCGAGACGTTCGAGAGCATCGAGCGCTACGTCGCCGACACCATGAGCGAGCCCGTCAGCAAGGACGAGAGCCGCGACGCGTTCGTGCACGCCAAGCTCAAGCTGCGCTGCTTCGAGCTCTTCAAGGGCTTCGATCGCGAGAGCCAAGAGGCGCTGCTCGAGACGGTCGATGAATTCATCATGGCCGACGGTCACATGCACCCGGCGGAGACCAAGTTCCGCTCGGAGCTCGCCGCGCTGCTGGGCGTCGAGGAGGCGGCGTCCGACGTGACCGCCGTCGGTGAGATCGCGCCCGTGCGTCTCTCTCAAGCGACCGTGCTGACTGCGCCCCAGACCGATCACGCGTTCTTCAAGAAGTTCGAGCACCACTACTCGAGCGATCTCGGTCGCATGCAGAAGCAGGTCGACGCGGACCTGATGCTCGTCGATCAGTAC
>Ga0105046_10014543_pt1 | contig 12130 bp, 12 predicted proteins | sample MAT03_FD_78385 | JGI IMG/M metagenome (GOLD analysis project Ga0105046, IMG submission 78385) | Freshwater microbial communities from Lake Fryxell liftoff mats and glacier meltwater in Antarctica - MAT-03 (megahit assembly) | ecosystem: Environmental > Aquatic > Freshwater > Ice > Liftoff...
GCTCGCGATGGCGCCGCACCTGCGCGGCAGCCTTGGCCGACGGCTGGTGGCCGCGCAACTGACGATCGATGAGTCGACGGCAATGGCTGCGGCGCAAGAGGACGCATCGCACCGCGTCGCTGCGTTCTGGATCACCGGATCGAGCGTGTACCTCTTCTGGAACGTTGGCACGCTGATCGGTGCATTGCTGGGGTCCGCGATCGACCCCGAGGTTCTCGGCCTCGACGCGGCGTTCCCAGCAGCGTTCCTCGCGATCCTGTGGCCGCTGTTGCGTGAGCGTCGGTCGGCATTGGCAGCGCTGATCGGCGCATCGGTGTGCCTGGTGTTGATCCCCTTCGTGCCGGTCGGCATCCCCATCCTGTGTGCTGCCGTGGGCATCCTCGTCGGCGTGCCGGCGCCGGCGGTCGCAGCTCCGGTCGGTGACGAGGTGTCGCCGTGACCTGGACGTTCGTACTTGCGCTGGCCGCGACGGCCTACGCGTTCAAGGTGCTCGGCCTGGTGTTGATCGGCGACCGCCAGTTGCCATCGGTGCTCGACCGCTGCCTGGCGTTGATTCCCGCTGCGCTGATCGCGGCCATCGTGGTCAAGGACACATTCAGCGTCGGCCAACACCTGCAGATGGATGCCCGCGCTGCGGGCGTTGCCGCAGCTGCGGTCGCCGCGTGGCGCAGGGCCCCGCTGATCGCCATCATCGTGATCGGCGCTGCGGTCACGGCCATACTTCGCGCCGCAACCTGAATCGGGGTCAGGTGGTGGGGTGTTCGACGAGTTGTTTGAGGCCGCGCAGGTTGCGCTGCCAGATGGCGCGCAGCACCACCTTGCCGCCGATGAAGGCGCCGAGAGGACCACCCAGCCACCACGGGAAGGTCAGTTCTTCTTGCCAGACGAAGCGGGTGCGGCGACCGAGATCGATGGGCTCCAGCGTGAACCTGCCGCTGCCGGTGACCAGCCCGCTGTGGCGCACGCCCATGACCTCGCCAGGCGTCCACTCGGTGATCTCCATCCGGTCGACGAGCTTGATGGGGCCCACTTTGGTGTCGCACAGGAACTCGGTGCCCACACCGCGAGTCTGAGCACCGGTGAAGCGGATGGCGACAGCGTCGTGCATCCAGTCGACGTGGTCCTCGACCGGCTCGACTACTTCCCAGACGCGGGCGGGCGTGGCGTCAATCTCGATGGCAACACGGATGTGCGACATGGTGGACTCGGTACGGGTGTCAGGCCTTGACGGCGACGCTGCGCAACTGCTGCGCCGCGGTCTCCGGCGGCACGATGTTGATCATCACGCCCGTGCCACGCTCGAACCCGGCGGTGGTGACCAGCTTCGGGAAGAGGTGCACGTGCCAGTGGTACGAGCCGTTGTAGTGGTGGGGGGCCGTGTGGAACACCAGGTTGTACGCGATGTCGCCATGGATATCGCGCAATGCGATCAGCGAATCGCGAATGGCAATACCGACGGCACCTAACGTGGTTTCGTTGCTGTCGGTGAGGTGCAGATCGTGGCTGCGCGGGATGATCAGCAGCTCGTACGGGGCGCCTGCCCAATAGGGGCTGACGCAGACCACGTCGTCAGTGGCGAAGAGCACGCGCTTGCCATCAACCAGCTCGGCCTCGACGGTAGCGCACAGGATGCAGCCACCTTCGAAACGAGTGAAGGCACGCTGCTCTTCAAGAATTTCGCCCGGCACGAACGGCAAGCCCAACAGCTGGCCGTGCGGATGAGCCAGTGAGGCCCCCGCTTCGCGACCGTGGTTGATGATGGCCTGCGTGTAGCGAACGTGCTTGGTGCTGGCGTGTTCCAGCAGCCGGCGCTTCAGCATCAGCATCATGTCGGTGGCGTCTTCGTCGGAGCTGAGATGTAGGCCGCCCTCATGGTCCGGCGTGAACACGAAGACCTCATGAATACCGCTGGACTCTGCTTCCACGTGCACCGGGCCGTGGTGATGAACCGCAAACGGCTCGTCGCCTTCGAACGCCGGGTACAGGTTGGGAATGACGCGCATGCGCCACTGGCCGCCGGCGTCGAGCGTCTCGAGCGCGGGCAGCGACGACTCTTCATTGCCGGGGCAGAACGGACAGGGACGACCAGGTTCCGACTCGACCTGCGCGGAGCGCGGGGCGAAGTCGGTGGGGCGTTCGGCCCGATCTGCCACGATCGTGACCCATCGCCCGGTCAGCGGGTTCAGACGGAGTTGGCTCACAGCTCCTACAGCTTAGGACCTCACGTTGGGCGAAGGGTGGACGGGACTCGAATTTGCGCGGCTCCCCTTGCAAAAGATCGAGACTTGACGTTCGCTCTCCGTGGTGAAAGGGGTGCGGTCGAATGCCTCCCACCGGTCGCTCAGCGTCATGCCGGCAGCGGCGGCCATCTCGTCGAGCTGTGCCGTGGTCGCCCAGCGAATGCTCCACGGGCGTAGCCGCACTCCACCAGCCTCGGTGATGTCGATGAACTGGCCCTCGGCAACCTGGTCCGCTGCGTTGGCGGTACTGACGCTCAGTACCACCCGGTCGGCGGCGAGAGAACGGACGGTGATGCTGGACTCCGGGTCGCGGGCAGTGTCCGGTACGAATGCCTCGATCGCGAAGACCCCACAGTCGACCAACTTGCCGGCGGTTGCGGCGAAGCACGCCTGTTGCCGTTCGTGAGTGAGCAGGTTGAAGAATGTGTTGTAGGCGACGAACACCAGCGTGAACGGCCCGGCGGGCATGTCGTCGACCATGTCGCCCAGGTGCGCGTGCACGTTGGTGCCGCCGCCCTTCGCGGCCATCTGCTGCAGCATGAGGTCGCTGGTGTCCAGTCCGTGCACCTCCAGCCCGGCGGCGGCCAGCGGAATGGCCAACCGTCCGGTACCAACTCCCAGTTCCAGCACGCGGCCACCGCCGGCGAGCTCTGCGAGCGTTTCGACGGTGGAGGCGACGTTGCTGATGCCGTGATACCACTCGTCGTACACGTCGGCGAATGAGTCGCCGTAGCTCGAATCGGTGTAGCCCCGCATCGCCCCATCTTGGGGCACGAGAGCGCTGGGCCGCCAGCGGAATGCGCGAAGCGCTCACGCGGTGCCACGTGGTTCGGCCAGAATGGTCGGGTGAGCCAATGGGCGGGCATCGAATCAGGGGCAGCAGCGGCGCCAGCGGCATCACGCGCTGAGGGGCCCGCCGCTCCTACCCGGCCGGTGCCTCGCTTGCGCCGCGCCGAGCGAATCATCGTCGGCTCGATTGACGGCGCGGCGCACGTATTGCAGCGCCGGGCGCGTACGGTGCTGCTCGGCTCCGCGATCTTGATGGTGCCGATGGTCGCCGTCGGGGTGCTGCTCGCCGTGCTCGCCTTTGACCGGTTCGATGCTGTCGACGGGCTGCTGGGCGACCGTGGCTACATCGGCGCCGAGTCCGGGTTCGCGTTCCTGGCCGTCGCGCTGCAATCATTCACCGCTCATCTCATCGGTGCATACGCCGCAGCGTTCCTCGTGCGGTACCAGATGGGTGGGTCGCCCGGTATCGGCGACTGTATTCGGGTGGTGCTTCGCCGATTTCCGTTGCTCGTCGCCACCTGGCTGGTGACGCATTGGTGGGCGCTGCTCTTCGACCTGTGGTTGATCAACTCGGACCGCAGCGCGCTGGCGGCATTGATCTGGATTCTGCCGCTGACCGCATCCTTGCTCAGCACCTGCGTTCTCCTGGTCACGCCGGTGATCATGAGCGAAAGCCTGGGTTTCCGGGCCATCCCGCGCGCGTGGCGACTGGTCCGAACTCGCTTCGGCGCAGCGCTCGGGTTCGTGTGGGCGTGCAGCGTGTTGGCTGTGATGTTGTTCGCGTTCATCGCATTCCTGCCGCAGTTGGCGGAAGAAACCGGCCTCATCACGTTCGGGTCGTACGCGTGGTTGGTGCAGGGCATCACCTTGCAGCTGGCGCTGCTGATAGTGATCCCGTTCACGGCGATGGCTACGGCGCAGTTGTACCTGCAGATCCGTGTACATGCCGAGGGTCTGGACATCGTGATGGCTGCCGACCGAGCGTTCGGCTCGGTCGCGTGATCACCGAACTGCTCACGCGGGTGTGGCTGGCTGGCGCGCCTCCAGACGACCCGCTCGGCCCTGTGAACCAGGACCCTGACGCCGTGCGCGAGGAGGCCTGCAAGCTGGTCAGCAAGGACACCTCTGTGTGCTCGGCACCAACGCCACCGAAGCCACCGAAGGTTGATGACGGTGGCGGCTTCGACCTCAGCATCGTGTCCCTGCTGTTGTGGGTGTTGCTGATCGCTGCCGTCGTCGGCCTCGTGTACATGTTGGTGCGCTGGGCGGCAACGAAGTCCGGGCGCACCGCGGCTCGCAAGAAGTCTGTTGTCGGCGACGACGAAGGCGACATTGTCGAACGCGATGCCGTTGCCGTCGACCGGTCGCGTGAGCCGGTCAATTGGCGCTCGGAGGCCGAGCAGCATCGGCTCGCCGGCCGCTATCGCGACGCCCTGCGGTGCCGCTATCGAGCGCTGGTGGGCGACCTGGCCCGGCGCGGGTTGATCGACGAGATTCCTGGTCGCACGACCGGCGAGGAACGCGCGCAACTGGGTCTCGTGACGCCGGCGGCAAGTGCACCGTTCAATTGCGCAGCCGACCTCTTCGACGGCGCGTGGTACGGCCACGAGGATGTCGACGCTGCGGACGACGACCACTTCCAAGCGCTGGAGCGAGACGTTCTGGCGACCGCAACGCAGGCGCGTCGATGAGCCCGCGCCGCACCGCTGGCACAGAAGCGGCAGGAGGCCGCGTCGGCGTCACCGCGTTGCTGCTGGTCGTCGCCGCCGTCGGGATGCTGTTGTTGTTTCGCGCGCAACCCGACCCCGAGCCGTTCGACCCCCGCAGTGAAGACGGCAGCGGCACGCGTGGGCTGGTCGTGCTGCTCGAGCACGAGGGAGCGACGGTCGACATCGTTCGAGCTGCGCCGGCGGCAGGCGACCCCCAGCGGGTGCTGGTGCTGGAGGATCGGCTCAACGACAACCAACGCCGCGACCTGTTGGCATTTGCGGAGAGCGGGGGAGTTGTCATTGTCGCCGACCCCGCGAGCACGCTGGCCGGCGACCTGGGCGCCACCAGTACGGTCACCGACGAGCTACCGACGTTCGCCGCCAACGACGTGAACTCACAGATCAACGTGGCGCTCGACGAGTGTGATGTGGCAGCACTCGGCCATCTGCGCGGGGTGTTCGTACGGACGGGCGTGCGCTTCCACGACTCGCCGGCGGCGACGTCAACATCAACATCAACGTCAACGTGCTTCCAGAACCAGTCGGGCTCCTTCACTGTCGTCGCACCCCGTGGAGCGGGCCTGATCGTGCAGCTCGGCGACAATGAACTGTTCACCAACTCGTTGCTGCGTTACGCCGACAACGGCCCGCTGGCTACGGCCCTACTGGCACCGACGGACGGCTCTCGTGTCGACATCCTTCTGGGCGAAGAAGCGGCGAAGACGGCAGCAGACATCGGGTCAGGTGAGCGGACGCTGTCGGATCTGGTTCGTCCAGGCGTGTGGATGGCGCTGACGCAGCTGGCAATCGCGTTCGTCGTTTTCGCCGTCGCCCGCGCCATTCGGCCCGGCCGCCCTGTGCGTGAGCCCGCACAGGTGCCCATCGCCGGCAGCGAGCTGGTGGTGGCGACGGGCAATCTCATGCAGCGCGCGCAACACGCGCAACGTGCCGGCTGGCTGTTGCGCGGCAACCTCTACCGGTCGCTGTGCAAGCAGTTCCGACTGCCCGCGACCACGTCCATCAACGATCTGGATGCTGCAGTCGCAGCGCAGACGTCGCTTCCACCCGGCCACGTTGCGTCAGTCCTGCTGCGCGAGGTGCAGGACAACGCCGGGTTGGTCCAGCTCAGCAATTCTCTACATGCAATCCGTGAAGCGACCCCGTTGGGGCGCCTCGAAGGTGAAGGAGCCAACACGTGAACGAAGAGAACAGGTCACCCCTGCAGGCCGTCCTGGCGGTGCGCGACGAGGTGGGCAAGGTGGTTGTTGGTCAGGAGGGTGTGCTGACCGGCGCTATCGCGGCGCTGCTGGTCAACGGCCATGTGTTGTTGGAAGGCGTGCCCGGCGTGGCCAAGACGTTGCTGGCGAAGAGCCTTGCTGCGGCGTTCGACATGAAGTTCACGCGTCTGCAGTTCACGCCCGACCTGATGCCCAGCGACGTGATCGGCCAGCAGTTGGTGGGTCAGACATCCGATGGCATCACGTTCAAATTCCGTGAGGGGCCGGTCTTTACCAACCTCCTGCTGGCCGACGAGATCAACCGCACACCACCCAAGACACAGGCAGCGCTGCTGGAAGCGATGGAGGAACGGCAGGTCAGCTTTGACGGACACACCTATGCGTTGCCCGACCCTTTCCTGGTGATCGCCACGCAGAACCCGATCGAGTACGAGGGCACCTACCCGCTGCCCGAGGCGCAGCTCGACCGGTTCCTGTTCAAGCTGCAGGTGCAGTACCCCACCTTCGAGCAGGAGCTGGAGATGGTGGCGCGCCACGACCGCGGCATGAACCCACACGACGTCCGTGGCTCGGGTGTGCGCGCAGTCGCGTCGGCCGCCGACCTCGCTGCCGGCCGTGCCGCCATTCAGCAGATTCGGGTGGAGCCCGCGGTGCAGCAGTACATCGTCAACGTCTGTCGCGCTACTCGGGAATCGCCGTCGCTGCAGTTGGGGGTGTCACCGCGTGGCATCACCTGGCTGCTGCACGCGTCGAAGGCTTGGGCGTGGCTCAGCGGGCGTGCGTTCGTGACGCCCGACGAGGTCAAGGCGGTTGCCAAGCCGTGCCTACGCCACCGCATCATGGTCCGACCCGAGCTGGAGCTGGAGGGCACTTCGGCAGACGCCGTGCTCGACGGCATTCTTGCCACCGTCCCGACGCCTCGCTGAACTCGCCGGGCCCGCATGAAGCACCGCATCGCCTACCCGTTGCCGACAGTGTGGTTCGCCGCGCTCGTCGCCGTCTCGGGTCTGGCGCTGTTTGCGTGGCCGGGTCGCAGCTGGAGGGCGATGATCGTCGTGGAGGCGTTGCTGTTGGTGGTGTTCGTCGTGGACGCGGTGCTATGCGTGTCGCCCAAGCGCATCGATGTACAGCGCGAACTCGACGAGTCGGTGACGATGGGCGAGTCGGTGACACTGACGTGGTTGGTCGACAATCGCGCGTCGCGCCACACGCGGGTAACGGTGACCGACGCTCTGTGGCCGAGCCTGGAGGCGGAGCGTCGCCGGGTCAGTGCCACCCTGCGACCGGGTGCGCGACTGCGTGCGAAGACGGTGCTGCGGCCTACTCGCCGCGGTCGGTTCCCGCTGCGCGACGTCACCGTTCGTGTGGAGGGGCCGCTGCGCTTGGTGAACCGCCAGGCAACGCGGGCGGTTGAGGGCAGCCTGAGAGTGATGCCCGCATACCCCAGTCGCGAGGAAGTACAGCGCCGCATTCGGGTGCCGCGGGTGTTGGAAGTCGGGCTGCGCAGCATTCGCACCAGCGGTGGTGGAACAGAGTTCGATCAGCTGCGCGACTTCCGACCCGACGACGAGTTCCGCCGTATCGACTGGCCGTCGACCGTCCGTCTGCAGCGCCCGATCGTCAAGCAATACCGCGCCGAGCGTAATCAGAACGTGGTCCTGCTCTTGGACAACGGTCGCGTGATGGCCGGCACCGTCGGCGGTGTGCCGCGCGTGGAACACGCGATGGATGCCGTACTGGGCGTGGTGCAGGCAGCGACGAAGTTGGGTGATCGCGTCGGCATGGTGGCGTTCGATCGGCAGGTGCGCAGCGTGGTGGTGCCGACCAACGGCAAGAGCCAGCTGGGTCGTGCCGCCGAGGCGATGTACATGCTGGAGCCGGACTACAGCGAGAGCGCGTACCTGGCTGCGTTCCACTACGCCACCGCTCGCTTCCGTCGGCGCTCGCTGTTCATCGTGCTCACCGACCTCGTCGAGTCCGCCGTCGAGCAGGCGCTGCTGCCGGCGTTGCCGATCATCACCCGTCGCCACCTCGTTGTCGTTGCCGCAGTACAAGACCCGGCCGTGAAGGAATGGGCTGCGGGTGACGACCACCAGTGGGCCAGCGAGGCCTTTCGCGAGGCGGCCGCAGTCAACGTGTTACACCAGCGGGCACGTGCCACCGCCCGGCTGCGGGCAGCTGGCGCGATCGTTGTCGACGCGGCCCCCGGCAAGCTGGCCACCGAGCTGGTCGACAAGTACCTGGAAGTCAAAGCCAGCGGCCGCCTCTAGCCGCCAGGCCTCGAGCCCGGCAGGCCTCGAGCCCGGCAACCTGGCACCCCTTGCCGCCCAAGGGTGAGTAAACCTGCCAGTTACGACACCCTTACCCGCCCATGGGTGGTGGAGGGTGTCAGACCAGGGGGTGCCAGACCAGGGGGTGGCGGACCTGGAGGGTGGCGGGCCGATTAGGCGAGGGCGGCGTCGGGTGCGAAGGTTTCCAGGCCTTGGCGGCGCAGACGCACGGCGTAGACGATGGTCCAGCCCCAGAACAGTGTGAACACGAATACGCCGATGCCGACCCGCAGCGATGTCGGCCAAGGGCGACCGGTGACGAAACCTTCGACGACGGCGGCCAAAAGGAATGCGACGACAAGGCCCACCAGGACACTGCCGGAACGGCGGGCCTCATCGGTGAGGGCGTTGAAGCGTGGCCGGTCGCCAGGGTCGATGATCGCCCAACCGATGCGCAGACCCGCTGCGCCAGCGACGACGACGGCCGACAATTCGAGCAATCCGTGCGGGAGTATCAGCCCCCAGAACTTGTCGGCTTGGCCCGCGTGAGTGAAGAGACCTCCGGCCATACCAACGTTCGCACCGTTCCACGCCAGCACGGCGGCGGTGACAACGCACAGCAACACTCCGGCAGCGAAGGCCAGGAAGCCGACGCGGATGTTGTTGAAAAACACTTGCGTCGCGAAGTTCTGCGAGGGCTGGTTGGAGTAGTAGTCCTCGAAGTCCTGGTTGATGTACTGCTGACCGGAACCGTCAGGCGCGGCGACATCGAAGGCGGTGGGGGACACCGACAACCAGATTTGAAACACGGCCCAGGGCACGAACGTCAGCAGTGCGGCGACCAGGATGTATTTGCGCAACGCGTAGATGGCAGCCGGAAAAGTGACGGTGGCAAACTGTGTGACACCGCGCCGCACCTCGGTGTCGCGTTGCCCGTAAAGAACCCCGTGGGCGTCGCTGACCAGCAGCGTCAGCCGGTTGACCAGTGCCGAGTCTGCTGCGTACTCGACGCGTGCGTTGGCCAGGTTGCCACCGGTGCGTTGGTACAGATGCACCATCTCATCGAGCTCGTCGGGCGTGACTTGGGTGACCCTGCGCGCTCGCTCGGTGAGCTGCTGCAGTCGCCACCACGCTCCCTGATGTGCCGCCACGAACGCATCGATGTCCACTGCCTGCGTAGGGTAATGGATTGATGGATGGCATCGTCACCCCCGAGGCGGTCGTGCTCGACGTGGAGACCGCCGGCGTCGCGTCGAGGGTGTTCGCGGGCATCATCGATTTCGCGATTCAGCTCGGCATCCTCTGGGTGGGGGCGATGCTGCTGGCCATCAGCGGGATGGCAGATACGTCGTCGTTCAACATGGGCATGGTGCTGCTGGTGGCTGCGGTGCTGATGGGTTACCCGGTCGTGTCCGAGACGTTGATGCGCGGCCGCACCATCGGGAAGCGAGTCTTGGGTCTGCGCGCCGTGACCTTGGAGGGCGCCCCCATCCGGTTTCGGCATGCATCGTTGCGCATGATGGGCGGGCTCGTCGATCGCTTCCTACCACCGCTGGGGGTGACCGGAATGCTGATGGTGATGGGCACCGCTCGTCACCAGCGAGTGGGCGATCTGATTGCTGGCACGATGGTGATTCGCGACCCGGACCGCACGCCATTGCCGCCGGCCGTGTGGTTCCCGGTGCCGGTGGGGCTAGAGGCGTTCGCGGCGACCATCGACCCGACAGCCATGACAGACCAGCAGTACACGGTCATCCGCACCTTCCTGATTCGTAATCGCGAGCTCTCGGTGGACGCCCGCTACTCCCTCGCCGTCGATCTTGCTGCGCGTGCCGCAGTCACATTGCGCCACGATGGGCTGGGTCGGGTACACCCCGAGGCATACCTGCTGTGCGTGATCAGCCGCTACCAGCGCCGCAACTTTCCGACGCATCAGCCCGCCGCCTGGCAGGCCGGGCAGCCACAATTCCTTACTCCTTCGTAGCCTGTAGGGATGTCCGGCTACACCTACCTCGACCATGCGGCTACCACGCCCATGCGCCCCGAGGCGGTTGCGGCCATGCTGCCGTACCTCTCGGAGCGATTTGCGAACCCGTCCGGTTCGCACCGCTTCGCACGTGAGGCGCGCGCCGCCATCGACGATGCCCGTGAAGTGGTGGCCGCCGCCATCGGGTGCAAGCCGGGCGAAGTGATCTTCAACGGTGGCGGCACCGAGGCCGACAACACATCGATTCGTGGTGTGCTGGCTCGGCGCGGCGGCAGAGCGGTGTGCCCGGCAGCCGAGCATCACGCCGTGTTGGAATGCGTGCACATCACCCACGGCGTGGTGGTGGCGACGACACCCACCGGTGCGGTCGATCTCGACGCGCTGGCTGCGGTGCTGGGCACCACGCCAGCCGTGTCAGTGGTCAGCGTCATGGCAGTGAACAACGAGGTCGGCACCATCAACGACCTGTTCGCGGTCTCGAAGGTCGTGCGCCGGCTGGCGCCAACCGCAGTGCTGCACACCGACGCCGTACAGGCTGCCTGCTGGCTGGACCTGCGCACCATCTGGCCGCACGTCGACCTGCTGGCGCTGTCGGCGCACAAGTTCGGCGGGCCCAAGGGCGTTGGCGTGCTGGTCGCCCGCAAGGGCGTAACCTTCGAGCCGGCTCTCATCGGCGGCGGGCAAGAGCGCGAGCGGCGCAGCGGCACCCACAACGTTGGCGGCATCGTCGCGATGGCCGAGGCGCTGCGGCTCACCGACCTACAGCGCGACGTCGAACTGCCGCGCATCGCCGCGCTGCGCGATCGGCTGGTTGATCGGCTGGTCGTCCAGTTGCCGGGCGTGCATGAAACCGTGCCGCGCGACGCGAAGGTTGCCGGGTCTGCCCACCTGTGCATCGAAGGCATTGAGAACGAGGCGCTGCTGTTCCTGCTGGACGAGGCCGGTGTGTGCGCCAGCGCGGCATCGGCGTGTGCGGCGGGCGCGATGGAGCCGTCGCATGTGTTGCACGCGATGGGAGTAGGGCGCGAGCTCGCGCGGGGTGCACTACGCCTCACATTGGGCACCACCTCTACTGCTGCCGATGTCGACCACGGTGTCGACGCGATAGCGCGCGCCGTCCACCAACTTCGACGCACTGCGCTGGCCGTGTCATGAAGGTATTGATGGCGCTCAGCGGTGGCGTTGACTCGTCGGTGGCCGCCGCCGAACTGTTGCGCGATGGCCACGAGGTTGTCGGCATCACGATGCGGCTCTGGGGCGGCGACAGCGACACCGGCTGCTGCTCGGTGGCCGACGTCGACGACGCGCGCCGTGTCGCCCAGCAGCTGGGGATCGACCACCTGGTCTTCAACTTCACCGACGACTTCAACGAGCACGTGGTGGCGCCGTACGTCAGCGCTCACCAGCAGGGGCTGACGCCCAACCCATGTATCGAGTGCAACCGTCATCTCAAGTTTCACCGGCTCAGTGAGCGTGCCGATCTTCTCGGGTTCGATGCGGTGGCCACCGGCCACCACGCACGCATCATCGAGCGCAATGGCGTTCGGTTCGTGGCTCGCGGTGAGGACATGGCGAAGGACCAGAGTTACGTCGTGCACATGCTGCCTCAGCGTGAGCTGGCTCGCACGCTGTTCCCCATCGGCGATCTGACCAAGGCGGAAGTGCGAGTCCGGGCGACCGCAATGGGCTTACGCACGGCCGACAAACCAGACAGCCAAGACGTCTGCTTCATCACTCACACAGGCGGTCGCACGGCGTTCCTCGGTAGCCGAATTGCATTCCGCCCTGCGACAGTGGTCGACGCGATCGACGGCACCACACTCGGCGCCGTCGAGTCGGTAGAGATGGTCACGCTCGGCCAGCGTCGCGGCATCGGTCTGCCCGGCGGTGGGCCGAA
>Ga0105046_10014546_pt1 | contig 12130 bp, 9 predicted proteins | sample MAT03_FD_78385 | JGI IMG/M metagenome (GOLD analysis project Ga0105046, IMG submission 78385) | Freshwater microbial communities from Lake Fryxell liftoff mats and glacier meltwater in Antarctica - MAT-03 (megahit assembly) | ecosystem: Environmental > Aquatic > Freshwater > Ice > Liftoff...
CTAAGTTCGCTTCGTCCGACTGCCAGAGCTGCACATACGATCGCTCGATTCGTGATGCTCTTACTACCTGGTGGCCGAATTCTTGCACGGATTGGGCTGAAAACGGGATCGATCTTTACACTAGCCACGCGTGGTGAACTTTCAGATCTGACGAACAAGGACTGCCAATTATCTAAAAAGGACAAGTAGGTTGGTAAGTCTATCGACTTCGGTGAAAGCGATCTATATAGGTTGGAAAACAAGCCACGGGTGAAATGTAGTTTGGGTCCATTTGCCCCGAGCAGACTGCTGCTCGCCTAAGTTCTCTGTCCCGAGCAAGTTGCGGGAAGCCGGAGGACTGAGACGGGACAATGGTCCCATCCTACGGACTTTGTTCAGAATTAAAACTGAATCGCTAGATTCCTTCCACAGTGCATACTTCAAAGGCATTCGATGGACCTAAGCTCAAAAATGCGTGGCTTTTTGAGGGATAAACAATCCGCTTGACTGCCGATTTATTAAGCAAACCATCGTTGCAGTGAATTGACGCACCGCTGCTACGGACGTAGTATCAACATCTGGATCGCGGCAATGAACGTTCTGCACGCCTTCGCCGCATGAGAATTTGATTGTCCGGGCGATTCGCACGGGAGAATTTAGGATTGGTCGCTACACCTTCGCGCAGTGGCGTTTTTCAGGCCGCGACTGACAAACGCTTGGAAGCCTTCAGCGAGAGCATCAGCTTTGATCATAGGCTCTATGCCCACGATATTCGCGGCTCGATCGCGCACGCTCAAATGCTTTCCAGGCAAGGGCTTCTGACCGCAGACGAAGCCGCCCAGATCGAATCCACGCTTCTTGAAATCCAATCGACGATCGAACGTGGCGAGATGCAGTTTCGCCCCGAGCTCGAAGACATTCACATGCACATCGAACAGGCACTCATTGAGCGTCTAGGCGATACGGGGCGAAAACTGCATACTGCGCGCAGTCGCAATGACCAAGTCAACACGGACGTCAGGTTGTGGACTCGGGATGCACTCGATCGGATCGATGGCCTTCTGAAACAACTTCAACAAGCGTTTCTCAGCCGCTGCGACCACGACTTGGACGTAATCCTGCCGGCCTACACGCACCTTCAGCGGGCTCAACCGGTTCTCGCGCCACACTACTGGTTGGCGTACATCGAGAAGTATGCCCGCGATCGACAGAGACTCGCCGACTGTAGAAAACGAGTCAACGTTTGCGGTCTCGGTGCAGCCGCTTGTGCCGGCACGACGCTGCCCATCGATCGGCACTGGACCGCAGAGAAGCTCGGTTTTGAAGGAGTCGCAGCGAACAGTATCGATGTCAGCAGCGATCGAGACTTTGTGATCGAGTCCGCTTTTGTTCTGGCTATGGTCGCCGAGCATCTGAGCGGATGGGCAGAAGAGTGGATTTTGTGGTCGACCGTCGAGTTCGGTTTTATCAAATTGCCGCATCAATTTTGCACAGGTTCGTCAATCATGCCGCAGAAAGTGAACCCCGATACGCTCGAGCTAACTCGCGGCAAATCGGCTAGAGTGCTGGGCAATTTGCAGACCTTGTTGATTCTCGTAAAGGGGTTGCCGTTGGCTTACAACCGCGACCTTCAAGAAGACAAACCGCCGCTTTTTGATTCATTTGAAACCGTTGCCGCCTGCCTGGAATTGGCGATTCCGATCGTTGAACAATCTGAGCTCCGCCGCGAATCGATCGCTTCGCGGCTAGATCAAGGCTACCTCGATGCAACCACACTGATGGAGCACCTGATGAAGCAGGGGATTCCTCAGCGGACTGCCCATCATTTGGTCGGATCGCTGGTCGGAACCGCGCAATCCCAGGAAAAACGCCTAGCGGATTTGACGGACGCAGAGTTGAAAGCCGCTCATCCGTCGATCGATGGCACCGTCCGGGAGGTGTTAGGAGTGGAAAAAGCGGTCCAAGCCTACCAAAGTTACGGGTCGAGTAGCCCGACTCAAGTTCGTTCGCAGATTGCGCGGTGGCGCGAGCAATTACAATAATAGCTTGGCTCAGCACGACGGCTCGTCACGACCAAGCGAGAACACCCATGATTATTCCCCAGCGTCCTCATTACCGAACCTCAAAAATTGCCTTCGCGCTTTGCTGCGCATCGGTCGTTTCTGGATCGCCCATCAGTTGCTCGTCGATCATGGCACAAGATCCATTCGGCGGTGCCGATCCATTCGGCGGAACGAGCCCAGTCGGCGCGGCTGATGATGCCTTCGGTGCTCAGCCGGCTGCGAAACCGGCGACTCCAACCGCTGGTGCGGCGTTGCCAGTCGAGGATTCGGATCCAATTGTGCGATTGCTTCGCGATAAGACTCCGAGTTCTCCGACTGCAATGGCCGACGGTTTGACTTGGACGATTCGCCTCAAACGATGGGATGAAGTTGGCCGCTTACTTGATCGCATTCAGGCGCTCAATTGGTCGCTGGAACAAAAAGCTGCAGTCGCTCGTCGTATGGGTTCTGCAATGGTTCTTCGGATGCGCTCGGCTGAGTCGACGCTCACCGATGCACAGAAAGGAATTGCCGCTCAGTTGTTCCAAGCGCCCGCGCAGTTGACGCGCGATCCAGCTTGGATTGATCAAGCGATCGATAAACTTGCAAGCGACGTTCCTGCCGAGCGTCGTGCCGCACAGTTGCGTTTGCATGACGCCGGTTCCGCTGGCATCGCGCGTTTGGTGAATCGTCTGCTTGCAGGTGATTCGAAAGTTCCCGCGATGCAACTTGCTAGCGCTACCAGTAGTTTTGGCGACGATGGCAAGGAGGCTTTGCGCACCGCTTGTTTGGTTCGCGATGCAGTAGCTTCGAATCGTGTTCTATCTGCATTGGCCGACTTAAGCGGTGGCGAATTCGCTACTGAACTCGGCGCCGCAATAGTCAGCCGTACATTGCCCGCCGCTGCACAGCAAAAACTGTCTAGCAAACTGGCTAATAAGTTCTCGGTCCTGCCTTCGGCGCAAGCTATTGAAAGCCACTTGAGGATGCGATTTAGCTCGGCCTTAAAAACTTATCAACAACAGCGGGCGATTGAATCTGAGTTGACCGACCATGTATGGCGTCCAGCGGCAAATGGAACATCGATTGAGCGCGTCGAAGTATCAGTATCCGACAAAGCTCTCGAGACCGCAGCTCGGCTTGCCGCTTACCGCATGCAGTTGCAAACCGCGACGGCAGACGGATTGGTCGACAGCGCGGCAATCTTGATGCAACGAACCTACAAAGTGCGGCCTCAATTGTTCGCCGGTGAATTGCCCAACTACATGCTGGCTGATATCGCTCCCGAAGTGCGCGGCGACATTGGTTTTTGGCAACACGTCTTTGCTCGATGCGAAGAATGGCAGCTACACGGCGCCGCGATTCGTTCGCTGCAGTTGATGGCTGAAGGAATCTCGACCGGTGAATTTGATGCTTCAATCAGTTTTCTCACAAAGCTGCTCAAAGATCCCACACCAGCGATTCGATACACGGCGCTCGAAATCATCGCTAAGCTCGATCCAAAAGCCAATTACTACGGCAACGAGTGGGCGATGGAAACCGCTGTCGAAATGACCCGCCTTCAAGCCGGTCCCCACGCGCTGGTTATCGGCCTGCAAAGTGAACTTCGTCAAGCCGCGCGACAACAAATTAACCTTCAGACAAGCAGCGACGTTTCCGTTGTTAACTCGGGCGTAGCCGCTTTGAAGGCGCTCGATGAACCGGAACCCTTCGAATTGATCTTTATCGTCGACCGTGTTTCGGACACAACAATCTCGCAACTCATTCAAAGAATTCGAAACTCGGAGCGCGGTCGCTCGCTTCCGATCGCTGTGTTAACTGAAGAACTGTACAGTTATGAGCGCGATCTAATTAGTGAAACTCCAGGAGTAATCACCTCAGTCCTATCTCGCAACGCAGAGCAGATGGAGCGTGTTATCTCGTTGATGGAGACAAGTCTTGACACGACGCCATTATCCGCGACAGATCGAGCAAGCTTTGTTTCGTCGGCAAATCGATTTCTCGCACGCATCGCGACTGATCGCGAACACTACGCTTTTTACCCGCTACACAGTTGGCACTCTGCTATCGTACACAACAGTTCTCAAGTATCCGAAACAACCCGACTAGCACTGTTGTCGGGGCTTGGTTCAGCCGAATCACAATGGAAACTCGCTGGGCTAACAACGGTCGCAGGTATAGGCGAAAAAGATCGAGTAGAAGCCGCCAGGGCGTTTGCTCGCTCAGTTAAGAAGTTTGGAATGAACTTGCATCGCGAAAACGTGGTGCATGCTTATGAAATGTATAACGAATTTGGTCCCAAAGACCCTGTCGCTACGAAAGCGATGGGTTTGGTACTCGATGTGATCGAAGCACAAGCTGGAAAGGCTCCCTGGCCGGAGGGGCTTTAGGATAGCGAAAGATGCTGCGACAACCGCGTCGCTCATCCCAACATTCCTTTGAGTCGGCCATGATACGTAACGCTTCAAGGCCACAGGAATGTCAAGGTACGGATTCCAATCTCAAACTCGCGATACGGGCTCTCCCGTTGCCGGAATCATCGGCGCTAGCCCCGCTATGGAAGAGGTCTATCAGCTCACTCGTCGCGTCGCCAAGAGTAACGCATCGGTCTTGCTGCTCGGTGAAACAGGAACTGGCAAAGAGTTGATCGCCGGCGCGATTCATAAGCTTAGCGGTCGCAGCAGCGGTCCGTTCGTAAAAGTTAACTGCGGAGCGCTCAGCGAAAGCTTGCTCGAAAGTGAACTGTTCGGCCACGTACGCGGCGCGTTCACGAGCGCCGTAGCCAACCGTACCGGACGCTTCGAAGCCGCCCACAGCGGCACCATCTTCTTGGACGAAATCAACAGTACGTCGTTGATCCTCCAAGTTAAACTGCTCCGCGTGCTGCAAGAGCGAGAATTCGAGCGCGTCGGCGATACGAGCACAATCACAGTCGATACGCGTGTCATCGCCGCTAGCAACCGCGACTTGGCCCAAGAAGTTAAAGATGAACGCTTTCGCGAGGATCTTTACTGGCGACTCAATGTAGTTCCGATCCAGATCCCACCGCTCCGCAAACGTGTTGAAGACATTCCCGACTTAGTTGCCTTCTTCTTGAATCATTACAGCGAAGCCAATCAGCGTTTTGTTGTGCACATTCAAAAAGAGGCCATTGAAGCCATGCAAGATTATCATTGGCCCGGCAACGTTCGCGAATTGCAAAACTATGTCGAACGTGCCGTTGTTATGGCCGATGAAGATGAGTTGACTGTCGAATTGCTACCCGCAGTTGTTCGCAGCGGCGACAGTGGCAGTCCCGGCACGGTCAACCTTCGCGGCCTCGATCTCGATACATTGACCCAAGAAGTTGTCCAGCAGGGCGTTCGTGCCGCCGAACTTGAGAAAGCTGAACTGCATTCGTTCGTCGTCAATCGCGTCGAAAAGGAACTGATTTCGCAAGTCCTCGCTAGTTGCAATAATGTCCAAACCAAAGCCGCTGGCAAACTGGGCATCAATCGCAACACACTGCACAAGAAGCTCAAAGAGTATGGACTCGAGAGCTCTGATGGGGATCTCGAATAGTTGTTCGCATGGAGGATGTGAGACAACTATTTGCTGGGCAACTCAATCACGCCGCGCCAGTCTGGCGGGGCGGTGCGGCGATGTTGAGCGATGTAGACAGTGAGAAAATCCTTGACGCGATCTTCAGCCGGAACTTGGTGCAACAATCGGAATGCGTCTGTCCATTGACCCAAGAGAAAATGCTCTAACGCTTGCTCGTAGGCTACTACGTGTTCATCAGTCAGAATGCTCGCTGGTCCAGCGGGAGGTAGCAGCTCACTGACAACTAGGGGTGTTTGCATTCCGTAAGGCAACACTTTGGCAACGCGCCGAACTCGTAATATGTCCTTGCTGACGTTCTTGCGAATCCAATCTGCCGTCGGTTCATCCATCAAGATCGAGGCTTGTAACTGCTTCGTCATCGCTTCAAGTCGACTCGCCAAATTCACGACTGGTCCAAACACAGTCACCTTAACTTGATCTGTCGTTCCGATGCGACCAGCGACGGCGGCACCCGAAGCGATCCCTAATCCGGCGCGAAAGCCGGCTAACGGATGATCAGGTTGGGCGGCGGCGCGTTCGAATTGATCGCAAATGGCGAGCGCCGCCTCACAAGCGGCTTGCATCGAGCGATCGGAGGCAATCGGCCACCCCCAAAAACCCATTGCGGCGTCGCCATGAAAATCGCCAACCACTCCACCGCTGTTCAAAATATGATGCGTCATGACGCCCAACGCATCACTGACTCGTTGCAAAAGTTCTAACAACTTGTCGGACGAATCTTCGCTTTGTTTTGAAAAACCCCTCAAGTCGCAAAATAGGATCGAGACATCTGTTTCCCGTGGTGCGAGAACTTTGTCCGGATCGGTTCCCGCCAACGCCTCAAGAACAACTGGCGCAAAGAAATTTCGCAAGCCATCCTGGCGACGCTGCAGCGCGCGAACTTGCCTTAATGCACCAAGTGTCGTTGCCGTTAACTCGGCAAATTTCAAGTCATCTTGCAGAGCTTCTGCTGCTTCACCTTTTCCATTTGGTCCAAACGAACCCGTGGCGGCAAAATCACCTGCAACGTAAATCGCCCAACCTGGACAAGCATCTGAAATTACCGGCGTGCAAAACGCCCAGTCGACATTCTCGCTCTGGGTGTAGGAATTTCCTGCCTCGATTGACCGATTCCAAACATGCAACACGCTCTCACGGGTCTCTGTCGCCGAACGCACCAAGTTGCTGCTGGGTGCGAACTTGTGGCCCGTTATCGAACGGCAATCCCAATGCAGGATTTCAACATTACTAACGGCTGCATCGGAGCCCAAAACCGGTCGCGTTTCGCGCTCAGCTACGGAGTCAAGAACCGATGGCAATTCCGCAGCATGCTGCGAAACTCGCAAGATGGCTACAAACGACGCTTGGCCGATCCCCAACAAGAGCATGTTCACGATTCTTGCGCACAGCTCTTCATCGCTGCTAGAACCCGCGATGATCTCAGGCAGTTTACCAAGCACTTCGATCCGGCGATCCGCGTCGCGATATTTAGTTTGGCGAAGCAAGTGCGCGGAAAAAGTCTGCTCGGCGAACACTGGAACCGCTTGAACCGAGAACTCAACCTGCTGATCGAGCAAAGTAAATGTGGTCTGACCAATCACAAAGTGCTCACCCACCGCCGCCGCAAACTGATCGCGCTGCTGCCCACGATAGAAAATTGCGTTGCGAGATTCGGCAACTTTTGCAACTTCAAGTTTGGCGCCGTTCCATCGAAATGTCGCATGGCGTCGCGATATTCGATCATCCCATCCAACCGTCCACGGCTCACTTGTCCGTCCCAGCGTGGCTACGAAACCAATTTCGGGCAACGGTCTACGCCAGCGATCTTGAGGTCGAGGTCCTTGAGCGATGAGGTCTGGCATTTTGTATCTTGGCGGCCAACGGTCGAAATTGAAGTGACAAAGTATAGCAATTGCTAGTCAATTCGCCCATGCTCGGCTATTTTCACCAACCCGAATTCGTATGCGAGGGGAACCCGCTCGTAAAGATGGCATTACGTTGGGACATAGCTTCATCATTTTTGTCGAACATGTCCAATGCGATTACTTCTACACGCTCCTCAGCGAGTCGCGGTTAAGTTAAACGAGTCTGTATTTCTCGTTTGGCCCGCAGCAAGCGTAGACTGCTGACTTGACAGAAATGCGAAGTTACTAACTTGAACCTTTGAGCCTTGAGGTGTATTTGTCCCGTTAGGGACACTCGACATTAGCCCACCGATTCATCGGTGGGCACTGGCAAATCGGTGGGCACTGGCAAACTCGAAGTAGCAAGCCTCGTTAGACGCGAAAGAGCTCTCGCGCATCGATTTCCAGTTTCTCTTGGTTGCGGTGAAAGACGGCGGCAATTCAGCTGTGTTATGTTAGGAAACAATGAAATCGACGATCTTTGAATGCGATTTTCATACTGCGATTTTCATACTTTGACGGACTATTAGAATGGCAGATACTCGCATAAGCCTAATCCTTCGCTTGCCGCGTTCGGCGGAAGCGTCGGCTTGGCGCGATTTTGTGGAACTGTACGAGCCTTTGGTGCTGCGATTTTCTCGAAGGAGGGGGTTGCAAGATGCGGACGCGCAGGATCTTGTTCAGCGAGTTTTCACGTCTGTGGCAGGAGCCGTCGATCGATGGCAGCCTGATCTCAGCCGCAGCAAGTTTCGGGCATGGCTGTTTCGGATCGCTCGCAATCATTTGATCAATCAAGCGGCCCTACGCCGACGCGAGCGACCGGGTGGCGGGTCGACTCAGGTTAGGCATTTGCATTCCGAAATTGATGAGCGAGTCATGGATGCTGGCAACGTTGAGCTGGAGTATCGTCTCGCGGTTTTCGAATCAGCTGCCGCTCGGGTGAAGCGACTTGTTCAGCCAGCGAGATGGGCGGCGTTTTGGGAAACCATGGTCGTCGAACTGCATCGATCGGTGGCGGTAAAGGTGCTGGCGCCTCATTTGGCGCACAGTGCAGCTGCTCGTAAGCGATTCGCTCGTGAAGCTCAGGCTGCGGCCGCAGTGCTTCACCCGAACGTGATCCCGATTCATAACGTCGAGAGCGATGGAAAGCTTCTTTACTTAGTAATGCAGTATGTCGCTGGCGAGTCGTTGGGGTGGGTGGCACGTCCCTGAGTACCCGAAGGGCGTGATGGAGTCCGATCTCAACACGCCCTTCGCAAAGCCCTCAGAGCGTGCCACCCGAAAATTAAGTTTTGACGACCCACTAGGTGCGAAAAGATTTGCCGAAGCAGCACGTCACGGCTGCATTTTCTAAAGGCATTGTGATAAACTATCGCGGATACTTATACAAATTCGCGAGTGAATAATGCAGCCCGATCAGTCGCAAAAAAATCCCGAGCAGCTACCGTCACAACTTCTCGATACTCTTGCCGAAGAGCGTCAAAACTCGCAACGAATTTTGGCCGACAATTACAACTTGATGTGTGCGATCGTCAACGGCACCTCCGACGTGATTTATGCAAAGAATCTCGACGGTCGCTATCAGTTGATTAACACGGCTGGAGTGAATCTTTTTGGTCTTCGAGTCGAGGACGTACTTTGCCGACATGAAAGTGAATTGCCGCCGACCGACGCGGCTCGCATTTTGATACAGACGTGCGACAGCGATCCGCTATCTAATAATTCACCGTTAATCGAGCAAGAAGCAGTTGTCGATGGCAAACTATGTACGTTTCTTTCGACGCGATTCTCTTACAATGATGCCCATGGTAATGCGATTGGGACCATTGGAATTTCGCGTGACGTCACCGCACTGAAACATCTGGGGGACGCACTCAGGCATTCGCAGAATATGGAGGCTGTCGGAAGACTCGCTGGTGGCATCGCGCACGACTTTAATAATCTTCTGACAGTCATTATCAGTTACAGTGAGTTGCTGCTGCTATCGTTGCAAGATGGCGATCCGCAACGGCATCAAGTCAACGAGATCTTCAAATGTGGCGAGCGTGCCGCTGGCTTGACACGACAGCTACTGGCATTCAGTCGCAAACAAGAACTCCAGCCGAAGATAGTCAACTTAAGACAAAGTCTTGATGATCTTGCGAAATTGTTACAGCCCATTGCCGGCGCGGAAATCGAATTGTCGATTGATGTCGCAGAGGATGTAGCCGACGTGAAAATGGATCTCGACCAGTTCCGACAATCGATTCTTATTCTGGCGGCAAACGCTCGCGATGCGATGCCGAACGGTGGCAGGATGTCGATTGCCGTTGATGACTTTGTAGTTCAGACCTCCAATCAAGTGACTTCGCATACCAATCTAAAGCCAGGCCGCTACGCTCGAATCAGCTTTTCGGATACGGGCATAGGCATGTCAGAATCCATACAAGCTCGTATATTCGAACCGTTTTTTACCACGAAGCCGATCGGTAAAGGAAGTGGTCTTGGTCTGTCGATGACTTACGGATTTGTGACTCAATTCGGCGGTCATATTGAAGTTTCAAGTATCAGCGGCCGTGGCAGCACTTTTCGGCTGTACTTGCCGTGCGCATCGTTAGAAATTTTGGATCTAAGGGAATTGTTGATCGTGAATGGTCTCCCCGCAATGAATTTAGCTTCCGCCACAGGAAAGGAAACCGTTCTGCTCGTCGAGGACGAAGAGACCGTGCGAGTGCTGTGTAGCCGAATTTTAGAGGCATGTGGATATTCGGTGGTACAAGCAAAAGATGGAATGGAAGCTCTGGAACTATTGCAATCGGCAGCACACAAAATAGATTTGCTGCTCACGGATGTGGTTATGCCCCGCATGAACGGACCGAAGTTGCTAAAAGCCATTCAGCAAGATTTTCCGCTACTGCCAGTGATATTTACTTCGGGTTACGCCGACGAAATCGTTCTGCTCGATATCCCGGCTGAAAAACGCAATTTGTTGCGTAAGCCGTTCAACCCCAAAGAATTGGCGGAACGCGTTCGCTCAGCACTGGAGTCTGCTGCAAAATTGGGTGGCAATTGTTGACGACCGGCGACTCGCAGGCTCTAGTCAGCACCGCTATGATATGAACGAGATCTCGAAGAGACCTATTTATTTCAATATCTCACTCTCGTACAACCGCAGATAGTAGCCGCTTCGAGTTCGTTTGAAGACCTCGTTGGCTAATTAACACAATGATAATTTACTAGGGTTTTCATGGCCAATCTACAAGTTGCAGCAGGTTGGCCATCAGATTTTTGTGGCACCGTGCGTTTGTTTCCGTTGCCCAATTTGGTGTTATTTCCCAACGTTCCGCAGCCGCTGCACATTTTCGAGCATCGCTATTGCGAAATGTTGCTCGACTCGCTGGCCCACGATCGCTTGATTGCCTTGGCGCTCTTGCAACCTGGTTGGGAACATCAGATTCAGAGCGGACCGCCTATTGCATCGACCGTGTGCATTGGAAAAATCGTGACACACACACCAACCAGTGACGGTCGGCATAACATCTTGTTGGTGGGTATCAAACGTGGTCGTATCACTGAGGAGCTCGAGTTCACACGACCGTTTCGACGTGCGAAAGTCGAATTACTGGAGGACTTTTATCCACCAGACGACGAAGCCGAACGCCGCGAGATTTCTTCGGCATTGCAATCTATTTTTGCCAAGTTTGTTCCTGAAGGACTTTCGACTCAAGCCAGTTTCAAGCAGTTGATTGGGGAGCAAATGCCGCTCGGCATTTTGACGGATATGATCGCCTACGCTATCAACTTGCCGCTTGCCATTAAGCAACAGTTGCTTGCTGAGCCGAATGTCGATATCCGCTGCCGCCTGCTATTACGTTGTTTGAAACAACGGCTTGAGTCCACCCAAGATAGCCCTGACACCGTGACTGACGGTTTTCCGCCCCGGTTTTCTGAGAATTAGTTTCAAGAGGCGTAAGCTTCCAGCTTGCGTTTTTGGGCCATCGCAAGCTCGAGGCTTACGCCTGTTTAATGGACTGTTCCTAAGGAACGGGAATTGCTCGTATTCGCGACGCTCCATACTACCGATACCGTGCAAGCCTTTTCACGCATTCTCGAGTTCTTCCCGACTGACCAGCACCCGTTCATAAGGTCTTGTCTAGCAAACGGATTGCGGGCCGTTATGGCTCAGCAATTATTGCCCAGTACCAAAGTAGGCGTAAAAGTTGTACCCGCAACCGAAGTACTACTGGCCTCACCATCGGTGAGCGACCGGATTCGTGGTGGGCAAGAGCAGGACCTCTATGCAATCATCGCCGATTCAACTCACGACGGCATGCATACCTTCACCGATAGTCTCTATCGGTTGGTCACCGACAATTTCGTCGATCTGAAAACGGCCGAGCAGTTTGCGCCTCACCCCGAGCAACTACACAGCATGGTTCACGGTATCGCTGTAAAATCTGACGGCCTCGTTTCGAGACTCCGAAAACCTTAGGTTTAAAGGCAATGCCGATTAATGCTGGTGGCATAAGCTTCCAGCGTCTTCTCAGGCTGGAAGCCTAAGTTAGGTAACCAGCGATTGAAAGCAATCGCGAAGTTTCGCGACCAGTTGTGGCGTCGTTAGCTTGTCGACCGTTTCCACAAGCA
>Ga0105046_10014547_pt1 | contig 12129 bp, 13 predicted proteins | sample MAT03_FD_78385 | JGI IMG/M metagenome (GOLD analysis project Ga0105046, IMG submission 78385) | Freshwater microbial communities from Lake Fryxell liftoff mats and glacier meltwater in Antarctica - MAT-03 (megahit assembly) | ecosystem: Environmental > Aquatic > Freshwater > Ice > Liftoff...
ATTCTTGAAATGTGTGAGCAATATGATCAAGTCGTGGGATGCTGGCCGATACCAACACCCTTTCCGAATTTGAGGCGCGCGCGCTGGATCTCGCTGTGCGTGTCGCGGAATTCCTCGGGTTCCCGCGATCAATGGGGGAGCTATACGGCTTGATTTTCGTCGCTGATCAACCTCTGCACGCGGATAACCTCATCGAGCGTCTGCGCATCAGCCGTGGATCCGCTAGTCAGGGACTCAGTGCCTTAAAACGTCTCGGCGCCATTCGCAGCCAATATGTTCCTGGAGATCGACGGGAATACTTTGTCGCGGAAAACAATCTCAACCACCTGCTCCAGAGTTTTCTGAAAGAACGCGTAGAGCCCGGCCTTGCAGATCTATCATCCAGACTCGAACAATTGCAACAGGAAGTGACCAAAACCGAAAACACCCATTTTAAAGAACGCCTTGCCAAGGTGAAATCCTGGCGGGATAAGATCGAGAAACAACTGCCTCTCCTGCTCCGGATGTTCACCCGCCAATGAGGACCGTTTCTGAAGCGGCACTGATTCCGGGGCAAGAAATATACTGCTCTTTGGAGACAGTAGCCGGCCGGATTTCTGCCGCGATTTCTGGCTTCTATGTTTGGGTCGGGTTGATGATACAGGAAGGGTTTAATCAATTTAAGGACATCTTGAACAACTTGGTTACACCGATTGAAATCTTGAAAAACCTTACTGCCGAAACTTCACAAACGCAGAGTATTTCAGCGCTCGCGATTGAAGCGATTCAGTAGGGCGTTTAAAGTGAAAAATAGTCACCATGCCCTGTAAACATTCATATAAAATCGCCATTATTGGGCTTGGCTACGTCGGCCTTCCTCTGCTTTTGCAATTTCTAGAGTCTGGCGCAACGGTTTTCGGAATCGATGTTGATCAAAGTAAAATCGACCTCCTCCGGGCCGGGAAAAGTTATATCTCGCATATTCCTGATTCTTCGATTGCGGGAGCTGTTTCCACTGGACGTTTGAGTTGCAGCACTGATTTTGATGTAACATCCGGCGTTGATGCCTGCCTGATTTGTGTTCCCACACCCCTGACCAAGAACAGAGAACCGGATCTTCAATACGTTTTAGGGACGGCAAACGCCCTGGCTCAGCATTTGAAGGAGGGGACGCTGATTGTACTTGAGTCCACGACGTATCCCGGCACAACGGACACCGATGTGCGGCTTGCCTTGGAGGCTGGTTCCGGTCTTGTGGCGGGGAAAGATTTTTATCTGGCCTTTTCTCCGGAACGCGAAGACCCCGGTAATGCGGCAAGCCATGTAAGCCGCATTCCCAAAGTGGTAGGCGGACTGACTTCCAAATGTCGGCAAAGGGCGGAAGAGATTTATTCCCTTATTGTTCCAAAAACCGTTCCGGTTTCGTCGTGTCGGGTTGCTGAAGCGACCAAGTTGATGGAGAACATCTTTCGTTCCGTAAATATTGCCCTCGTTAACGAGCTTAAGATGGTCTACTCTGAAATGGGAATTGACATTTGGGAGGTCATTGAGGCGGCCAGAACCAAACCTTTTGGGTTCATGCCATTTTATCCGGGACCGGGACTCGGAGGGCATTGCATCCCTATCGACCCGTTTTATCTCACCTGGAAAGCCCGCGCATCCGGACTTCACACGCGTTTTATTGAACTCGCCGGTGAGATTAATACCTCCATGCCAGACTATGTCCTGGGCCGGGTGGCCGAAGCCCTTAATGACGATGGCAAGCCCGTTCGGGGGAGTCGTGTTCTGGTGCTTGGGCTCGCGTATAAGCCAAACGTGGATGATGACCGTGAGTCTCCATCATATGTTATCATTGAAAAGTTGGAGAGCCGCGGGGCAAAAGTGGATTACCACGACCCCTTCATCCCCTGCATCGGCCCGACAAGGGGGCATCCCAGCCTCACTGGACGCCGGAGCGTGGGGATTTCGACCGATTTTGATGTGATTGTTCTCTGCACGGCGCACGATGCTTTTGCCGGTCTTGATTTTTCCAATTATCCGATGCCCATTGTGGATACGCGGAACTGTATCCAGAAGCGAAACCAGAAGTATTACCGCGCGTGATCCGCATCAGAGCATTCATTCAAGCCCGCATGAGCTCCCGGCGTTTCCCAGGGAAAGTCCTGGCACCGCTCCATGGTCGCCCTGTCGTCTGGCATGTTATCCAGGCTATGAAAGCCGGGGGGTTTGCAGACGAGGAGATCACGGTGTTGACGAGTTCCGAGCCATCTGATGATCCCATCGCTGCGTACGCAGAGACGTTGCGTATCGGTGTTTTCCGGGGTTCATTGCACGATGTGATTGGGCGTTTTGCAGCAGCGGCAAAGATTTATCCGTGCGAGTGGATTCTGCGTGCGACCGCAGACAGTCCTTGTTACGAGCCGACGCTGATTCGCTTTGTCCGGCAGGCAACGGAATCAACACAGGCTGGATTTGTGACGACAACACACCGTCGCACGCTGCCTGTTGGCATGAATCTGGAGGCATTCCGATTGGAATCACTCTTTTCTGCCCTGGAGAAGCCCGATCTTTCCGTTGAAGACAGAGAGCATGTGACCCGCTCGCTTCACAGCGGAGCCGGCGGAGTCACAACCTGCAGCATCGAACTTGCCGGAAACGATTTTTCCGGAGCCGGCGTGTCCATAGACCATCCGTCCGATCTGGCCTCCTTGGAAGGTGGCGGGCACGCTTCGATTCTTTCTTCCATTCCATGGGACAAACTCATTATCAGAACGGTGGAAAGATGACATCTCCTTTGCGTTGCGGGGTGCTTGGGCTCGGTGTGGGGGAGCAGCATGCTTTGGCTTATCAGGCGGATCAACGCTGCCGTCTGGTGGGTCTCTGCGACTCGGATGCCGACAAACTCGCCGAGGTCGGAGGGCGCTTTCCCCAAATCAGGTTGTTCGAGAATTGGTCAGCGTTGATGGAAGACGGGGCGATCAACGTCGTGTCCATTGCCAGTTTCGATTCGGATCACGCCTCCCAGATTATCGATGCCCTTGGACGGGGGATTCATGTTTTTGTCGAAAAACCTCTCTGCCAGACATCTGATGAACTGGCCGCGATCCGGTTCGCGGTTCAAGCGAGCGGGAAAGTTCTCCATACGAATCTTGTTCTTCGGATGGCTCCATCCTTCATCTGGCTGCGCGACGCAATCGCTGCGGGACACTTGGGCACTGTCTTCGCCTTCGATGGCGACTATCTTTATGGCCGGATCCACAAGATCGTCAGCGGATGGAGAAGCGAAATCCCCTTTTATTCGGTCATTCAGGGCGGGGGCGTGCATTTGATCGACCTGATGCAATGGTGCCTTGGCGAGATTCCTGCATCGGTTCATGCAGTGGGGAATAAGATCTGCTCAAAAGATTCGCAGTTCCGTTTCCCTGATTTCGTCGCGGCCACCTTCTGCTTTCCATCTGGAATTATCGGGCGGATCAGCGCGAATTTCGGCTGTGTCCACCGGCATCAGCATGTGGTTCGTGTCTTCGGAACGAAGGGGACGTTTATCAGTGACCAGTTCGGCCCCCGCTTCATTAACCTCCGCGACGGGGAGATGTCGATGCTTGGCAACCTTTCTTGCCTGCCACCGGGAAAAGGAGTCTTGATTCCCCTTTTTTTGGATGCGATCCTCAATTTGGATCCCTCAGGTGCGACCGGGACACCTGGGCACCTGGCCGCCATGAAGTTGTGCCTTGCGGCGGACGAAGCCCTATGCACAGGGCAAACTATTGAAATTCTACATGACAACTAGCCCCATCCCTTTCGGACAGCCATGGATTGGTGACGAAGAGAAGCAAGCCGTCCTCGCGGTTCTTGATCAACCCGTCCTCACCCATGGCCCCCAGACCCATGCCTTTGAAGAGGAGTTCGCTGCGTTTGCAGGGGGCGGCCATGCGGTTGCGACAAGCAGTTGTATGGGAGCACTTCATTTGGCATGCTGGGAACTCGGGTTTGGGCCCGGGGACGACATCATCGTTCCCGCACAAACACATACGGCAACCGTCCACGCCGTCGAGTTAATGGGCGCAAGGCCAGTCTTTGTTGATTGCGACCCTATTAACGGCAACATGACCGCTGGAGCGATTCGGGCGGCGTTGACCTCGGCCACCAAAGGGATCGTTTTGGTTCATTTTCTGGGGATTCCCTGCGAGATGGATGGTATTCTTGCTATCGCCAAGGAACATAACCTCAAAGTGCTGGAGGATTGCGCACTATCCATCGGGAGCAAGTGGCGGGGAATTCACGTGGGATTGCTCGGCGACGCGGGCACATTTTCATTCTACCCGGCAAAGCACATCACCACCGGTGAAGGAGGGATGTTGATCACCAGGCACCGGGAGCTCGCGGAAAGTGCGGTGAGGCGACGCGGATTCGGGGTGGACCGCACGATTGCCGAGCGAAAAATCCCCGGCGTTTACGATGTCACGATGCTGGGGCTGAATTATCGGATGAGTGAGATCAGCGCGGCGTTGGGGCGCTGCCAGATAAAACGCATTCCTGACATTCTAGCCCGGAGAACCAGGAATGCGAAAGCCCTGGTCTCCCTGCTTTCCGGCATCGAGGGGGCGACGATTCTCGCATCGACAATTGCCGAAGCTAAGGAAACACACTACTGCCTCAGTGTGATTCTCCCGGAATACCTGCACTCAAAGCGCAGCGCGATTATTTTAAAAATGAAGGAAATGGGGGTTGGCACCAGTGTGTATTATCCTCAGCCTGTTCCACGTATGACCTATTACATGGACAAATATGGATACGACGCATCGCTGTATATCGGGGCTGAGCTGATCAGCGATGGCTCCATAGCTCTTCCTGTGGGGCCTCATCTTGACGAATCACACATGGCCCGCATCGCGGACACATTGATTGCGGCCTGCAACATCTAATCTTTTATGCACGGAAAACGAATAGCACTTATCGGCGGAGCGGGCTTCATTGGCCATAATCTTGCTTTGGAACTGAAGAAACGCGGCGCGGACGTTTCGGTGGTTGACGGCTTGCAGGTCAACAACCTGCTGGCTCTTCACTGCGCGACCTACAGCAACATAGAACGCGACCTCTACCTCAACATTGTCAACGAGCGAATTGATCTGTTGCGCGCGGCCGATATTCCCATCTATGTGGAGGACGCGCGCGATTATCTTCGGTTGGGCTCGATTCTCTCAAAAATCAAACCGCAGGTCATTGTCTTGCTGGCGGCCGTTTCGCACGCCAGCCGCTCAAACAAAGATCCGTTCCACACGTTCGATCACAGCTTTCGCACACTCGAGAATGCCCTCGACATCGCCCGAGACAATGTCGAGCACTTCATCTATTTCTCCTCAAGTATGGTTTATGGAAACTTCGAAACCGATACGGTTTCGGAGGAGGCCAACTGCAATCCTCTTGGCATCTATGGCGCGTTGAAATTTGGCGGCGAGAAACTGGTGATAGCATACAACCAGGTCTTCAATCTCCCATTCACGATCATCCGTCCCTCAGCGCTCTATGGTGAGCGTTGTGTGAGCCGTCGGGTCGGGCAGGTGTTCATCGAAAATGCGATGCGGGGCCAGGATATTGCCATCAAGGGCGACGGGGAAGAGTGCCTGGACTTCACATACATCGGCGACCTCGTCAATGGCGTCTGCGGCTGCATCGAGCGTCCGGAAGCGAAGAACGAAATCTTCAATCTAACATATGGCAGGGGGCGTTCATTGAATGAAATGGCGGGAATTATTCAGGAAGAGTTTCCTGGCATCCAGGTGCGCCATTTGGAGCGCGACGCGCTCATGCCTGAACGCGGCACGCTTTGCGTTGATAAGGCACGGCGGATGATCGGATACGATCCGCAGTTTCCTTTGGAAAAAGGATACCGGCGCTACATCGAGTGGTATCACGGGTTGTTTGACCGCGTGAAAGCCACCCCTCGCATCACAGGCGCCCTGCAGATCAATGAATGAGAAAACATTTGGCAGTGCTCCATCCAGATGATTGGCTTGCAGCCCAGTTACGGCGCCCATGTTATCGTCTTGATTTTGCGGGAGATCCGGACGGTGGTTTGCGGGATCAAGTCGCCAGTCTTCCAAGCGAAAGAACCTTTGTTTATGCCCGCATCCCATGCGCGCAGACGAAGGACGCCGTCGCCTTGCAGGAGGCGGGTTTCCGGGTTGTGGACGTGAATTTGAACTTTGTCAAAGCCCCCGGAACTCCCGTTCGTAGGGATGTGGTGATCCGGAATGCCAACTCGGAAGATGAGGAGGCTGTCGCTTTGATCGCGGGAAGCGCCTTCCAATTTTCCCGGTTCCATCTCGATCCGGCATTCGAGCAAGGGGAAGCTGACGGGTTGAAAAGGGAATGGGCGCGCAATTTTTTTCGGGGCGGGCGTGGGGACGGCCTCTTTGTTGCTGTTCATGCAGGCCAGATTGCCGGGTTTCTGCTCGTCATAAAGGTGACCGGAGCATGCGTCATTGATCTCATTGCGGTTTCCAAGAAATTTCAGGGAATGGGTTTCGGCGCGGCAATGATTGCATGCTGCGAGAAGTCCTTCGAAGGCGTTTCCAAAATTTCCACCGGAACGCAGGCGGCAAACGCGGCATCGGTACGTTTTTATGAAGGCTTGGGATTCCGCCTTCGCGAAGCGCAATATATTCTCCACTGGCACAAATGAAAATCGGTAAAGCAGACACCTCAAAAGCAGTCTTCGTGATCGCGGAGATCGGCAACAACCATGAAGGGGATTTCTCCGTCGCCGAGCGTCTGATTGCAGAAGCCGCACAAGCGGGAGCCGACGCGGTCAAATTCCAGACGATCGTTCCCGAGAAGCTTGTCGTTCGCAGCGATGCCGCTCGCATCGAGCAGTTGGGAAAATTCCAGTTTTCTCGCGATCAATTTGTAAAGCTGAAGCTTCGCGCCGACGGGGAGGGAGTTATGTTCCTTTCCACGCCATTCGATCTGGAATCGGCCGAATGGCTCGATGATCTTGTGCCAGCGTTCAAGGTGGCATCGGCAGACAACACGTTCTGGCCGTTGCTCGATTTCTTGACGTCCACGGGCAAGCCGCTTGTGCTCTCGACCGGTTTGATCCACCACGACGAACTCATCTCGCTGAAGCGATTTCTCGAGGATGGGTGGAACAGACGTGGAATGGAATGCCCCGGGCTTTCTTTTCTGCATTGCATCGTCAACTATCCCACGGCTGAAACCGACGCGAATCTCGCCAGGATCACGACATTGGCGGAACTTAATGGTGTGGTCGCCGGATATTCCGATCATACGCTCGGCATTGATGCGGCGATTCTCTCTGTCGCGCTCGGAGCGCGCATCGTCGAAAAGCACTTCACGCTCGACAAGACACGCTCCACCTTTCGCGATCATGAGCTTTCCGCGGATCCCAATGACTTGAAGGCCATGATCCGCAGTATCCGAAGAGCTGAGGCTCTCATCGGTTGCGGCGGGTGGGAAGCCCGCGATTGCGAAGCTGAAATCACCCCGAAAGTCCGACGTTCCATAGCGGCCAAGAGAGACTTGCCTGCGGGTTTGGAAATCCGGGAAACAGATTTGACCTGGGTCAGGCCGGGCACAGGGTTTCCGCCGGGGAGTGAATCTGAAGTCGCCGGACGAACACTCGCCCGCCCGATCCTGGCCGGGGAAATTTTTTCCATGGAACATTTCCAGTCATAATGTGCGGAATCGCAGGATATTTCGGTCCAGACAAGTCAGTCAGTCATCGGATCCCCGCCGCGCTCGATCGCATGCGGCAGCGCGGGCCCGATGCGCACGATCATAGGATCCACGCCTCCGCTGGAGGGAATCAGGTGATGCTGCTTCACAGCCGGCTGAGCATCCTGGATCTGGATCCTCGCTCGAACCAGCCCTTCGAGGCTGACGGATGCTCTTTGGTGTTCAACGGGGAGATCTACAACTACCTCGAACTGCGCGCAGAACTGGAGCAGCTCGGGCATGTTTTCCGAACTACATCTGATACGGAAGTGCTGCTCCGGAGCTATCTGGAATTTGGCGGGGACTGCGTGCTCCGATTCGAGGGTATGTGGGCTTTTGCTTTGTGGGACTCGCGCAGAAACCGCCTGTTTCTATCCCGCGACAGGTTTGGCGAAAAACCATTATATTATGCCTCCCGTCCGGAGGGGCTGTATTTCGCCTCGGAGACAGCAATTCTCAAGGAACTTGCGGGATGGCGCGCGAACGTTAACAACCGCCAGATCGTCCGCTATCTGACTCAGGGATACAAGTCGCTCTACAAACACGGGGAAACATTTTACGAGGACATCGGGGAACTCTCTCACTCAGAGTCGGCGTTCATCGATGACGGGTTGAAATTATCGCGCGCCCGTTACTGGACTCCGCAAATTCTGGTTGATGAGAACATGTCGATTGAGGATGCCGTCGCGGGCACACGCGAGCGCATGCTTGAGAGCGTGCGCATCCGGCTGAGATCTGACGTTCCCCTCGCGTTTTGCCTAAGTGGAGGAGTTGATTCTTCGGCACTCGTCTCGATTGCCGCCAAAGTCTTCAATTGCAGGGCGGCGACGTTTTCTATCATTGATTCCGACGAGCGCTACAACGAGCTCGACAACATCCGCGCAACGGTCGCGGATACAGGCGTTGACGCCCACTATTTGGAAATTCCCCAGGAAGAGGCGTTGCCGCGTCTCAGGAAGTTGATCGAATATCACGATGCTCCGCTGGCAACCACCACCTACTACGTTCACTCAATGATCTCGGAGCAGGTTGCGAAGAGCGGGTTTCGAGTGGTCTTTTCTGGCACATCTGCCGATGAACTGTTTACCGGATACTACGACCACTTCCTGCTGCATCTCAGCGAGCTGGAGGGGACTCCCTATTATGGAGAGGCCCTGGCGGCATGGAAAACGCACACGCTGGGGTTCGTGCGAAATCCGATTCTCCGCAATCCGCGCCTTTACAGCGAAGATCCGGGGTTCCGCGACCATGTCTATGACAACAGTTCCGAGTTCGCCGGGTTTCTCCGCCAGGATGCTGCCGAGCCGTTCGAGGAGGAAACATATTGTGCATCCATGCTTAGGAACCGGATGCTGAACGAGCTTTTCCATGAGGCAACGCCTGTGATTCTGCACGAGGACGACCTGAATTCGATGTGCTACTCGATCGAGAACCGCAGCCCCTACCTTGACTCCCGGCTTTTCTCGTTCGCAAGCTCGATCCCTCCCCGGCATTTGATCCGCGAAGGGCACGGCAAGTATGTGTTGAGGCAGGCGATGGCAGGGATTCTGAACGACCAAGTTCGCCTGGATCGGAGAAAGAAGGGTTTCAACGCGTCCATCAACAGCGTGATTGATCTCCAGAATCTGGAAATACGCGATTACCTCCTCGATCCATCGTCTCCGCTGGCTGCGATTCTGGATCTCGGGAAAGTCGCGCCTCTTTTCGATCTCGACCCCGCTCCCAACCATTACAGCAAGTTTCTTTTTAATTTTATCAACGCCCGGATTTTTCTGGAGGATGCGGCATGAAATACTGCGCGCGCTGCATCACTCCGGATTCCAGGCCGAATATCCGGTTCGACACACATGGGGTGTGCAGCGCATGCCGGAATTTCGAAACGAAGCCCGCTATCGATTGGAACTCGCGGAGAGAGGAATTCCTTGACGTGGTCAAGGTGGCGCGTTCCTCGACCGCCTCCTATGACTGTCTTCTTCCGGTGAGCGGTGGCAAGGACAGCACTTGGCAGGCGGTTGTTTGCCTGGAGCACGGATTGCGTGTTTTGGCATACACCTGGAGGCCGCCGGGCCGCACCGTTGTCGGCCAGCGGAACATTGAGAACCTGGCGAGACTCGGAGTGGATCACATCGACCTTACTGTCAGTCCTGCGGTGGAAAAGAGGCTGACCCTTGCGTCATTTCGCAAGTTCGGCTCGAACGCGATCCCCATGCATCTGGGCATCTACAACACACCGCTACGCCTTGCGGTGCAGATGCGCATTCCGCTGGTGGTTTATGGCGAAAATTCCGCCTTTGAATACGGAAACGCCGCGGATGCCCGCAAAGGGTTCGCCATCGACGCCGACTGGCTGGAAAAATACGGAGTCACACACGGCACATCGGCCCGGAATTGGATCGGGACGGCGGGACTAACGGAAAAGGATCTTTCTCCCTACCTGGCACCGGATATTTCCGAAGTCGAATCTGCAGGTGTAAGGGCTGTCTTTCTCGGATATTATTTTCCATGGGACGTTGAAATTTCACGCCGGGTCGCTGAGCAGCATGGCTTTCAATCGATTGCCGGAGGCGCCCGGACGGGATATTACGACTATGCCGACATCGATGATGATTTTATCTCCATCCACCACTGGATGAAATGGTTTAAATTCGGGTTTACACGATCATTTGACAATCTTTCGCTGGAAATCCGGAATGGACGCATGACCCGGGAGGAGGCTGTCGAGTGGCTTCGCCGCCGTGGAGATGAAACTCCGGTCGAAGATATCGAAAAGCTCTGTGCTTGGCTGGGTTTGAATCGCGGGGAATTCGACGCGATCGCCGAGTCCTTCCGCGATCATTCCGTTTGGCAGCAAAGCGATGGAGTTTGGTGTATCCCAGGCTACCTCGTAGGAGATTACCCCTGGAAATGAAGATCGATATCAAGAATCCACCCCGCGCTTACGAATGCGGTTTCGAAGTGAAACGCACGATCCTCGATTGTGCACGGATTGAATTGGGAACCGACGAGCAAATCACACTGGCGACATCTTCCGGAAGCGAATACGACGTCACTCGCAAGGATTTTGGCTATTATGCGACGCCATCCACAAATGGACGTCTTCCCCGGCATGGCCTGCGCACGGCGATCGCCCGCAACCGCCTGGATCAAGTGTTCGTTCTTCTTGTGGAATCAGGTCACGAAGACAAATTCGAGACCTATCTGAGAGAGGAACAAATGAATCTCGTGTGCTGGCTTGACTCCGATCAGAGCGTGAAGGATTTCCTGAAGAAAATGGCTCCATGAGTTCGCCCTGTCATTTCTGCAATTCCGCCGGACGGGAACTTCTGTTCGACTACACTGCCCCCCCGGCGGGAGAGACGCATTTTCCCTCGCTCGATGGAGCGGGATATCGCCGCAAGGTCTTCAAATGCGAGGGATGCGGACACTTTACCTCTGTTTGTGAAATGGACATCAGCGGGATCTACAGTGAGGAATATGTCAATGCAACGTATCGGGATGAGGATGGTGTGCGACGGACGTTCGAACGCATCGTCGGGCTCCCCGCTGCAAAGTCGGATAATGCAGGCCGGGTGGACAGGGTCTGCCGGTTTGCGGATTCCTATTTTGCCGACGGGACAGAGCGCCGTCTTCTGGACATCGGTGCCGGGCTCGCCGTTTTTCCATGGGGAATGAAGCAGCGAGGATGGGACTGCACCGCGCTCGATCCGGATCCCCGTGCTGCGGAACATGCCCGAACTGTCGCGGGAGTGAAATCGATCTGTGCGGATTTTCTAACGGAATCTCTTTCCGAACGGTTCCCGCTTGTGACGCTCAACAAGGTCCTCGAACATGTTCCAGATCCGGTTGCGATGCTGGCACGGGCAGGCGGGCTTTTGCATGAGCCGGGAATTGTCTACGTGGAAGTCCCGGATGGCGAGGCCGCCTCAGACGAAGGTCCCGGTCGGGAGGAATTTTTCATCGAGCATCTTCATGTTTTCAGCGCGGCAAGCGTTGCTCTCCTTGCGCGTCGCGCCGGACTTCAGCTCCTGGAAATGCGTCGGCTCCGCGAGCCCAGCACAAAATTCACGCTCTGCGCATTCCTCACCAGTTCCTGAACGAAACCGGATCTACAAATGAGCAGATGGACAAAAACGGCCCCGCTTGATGCTGCATCAGCGCAGCAGATTGAGACGTGGACTTACACAGACAGGGACGGCGGCACGCAGAGTTTCCAGCTCGACGTCAAGACGAGCAAGCCGCTCGATGTAATGAGCCTGAAAAACTCAAGCCTCGAAGAAACACGCGAATACGCGGAGATGCTTGCCGGGCGTGCGCTAAAGCTTTACGTCCGGGGCCAGCCACTTTTGGAGATGCTCGCCTGCACGTGCTGCGGCTCATCACTCGCAACGGCGTGCGAATGTCTGCGCATATTTG
>Ga0105046_10014549_pt1 | contig 12128 bp, 5 predicted proteins | sample MAT03_FD_78385 | JGI IMG/M metagenome (GOLD analysis project Ga0105046, IMG submission 78385) | Freshwater microbial communities from Lake Fryxell liftoff mats and glacier meltwater in Antarctica - MAT-03 (megahit assembly) | ecosystem: Environmental > Aquatic > Freshwater > Ice > Liftoff...
ACTCGTGAGAAAGACGGCTCGGAGTCGCCGCGATCCAGCAGCCATCAACGCGTCATTGACTGGCATCCCTTTGCCAATGCACTGATTGATAAAATCGACCATAACGATCGAATCATTCACCACGACCCCTGCCAATGTCACCATTCCAAACATGCTGAAAAGAGTCAGTGGCAATCCCATAAACGCATGCCCAAAGATAGCGCCAACTATTCCGAATGGAACGACGGCCAAGATGATGAACGGCTGAATATAAGATGAAAACTCAAATACGAGCAACAAATACATCGCCAACATGGCCATCGAAAAGCCGATGACTAAGCTCGAAAAGGACTCAGCCGTCTCTTGCTGCTGCCCTTCCCAACGGAAACGAAGCGAAGGGTACTTGGCGAGCAGTTCAGGAACCAATGTCTCTTTCAGTTTCCCGGCCACCAGTGCCGCGTTTCCTTGGGCGGTATCGATCTCCGCACTCACCGTAATCGATCGCATTTGATCCAATCGGTTGATCTCGGAATAACCCCGGGGTGTCGCGATGTCTGCTAGTTCGGTAATAGGATACTCCACGTTGTTTGGGCCTCGCACTTTTAACTCATTGAAGTCCGCCAGCGAACGTCTTTGCTCCATCGGATACCGTACCATCAATTTCACTTCGTGCCGCCCTCGTTGCAGTCGCATCACCTCGGCACCGTAGTAAGCGTTGCGTACTGTCTCGGACAAGTCCGCTACGGTGATGCCAAGCGATTTGGCTCGCTCTTTGATGCTAAACTGAAATTCGATTTTTCCAGGTGCCGAGTCATCGCGCACGTCATAGACTCCTGCGAACTTACTGATTGCATCTTTGGCTGCTTCGACACCAGCCTCCAATGCCATTACGTCTTGTCGTGGTGCAAGGATTTTGAATTCGAGTGCACGACCACCCGGCCCAATATTAGCGGCTTGAAATGTCACTCGTTCTGCGCCGGGAAACACTTCTGCTTCATCTCGCCACATGTTGAGCAGCTCATCGCTGGTAACATTGCGGACCGTCGCCTCATGGATCTCAACTTGGACCTGTCCAACATGCGAACCGCTAATTTTGTCTCCGCCTGCAGGGTCCCCTTGTGCTGCAGAACCGATCTGCAAAAAGGTTAAGACAACCGGGCCATTGGGAGCTGTGGGGTCGGTTGGTTTAAGTGTCTTGCTCGTACCTGCCTTGGCTTCTTTTTCTGCAATGCGTTCGCTTACACGCCGTATCGCAGCTTCCATTCGCCGAGTCGCCTCGCTGGTAATTCCAACAGGGGTTCCGTCGGGATAGACGACCTGACCAATGATTGTTTTGCCATCCAAATTGGGAAAGAATTCGAATGGGACCATCCCCGAACGAACCATGCCAACTGCCGTCACCACGGCAAGCAAACCAGCTGCGATTGGCAAAGCGGGATGCTTCAATGAAAGACTGAGAATCGGACAGTAAAAATGCTCACCAAACCAATCCAGGGCTTTGTTACATGGCTTTCCCAGCATCTCAAAAAATCGCTCAATAGGATTGAGAGACTGCGACAATCGGTACTTTACCCATTGAAAAAACGTCTTTGGCTCTTGCTCGTCGTGCGACAAGTGGCCAGGCAGTGCAATCGATACCTCGACCAATGAGACCAATAGCATGGCGATGATAGCTGCCGGCATGACCGCAATGAACTTCCCCATCACCCCCGAAACATAAAACAGGGGAACAAATGCTATGATGGTGGTCGCTACGCTGGAAAATACGCTAGGCAGTACTTCAGAAGCCCCATCGACGGCCGCATCCAACCTAGATTTCCCCATTTTGCGATGTTCGAAAATGTTTTCGCCGATGACGATTCCATCGTCTACCACGATGCCAACGGCCATCAAGAACGCAAACATGGTGAGCATGTTGAGCGTCTCACCCGAGTAGAGCAAGTAGATTCCTGCGCCAGTCAATGCGATCGGAATCCCCATTGCCACCCAAAACGCCAACCGTAGGTTTAGGAAGATTGCCAGCAGTAAAAAAACAATGATCCCGCCCTGAAGGCCATTCTCTCGCAACATGCGAATGCGATCGCGCACATCAAGGCTTTCATCTCCCCAAGCTCGCAGCGCATATCCTGCAGGAACTTCGGCGGATTTGATAAACGTATTGACCTCATCGGAGATGTTCAGCAAATCCTCGTCACTGGTGCGCTCAATGGTAATCACCATCGCCGGGCGCCCATTTACCTCGCTGATGGCTGTCACGTCATCAAATTCATCGCGAACGGTTCCGATATCACCCACGGTCAGCACAACACCGTTTCGTTGCGTGATAACCGGCAACGTGGCGATCTGCTCGCCGATTTCTCGCTTATTCTTTCCTCGGAGAAGAATTTCTTGTCCATCGCTCTTGAGTTGCCCACTCGGAATCTCAACGTTCTCGCGTTTGAGAGTATTGCCGATTTGCGAAAGGGTCATCCCGTACTTGCGCAATGTGTCTTCGTCGATCTCAACGTCGATTTGATAAGGCTTCGCATTGGCGATTTGGGCCTGGGATACCGATGGCAACTCCAACAGTCTTTCGCGAATGTTCTCCGTGTACGCTCGCAATTGACGCTCTGAATCTTTTGTCCGGTTCTCAGGTCCGAGGATGGCAACGCGAATCGCGGGCAATCGAAAAGTCACTTGTTCTACGGTAGCCTTTTCGCTTCGCTCTGGAAAGAAAACCGAAACACGATCCACTGCCGAGCGAATTTCTGAGAGAACACGTTGCGGGTCGACTCCCTTGGACTCCAATTGCGCGAGCGTAAAACCGCTACCCTCTCTACAAATACTTGTCAGCTTCTTGATGCCCGAAAGAGAGCGAACCGATTCCTCGATCTTCTGACAAATCCCGCTTTCCACTTCGTCTGGTGTAGCACCGGGATACGGTACCGTCACCAAAATCACATCGAGTTGGAACTCCGGAAACGTTTCTCGCCGCATGGCAAAGAACGAGAGAAACCCCACGACCAAGACCGACACGATGAGAACATTGACCCCAGCGATATTGTTTACTGCCCACCGAATGACGGTTTTCATAGTTATTCTTTTTCATCGCTTCGATGCTGATATCGGGCCTTGTCAGTTCCGTCGCCGATAATGTTTGCCAAAGGGGTCACCACCGTCTTAGATCCCGGTGCAAGCTCAGGGCGCGATTCTGCGATCCAATACTCTTGATTCGAATCCGACGGCAGCTTGATCGTGCTGATGACTTTGATGTCCGAAAGAATGCGAACTCGGCCCGCAGACCATTCGTTCAAGTCTAGTTTTGGCTTGGACACGGTCTCGTTAAGCTTGATTGAAGTAGTTGGAATGGGGGTCGACATATCATCTGCGGTCGGCAAGGTCAGCGAATCATCTTGTTCAAAAAGCCAAACTTGATTTCCTGGCTTGAGGGCCAGTTTTGGCAACAACACCAACGACTGATTGGGCTTCGTATGGATCTTGCACTCGACAAACATCCCGCGAACCAGCGCTGGCAAACCACCATTCTCTTCTTCGACAATCACACGACCGTTTTGCGAAACCGCACGGGGGTTCTCAACCGAGATTCGGACAGGTATCGTCCTTGTTTGGGCATCGATCCCGATCCCTTCGTACCGACTAAGATGTCCCTGCCATTGAAACTCGGCATCTCGCCCAGCCACCTTGTAGGAAATCGTCACAGGTGTCTTCGGTAGTTCGTAGCTGGATGACTGAACAAGGCGCGACGATGGGTTCTTTGGTTTATTTGGATCGGATTGGTCCAAGATGAGTAGCAATTGATCCGAACGTAAATTGCATGTGACTTCGACTCGCTCTGTATCCTCAATCATGCAGAGTGTCGCGCCTTTTTGAACATACGAGTCCTGCTGCACCGATTCGGTAACGATGACACCCGATAGAGGAGACTTGACCGTTGTTCTTTCAAGATTGATTTTCGCCTGTTCAAGCTGTGTTGAGGCGAGTCGTTCGGCCAGTTCAATTCGGGTCCTACGAGTTTCTATCATTTGCAACTGGTTTTGGATGTTGAGCCGTTGATTGGCGCTGGTGATTCGCACCCGACGAGCTTGATCCAATTCGGTCGCGGAGATGAAACCGTTGGGCAACAGCTCCAATCTCTTAAGCTCTTTCTCTTGTAGCGCGAAATCTTCCTCCGAGAGCAACAACGACTTTTTGGAATTGGAGAGCTCTTGGTCGAGTTCCTTCTGTTGCGCGTATTCCGAGTCTCGCAGTGCAGCGAGCCGCTCCAAGTCAAGCTTGAAATCGGTTGGGTCTATCTGGAAGAGGACATCTCCTTTGTGCACATAGCGTCCAATTCGACATTCCTCGCTCTTGAATTGAACTCTGCCAGCGATCTCAGCTCCGAGAGTCACTTGGCGATAAGGGACCACCGTGCCCGTGACAATCACATTCAAGGATTCGATCCCGATGTAAGGCTTTACAGTTTGAACACCAACAATTGACAACTTAGCCATCTTGGCGACGGCGTCGTTACCATCGGCTGCAATTTGCTTGGGCGGTTGGGAACCCATCGCGAGAAAGACGGCAACGCTCGCTAGGACTAGCAGTGTCGGCAAAATGCCGCCAAAAAGCAAATTGACCGCTTGAGTCTGGGTTCTGGACACGCTTATGAATCTGTAGTTATGAGGCAAGAGGCAGATTGGAAACTAGCAGTAGCTGGACTCCCAAGAGTTCAGTGTCTGAAGCTTATGGCGATCAGAAGTCTTGCGACTCCTGCTGCCGTGGGCATCTTTGTTACCGCCGCTCGCCTAAGAGGGACAATTGGTAAATCGACTACCCCATATTATTCCATCCGGCAAGGTCCGCCTAACCCAACTTGCTATTTCCATTGTTAAAACGCGTCGCTCAGGTCACTTGATAATGCTCGCATATCGGCCGGGATCGGCGAATCAGCAACTGTTTCCAAATCCCTCTGCTTTTGAGCAAGCACCGAAGATTGAGCAACTGCGGGCGTATTGGTCTCCTTAAAGTCGTCTACAAGTGCCTGAATTCCGGGTTGTAACTCACCAAGCATTTCAACTAGCGCCGACATCAGCAAGTAGGTATCTGAGTCCTTGTGATGCCCCAAAACCTCGATCCGGCCAAGCACTTTGGAATTCGAGATCACAGGTAAGCGGAGGAACCAACGCTCCGAAAACTCTGGTAGTTTATTCTTGTGCCAACTCGCATGAAATCCTTCATGCAGCCAAGGCATATTCAGGTCCAAGCTGATTTTAGCCAACGCATGCTTATCTGCGAACTCCACCATAGTACTCCAAACCGTGTCCCACTCTCGCGAACCCTGTAGTCGAACGGTTTGTTGACGGACATTGTCGTCTGATATGCCACGTCTCGCAACGATACTCTTCGAGAAGTTAAAACTGCGTTTTAGGAGCAACTCCATTTCTGCAAAACCAAAAACGCGTGTTGCTACCAACGACCCCAACGCAAAGATCATCGTGCCAATCGAAATCGCATCCGATTCGAATAGCACACCCAGAACAGCACCGCTAGCGGTCACTAAACTTAGCAAAGTAATGACCACAACCAACCAGCGATTCTTGATGCCGAAACGCATCAAGTTGTGGTGCAAGTGACCTCGATCCACCGTGAACACACTGCGTCCTGTCAATTTTCGTCGGACGATAGCCATGCCAGAGTCGAACAATGGAATCGACATCAAGACAATCGGAACCGCGATCGAAATAGGGCTCTCTTCCCTGAGCCAACTCCGCATCGCAAGCACGCCGAGAACGAGACCAACAAGCATGCTGCCGGCATCCCCCAAGAATACTTTTGCAGGTGGCAAATTGAAGATCAAGAAACCAAGCAATGAACCCGCCATCGCTGCCGAGACCAGGGACTCCATATGGTGCCCGGTGTAGAAACCAATTACAGACAATGCAGTAAAAGATATCCAGCCAACCGAAGAACAAAGCCCGTCGGCGCCGTCGATCAAATTAACGGAATTGATCGAGAGCAAAAGCCACCCTAGAGAAATGGGTACGGCCAACAAACCCAACTGCACAGGTATTCCAAATAAACTTATTGAATTGATGGAAAAACCAAACGCGATGATCGATAGGCAAATGACGACCTGACCAAAAAGCTTCTGTCTGCCGCGCAAAGTGAATCGATCATCAAGGACACCCAATAAAACAATCGCAATCGCCCCCAAGGCCATGGAGGTAACCTCGTAAACATGTCCGGCAAATAGGGATGCGAACTCGACATTCATAAACAGACTTACCCCGAGCGTAGCCATCATGCTGAAAAGGATGGCGATGCCACCGCAAAGCGCGATAGGCTCTCGATGCAGCTTGCGATGGGTATCCGGGTGATCCATCAGGCCGATAGTGAGAGCCAATCGTCTAGCCACTGGAGTTGCAATAAGTGCAAACAGGAAGGCCAAAGACAATGCGACGAGCGGGAAAACCGGAAATATCATGGATGTGGTACCTCGATGAGTAGTCAACGCCAATTCACTATTCGTGATTAGCGTTAGTAGCGGAAAGGCGAACCTGATCCGCATGAACACCATGATCCTCAGTTTCGGCCCATCCGTCTAGGTGCGCTTTAATTAACTAATCGTAAAAGTCTCACTTGTGTCCCAGCAATTCCACAAAGCCAGCAGAGTCTATGCAAACACTCCAAATAGCCCAATCGATGCGATATTAATCCCGCGATCGTCTACAATTGGTGCAAAAATAGGAATAGAAGCACACCCCAAGCGGGCAGGAACTGTTGATGTTTTGCCCAGTTTTTCACATGGAAGCACTATGGACCGCGAAAAATACCAGGAACTCGTCTCCACTTTTTTCGAGTGGAATCAGCCCGCGATCTCCCAGATTTTTTCGGAACTCCTTTCCGCCGTTGCCGCCGAACGCGATCTCAGCCCATCAGGCTTGATGAGCCAAAACTACGAAACCGCTCGATCAAACCCCGAAATAAACGTTCTTCCGGGCAATCTGAAAAACGCAAGAGACGCAATCTTCCCATACTTTTGGGGGACAGATAGCTGGAACAACCCGCTTCATCTAGAGAACGTCAAAGGGCCTGCCAACCATGCGTCTCTCATTGGCGCACTGGCGTGCCTGCTCAAAAACCCCAATTTGTGCACCGATCGTTACAGCCAACGTTCCAACGAACTCGAGGTCAAAGCAGTCACAACGTTGGCTAATTTGATTTTCTACCACACCGACGATCCATGGGGGGTGTTTACGATCGGCGGAACGATTTCAAATCTTTATGGTGCCAAAATTGGACTCGAACGAGTTTTGCCGGGCGCAATGAGATCGGGAATCTTTGGACACCGAATCGTCGGTATCTGTTCTCAAGCCGGCCACTACTCAAATCAAACAGTCGCGGGATGGCTGGGAATTGGTACGCAAAACCTGATCGAAATTCCGACTGACGAAAAGCTCGCCATGCGGCTAGATCTGCTCGAGGCCAAACTGGATGAGTTGTATTCGGCCAACATCAAAGTTGCCTACGTCTGCGCTACCTTTGGGACAACCGATGGGTTTGGTATCGATGACATTCAATCGATTCGTGAATTGCTGACAGCCAAGTGCAAACTTTACTCAGTGCCCATGCCACAGCTACATGTCGATGCCGCGGTCGGATGGGCCATGGTCATGCTTACCGATTACGATACGGCAAAAAATCCGTTGCGAATGGAGCCAGGACTATTGGACATCGTACGAACGGTACAAATCAAAAACATAGGCCTGCGATATGCGGACAGCGTGACAATTGATTTCCATAAACTCGGACGAGGACATTATCCCTCAAGCGCTTTTATCGTAAATAGAAGAGAGGATCTGCAATACTTGGCGAGGACTGTCTCTGACACCCCCTATTTTTCGGACGCCGACGCAAGTCGCGATCCAGCGCTATTTACTTTGGAATGCTCACGTCCAGGACTAGGCCCATACTGCGTTATCGCGTCTCTGAATGGCATTGGCCTAACTGGCTGGCAGATGCTCACAGCACGCGCATTGGAACTGACGCAACGCCTCAAGGATCGGCTATCCAAGATCGAGTACTGCAAAGTCCTCAATGCCGACACGCTCGGCGTCTCAGTCAACTGGTGGGTATTGCCTAAAGGCCGCAACGCTGAGGATATCTACCAACGTTTGGTCCGCAATGAATTGACTGCAGAGCAACTCGCACGATATCTTCCCGAAGTTCGCCAGTTGTTCGACAAAAGGACGAAAATGATGGACCCAACTCTCGACGCCAGACTTGGATTCACAACCAGTTTCGGATATTGCCCGCACGGAATCGACATTCCCGCTTGGAAAGCTGTCTTTTTTAACCCTAAGACCACTGAGGAAATTGTCGACCGCATCGCATTCGGTATCGAAGAGTTGTAAAGGGCTCAATTGTGGCTGCCGGACCATGACACGCGTTAATAGTACTCGCTGCCGTTCCCACGTCGACATGTGTCCGATGCACTTCGATGAACGGACAGCGGACCAACTCTAGCTCGGCAGAGAAATAACCGGAGAGCACCGATTGGAGTGCGCTCAGCCTCGCTGATCGACCAATCGTAAAGTGGTGGTTGATTTCAACGCTTACGAATCCAAGTTTCGCACGCTGCTCACGTTTTGTAACTCGATGAGCAGGGCGTTAGCGGCCATCAGTTAGAGCCAAATTCAATGCAATCGTTGTCGAGGGCCTCTTCAGGCAGCAAGCTCAATTCCGAATTGGTCACGATTCCCATCATGAATCGATTGGCTGTGTTTAGCATGGTTGAGTCCAGATCGTTTGCTTCCGTGTAATCATCTTCGTCGGATCGCATTTGAAAGAACTTGTATCCCAGTCCTGACTGATGCGAAATCCGAAGAGCGCGAAGGAATTCATCATCGGTGCAAAGTGTAGAGCCTTGTCTCTGGCCAAACAGTACAGGTAGTTCTCGCGATTGCTTCCAATTGGAAAGCACTTGCGGCGATTTAGGAAAAAAACCGCTCAACGACACCACTCCTGCGACTTGACTTGCATACTTGAGACCAATCCATTGCGCCAGCGTTCCACCAGACCCAAAGCCTGCAATGAAAATCTTGTTCGTATTGACCGACAAACTGCTAGCAGTCGCTTGAACGCAGTCCCATACCCTGTCCTCGGCCAGTTCGCATTCGGGACTGGATAAGCCCCAACGGAATCGACTACCTCTCCCCCGACACTTCTGCTGGGCGCGAGGCGCGATTGCAACGTAGTTTCGGGAACTCAAGGCGATCATCACATTGTCCAACTCGAATTCGCAACTAGCATCGCTGTGCAACCAGACTACAAGTGGATAGTCGTAGCCTGGTTCATAATGCCCTGGAACAAAAAGCCGGTGAGGGAAGCTTAAATCGATGGCAGCTTCTTCGGACGTCTGGAATCGCGATGCAGTGGAAAGGGTAGAAGAGTTCGTAAACTTGGATTCCATGTGCATCGTAAGTCGACTCATTCAAGGGTTCCTTTTCAGCTCAATCGCGCTAAGAAATACGAATTGGTTTGCCGTCGACAACGCAACAGAGCAGGTTGTATTGGGGCTCTGGGTGGTAAGTCAATGGCGCACCGAACAAGATTTCGGACAGACACATATCAAATGAAATGCTTTCATTCGCGTCGAATTGCTTGTCGCATCGCTTAAACGACGGCCAGGAGTTGTTCCATGGTGGCAACAAGCGACTTGACGGCATCCACACTCTTTTGGAACGCCCCCTTTTCGGAGTCGGTCAAAGATAGTTCGATAATCTTCTCGACACCATTGCTGCCAAGAATAACCGGCACGCCTACATAATAGCCACCGACCCCATATTCGGCGTTGCAAAGAGCGGCAACTGGCAAGAGTCGTTTCTTGTCTCGCACGATGGCCTCGACCATTTGTGCCGTAGCGGCAGCAGGGGCATAGTATGCGGAACCCGTCTTCAGCAAGGAAACGATCTCTGCACCACCATCACGCGTTCGCTGAACGATCTCCGCAAGTCGCTCAGGCCGAATCAACTGAGTGACTGGAATACCGCCAATTGAGGTACAACTAGCGATTGGCACCATGGTGTCTCCATGTCCGCCCATCAACATCGCGGAGATATCCTCTACACTAACATTGAGTTCCATCGCGAGAAAGGCACGGAAACGGGCTGTATCCAAAACTCCCGCTTGTCCAATCACTCGGTTGGACGGGAAACCTAATACTTGAAAGGCTCTTTGTACCATCGCATCCAACGGATTGCTTACCACGATAACGACCGCGTTTGGGCTGGTCGTTTTCACTTGTTGAGCGACGCTCGTAACGATTTTGGCATTCGTGCTCAATAAATCATCACGGCTCATTCCTGGCTTTCTCGCAATCCCAGCGGTAATCACAACAACATCGCTGTCCTTCGTATCCGAATAATCGGTTGACCCAACCAATCGACTGTCGAAGCCCATGATTGGCGAAGCTTGCATCAAGTCGAGGGCTTTACCCTTGGGCATGTTTTCCGTTTGTGGAACGTCGAGCAATACAACATCACCAAGTTCAGCGGCTGCACACCAATGGGCGCACGTAGCACCTACGTTTCCAGCACCAATAATGGTTATTTTTGCGCGACGCATGAGCGATGCCTTGGTTCCTTGAAAGGGGACTCGAAGAGAATTTGCTTCAATGCAGGAAGTATCCGGACTAAGCCGCGACCGTCAAGAGGACGGGAAAACAATCTATTCGTGCTTTGTCCAAGTGGAGAAATCATATTTAAGCTTTATTCCATCGATTTGGATTTTCAGCTGATTGCTATCCTTTGCTTGATCCACCCATTGGCTGTGGTGCAATGGCCAAGCTTCATAGTCGACCGCTTTCCCATCGATCTTACATTGATCGGAATATTTAAACTTGTGCGGCAAGAAAGTCAATTCGAGCGTGTTGCCTCTCAGAGATCGATAAGTGATCTTTGGATGTTCCGTTTCAATTTCAGTCTCAATGAGTAAAGTGTTGGCAATCACGGAATCGGCAAACTGTGACAACTGCAAGTCGACATCGTTTTCTGCATGAGCAGATAATTCGCAAGTCTCAAGGATCCAACCGTTCTTCCGTGCATCGCACCAGAGCAGATCGCATTCTCGCCACTGCGTTGTGTCCCAATGGGTTGGCTGGATGCTGCGAAAGGCCATCAACATGGATCCATTGTGGCAAAAAACCCATCCTGATTTTTCGATTCGTTTGACGATTGCGCCCCGCGTAGTAAACGGCGCGTACATCCTGTGATAGGGATAGTCCGCAGGCACATTGTAGATACCTACCATTGTTTCGTTGTGTTGCAAAACTTGGCTGAATGGATTTTCACCATACCCCAATGGATTGGCCACGTTCTCGTGCAATGCATAGGGTCGTCGTGGGTTTTCCATGCAAACTGCGAATGTAGAGGAAGGTTTGTCGGAACTCCATTTCAGCATGTTTCGCCTAGACTCTTTATACAGAGTCGCGGTAGGTGCTTTGGGATGATCCCATTGGCTGCACAATCCATAGCGGGTTGAATGGAAGGTGGTGCGTCGAACATGCATGTCCTTTAGTGCAATCACCGCACCTTGATATACCGATGGCTTGTCTCGCTGGTTTGCTAACTCCACAATCAAGTTTGGCACTTGATAATGGCCTGGCGCTGCCATCCAAAAAGCATGGTTCCAACCTATTCCAGAAGTGGATATCGACCTAGGCGCCCCAAACCACACCCATGCGGCAGCCGCAGTCGCCCCCATGTTTTCTAAGCCAGTGTCGGTCGATTCCCAATTCTTTGCACGAGCGGCGGTGCCAATGTTGACGCCTCGGTTCCACGAACAGGCGATGTCGACCATCATTGCATCCAACGTCAGAGTTGCCCTGTTTCTAAGGTCCTCATCGCGAGCAAACTCTGCAAGCATCCGCACCGCAGACAAGTTCACAGCTGTGTAGATCGGGCATCCGTACTCGGAACAATTCTTTTTGCAGATTTCATCGAAGTAGCCAATGAGTCTAGCTCGCGTCGCAGTTCTAATCTCTGTCGCGTTTAGGCCGTCGGCATCGACAAGCTCCGGCCATTCCTCGGCGGCAAGGAAACCCGTACCGTCTTGCATTAGCCGATAGTTGATCGCTCCATAACCAGTCCAAACCCTGTGTCTCCAAAAGG
>Ga0105046_10014551_pt1 | contig 12127 bp, 13 predicted proteins | sample MAT03_FD_78385 | JGI IMG/M metagenome (GOLD analysis project Ga0105046, IMG submission 78385) | Freshwater microbial communities from Lake Fryxell liftoff mats and glacier meltwater in Antarctica - MAT-03 (megahit assembly) | ecosystem: Environmental > Aquatic > Freshwater > Ice > Liftoff...
AACAGCCTCTACTATCAATCATTTAACTCTGATATAGCCTACCACATCTGGTACTATGACACTACTCAATCAATATGTCAAATTTTTATGCCTTATTGCGAACACGCTTTGACATATCTAAGCGATTAGCTTGCTCCGAGTATTCCTGCACTTCTCTTATGTTGACGACACGAACATTAGATGAACCTAGACTGAATGAACGTATCTTACCGTTATCTGCCCAGTATCGGATTGTGGAATGATCGCGTTTAACTATGTTCGCAGCGTCTTTCATGGTTGTCCAACAAGTGAAAAAATCTTCAAGTATCGGTACGCTTTCAGCCATCACCATAAAGTATCACCTAATCTTCAACTATTCTTACACTTCAAATATACCCCAATTGGTCAAATGTGAAAAGAAGATAGTAACTTTGTTGCCTCAGTAGTGGAGTTAAATACAACCTACAGCACTTTTGTTACTTGTCAAAACAACCTGTCAAAAATAGTCATTGACAAGTTATTTGACAGGTTTCGCATGTTTTATGCCAGAAATAGCCTTAAATGCTTAAAAATCAGTCCCTAATAACCTTTCATAAACTATAAAAAACCTGTCAGTACGATTGACAAGTAGACAAGTTGACAGGTTATTGAAACTTGTCAAAACCACTGACAAGTTTTTTCTTAAACCAGAAGTTGATGGATAAAAATAGACATGTGATGAGGGCAAATAAATAGAATCTACTAAAGTGGCTGATATGAGGTTGGGTTATTGAGGGGAAATTTTGCTTTCTGGTGAAAGATTACTGAAACTGTATGCGGTTTTGGAAAATCATAAAAATGCGGCAGTGGAAATGCCATTTGCCACAATGACACAATTCCATATTCTGTCATTTGCACTGCCATAATTCATTCCGTATCGTTATCATCTATTTGGCTGTATCGGTAAACAGCAATAATTGTTTCTATATCGAAGAGAAAGCCTGTACCCTGCTTTCCTTCATATGTTGAACACGGCTGTAGTTCTAATTTTTTACGGCGATAATCAAACGCAGATGGTGTGATGCTGAGATAACTGGCTGCCTGGTATCTTGTCATTGGATAATGTTTGGGCGCTGGTAACCCAACTTCAGCAGCTTGTTTGGTTGCATGTTTCTTCTCACGCTTTTGCGCTTGCTGATCACGATTGCAATCCTTGCAGATATGCTGACGATGACCTTTTCCGCTGAATTTTTCGTTGGCTCGGTAATGTCCACAGATCTTACAATAATGCCCTTGTTGCTTTTTCTTGCTCATGATTCCTAACTGCCCTACTCATCATCGCTTTTCTTCGGTTTACTTGATGTGCTTTCCAGTTTGCCAATCTCATAACGAAGCTCGGCAATCTCCCTAAGAAGGCGCTCCATCTCATCACGACTATGTTTACGTTCATGCTCAGCATCTTCCCGTGAACGTTTTCGTTCTTCTTCAAGTCGTGCCTCGTATTGTTCTCTGAGTTGATCCAGTTTGTTTTCATACCGATCTTCTATTTCTCTCAATTCTTTCTGAGCTTCTTCCAGTTGCTTTAAGGCAGCGTCTCGCTCTTGAGCAATAGCGAGTGTCCTGGTGAATTGTTGAAGTGGTGTTTTACCTGTATCTACTTCAGTGGCACCGATTGAAAGATCTGTTATCTGGTAGCCATCTTCAATCTTTTCAGCAATCTCTTCCCAATCGTTTGTGACATGTTGGCGTAGGTGGTTAATGGTGTTTACCACAAAGATATCTTGCTCATCTAAATCACGATCTCCCTCATTCCGCGCACTCTCAGAAAAGAGATGTGAGAGTGATTCATGCGTGACCCAGTTGTAGATAGTTCGTCGATCTACGCCAATCATTTTGGCGACTTTACTCATTTTCATTGTGATTTTCCTGTGATTCCTTATGATCCTGTTGCTAAAATCATAGACTTCGCGTATTCTTATGAGTATACCGTATCTTTATGTTTTTAGTGTGATTTTCTATGATTTGAAGAAAAAAGACCCCACTATATATATACAACCATATATACAGAAGCGATTTTGCCCAATTTCCATCCAAATGAGCCAGTTAGACCAGTCGATGAGCAAAAGAAAGAGACGCAAAATGATCCGATATAAACCGAATAAAACGCTAATTCCACTCACTCCCGCAGATGCCAATGCCAGTGATTTTCAATGGGAACTTGATCCAACAATCATCACATGGGATGGTGGTAACGGCACATCCAGTGCATGGCATTTAGTGGATGGAGAACTCCATTATTTTATGCTTCCTAACGTGCGTGTGCCAGTCACAGGCTATTCAATGAACACAGATGTCACCACCATCGGGTTGAATGAAATGGTGTATGCGGATGTCTCAACAGGACGTTTTGCCATCGGAGATAATGTCTGGGAGCAGAGCAAGTATCCACCAGAAACCTTCGTTAACTCCGAAGAACGTTATGGCTCAGAGATCCATATTTTCATGTTGCTGTGTCTGCTAGCAGCCCTTAACGCACCAGAAAATACAGCGCTGACGATTGTCACGTCCGCGCCTCCCGGACTGGTCAACAGTGTGGCAAAGGCGATTAAACAGAACCTCAAATATGGTGAGGCGAAGGACAAAACTGGCACATGGACCATCCAGATGAGCTATGACAAAAAACCGCGTACCTTTGTGATCGGTAAAGTCGTTGTTGTTCCAGAAGGTGTTGGTGCATTCAGCGCATATGCCTATGATACGAATGGAAATGATGTGTTGATTCCATCATCGGATGGGCGCGATGATCTGTTGACAGGGCAAGTACACATTCATGATGCGGGTCATGGCACATACGACACGTATGCCGTTCGTAACGGTAAGCTCGATGCGGAAAGCATGGCATTTGCGACGGATCGGGATGCGGGTGTACTACGCCAGATGATTGAACCGGTGATGGATTATATCCGCGATCAATTCCTCAAGGCAGGTGAATCCACACCGCGAATGAAGCCAGTACAGGTCGATGCCTGGTTGCGGGAATGGTCAATTGGCAAAATGAAACCTAATTATTCACGGGTGAAACTCAACGGGCGAATCTTAGATTTACAGGCAATTTTTGAACTGGTATCAGCGCGTTTTGCTCGCTATATTATCGAAGAGAAGCTGGAACGTAGTTTCCAGCAGGGGGCAGATTCTATCCTATTGGCAGGCGGTGGCTGGGTGTATATTCTGCCACAAATCCTCAAACAATATCCGAATAAGAATATTCTTCACCCAGATGTCGTGCCACATTTGAAGGGTATTCCATTGTGGGAACTCAATGCCTATGGTGCATTACCGATGAGTGCCAGCAATAAGAAGGTTAATCGGAAAGTAACGGGATAATGGCGAAACGGCATTATCAGAAGCCACCCAATGGGCAGGCGGAATCAGGGTCCTATTTGCTTGTCTTTGATCTGGATGATGAAGCCCAGGCTAAAGCCTGGGATGTGGCGCAGGAACTCGCCAGTCAACGGAAGCTGAAGCATGTCTTGGTGGGGATGTTGTTGGCAGTGCATACGGTACAGGAGCAAACGGGTAAGACGCTGGATCTCTTGCAATTCATGGCTTCGTTCATTACAGGATTGATTCATGGCAGGGGAGGTGGCTACGGTGGCATACAGATCACTGAAGCCACCGAGCCGGAAGAATTGCCAAGCATGTTTGCTGGAACGGATGATCACATTGATCCCAGTGATGCCCGTGAAACGTTTAGTGTCGGTATGGGTAATTTATTTGGTGATGAAGATGATGACCTTTGGGATTGAAATGGCGTAGAATAGAATTAAAAGCGAGGAGTGGCAAGCCATGATGTTTGACGATGTAAAAAAAGCGGTGGCACGTTTCTCAGCGGAAGAATTACGTCAGCTACGTGAATATATCGAAGGTCGTGAGCAACAGATTGTATTACATCCGGGAACAGTGGATATGAACAGTTTGTTGGCAGCACTTGAAGATATTCGTGAAGGGCTGAGCGAAGAAGATTTTGCTGAGATCGAGCGCGCCATGAATGAAGAATATATCGAAGCATTGGATGATGAAGCATGACCGTTTTTGTGTTGGATACCAATGTCATCTCAGACATTGTTGCTCCGCAACCCAATACGACGGTACTCAATCAGATCAGCAAAAATCGACAACACACGCTTTGTCTGTGTGAGCCAGTCGATTATGAGGTCAGGCGTGGTTATCTCAAAGCAGGGGCATCGACCCGGCTGCGCGTTTACGAGGAGCGCATTAAACCTCAATTTCAGTGGGTTCCTATCAGTGATGCAGATTGGCGTCAGGCGGCGCAATTCTGGGCGACTACCGTAAGTCAAGGTAAGCAATTGGCTGATATTGATTTGCTTGCTGCGGCAGTTGCCACCCGACTCAGTGGGATTATCATTAGTGCTGATGAGGACTTCGATGCACTGCCACTTAGCCGTCAGAATTGGCGTTTGCCCTAAATGCTGATAATTTAGATTAAGCCTCCTCAAAACCCAAACGAAACTATAACCACAGACACCTTTACGGGTGTTTGTTTTTTGTAATATAATGTGGAATATCAGAACAATAGTTCGTATTTTGAGTTCATACTCTATGTGAAAAGCAAAATAGAGGCGCAAGATTGTGAAACAAGCCCGAATCGTAATCCTGGACAAACAGGCACTCAGCCGCAATGGACTGCGGATGCTGGTTGAAAAGACTGGCGTGCCTACAGGGCAGGTGCATGATTTTGCTGACTTTGAGACACTGGTCGCTCATCTGGAGACAGTTTGTGCCCGTATTCTGTTACTTTCGGATCAACTTCCAGCCGACCAGAATGCCATCAAACTGGTGCGCTATCTCCATCAACACAGTCCCGGACTGGGGCAAGTGGTGATTGGCAGTCGTCTCAACACCGACTATATCGGTGCTTTGTTCGCGGGTGGGGCACGAGGCTATGTTTATCACAAGAGTAAGCTGGAGGAGACTATTCCAGCCGCGATCAAGAGTATTCTGGCAGGCGAGACCTATCTATCGTCGGAAGCTGCGGCACTGCCATATCACCAGCGTGGTGTGGGGGAATTGACGGAACGCGATCTGGAAGTGCTAAGTCTACTGGCGGCAGGGCAGTCGGTGCAGGATATTGCCAACGGGATTGGTGTCTCACGGCGTGTCATCTACGATACCCGCACCCGCATCAAGAAATACCTCAATGTCAACAATAATGAGCAGATCATTCCAGCCGCGCTGGAATATGGTTTGTTGAGGGAATAATCCCCGATTTCTTGCTATTTTCACTTGAATGAAAAATTGACGAGCGCCATGTACAAATTAACGGTACTGGCGTACATATCGACGAACCTTCCAGATAGTAGTCATGCTATGCTGGGTTTTAACATGTCAGAAAGGTGAAAGAAGCCCTATGAAGGTTCGATTGATGATTGCCGATGCCGCTGACCTGATCCGTTTGGGAATGGAAGCGGTACTCAAGGGACGATCTGAATTCATTGTGGAAGCCAGTGTGAATAGCCTGAGCGATTTGTACGTTGCGGTAGAGCAGCAACCACAGGTGATCGTTGTTGATGAACGACTCGATCCAGATGTGGATATTTTGCAGATCGTGGAGGATGTGTTGCAAATCTCAGCAAAAACGCAGGTGCTGGTCAGCGGATATCTGCGGGATGGTTTGCTCATCCGGGATTTGTTCGCGGCAGGTTGTCGTGGTTATCTGTATAAGGGGGATGAATTGCAAGACTCTCTGATCTGTGCGATTGAAACGGTCATGCGGGATCGTTTGTATTTATCGCCGACAGCCAATGCCGAATATTTGACTGCCATGCAGACACCGCAACGGGACTGGCAACTGGATCAGGAAGCCCGTGGTGTTTTACGATTACTGGCGCAGGGGCAACATGTCGGGCAGATTTCATTGGCTCTGGATATCCATCCACGTCGTGTGTACTGGGTGCGTGAGAAGTTACGGGTCCGTTTTGGTGCGACCACCAATGAGCATATGATCAGTCGGGCAGCTGCTGAAGGCTTTATCTTTTCCTCGTAAGTCCAGTGGGGAACTGTATTTTTCCCCACCAAAATCCGATTTTTACAGTCCAAAACTGAAATTTTACAGCCTGTCAGCTCTCTCATTTGAGAAGATAGAGTGTGTATTTGTTTTGCAAAGAGAGGAGGCGTATGCAAAAACGAATGATCCTGATTTTGTTGGGCTTGTTGGCACTGTGTCTGCTGACATGGGCGCTGGCTTTTGTATTGTTGGCGAAGCATCAGACGACGGTCGGGGTCTTACCAACGCTGTTTGTGTTGCCAACACTGACTGTAACGGATGTGCCAACTGACACGGCGATCCCAACACAAACCAGCACTCTAAGCGATACACCAAGTCCTACAGCAACAGCCAGCGCAACAGCGACGTTTACGCCGACGCTCACGCCTACCTTAGCGGTGCGTCTGCTGGAGATGCAAGCGGTGATGCCCGGTGTTTATGTGCCGCCTATGCCAACCAACTTCCCGACGGGAACGATTTTGTTGCCTGCACCGCCACAAGCGGTGGAACCGATGCCAGATGCCACGCATGAAGCACCGCCTTACGAAGGCTGGTACAGTTTTGAATCGGATCATCCCCTGGTGCAATACAGCAGCCCCTGGCAAGCCCGTCAGGTCATTCAAGCCAGTCAGGGGCAATATCATCGCTCAGAGAATACCAGTAGCACCGTCACCTTTCATTTTGAAGGGGAGGGATTGCGCATTCGCTATGTTGCGGCACGCAATATGGGCATGTTTGACATCATCGTGGATGGTGTGCTGGTGGATACCGTCGATGCCTATGCCACAGAGTTGAGCTATCCCGGCACGCAGGTGTATTTCGTGGGGGCAGGGGCACATATGCTCACTATCCGCAGTTCACAAAACAAAAATCCTGCCAGCGAAGGTTATGTCATCGGATTGGATGCCATTCAGGTATTTCGCGGCACTGCCAATACCCTGATTATCCCGCCACCTGCCATCAGTGCCACACCTTCGCCCGCCCCTCAACCCGCCGCAGGCATTGAATTGGTCGCCGCACCGCCAACGGTTCAGCCCACAACAACCCCCATTGCTCCCGGATTGCTGACGGTTTCAGTGGTGATTGCCTACGACGAAAACGGTAATCGGGATGTCGATCCAGCCGAGGGCGTGAGTGGTATTTCAGTCCGCGCGGTTGAAGTCGGCACCAATCGGGTGATTGCTCAAGCATTTACGGATGCACAGGGTTATGCCCAGTTACAGGTAGTGACCTCGGCAGAGGCGCGGATTGTTGTGCCCTATTTTGGTACGGTCTGGGACATTCCGCGCAGTCGCAGCGGTGGTGGACAAGCCAGTTTCACACTTTTACTGCAACCCGGCAATCAGCCCGGCTTAATCCCTTAGAGAAGTGAGGTCAGATGAACGACAATCCACCTCTGAAAGACGTACAACGTACGATGTTATTGCGTTCAATTTATGTGCTGGTGACACCGATCTTCATGATCTTTGGCATCTTAGCCTGTGCGGGTACGGCTTTAATGGGTTCGCCTGCCTATATCTGTCCGACACCTATCCCGCAAGCAACAGCGACGGTGCTCGCAGGCACAGCTATACCGACACTCGCGCCACCGCCCACACCCTATATCATCCTGCCACCTGCCGATTTCTACGTCGGTGATGCGATCTTTGTGGGTTCATCAAGCAGTGAGCAGGGGGTGCGTTTTCGTCTGCAAAATATCATGAGTTATATGGCGTCGCCGGATTCCAGTGGCGATGCCCGTAACATCACGAGCTGGCAGTTGGAGGTTAAGAACATCGGTACAGCCGACTACGAGATTTTTCCGACTGCCCAGATGTTTTTGAGTGAAATCAACACGGCTTATGGCAGTGTGAACGGGGTCTGGCCCGCGACCCGTGAGGCGGCAGATGAAGCTGGCGTAGCCTTTGATGAAGATGCCTACACGCTCAATACAGGTGAGGTGCGCGTTTTTCGCTTGGCTGCTTTTAATCCGGCAGGGCAGGCGGCACGCTTCACGTTTCAGCTTGACCCGACGGTCAGTGAGGGCAGTGCTGAAATGAACTGGACGAACCAGACTAACCCCTATTGTGCAGGCGACATCAGCGAACCCTAAAGCGGAGGTGCAAGTATGAATGTCATTGGTGATTTGAAACGTGCCATCGACACCTTTTACTACAATATCGTTTTAAGCCTGGCAGAATTGCACTGGAGCTTATTGCGCGGTCTGGTTTTGATGGGACACACCATTGAGACCATCAACCAGTGGCTGATTGAACAGGCTTTTGCGCCCCTCATTCAGCAAACCAATGCCAGTCTGAATGTGGCGGTGAGCTTTGCCTTCATCATCGCTTTGTTGATTCTGGGGCTGACCTACATGCTGGCGGCGCTGGTTCGTCTGGAAATCGTCAATTTCCGCAGTGCCATCACCTGGTATGTGGCAGGTGCGTTGTTTTTTGCGCTGGGACCTTCCCTGTATACGGGCATGAACGACTTTCGGACTTCGATTGCTCAGGGCTTTTATGTGTCTACGCTTCAGGGCTTACAGGATAATATGGGGGCAACTTTTGGTTCATTGGATCAGGTGCAGTCCACCGATCTGGCACTGGGTCCGCTCTGTGATTATCTGGGAGTGTATCTACCGGGCGCAAGTGGGGCTGGTGCGATTGATGGCTTAGATGTTGCATTGGCTTATCTGCGGGCAGATGGTCCCGATGTGATGGGCTTTCCATATCCCCTGTACTCGCCAGGATGCCCCGCACATCTCTTACAGCCTTTTACGGGAAACTATATCAGCGGTGTGCCACAGGAATGGTTCTTTGATGAGTCCTACTTTGATGTGACCGTCTCGCCATATTATTTTGACGATATGGATGATGGGGAACGGGCGACATCCATATCGATGGGAACAGCATCTCATGCGCGGATGCTGACCGCCTGGCCACTGGTGATCTTCGGGGTGGTCGAGCAACTGGTTTATTTGCTGATTACGATTGCGATGGGTATCACCTTTTTGTCGTTCAGTATGGCGATTCTGTTTGCCTTCTTCAAGAAAACCGAAGTGATTGCCAAATCGATCATTGACCAGTGGATTGAATTGATTGTGCAAACGGTGGTGATTGCTATGGTGCAGTCACTGGTGGTGGCTTTCTTTCTGGCAGGTACAGCCGCTGGTAATGGCATGGTCGTATTAGGTATTGGTCTGATCTGCCTGATTTTCATGTTGATTGTGCTGTGGAGTGGTGTCAAAGCTGTCTGGAATAGCTTAAATCGCCTCTTTAATGCAATGGGACAGGCAAGCGGTGGTGTCATGCTCAGTCCCGGTACAGCAGCTATTGCCACAGCAGGAGCAGGCGTGATGGCAACTGCCGCGACGGTCAGTATGGGTTCGGGTGCGATGGCAGGTATGACTGCGCTTCGCAGTGGTGCGACGGTCTCACAGGCAGCCGGGGTGAGTTTTGGTGGTTCGCGGACATTGAGCGGAGCAGCTCGTACACTGGCGTATCTGCCCGGTGTTCGTAATACCTCACTCGGGGAGGCGGCAGAACAATTCACCGAAGGCAGTATCACCCGTCAGGTAGCAGGAAATGTACCCTTGATCGGGCGTGTGGCGGGTCCCATCGTGGGTGCGAAGTTGCTCACAGATCGCAATCCCGATAACGCTGAATATGATGAACAGGGTCGGGTCGTGGGTCGTCCGATGCTGGTTCCAGCCGTGGGTGAGGGTCTGGATCAGTGGACGGTTCCCCGCGGGGCAAATCGGCGCAACCGCGCTGGTCTTGATCCTGAATTCACTGAGGATGAAAACGGGGAGATGTTGCCAATAAGCCCATCTCCGCGTCGTCGTATGGGTACGTTTACGCCGGTGACTTCAGTGTCACCCATGCCAACGACGGATAGCGAAGATAACCTACAAGAAGAACGTCGTCAGCAACGCAGTGATCATGCGGCTGAGATGCAGGGTGAGGAGATGGAACAACATCTCTCGGATGTGATGCGTTCCAATACAGGCATTAGCTCTCCGATGGCGGCGATGCTTGATGAGGATAGCAAGCAGGACGGTGAGAGTAGTCGTTTGGGACAGGTGGCTGCCCGTCTGGAAGCCAGTGCTGATTTATTGGCACGGGCGGCACAGATGCAAATGATGGTCGGACAATTGCGGGTTTCAGGTACAGCGGATGTGGCGGGTGTCATGGCAGATGTGGTTGGGCGGGAGCAAGCCGAACGTCAGGGTACAGGTCAAGCGACAAGTCAAGGTATCAATCACATGCAAGTCGGTCAACGTATGGCACAGGTCATGGGTGTCATACCTCAAGAGGGGGCGAGTTCGCCCATTCAGCGTGATCTGGCACGTTTTGGCTTGTTTGTCGATCAGGCGCTGAAGTTGGGATTAAGCCCACAACAAACCGAACAGGTGGTGCGTGAAGTGCAATCGTCACCAGAAGGTAAGATGCAAGCACCCACCCGTGAACTATTGGATAAGCAGGTGCAGACCAGCCAGAATGTTTCATGGCTCAAGGCACGCGATCAGGTCGATGGCTTAGAACACAGTGCCAGAATGTTGCCAGCGGAGATCACTGCCTATGGTGCCATGTCTGTACCATCCGAACAATCACCAGGGCAGGTGAAATTTGAACCGACAATCACGGTTGATCCGAATATACAGGTCAATGTGCAGTCAGCCACGCCGAAGAATGACGAATACGATACGGCGATGAAAAAACAATCTGCACTGGGTGGTAGTGGCAACGTGATCGGAGGCAGTCAGGGTGATTGAGAAATTGCAGTATAAGCGTGTCGATGAACTTCAAGCACTTTCGTTGGCAGAATTACAGGCATTGTGGGAGCTAGTGCCCACTGAGCGTCAGCGTGCCTATCGGTCTGCTTATGATCGAGAAGTGCGTAATGCTGGAGCGATTGGTTCGGATGATCTGGAACGACGGGTGGCGGCGGAGTTGTTGGAGCGTTATAGCGATGCGGCTCTAGTACCTGTCGGATCACGCTGGGCACGTACACCCCAACGGGTGCAGGATGCCGCCCGTGACAATGAGATGCCTGATTTAGGGGATAAGCGGCTGGAAGCGGGGAGCGGTCAAACATCTCCTAAAATGAAGCTGGCAATGGGGGCGATGCTGATTATTTTTGTTGTGTTCATGTTGTTGCGCCTCGGCAGTGGTGGGGGAGCTGGGGAGTTGGTTGTTGAAGGGACAGTTGAGGCTTCTATAACACCTACGCCTGAAGTCAGCCCTACACCCACACCCCTTGCGCTTGAAGCGCAGGATGATGTGATTACCGATGGTGACGCAGATCGGGCAGTCGCTTATCCCGTCAACTTGCAGGTGGTCTTAACCGATGGAGGTGCGCCCCGAGTCTGGGTCGTACAACGAAGGGAAGTACGGGCGGCGCAGTGGAACTTTGACCCGAATCCCGATATTGCCTCCTTTGTGAACGGCATGTCGGTACGTCCGGTGATTGGCATTCCGTGGTCGGAAGGTAATGCTGAGTTATTCAACGCCATGCGTGAGGGTGCTGTTTTCAATCTGACCATGAATACCGGCGCGATTTTGCGTTACGAATTTGCGGCAAAGAGTGAGGTACTGCGTAGTGATACGCGCATTTTTCGTCAGGTAGGACCCGGACTCGTCCTGCTTTTGATGGGTGAAACCGATGGCGATGGCTTGCCCACGGGAACGCGCACCTTAGTGACCGCCAGTTATCCACCGGAACAGGAACTCTCGCGGAGCGGTGAGGTACTTGGTTTGAATGGGCTTGTGCAGGATGGTGAGGTCGGTTCAAGTCTGACATTGGGTGATGCAGGGAGCGTGCTGTTGCGAGAGATATCCGCCCGTGATGAGGGGAGTTCGGGTCAGCAATCGTTGACCTTTGACTTTGATGTGATTGCGGGTGAAAGGGCAGTCGATAGCGGAACGTGGCGGCTGGAGTTGCTGGATGATGGCGGGCAGGTCTACTTACCGACTATCAACCGACAAGGGGATGTTTCATATAGTGGAATGCCCTTAGAAATCCCGGCGCTGGCACGCATCCCTGTTTCAGTTGATTATCTCGTGCCTGTCGGCTTTACGGGTGGGCGTTTGGTGATCTCGGATGGTCGCGGTGGAACAGTTTCTT
>Ga0105046_10014553_pt1 | contig 12125 bp, 10 predicted proteins | sample MAT03_FD_78385 | JGI IMG/M metagenome (GOLD analysis project Ga0105046, IMG submission 78385) | Freshwater microbial communities from Lake Fryxell liftoff mats and glacier meltwater in Antarctica - MAT-03 (megahit assembly) | ecosystem: Environmental > Aquatic > Freshwater > Ice > Liftoff...
CTCACGGTTTATGGGCTCACCAACCGAGCCCAGCAACCGCAACGCCCTAAGGTTATGCCGGTCGGCCCAGGAAGACCCGAACCGCATCAATCCCCTGATCGCAGTAGGGGAGGTGTATAGTATATTGATGCCATATTTTTCAATCATCTGCCACCAGCGGTTTGGGTATGGGTGGTTAGGTGCGCCTTCGTACATCATAATGGTTGCACCGTTGATCAGCGGACCATAAACCATATAACTATGACCGGTTACCCAACCCGGATCGGCAGCACACCAGAAACGGTCTTCAGCCTTAATATCAAATACATACCTGAAAGTAGCTGCTGTATAAACACTGTAACCGCCGTGTGTATGCACCAGGCCTTTTGGTTTTCCGGTTGTCCCGGATGTATAAAGGATGAATAGCGGATCTTCTGCATCAGTTTCTTCTGTGTGGCAGTTGTTGCAGGCCAGCGGCATCGACATAAGATCGTGGTACCAGAAATCGCGGTCATTTTCCATGTAACATTCTTCACCGGTTCTTCTCACGGTTATACAGACTTCGATGGTCGGAGAGCGTTTCATAGCTTCATTGGCTATGCTTTTCAGCGCAGTGGCTTTACCCCGGCGATAGCCGCCATCAGCCGTGATCAGAATACGGCTATTGGCATCCTCAATTCGTTCGGCCAGCGCTTCAACACTAAACCCTCCGTAAACCACGCTGTGAATGGCACCGATTTTTGCGCAGGCAAGCATAGCTATGATGATTTCCGGAATCTGGGGCATGTAAATGGTAATTACTTCACCGGGTTTGGCACCCATCGAACGCAGAATATTTGCAAATTTCGATACTTCACGATTTAATGCATGGTAAGAGAAAGTCCTGACATCGCCTGGCTCACCTTCCCAGATAATGGCCAGTTTGTTGCGGGTGGCGTTTTTTTGATGCCTGTCGAGGGCATTGTGGATGATGTTGATTTTACCTCCCTGAAACCATTCGTAAAATGGATGGTTTGAATCATCAAGCACCTTATCCCATTTCTGGTACCATTCTAGTTTCTTCGCCTCTGCAGCCCAGAATTCTTTAGGATTGTTAATGGATTCATTGTAAACCTTTTCATAATCCTTGATGATTGCGTGCTTTTTGATTTCTTTTGAAGGCTCGTAAATTTTCTTTAAGGTGTTGACAGGCTTTTCCATATTGTTAAAGTTTTTATTGTAAATAGATATTGTGTAAAACTTGTTCGTTGATAAGTCTTAAAGCTGTGGGAGGAATAGTTAAAGAATGGATTTGCACTTTCGTTCGATCACTTCAGGCGTTTCCAGATCACTGACTTTGGCACCAAAAGTTCTATGGTTACCAGGTTTAACAATGCCTGCACGAAGTATGTTCTTATCAGGATCGATGATGATGTAACCAAAGCCGATTAAGGACCGATCAGGATGTGAACCTAACGAGTAGATGACATTTTCTTCCTTAAGCGGCATGGCATTCGCCATCAACTCCAGATAGTTGTTATACTCTTTACCCAGAAATTTTTGCAACTCCGATTTAAGGGGTTCTTTATTCCATAATTTAACCTCAGAAGGTCGTTTCCCCAGGTATTTTCTTATGCATGAAAGATCCGGACTACTTTCTTCAACCAGTTCATCTTTTGGATGATACGGTTGTAACGTTTCAAGGTTCTCATAAGAAACATCGTGTGAATTGGAGGACCCACATGAAGTGATCAGGAGGGAGGCAAAGAAAATAGCTGCTATGAGTGCATATTTATTCATGATGCCTTTGTTAAACCGAAATTACTATAAGGAAATAATGCGACTTTTGTTCATTACAAAGGTCAAATTCTGATGTAAATGAGTGAATTCAGTCATCGTTTTATAGGCAGTTAAATGGGGTAAGTATTTTGGGAATTATACCTAAGTTGAGCGATGGAGCAAAGCGAAAAGCGCATTACTTAGGTAAACCCCGATTTGGAAATTGTTGCAATTCATCACAGCCATGAAACTGTTTTATTGTGAATTGCTTACAATTTCCTGATCGATTGAGCTATTTTCCTTTTCAAATCGCTCAATTTGGGTTATAGATTTTCACTTTGCATGAGGTTCTGGGCGCTGCCGCAAAAAATCGCTACAGCCTGATTGCCTCAGGCTGACAGCAGGTGTAAATTATTTATAGTCAGTTGGTTACCCGAACCGGAATTTAGCTACTTCCTGCCTGATCAGGCAGACAGGCGTAACGTAATATTACATTTACGTTGGTTAAAAAATAAGACGGACAATAGTGATTACAATGTATGATTTTGCTTAACCCAAAAATCAGATTTCTTTTTTTGATAAAGCGAAAGGAAAACATATATTTGACCACTATTTCAGGAATCGGTATATCTAAGGTTTATAAGAAACTGATTAAGTTTTGTTAAACTCTATAATCAGGCGGGTTTCAGATATATTATTACAGAAGGTGGCAAAATCCTGAAAAATTTGTAAATTCTAATAAATTTTTCAGGATTTTGCCTCTGGGTTAGTTGTTTATTTACAAACCCGCCCTAAAGGATGGACCTGATGAAAAAAGAATATACAATTTAAACAGACTCTTAAACCTGATTTCAGATGAAAAAAATTTGTTTATTCCTTTTCCTGACCATATTATTCAATACCGCAGATTCTCAGACTACTGGTAATCAGCGCTATTTTCTGATTTCTGAGAGTAAATACAGTCAAAGACTCAATAAAGATAAGGATGTACTTTTTAAAAGATACATTATTGTTCCCGATGAGGTAAAAGATAAAAACCTGCTTTTCAAAACCGGTAATCCGGACAGCCTGTTTATGGGGGCAGTTTCGCTGTTGATGAATGGAAAGTCATCAACAGTGCAGGGTTATTTAAAAACGTGCAATATGGAAGTGCCGGTAAACCATTTGATCGCAGGGCTCTTTCACGTTTTAAAAGGCAATTTTCAGCAGGCTGATCAGAATTTGGCACTATACCAGGGAATTGCTTTTTTGTTTATAAAAAATCTGCTCAGGGCCGATTGTAGTGCTGAGCTATTGCAAGGCGAAAAAGATTTGAAAACGATTGTTCAGGAATACCAGGCTGCATTAGACTGCACTGAGAATGAGAATTATAGAGACCTTATCAGAAACAGGATTAAATATTTAAGATACAGATAAATGAAAAATTTCAGGACTTATATGCTGCTGTTTTTCGCATCAGCTCTATTCGCCGGTTGTACATCCACAGCCCGGATTAGTAAAATAATGAACTCAGGCAGCTATTCCCTGGGTTACCTGCACGATCAACCGGTAGCGGTTTCAAAAAAAACCGGAAAGGTAAGTTATCCCCTGCTGTCGTTTAATGCTCAGGGCTTGCCCGATACCACCGTTGTAATAAAAGTTAAGAATGTGGTTGTCCCTTTATTGGTTGTCAACTGGTGGAAATCTGAGAATAAGTGCATTCAGGGATTAACAATGTATAATGAAGCCCCTGAGAACTTCTTTGTTTCCGCACTTACCGAAGAGATGGAAAGGTCAGGCGATTTTTCATTGGCTGAAGCTGATAGTGCTGATTATCAACTACATGTCAATGTTGATAGCATTAGCACCGTCGGACCCTATTCAAGCAGCGGAGCATTTGTATTCTTATTGTTTGCTTACTCCTATTCATACGCTGATGTTGCCGGGCCAGCCTTATCAACCCTTCATGTTTCTTATCAGTTAAAGAAAGGAGGAATGCAGGTATTGGCGAATCAATTGGAGTTTGAGCAATTTACCCAACAGATCAACCGGCGGTATAACAATAATAAGAACCTACAGAACGACTATGCCATCAGCATGGTTGAGGCTGCCTCCTTCAACATAAAAAAGGCCGCCGATCAGATGGTTGCTGAAATCAACAACTTTTTGATGGAAAATCCTGAAACTGGGTTTAAATAAACTGCTGCTCCGGAACTGAAAACAAATTTCTCAGTTTCTTTGACCTGGTTGCTCATTTATGAGCCAAATTGAGCGATTTCGAAAGGGAATTAATTCATAAATTTTCACTTTATTCAATTTTTATTTTTGATGCGGACTGACAAAGACAGCAAACTGCTTAACATTTATATTCCGGCTCTGCTATTCGCTATCGGTTTTTGCTGGAAGCTCTGTTTTATTAATGCGCGTGATATTTCTATTGATGAGCCCTATTCTATTTTTAACGCGCAGAAAAGTGTTGCCGACATTCTCAGGATTCCGGCTGAGGGCGAGCCCAATCCCCCGCTTTTTATGTTGTTGCTTCATTTCTGGATTAAACTTTTTGGCATTGAAGCATTGTCGGCCCGATTTCTGCCTCTATTGTTCAATTCATTAACCATTCCATTTTTGTATTTTACTGGTAAACGGTTTTTTAGCTTCTGGACAGGAATAGCAGCCTCAGCATTGTTTATTTTTTCAACCTATCATTTCTATCATGGCCTGGAAGCCCGAACCTATTCGCTTTTATCGCTGGCGACCGCGTCCTCATTGTATTTTTATCTGGGTTTTGTACAGGATACTGCCAACAAAAAAGCCCTTGCCGGTTTAATCCTTTCAAATCTGTTTCTGGTCTATTCGCATTATTTCGGGTGGTATGTTGTGTTTTCACAGTTCCTGGCCGGCTTTTTCTATGTCAGGAGTTTTAAAATGTTTCTCAGGTTTCAGGTTCCGTCCATAGTCACCGTTATCGGTTTTCTGCCCATGGTGACGATTGTGTTGAAACAATTCCGGATGTCGAGCAGGGGAACATGGCTCGAACCGCCTAATCCGGAAGATTTTTCCAGGGAGTTTTATTTTCTGCTCAATCATAAAGAGGTGTTTAATGTAATTTTATATGTGCTTTGTATTGGTTTATTCTTCGCCATCTTTATGATCATCAAAAGAAAATGGAAAGGATTTAACACAGGCGTGCCTGTATTACTGATATGGTGGCTGGTACCTTATGCCATCATGTTTTTGATTTCCCCCAGGTTGCCGATGTTCAACAGCAGGTATATCCTTTTCAATACCATTGGGCTCTTTTTGTTTATCCCGGCATTGGTCAGCCTGCTCTACAAAAAGAACAAGTATCTTGAGCCTGTTGCCGGGCTGGTAATCATTATATTTATGTATATCCATCTAAGGGTACTGCCCAAAGATTTTGCCTACCGTGAATGGAAAAAATCGATAGAATTTGTTAAAAGCAATGAAAATATAGGCAGTATTATCGTGATTTTCCCAAAATGGACCGATTATATGTTTGCTTATCATTATGACCGTAAGCTCTTCGCCGGGTATCAGGAGTTTGATCAAAATCTGGTTAAGCGACGGATATACAGGGTTTGGGGTACGCAGGATGCTGAATCTGTGCTTGCAGCCAATCCCGGTAGTCGGGTCATTTATCTGCAGGATGGCGGCATTAAACCGGGTGATGAAATTATCAGAATGCTTGACTCTGTGTATTTTAAACCTGATCACCGCTTTTATCCACAAACAATTAACATAAGGATTTACGATCCGAAAGAGAAAAAAGAACTACCTTAGCACGGATGATCCGGATATTATTTATGTGAGCTGTTTGACAAAAGTTGACCGGCGATGGAAAAATAAAAGTCTGAGAAGCCACCAGGGCAACTTTTGGATAAATTCGTGTCTTGTTATTGTTGCCCGGCCTGATCGGGTGTCAAAAGTTTATCAACCGTTCGTTAACCTGACAAATCAATAAAATCAAATCCCATGAAAAAAATTGCTATTTGTAGTTCACTGATCATCTTGCTTTTTTCTGTTCAGACAACTTTTTCGCAGGGTTTACTTCCTGCTTTGAACGATTCCACCGGTGCCTGGCGGATAAATTATATCAATGACAATGGAACTGCGGGGAATTATTTTTCCCATGATCATTATCGCTATACTTTTTGTGACGATACAATCATCAATGGACAGACCTATCATAAATTGTACAAAGGCGGGCACTCATGGGAAGAGGATTTTTTTGCAGGTAATACCTATTATCATATTAGTTATTCGAATGTCTATTCCGGAGCTATCCGCGAAGAAAGTGGCAGATGGTATTATTATGGCAGCTCCGATTTGCAGCCCGAAGATGAATATCTGCTGTACGATTTTAATCTGAATACAGGCGATTATCTGCCTGAAACCTTTAACAACGCCGCAGGTAACTTATTTGTATCCGCAATGGATACTGTCCTGATCAACAACATTGAACGGCGGCGTTTTTTCATTCAGGGCAACTTAGGCCCGGGTGTTGGTTATATCATCGAAGGCATTGGCAGCAATGTTGGACTTATCGAGCCCCTGCAGCAGTTTGAGCCAATCTGGTACCTGGTGTGTTATGCCGAAAATGGAGAACCTGCCTGGAATGATGGTTCCAATGAATGTGACCTTACCGTTAACGCTCAAGGCATTGCTGTAGAACCGGAAGGTGGAATTTTTATCTCGCCCAATCCATTCAAAAGCAACGCTTTGCTTAGGTTTCCTGAGATCAGGCAAACAGGTGAAATTCTGATTCTGGATATGAATGGGCGGTACTTAATGAGACATGCCCTTATCGATGGACAGTCGGAACTGGAAATTCAGCCACACCTGAATGCCGGGATTTATCTTCTTCAGATAAACGCAGCAGATAGAACCCTGAGCAGGAAATTTGTCGTTCAATAATCCGGATAACCCTTTAAAAATCAGCGAAGGGACGCGTTAAGCCAAACCCAATGTAAGGACACGAAATGTCGTCCAGGGCGGGGAAAAGGAATGCATGGAACAACCCCTTTTAAAGGAGTTATGATGAAAGCTTTTACTTCTGAGTTCTAAAAAATGAACCAGGACAATTTGAGAACGGGTCTGATCATTGTTTCAGCGCCCGATGGCTACAGGGCAGTTTTTACATACTGTGAAATTTTTAACCGCAACGATCAGGCAGAGGTGTTGATAGTACCCATGTCTGATGTCAAAGATCAGGGTGCATATTTGCTTTATCAGGCTGCCGGTTTCTTTTCCGACAGGTCAATCAGATGCCTTAATGAGGTTAGATTTGTGCAAGTATCTGATTTGTAGGATATAATATCTTTTTTTGACCTGGCAAATCATCTTTGATTTGCCAGGTTTTTTTTTGTATTTTTATCCTCTTGTTTTGCTATTCCCACACTCAATTACCATGATGGGTATTTCTACCCATCATTTATCTGCCCCCGGTTTTACAAAAAGTAGTATTTAAACGAATTGCGCAGTCTTTGGGTGCGCTGTACTTTTGTCTCGTTAAGATTATTGAAACAATCTGACAATCCAATCTGAAAAAACATCCGGGGGGAAGGATTTAAAGAAATGGAAAATAACCGGACAACCGGAGAGATAAACGGAAACAAGAAAAAGGATTAAGCCATGAAAAAATTAACTTTAGTTTTAGGGATATTGTTGGCAGTTGTGATCGGCAACGCCCAGTCACAGAAAGTTAAGACGGAGAAAAGCCCCACCCTTATGATGGGCCTCGACAGTACGCTGATAAAAATGGAATACGCCCGTTTTAATAACTACAGTGAAGTAGAATTCTGGCAACAAATCATCACCCCGGATTATCTGGTTTATTATTGTGTGAAATCAGATAATAAGAACCAGGTGAATACTGCCCGCATTTACGAATTTGATGAAAACGGAATCAATAACAAATATACAACGGTTGCTGCCCAGGAGAAATTGAAATACGCTTGTGATTATCTGAATACCGTTGCTTTGAATTATAAATTTATCTACGAATATCAGGGCGTTAATGATAACAATCAGAACGTTTGGTTTACCAGTAAGAAAATAAGAGACTTTTCAAGTTGCGGTTGTGGTAATGTTGTGGTTACAGTTACATCCAATATTTCTGAAGTGAATGCTAAGGATATTATCGAAAATTGCCCGGTTAAAGTTGGTAAATCGGGTGAACTTCTGACGGTAGTTTACGTTCCTATAAATTAGATGCATTTATATCATTATTATGGCCGGGGGGTCGTTTTAACCTTAATTCATAGGTTTCATGGATGTGATAGGATTTATAGGGAAAATGGGGCAATTAGCCCCATTTTTTATTGCTGTAACTTATTCCTGCTCTTAAGATTTCTTATTGGTATTGAGCTTAAATATGGGATACAAAGGGCAAAAACTTATCAGGCTGGTTAATAGGAATACCAGTGCAAGAATAAGCAATATAATTCCTAAAGTACCAGTGATAATGTTTGTAAAATAAAATACTGCAATTATTGCAGCAATCACCAGCCTTATGATACGGTCGGCAGGACCCATGTTCTTTTTCATAATACTTAATTTTTGTTTGTGGTTTTTGATGCAAAGATAGATCGGTTATTTTCGGTTTTTCAGTGACCTGGGTCACCGGCTACAAAATTTCAATACCATCGGAATGTTGAATGATCTTACCCTCCTTCTCCATTTTCTTTAACAAACGGCTGATAACTTCGCGGGCCGTGCCTAATTCCGAGGCAATCTGTTTATGTCTGATGTTAAGTAATTTTTCACCTTTAACGTGGCTTTTTTCCAGCAGGTAGTCATAAATACGCTTATCAAGTTTATGATAGATCAGGTAGCGGATGGTGTCGATCAACTCCGCGTACCGCATGTTATACTGTTTAAAAAACAATGAATTCATCGCAGGATAATCTTTCAGCCAGTGCGGCATTCTTGTAACCGGAAGCAACAATGCCCTGGTGTGGTCTTCAGTAACAGCAAACACCCTGCTTGGGTCGTTGTTGAGGCTTGCAGCAAATGACATAATGCAACTTTCATTCGGCTGTATGTAGTAAAGCAATAATTCTTTTTCCTCAAAACGGCTGTAAACTTTAATAAGCCCATGCAATACAATGGGAATAACTTTAACATATTGACCCTCTTTCAGGATTTCAGTTTCAGAAGGGAAATCCATAACTGTCCCATAACTAATCAGCTCGTCAATAAGTTCGTTGCCAAGGTAAAAAAGAGCCTTTCTTAAATTTGATTTTTCATGCAGAGTAAGTTCCATACCAGTTTTGATTTATCAGAGATAAAATTATCAAATTTTTATGTTCGGTTGAGCAATTTCCTTTACTAAACGGTTCAATTTGGGTATTATCAAATCCGATTCGTAAAAATAAGATAATCAATTACATAAAACAATGTATTGACAAAATATTTGAAGTTGTAACTTTTGTCACTGAAGTGAATGTGTTTAGCTATTATTTTTGTTATTTAAAACAATACTAAATAACATTCACCTTATGAAAAGAAACAAACTCTATTTGATCGCAGGCTTGCCGATTTTACTGGTTTTGCTTGTTTCCAATGCATTGTATCATACCGGGTCGCCGGGCGCTAAAACAGGTTCACCCGGTGATGGCATGGCTACCTGCACCGACTGTCATGGCGGAACTGCCCAAACAGTAACAGGTTGGATAACTACAAATATTCCCGTATCAGGTTATGTTGCCGGACTGACTTATACCATTACAGCAACTGCAACACATACCGGTGCAGCACTATTTGGTTTTGAATTGACAGCCGAAAATGCAGCCAATGCCAAGCGGGGGACTTTTATGATCGCAAACCCTGCTGAAACACAATTTACAAATGCCAACAAAGCGGTAACCCACACCACCAATGGTACCAATCCTACCGGTAACAGCCGGACATGGAACATGAACTGGACTGCTCCGGTTAGCGGAACTGGTGCCATTACATTCTACGCTGCCTTCAATGCTGCCAACGGAAATGGTGCAAATACGGGAGACATTATCTACAAGTCTTCGCGCACTGTTCAGGAATTTGTAGCCCCGCAAACTACGTTAACCCTGAACCTTTCAGGCATGACTCCGCACCTGGGTCAATTATTTGAGGCCAGGTTGATTGATAAACTAGATCTCCGGGAAATTGACCGAAAGAAAGTTGCTTCAATTTCATCTGCTTCATTTTCAGTTGTTTTTGATGGCATTGAAGATGGCCATAGCTATTATATTGATTTTTATGCAGATATGAGTGGTAATGGCTCATACAACGCACCGCCGGTTGACCATGCATGGAGACTGAGTGCAGATAACATCAACGGAGGTGCTTCGGTTAATTTTGTGCATAATACAAACTTTACCGATATTGACTGGCGTCATCTGATCACGCTTAACCTATCCGGGATGACCCCGCACATTGGCCAGAAGTTTGAAGCCAGGCTGGTGAACATCAACCGGAATATGAAGGAGGCAGGGAGAACGACCATTGGTTCTGTTTCCGGTGCTGCCTTTGAGGTTAAATTGCCGTTTGCTGAGGCTGGTCATAGTTACTATGTTGAGTTTTATGCCGATATGAATGGTAATGGCAGGTTCGATCCGGCTCCTGCTGATCATACCTGGAGGCTGGAAGCTATGAACACCAATGGCGACGTAAGTCTGAACTTTGTCCATTCGACCAACTTCACCAATATCCCCTGGAAGGGTCTGTTAACGATGCAGTTCAGTGGAATGACCCCGCACCTGGGCCAGGAAATCAAAGTCAGGCTGATTGACAATGCAACCGGAAAAGAAGCCGGCCGTGCCAGCCGGATGGCCGACCTTGCCACGTTCACACTCGGGCTACCCGACCTGGAAAATGGCAAAACCTATCAGGTTGATTTTTATGCCGATATGAATCAAAACGGAATCTATGATGCACCTCCTGCCGATCATGCATGGCGATTATCAAGCGGTGCTATTTCGGGTGATAAATCACTGCCTTTTATCCACAACACAACATTTACCGATATCGGCTGGAGTTACCTGATAACCCTGCATGCAAAAGAAATGACCCCTCACCTCGGTCAGATGTTCGAAATGCGCATCACCAACACTCAATCTTTCTATGAGTCGGGCCGGGTCAACATCGCTGAATTGCTGGTGCGGGAAATCTTTGTAGAATTGCCTGGGCATGACCTTGGCGAGACTTATAATATTGATTTTTATGCGGATATGAATGGCAACGGTGGCTACGACCCACCGCCAGCCGACCATGCCTGGAGGATTGTTCTGGAAGGCCTGCTCAACGATAGTGTGGTTGATTTCGTTCACAATACGAACTTTACTGACATCGACTGGACTGTAAATGTTCCTGTAGTTTCACTCCGTGATGACCTGAAGGTATTTCCAAATCCATTTACGGATAATATACACATCAGCACCGACCCATCTCTTCCTGGAATCAGCGAAATCAGGATTTATAATGCGGGAGGAGAAAGTGTGGCCATTACAAAAAGCCAAAAATCTGGTTTAAAAGTGGATGCCGGAATGCTAAAACCTGGCGTTTACTATATGCAGGTCATGTTCCTGAATGGAAATACCGTTACCAGAAAACTCGTCAAAATATAAACTCGGTTTATCTAAGTAAAGCGATTTATCGCTGCACTCCAATCGCTCAACTTAGGTATAAATAAGATGCAAATTTTTTCAGCGGGAAGGCAGGGTTGCCTTCCCGCTTTTCTTATTGAGAATTTATCTTATGCTTCCATCAATCTGTGCTATTGCTATTGACAGTTGCCCGCATTTGTCTTTCAGGTTTTTAATCTTACACCCGGTGCACCCTCCGCCGGCATTGTTTACGCCTTTTGCTGGCTTAACTGAACGAAATATGGAATACCCGGCAAAGTCTGTAATTTCAACTGTCCGGTTTTTTCGGACAGTTCACTTCTTTCTTTTTTGTGTTTTGCTTTCAGGTTCTTTTGAACTGCAGATTCTTCAATCCTAAGTGTTTCTGCAATATTCTTTCGGGTAATCAATAATCAGGTTAAGAACCTCTTTCTGACGTTTTGTAATTAGGGGTTGCTGAAAAACTCAAAAAAGACGACTCCCTTTTTACGTTACGGTGCTCTGCACCTTAAAATTCTTGTAGTCATTGACTTACTACCAACTTTCCACCACTCTGTGGCTAAACCTTCTCAAAAAGGAGTGTAATTCGGATCAAAGATGCAAGATATATTGATACTATTGTCCTATTCCCGTGCGCCTAAAATACTGTCACGCTTTTTAAATGTTTCATATTGACATGTATAGCTGTTTTAGAACAGAACCTAATTATAGCTTCAATTCCACTTGTTTGACTACCTATAGCACCACCTATTGGACTACGTTGCGGGGGTGGAATTATGGACA
>Ga0105046_10014555_pt1 | contig 12124 bp, 5 predicted proteins | sample MAT03_FD_78385 | JGI IMG/M metagenome (GOLD analysis project Ga0105046, IMG submission 78385) | Freshwater microbial communities from Lake Fryxell liftoff mats and glacier meltwater in Antarctica - MAT-03 (megahit assembly) | ecosystem: Environmental > Aquatic > Freshwater > Ice > Liftoff...
ACGAGCCAGCAGGACGTCCTCCCGAGCTTCTACGAGGCATACTCGCAGATCCGCAGGGACCTCTTGGGAGCCCTCAGGGAGGCATCAAAGGGGATCAAGCCAACTCCGGACAATGACGAAATTGGGTCGGCGACGCAGCGCCTCTTGGACCGAATTCTGTTCATCTGCTATTGCGAGGCGAGCCCAGACGTGCCCATCCCACAGGGGACGCTTCGCGGTGTCGTCGAGAGGGCGAGGAGGTCGCCAACTTCCGCCCGCAACAAGGTATATTCCGACCTGAAGGCGCTCTTCCGTGAGATCGACGTGGGGAGCCCCAGTGGAAGCGGCGTCGATGTATCAGGATACAACGGCGAGCTTTTTAAAGAGCACAGGATCCTCGACGTCGTCGACTTGCCTGACTCGCTGGCCCTCAAGAAGTACCGGGTCACAGATTCCCGCGGCGAGATCGTCCGGCAGATCGATGGCGTTTGGGGACTCTACGTCTTTGACTTCTGGCGGGAGCTTAATGAGCACCTGTTGGGACGCATCTTTGAGGAGTCATTATCGGAGACTCCGGGGCTGCGTACAGATCCCAAGGGAATGTCTGTCGCTCAGAAATTCGAGAGACGTCGCAGAGATGGGGTCTACTATACGACTGAATTGCTGTCGGACTATCTCTCCGCTGGGGCGCTCCGCAGCTTCCTCGATGAGACCATCGGCCCCGATGGCAAAGTGCCGCGCAGCGATGCTGCGCTCATAAAGATCCTGGAGCGCCGCGCCCACCGACTCACGACCCTCAAGATCCTGGATCCAGCCTGTGGCTCTGGGGCGTTCCTCGTGTCGACCTATCACGGTTTGCAAGCCGAGCATTGGCGCACGCAGGAAGCAATTGGCTCGCTTAAAAAGCGGGTGCAACGCGACTTCGCGGCCGACCAGAAGACCCACGCGGCGATGCTGAAGCAGTGCCTCTACGGCGCCGATCTGTTGCCTCAAGCGGTGGAGATTGCGAAGCTCGCGCTGTGGATCCGCTCGGCTCGCAAGGGCGAGAAGGTCGCCAGCCTGAGTAAGAATCTAATCTCCGCCGATAGCCTCCACGTGGAAGCTCTGCTCGAGCGCTTTGAGGTGGACGCGGGTTCTTTCGACCTCGTCGTGGGAAACCCCCCGTGGGGCGCGGAGCTCACGGCTGGGACGATCCGGCGCGCGTGTCGGTCGCTCGGACTCGACTCTGATCGGGGGTGGGACAGTTGGGAGCTGTTTGTGGCGCTGGGCCTGCACTTGCTCAAGCCTGGCGGTCGGGTCGCTTACGTGCTTCCCGACACCTTCTTCAGCCCGGAGAAGGCCACCATACGCGAAATGATCCTCAGAACTACCCGGATTGAGAAGCTCCACAGCTTGGGCCCGGACTGGTTCGGTCCCGAGGTTCGAATGGCCTCGATCCTGCTCCAGGCTAGAAAGGGCGCTCCAGGGCCCGAGGATGAGTTCTCTTCGCTACTTCTCCACGGGACGCTGCGGCGACAGGCGATCGCGGGAGATGTTCCCCTCACCCAAGTGGAGGCCCGTTATGCACGCAAGATCCCGCAAGCCCGCAGCCTGACTCAGGAAGGGTTCCCGATCGAGGTCTTTCGTGGCCGCCGAGACGACGCTCTGATGGCCGTGATGGACGCCGGTGAGCCACTCTCGGACGTCTGCGACCGCTACCGCGGCGAAGAGATGGCGAAATCTGGGCTGCTTTGGCGTTGCCCCGGTTGCATGCATTTGACGCCGCCGGGAAAGAAGCAAAAAGGCGGGTCATACAGGGGCAAGAGCTGCGACCGGTGCGGTCTTGACCTCACAGACGGGGCTTGCGAGAAGGTCTATCTCGTCGCGGATGCGCGGCCGGCAGTACGGTCGGAGCCCTTCATCGATGGTGATGACCTCGGCGGCCGCTACACCTCCGTGACAGCGGGCCGATGGATCCGGACGGATCTTGAGTTCGCCTATAAGTCTCGTGAACTATACGCGGCGCCGAAGATCCTCTTACGACAGGCCGGGGTCGGCATCGCCGCCACAATGGACGTCTCCGGGGCTCGCTGTCCGCAGTCTGTGTATGTGTATCGCGTGAACTCGTCGCATGCGGCGCTGGCCAACGAGTTTGTGTTGGCGGTGCTGCTGTCGCGGGCCATGGCTTACTACGTGTTCAAGCGGTTTGCAGAGGTCGATCCAGCGCGGGCGCATGCAAAATTGACGCACGATCGATTGGCGACCCTGCCCGTACCGCGACTCGATCTCGGACGACCGGAGCATAGGCGGGCCCACGATGTCGTGGTCGCCAACGTTCGAAAGTTACTCGCGGGCTCGGCGCGAGTCGGGGATGCGGTGGATTGGGAGATCGAGCGGGAGTTGCGACAACTGTTCGGGCTTGGCGCTGAAGATGGATTATATATCAATGAGGAACTGAAGTCTGTCCCGGATAGTCAGGCTATTCGCGCGCTTTTCCCGTCGCAATAACGCCGCGGCGCTCAATACTTCCACACACAGACGCCCTCGTTGGCGACCTGGGCGCGGCATGCCATCCCCGGCGGGCACTCGCCCGGCTCGCAGCGCATGCGGCACACGCCGCCCTTGCACTCGAGGATGTAGTCGCCGCCCTCGGGGTAGCCCGGCGGGCAGTCGCTGTCGGTCACGCACACGGCCTTGGGGGCGCAATAGAAGTCGTTCTGGGCGCCGAGGGTGCAGACATCTGAGCCCAGTGCGCAGGTATCGTCGGCGCTGGCGCAGGGCCCGTAGGTGGTATTGACGCACTTGCCCGCGTCGCAGCTTTGGCCCATCGCGTCGCAGTCGTCTTCCTTGATGATCTTGGTGCCCTCGTTGGTGCAACTGTACACCGCGACATCGCTGCCGTTGAACACGCAGTCGGTCGCGCCGTCGGGGCAGATGACCGGATTGACGCAGGTCGCGGTCTCGGGCTCACAGACCTTGGGACTGACGCAGCTACCGGCGGCCTTCCAGCCCAGGCCGTCGTCGGCGCACGCCTCGAAGATCTCCTCGCCGGCGCAGCGGCGGTCGCCCGGCGTGCAGATCGTCGCGTGCTCGACGCATCGCTGGTTCATGCAGTCGGCGGTCGCCACACAGTCGGCCTCGTCGAGGCACTCGACGCACTGCCGGACCTCGAGGTCGCAGCCACCCTCCGGGCAGTCGTTGTTGGCCAGACAGCCGACGCACTCCTGCGCCTCGACGTCACACACGCCGCCGTCACAGTGGTTGTCCCCGAGGCAGCCGACGCAGCGGTAGTTGTCCGGGTCGCAGGCGCCGCCCGGGCAGTCCGCGTCCTCGACGCATTCGACGCAGGCTTGCTCGCTCGGGTGGCACAGGTTGTTGGCGCAGTCGCCATTGACCAGGCACGTGACGCACTCGTTGTCCTTCACGTCACAGCGGCTCTTGTTCTCGACCTCCGCGCAGTGGTCGTCATTTTGACACTCGCCGCACTCCCCGACATCCGGATAGATCTTGCCGATGCCCTCACGCCCCTGCGCACAGGCGCGCATACAGATATCGAGCACCTGCAGGTCGTTGGTGTTCCAGCACTCGCCCTCGGGCCCGTAGCTGGCGAGCGTCGGCCCGACCGCCTCGGGGGTGACCTCGAGGAGACAGTCGATGTAACGATCGCACGCCTCGTGTCCGACGTCCTTGGCCTCCTTCACGGCCGGGTCGACCGACGTACCGCAGCCGGCCGCGGTGAGCAACCACAGCCCCTGCCTCACCAAGGACAAGTCGCCCTGCCCGGCCTATCGCTTGACCGGCGAAGGCGTGGCCATCGTAAAGTAAGGCGCCGGGTGTTGCTCCGCCGGGAGGGTACGGCGCGCGAGCTCTCGCTCCGTGGGAGTGCGCCCCCCTCGCACCACCACCAACCCGACCCGGATGGGGACATGCAGAGCGTCGCTAACGTTCGTCGGGCCCCGACGCGACGACGACGCGGAGCATCCCATGGACGCGATGCACGGTCGGATCCGGCGGCGACGGTTGCGTTCGAGACGACCACGGGACGCACTTCGCGCACTGGCGCGCCAGCGAAAAGCGGGCAAATCAGTGCCACGATGAGCAAACTTCTACGTGGTGCAGTTGCGGGTGCTGGGGCTTGGAAGCTCGGCGGTGGTTTCATTGGCACCATCTTGCTGTTCATCCTTTTGTGGGTCGTCCTCGGAAACTTCGACATCTTCAAATGATCGTCACCGAAGCGGCCCGCCGCCTCGTGCCGTGCCCTCGCTGACCAACACCGACGCCCTCGCGTTCGACCGGCACGATGCCCACGCCTATCCGGCCTCACCGACCGCCGAGAGCGCCAGGCCGAACGAGGATCCGCTCACCTCGTTCGATGCTTCCCGCAGCGGCACGCCGAGCTCCATGGCGACGAAGAAGCAGCGGTGCTCGCCGGGCATCAGCTTGAGGACCCCGAAGTCGAGCACCGTCACGATGTTGGCGTGGGGATCTTCGCCAGCGCCAGCGCCTCGCGCTTGACCGCACGAGCGAGCGCGTCGTCGGCGAGGCCGGGGAACAGCTTCAAGGCGATCGGCCGGTCGAGCTTGGTCTCGCGGGCCCGGCAGACCACGCTGCTCGCCCCGTGCCCGAGCACCCGCTCGACGAGGAACCGCTCGTCGGCGCTGCTCACCGGTGTACGCGAGAGATTCGCGGTCAGGATCTCGTCGCGGAGCCGGCGCTCCAGCGCCTCGACGGCCTGGGGTTGGTGCACGAGTGTGAGGATCGCCACGATGACAGCACGATAGCCCGACCCGAGCACCGGCCGACACCGGGGGTGCTCCAGGGTGAACGTCGTTTGATAGGCAACGAAGCGGCCGCGAGAAAATTGTCGGACGCAGTGAGCCGATCCTTCGTCCTCGCGGGAGAGGGTGTCAGGGGCCGAACGATATGCCCTCTCCTCGCCCGGTCTTTCGCCCTCGCGTCGTGGTCCGCCGCGAAGGCCCGCCATCGACGCCGCCTGGCGCCACCGCGTCGCCACATCCTGTCGGCCTGCGGCTGTACACTCCGCGACCATGAGCGAAGTCGCGCCCGACAACTGGCAAGATGCCGTGACCCGCCGGCTACGCACCCTGGTGCGCCTCGGGCCCCTGCATCGCATCGAGGCGGTGAAGGTCCACCGCGACGATGACCTCACCGACATCGACCTGCGCGCCCTGTGCCTGCGTGCGCTGGATCTGACGATCGAGCGGATGGGCCTCGGCACCGGGATGACGCACGAGGAGCTGCGAGACGAGCTCGTGCCGATGGTCGGCAGCATGCGCACCGATCTATCCGAGGAGGAGCGACGCGTGGTCGCCGACGCGGTCGTGCTCGACCTGCTCAACGAGCGCGACCGCCGACGCGAGTTTCGCGAGCGCTACGTGGCCTTCGACGGCGACCGCGTGGTCCACCGGGAGATCAGCCTGCGGCTGCTCCGCGAGTCCGAGCTCGGCGACGGCACGATCGTGCTCCGGGCGACGACCGAGGCGATCAACATCTACGCCGGCATGCTCGAGTATCCGGTCGAGGACGCCCAGATCGCCGAGGAGGCGGTGCTGCGCTCGCAGATCCACCGCGGCCTCATCGCCGACGCGGTCCGGACCGCCACGCGCTATCGCATGCGCAGCCTCGAGTACGAGCAGAAGATCCAGGGCTACCTCGAGACGGCGCGCCGCGACGTCTCCCAGGTCGACTGGATCCACGAGGTGCTCGGGTTCCTCTCCGGCGCGCGGACCCACCTCGAGGATCGTCAGCGCCACGATCAGGATCTCCTGCGCAGCATCGAGGCCCGCCAGGACGTCGCCAGCGAGGGCGACGCGGCCCAGCTCGCCCGCCTGCGTGACACCGTCGAGGAGTGCTACCGCCGGCACATGCAGCTGCACGGTCGCATCATTCCCGCCAACCAGGACTACCTGCGCGAGCAGGACCGCCAGGTGTTTCGTCCCCGCCTCGCCGCCTCGTATCCCGACCTCGAGGCTGACGTCCTCCGCGCCGCTCTCGAGCTGCCGACCGGCGTTCTCGCCGACCTCGTCGACAGCCTTCTCGCCCGCTTCCAGCCGCCCAGGCCGCCACCACAGCTGCGCCTGGCGACCTTGATTGACAAGCTGCTCGCCCCGCGGCGCGCCACCGAGGAGGCCGAGGTGACGCCCGATCACGCTGACCTCGAGACGATCGACACCGATCATAACTACTTCACCGCGGACGACCACGCCGCCGTCGCCGATCTGCTCACCAGCCTCCCGCCTGGCGAACAGACATTATCCTCCTGGCTCGTCGAGCTGCGCACCGACGGCGTGGAGTCGCGGCTACTTCGGTTGCTCGGACTCCGTCTGCTGATCGTCTTCGGCAACCCCGGCGAACCCCTGGCCCGCTGGCTCGACGTCGCCGCCAGCGGCCGACCCCTCATCGATCCCGACTTCCTCGGCGACGACCTCATCCTCTGCAAACGACAGGACGCGCGCCCATGACACCCCTCCACATCGAAGCCATCGAGTCCGCCGCGCGCCTGGTCGCGTTCGGATTGACCCCGGGCCTCAAGCCGGCGCGCGAGCCCGTCTACGCCCAGCTCATCGAGCGCTACCGGACCGACGCCGCGATGCGCCAGTGTACCGACACGGTCGCGCGCGGCCTGCACCTCGCGGTCCTCGGCTTCACGCCGCAGGGCATCGTGCTCGGCGCCGACGAGGACGGCCCCTTCGTCCACAAGCTGAGCGACTACCGCCGCACCACGCTGAGCGTCGAGGACCGGATGTGCCACGGCCTGGTCCAACTGGCGATCGCCGCGTGGTGCTTCCCGACGGCGCAGGACCTCGTCGCTTCGGACGACAGCGCAGGCGTACGCTTCACGACCAACAAGGTCGTCGGTTACATCACCGCGCGCTGCGAGGAGCTGCAGCGCCGCAGCCAGCACGACCCCGAGTTCGGCTCGCCCGAGCTTCGTGAGGCGTGGCGGGCGATCCTTCAGCGCCCCGAGACCCGCGCTACCCCGGATGGTCGACGCACCGCCAACACCCTGTTCGGCATGGTGGACTACGCCCTCGAGGTGCTCGAGAAGGGCGGCCTCGTCCGCCGCATGTCCGACGACGACGGCGGCACCTGGCAGGCGCTCGCCGCCTACCGCATCCACGTGCGCGAGCTCGCCGCGCACGACGCATTCACCCTCATTCAGAGCGCCCGCCCCGGCGCCCGCGACACCGCTTCCCAGGAGTAACGATCATGGCCCGCCTCATGCGCCTCCACTTCGCGTCGATCGGCCACCGCGACGCGCGTCTGTCCCCCCTCACCCTCGACCTGCGCGGCGAGAACAATGGCACCGGTGTCGACACCGTGCTGTGGCTGCGCAACGGCGGCGGCAAGTCGTCGATCCTCAACCTGTTCTTCTCGCTGTTGCGGCCCGGTGCACGCGACTTCCTCGGCTCCGCCGCCGAGGGCAAGAGCCGCCGCCTCGCCGACTATGTCAAGGACGGCGACCTCGCGTTCGTCGTCAGCGAGTGGGACCTCGCCCCGCGGATGGACATGTTCGGCACGACGCCGAACCACGTCCACGTGCTGGGCCAGGTGCTCAGCTGGAAGGGCCTGCAGCGATCGCCCGACGAGTCGAAGCTGCGCAAGCTGCTGTTTGGCTTCCGCACCGGCGTCGAGCTCGGCTTCGACGACCTGCCGATCCGCGGCCTGCGCGAGCCGGTCGGCTCCTTCGAGGCGTTTCGCGAGTGGCTCGCCGGTCACAAGAGCCGCAGCCCCGCGCTCGAGGTCATGTACACCGACGCGGCGTCGACCTGGCGCGCGCACCTCGGCCAGCTCGGCCTCGATCCGGACCTCATGAAGGTGCAGATCCAGATGAACACCCGCGAGGGCGCCGCCGACGAGAGCTTCCGCTTCGGCGACGCCCGGGCCTTCGTCGACTTCTTCCTCGAGCTCGCCATGGACCTCGACAAGGCCAGCGAGCTGTCCACCAACCTCGAGACCTTCCGCAGTCGCCTGCAGCAGCGACCGGTGCTCCTGCTCGAGCGTCAGCTGTTCGACGCCGCCCTGCCGCCGCTGCGCGAGCTCGTCGCCGCGGTCGACTCGCACGACGCCGCGCGCCGGCACCTCGCCGAGACCACCGACACGGCCGCCGGCACCGCCGCGGGCCTGCGTCAGCGGGTCGACGGCTTCGAGCGCCGAGCCGTCGAGCGCCGCGGCGCCCACGCGGACGCCCAGGAGCGGGCCCGCCTCGCCAGCAACGAGGCCGACCTCAAGCGCCGCTGGGCCGGCGGGGTCGACCGCCACGCCGTGCGCCTGCGCGAGCAGGAGGCCGAGGTGATGCTCACGCATGCGCGCGACGCCGAGGCGCTCGTGCAGCGCCAGGTGCATACCATCGAGGCGGCACAGACCCTCGAGCAGGTCGATTCGCTGACGGCCCAGGCCTCCGCCAAGCAGGTCGCCCTCGACCGCAGCATGCGCGAGCTCGTCCCGCTCAAGCAGTCGCTCGAGCAGGCGGGCTCTCGCCTGCGGCTGGCGCTCCACCGCGGCGACGAGCTGTTCGCCGAGCACGCGCAGGAGGCCGCGACGCACCGCGACGAGTGCAAGCGGGCCGAGCAGGCGCTACGCGAAGAGAAGAGTCGCGGCGACACCCGCAGCGGCGCGCTCACGGCCGAGATCCGCGGCCAGCGCGTGCGACTCAAGGATCGGGAGCACGCGCGCGAGACGCTGGCCCGCGACGGTGCGCTCGACAGCTATGAGAAGGCCGAGGACGCGCTGACCCGCTGGCAGGAGCGCGGCAGGCAGGCCGACGCGCGCGCCCAGCAGGCCGGTGAGCGCCACGAGCAGCGGACGCGGGAGCGGCAGGCCCTGGCCGCCACGGTGCCGCCGCTGGCCACGGAGCGCGGACAGATCGAGGCGCAGGCGAAGACCGCCCGCGCGACCTTCGATCAGGCGCTGGTGTGGCGCGACCGGCTGCGGCGTACACCGATCCTCGGCGAGATCCAGGGCGTCGACGAGGCTGACCTCGAGCAGCCCCGCCTCGAGCACCTGCTGCGCCAGCAGGCCGAGGACGCCCGCCGCCGGATCCTCGAGCTCGGCGTCGACGCGGCCGAGGACGAGCGCTCGCTCGCCGCCCTGCGCAGCGACGGATACCTGCCGCCGACGCGCGACGTCGAAGAGGTCGTGCGCTCGCTGCGGGAGCGCAAGGTCGCCGCACACGCCGGCCTGCGCCATCTCGCCGAGAACCACTCCAGCGCCGAGATCCGCCAGCGCATCGCCCACGACCCCGCCCGCCACGCCGGTGTCATCGTCCTGGGCCAGGAGGGCGTCGCCATCGCCCGAACCCTCAACGCGACCGACATGCGCCTGCGTGCGCCGATCCAGGTGACGTGGGTGCGTGAACCGGAGCCCGTCGAGGCCGCCGCGTGCGTGCTCTCGCCCGATCCCGCCACCTTCGACCGCAGCGCGGCCGACGTCCGCCGGCACGAGCTCACCGAGGTGAGCGAGGTCCGCCGTCAGGATGTCGAGAACCTCCGGCGCCGCGAGCAGACCTGCACCGCCGCCGCCGACGACCTGACCCGCTGGCTCGCCGCCTGGGGCGGCGGCAAGCTCGATCAGCAGGAGTCGACGCTCGCCTCGCTCGTCCGCCAGGCCGAGCAGCTCGCCGAGCGGCTCGCGGACGCCCAGGAGCGCCTCGGCAAGCTCGACACGGACATCAAGACTGCGCTCGCGGAGCAACAGGTCGCCAACACCGACGGGATGACGGCCCGGGCCCAAGCCGATCGCGTGTCCCGCTTCATCGACCAGTACGAGCGTCACTTTCAGAGCTGGAACGACGAGCTCGAGCGAATGCAGCGGGAGTCGGACGACCTCGGCCGTCGCCTCGAGGAGCTCACCCAGATCATCGTGCAGGCCAATGACAGGACGCACGATGCCCAGCAGCGGCTCGACGAGCTCGGGCGCCAGCGAGCCGCGCTCCGCCGGCAGATCGACGCGGTCGCCTACCACGCCGCCGATGAACCGGAGGACGCGCCGGCCGTCGCCGAGGCCGAGGCGCTCTATCAGCAGCTGCTCGCCAGCTACGAGCAGAAGACCAGCGAGAACCGTCTCCAGTGGGAGCTCGAGCAACTGCACAAGAGCCTCCAGGGCGTGCGCGCCACGTACACCGATCAGCTCACCCGCGGCCTCGCCGAGGACGAGGTCCGCCGCGCGCTCTCTCGCGGCGATCTCCCCGGCCAGCTCGTACGCGGGCAGACCACCCTCGCCGCGGCCCGCCACGAGCACGCCAGAGCGGCCATCGCCCATGACATCGCCCAGAAGGCGGTCACCGAGCTCCAGCGCAGACGCGACGCGCACGACCTCCCAAAAGACCGCCAGCTCCCGACGACCAGCGACGCGGCCGAGACGCTCGTGCAGCAGCTCCGCGATGAGGCCCAGGTCGCGTCGATGGCAGAAGAGCGCTGGCGCGGCGAGGCGCAGACGCTCGACGACACCGTGAAGCAGCTCGAGGCCCGCCGCGAGGCGCACGCCGGCATCCTCGAGATCCTGCGCCTCGTCGCCGGCCCGCTCGCCGAGCGCCCGCCGCGGGTGCTGCCCCAAGACGATGACGCCGTCCGCAGCACCGCCAACGACCTGTGCAGGACCCTCCAGGACGCCCGCACCACCAACGAGCGCACCGCCACGCAGGTGCGCACCTGCGGTGAGGCCGTGCGCAGCCTCGCCGCCGAGGAGCGCTTCGCCGGCCTCAAGAACCAGGCCCGTGACCGGCTGCGGGCCGAGGTCAGCGAGCTCGCCACCGACGCCGCGAAGTTCGTCGACGAGTTCGAGAAGGCGCGGGAGATCCTCGGCGCGGCGATCGCCGAGCTCGAGGATCACCGGAGGATCCTGATCACCAACCTCATCGGTCTCGGCGAGGACGCCGCGCATGTCCTGCGTCAGGCGGCCCGCGCCAGCGTGCTGCCCGAGACGCTCGGGCCGTGGGGCGGTCGGAGCTATCTCCGGGTCGACTTCCAGATCCCCGACGGCGACGCCGACAAACAGGCCCGCATGATCCCGCTGATCGACCGCCTCATGGACGCGGCGACCGTGCCCAACGCCCTCAATCTGGTCCGTCAGTCGATCTTCGAGCTCGTCGGCGGCCGCCAGGACGCCTTCAAGGTCACCGTGCTCAAGCCCGACGCCGTGCTCCGGCCCGACCCGATCCCGGTCGAGCAGCTGAGCACCTTCAGCCGCGGCCAGCAGCTCACCGCGGCGATCCTGCTGTATTGCACGATCGTCCAGATCCGGGCCCGCCGCCGCGGTCGGGGCCGGGCCGTCGCCGACGCCGGCACCCTCATCCTCGACAACCCGATCGGCACCTGCTCGAGCCGCGCCCTGCTCGAGATGCAGCGGACGATCGCCCAGAAGATGGGCGTCCAGCTGGTCTATACCACCGGCGTCGAGGACCTCGACGCGATCGCCGTGCTCCCCAACACGATCCGCCTGCGCAACTCCCACCGTGACCGCCGCACCGGCGATCTGCACGTCACCGAGGACGAGGACGCCGTCGAGAGCGTGAGGCTCCACGCGAGGACGGCGTGAGCGCAGCCGAGGTGCTGCTCGCTGCCCTGCGCGAGTCCGCCGGCAGGCGTCGGCGGCTCGCGCTCGCCGACGTCTGGGATGTGTTTCGCACCACGCTGGCGATCGAGTACAGCGATCGCGGCCGCGAGGCCCTGGCCGGCTACCTCCTCCGCCTCCGCGATCAGGGGCACCTCGAGCTGCCGCGCGTGGACTCGCTGTGGGACCGCACGCCCGCGCCAGCGCTGCCGAGGTGGATCCTGCTCACAGCGCCCGGACCCGCGGGCCCGCCGATCGACCACCGAATGATCCCCTGGCCGGCCGAGCTCGCGCTGCTCATCGACGAGCCGCGGATCGCCCCTGACATGCTACGCGACCTGCTCGCCGTCCATCGATTCCTCGCCGCGGGCGGCCGCCAGCGCGAGCCGGTCCCGGTGCGCGAGCGCTCCGTCGAACTGTTCGGCGACGAGAAGCGCCTCGACAGCCTGCTGCGCTCGCGCGTGTTTCGTCGCATCGGCCAGATCCATCAGCTCCTGCGCTTACGCGAGGTGCCCGTCCCGATCGTATGGGAGGCCGGACCCGACGAAGGGGCCACTGCGCTCATTGTCCTGGAGAACCTGCACACCTACGATTC
>Ga0105046_10014557_pt1 | contig 12124 bp, 7 predicted proteins | sample MAT03_FD_78385 | JGI IMG/M metagenome (GOLD analysis project Ga0105046, IMG submission 78385) | Freshwater microbial communities from Lake Fryxell liftoff mats and glacier meltwater in Antarctica - MAT-03 (megahit assembly) | ecosystem: Environmental > Aquatic > Freshwater > Ice > Liftoff...
ATGAGCGTTCGTAAAAGTGACTCCCATCTTTGCGAGGCGATCGATGTTGGGAGTTTTCGTTTGGGGATTCCGACCGAGATGTCCCACCCAATGGTTCAGATCAGCGACCGCAATGAATAAGACGTTCGGTTTTGCGATATCACCCGCAATGACGGATGCAAAATTCATCAGAAAAACGACAAGCACTGTGACAAACGTGGGAAACAAATCACGCATAGGTTGCTCCGATCGGTGAGGACTTTGAAAAGCAAGTCAACATCGTATCGGATGAACGGGCATCTGTCGTTCATGCAGGAAGGTATACGCCAACACAATCATCGGTTGGCAAGCACCTTCGCGTAGACATCGCGGATCTGATGCGTCATGTTCTGATGCCGAAACTGTTCGGTGAAGCGAGCCTTACCAGTCGCTCCCAAACGCTGACGCAACGCGGCATCCTGAGCCAGACGAATCATCGCGTCCGCAAGTTGCGGCACGTTGCGTGGTTCGACAAGTAAACCGGTCTCATGGGGAATGCAAACTTCTGGCGCGCCATCAATGGCGAAACTGATCACGGGCTTGCCGGCAATCGAGCCCTGTGGCAGAACCCGCGCGAGTCCTTCCCAGACGCTCGTATGCACCACGACATCCATCACATGCAGATATTCGCCGACGGCCTCAGGCGCAACCAAACCTGCGAACACGAAATGTTTCGTCAGCCCCAGTTCGGCAATGCGGGCCCGAAAAGCAGCTTTCAGAATTCCATCGCCAACAAGCAGGAAACGCACGTTCGGAACAGCCTTCACAACCTGTGGAGCTGCTTCGATCAGATACTCATGTCCTTTCAAATGAAACAGCCGAGCAACTTTTCCCAGCACGATATCTGTCGGTGCGAGCCCCAGTTCGGCGCGAAGAGTGACAGGATCACGACGTGGTGTGAGGAAGTGATCTACGTCCATGCCACTGTAGATGGTCGTAAATTTGTCGCGACTCGCGATGCCAGCGTCGACGTACTGATCAATCATCGCATCGCAAACGGTAATGTAGTGCTGACACCAGCGTGCAGCGCGCCGTTCAGCCCACTTATAGGCTGTTTGAGCCACAACATTCTGACCATAGTGAAACGACGCGCCGTGAATTGTATGGACCGACGGAATACCCAATTGATGTGCGGCAAGGCGGCCAAGTATCCCGGCTTTGGAACTATGAGTGTGTACCAACTGCGGCGCATAGTCTGCGAATGCGCGACGTATGGCTTTGAGAGAACTCCAATCCTGCAATGGATTCAGGCTGCGTCGAAGTTCGGGCAGCACACGCAAGTCGAGACCACGTTCGCGGGCTTTCGGTTCCAGCGAGCCTTCAGGGCCAAGTCCTGGCCCCGTAATCAGACAAACTTCGTCGTTGAACAGATGGTGCTGATCATCGACGTTGAACAGCGTATTTTCCTGAGCACCGCCGATGATCAGTCGAGTAATGATGTGGGCGATTCGCATGGAACAATCGAAATTGGTCTAATTGGACAGCGGTGGTTTTGGGAAAAACACAGCCAGGAATAGCCCCGACCGGGGCGGTAGCAGTTAGCCGTGGGCGTCAGCCCATGAACAAAAAATTCAAGCAGGTTTCAAAGCCCTGATAGGGGCGACAGCAGAATTGTGGGAGAACTTGCTATCGCCCCTGTCGGCGCTTTTTGTTGTGTTTGATGCAGGGCCGTGGGCTGACGCCCACGGTTAAATGCTGCCGCCACTGTCGTGGCTGAAACACAATTAGTCAACTTCGCGGCGTTTCAAATCATGCTATTCTGCTGCAGAACCCTCTTAATTCGGTGCTACTTCTGGCTCAGGAACAATCTCTTCGCTGCTGCTGTCAAACTCCGGAGTCTGCAGTTCCACATAACCTGCCGGCGCACCAGAAACAAACTCAGCTGGCTGTGTTCCTAAACTCGGGTCATCAATCCCATGAGTTCTCGCCTGTGCCCGCAGCATGGCATCATTGTACGCTTCAGGGCACCATTTTCCTTCCTGGAGGTAGATGTTGTTGAATTCCAGTAAACGGCCCGTTGCCAGATTCAGACTCGTAATCGCTTTGTTGTACGCAACCACTTGCTGATAATAGGCTCCTTCAGCAGTTGCGACGCTCTCCTGGGCTCGCAGTACAAGGTCCAGTGTCAACGTGCCCACTTCAAGTTCGACGCCAACCAATTCAACTCGTTCTTTGGCGGCTAAAAAACGACGATGGTTCGACTGTGCTGCGGTGTAGGACGCTGCAACATCCTGAATTGCGTTGGTAATATCGTGAGCAATGCTGCGTTCCTGAGCCGCAAGTACTGCGTTTGCTTTTGCGACCTGCAATTCGTAGTTACGCGCTTGACTTCGCGCCTGACGAAGACCAATCGGCACATTGAATTGCATACCGACAGTCCACGAGTTCAGATTGTCGTGCGTCATTGATCCTAGTGCACTATTGGTTGGCGTGCCCAATACCGGATCATAAACACCCTGGCCTCCGAGTGTATCACCAAAACCGAGCCGATTGTAACCCGCAACCGCATTCAGACTTGGCCGCACGAGACTGCGTGCAGCATCAAGCTGCAATTGCAGACTTTTAATCTGCCATTTCTGTCGACGCAGCTCAACACGCTGTGTCAGCCCATCGACAAGGCACGCCTGCCAGTCCGGTTTTAGTTCTGCGACGATCGGCTCTTCGGCAGGTCTTAGAACCATGCCATCGTTCATAGGCAGTCCGACTAATCGACGCAATTCAGATTCCGTCCGGTACAATTGGTTCAGCGCGAGTTCGAGATTTGCTTTCGTTTCGTAAAGTCGGTCTCGAGCCAGTAGCTCGTCGGCCTTTTTCACAGTTCCGACTTCAACTTTTATTTGAAGTTCATTCCATGTTTGGAACGCACTTTCATAGGCTGTGACGCTGGTATCATATTGTCGATACGCGAGATACAGATCCCAGTAGGCATTCTCAATGTCACTCAAGGCCGTACGTACGGCAATCTCGAAGTCCGCTAGCGACAGGTCCTGATTGATCCGCGCAATGGCCACGCCCTGACTGACCCCAGCGATGGATCCAAACGCTGGATTCGTCGGACCTGCAACTCGCGTGAAATCAACGCCGCTTCCAGCGAGAAGTGGCTGAGTGAATGTAGCACCAAGAGAACCAGTGTAGGCGGATTGGTAATAATTCTGAGGACTATCTGAGTATGAGTCAGCCCAGTTACTGGCGACTGAAACATTAGCACCAGTCGCAAACGCTTTCGTGAGCGAGGTATTAAAAGCACCGACTTGATTGTCGTATGCTCCGATGGCAGCTACAGGACCAAAGCCGTTGGTGTTCTGGCGATTTGTTCCACCGTTGAACGTCAGGCTGGAATTCAGTCGCGTGTCAAAGTCAGACAGAGCTGCATCCATACCTCGGCGACCAAACAGAATCCCCGTTTCCTGAATTGCTGAATCGTAAACCGAGGCCACTCCCGCTGGATTGGTCAGAACAACCTTCGATCCGACGCCGCCGAGTGCAGTCGTTTCGATAATCTCATTTTGAGAAAGTGCGGCCAGCATCATTTCATGCAGCGTCACTTCACGAACTTCGTCATCGACGTTGCGCTGAAGGTTACGAGGCTCGCCGCTGATCTGGACTGCGTGAGCAGTGATATTGTCGAGAGCCGCGTGTTCGATCGAGGTATTGTAACCACGGTATGAAGTAATCGGCTTGTCGCCATCCCAATACTGCAATTCGCCGGGTTGCTTTTTCCGATGCATGGAACAGCCGGAGAGCATCAGCGACGATGAAAGCGCGCTTGCCAAAACCAGTCGATGAATGCGAACTCAGTGCCCGGCGACCAACTGCGGGCACAAAGCGTTCTGCAATTTTCGCCGTGCGAACAATCGGCGGACTGGTCGCGAAAGACCCGCGAACAATTGCTGGATTCGAATTGCGAGATACTCGTATGCGAATGATTTCATGTGACGTCCTTGCCCCCACGAATTGCCGCATATCATTCCCCCAGCGGAGCAACTTGCAGAGCTGCTCAGCCGGCGAGATTGATTTCTGTAAAGCAGGAACATCCATGCCCCGGATTTACAGAGTAAAGGGCGAATCTCTGCATTCTGCAGTTTCCGCCAAAGCGACAATTCAGTTACACGAGGTATCGTCGTCGCTTCTGGTACTGCATGAGGATGCATTACCAGGACCATATTCCGTATAGACCATTCCCAGTCGCTTCTTCAAAAAGACGACCTCACCCGCATCATTTCCCTCAACGGCATGACCGACAAATTGCAACAGGTACCCGCCTAAGAAACATGCACAGGGCCACCATGGTGTCGAGGTGTTCAGAATCGCAATCGGTGTACCTATGAACGTCAGCGGGACGCCGAACAAATGCAGTAGCTGATTGACGCGATTTCGGTGTCGCGGCAAATAATTTTTCAAGAATGCTTTAATCATCGCAGAATCAACACTCCGGCAATCGTGAGCCGCAAGGCGCTAGCCGCGGGTTTAGGTCAACCGTTTACCCCGACTCGAAGAGGAGGCATTCAGTACCTCCGCCTCCTCTTCGAGTCGGGTTAAACTATCAATTGATTGTCCTATCATCGAACGATGTTCAGGTAACGTCCCTTTCCCGCACATTCGCTACAGTTTACCTGACAGAATTTGTTCACGGGACCAATGCAGCCCGTGAATCCGGCAAACCCATTGGAATCAGGCAGATTTCCGCATACATTGACATGCAGCGGATTCGATTCAATTTACGATTCGCTACAATTTGCAAAGTTTCACATCCGGAATCTTCCGTAACGGACGTTCGAACCATGACAACGACTGAAACAGCCACGACGACCGAAGTCGGCAGTTATTTTATTTCCAGCTATCCACCGTTTTCACAGTGGAAACAGGATTACGTGCCCATTGCGATCGAAGCTCTGGATTCTGATCCGCAGCAGACCGCAAATACTCCGCTAGGCCTGTATATCCATATCCCATTTTGTCGCAAACGCTGCAAATTCTGCTATTTCCGTGTGTACACAAATCAAAACGCTCAGGCGATAGAAAACTACGTCCAGGCGTTAATGCAGGAGTTCGAACTGATAAGCCAGCGTTCAGCAATTGGAAACCGCGAACTGAAATTCGTCTACTTCGGCGGCGGCACGCCAAGTTACCTGAGTTCCCGACAGCTGCGTTCACTTCGTGACAGAATGAGCGAATTCATTTCCTGGGATCACGCCGAAGAAGTGACGTTCGAATGTGAACCCGGCACTCTGAATCTGGAGAAACTCGAAACACTCCGCGACATGGGCATCACTCGCATATCACTGGGAGTGGAAAACTTCGACGATGGCATTCTGGAGGAAAACGGACGCGCTCACTTGTCACCGGAAATTATGCGAGCCTACGATTGGATTCAGCAGGTTGGATTTCCGCAGGTCAACATCGACTTAATCGCTGGCATGATTGGCGAAACCGACGAAAACTGGCATCGCTGCGTTGAAAAAGCTGCTGCCATGCAACCGGATAATATCACGATGTATCAGATGGAACTTCCGTTCAATACTGTGATCTCAAAGGAGATGCGAGAAACCGGAATTGCTTCACCAGTTGCAGACTGGCCTACGAAGCGTCGCTGGGTGAGTGACGCGATGGATCAGTTGCTCGCCGCCGGATATCACGTTTCGAGTGGCAATGAAATGATCAAGAACCCGAAGACAGATCATTTCGTGTATCGCGATCATTTATTCCGCGGCAGCGATTTACTGGCGACGGGTGTTTCCAGCTTTGGACATTTTCAGGGCATCCACTATCAGAATCTGGACGGCATTGAAGAGTACATGGAAACTGTCAATCGCGGTGAACTCCCTATCAATCGCGCGTTGAAACCAACGCCTCATCAGATGCTGATTCGCGAAATGGTGTTGCTGATGAAGGAAGGATCAGTCGATCTTGCCCGTATCAACAGGAAGTACAACGTCCGGGTTCAGGAAGAATTCGCCATGCCGATTCGCAACCAACAGGCTGCCGGATACCTGACGGTTGAAGGCGATGATTTGAAACTGACTCGCAAGGGCCTGCTGCAGGTCGACAGCTTGCTGCCGGAATACTTCGAACCGCAACACCGCGCAGTGCGTTATACATAGCGGAACAGTGGAGCAATGAAGTTTCGCGAGATCAATTTCAGGACAACCAAACAAGGCACGGCATGATTCGGATCACAGGCGGAAAGATTTACGACCCCGCCAACGGCATCAACGGTGAAGTCCGTGATTTGTGCATCGAAGGCGGTAAGTTTGTGTCGTCGGTTATCGGCGGACGCACGATCGATGCTTCGGGAATGATTATTTTCCCCGGCGGCGTTGACATACATTGCCACGTCGCTGGCGGTGCCATGAACTTCGCTCGAGCAATGACGCCGGAAGATCATCGGCGAGCAACGGCCTTCATTCGCACTCAGTCGCGACGATCAGGTCTCGGCGGCATGGCACCGACAACGTTTGCAACCGGCTACCTCTATGCTGGCATGGGCTGGACCACAGTCAACGAAGCCGCTGTGCCCGTTCTTTCTGCACGACACACGCACGAAGAACTGCAAGACATCCCGATTCTCGACAAGACCAGTTGCGTGCTGATGGCAAACAACGAGATCATGCTCGACCTGCTGGAAGCCGGAGAATACGAACGCGCGAAAGATGTCGTTGCATGGCACGTTTGGGCCGCCAAAGCCTACGGTGTCAAAGCCGTGAATCCCGGAGGCGTTGCGTCATGGAAATGGGGCAAAGATGCAAAGCAGCTCACTGACCCGGTCGAAGGCTACCACAATATCACCCCCGGTAAGATCATCGGTGGACTTGCTCAGATGATTGATGAACTTGGCCTGCCGCATCCCATGCATCTGCACTGCAACAATCTGGGCGCGCCGGGCAACGTGTGGACCACAATTGAGACAATGAAGTTACTGGAAGGCCGTCGAGCCCACATCGCGCATTTGCAATATCATGCCTATGGCGGCGATGACTGGGATACCATGCGATCGGCCTCCGCCGAAGTCGCTGAATACTTCAACACGCATACCAACATGACGACCGATGCCGGTGCGGTCCTGTTCGGGGATACCGTTACGATCACCGCCGACGGTCCGTGGCAGCATCTGCTCTATAAACTCACTGGTCGCAAGTGGGGCAATCTGGATGTCGAGAACGAAACCGGCTGCGGCATCGTGCCGTATACATATCGCCCCGGCAATCTGGTCAATTCAATTCAATGGGCGGTTGGTCTTGAACTGCTGCTGCTCATCAATGATCCGTGGCGAATTTTTCTCTCCACCGATCATCCGAACGGTGCCTGCTTCTGGCGCTATCCGGAGATCATTCAGTTGCTGATGAGCAACGATTTCCGTCAGGACTGCATGAAGAAACTCAGCCCGCTCGCCCGCGAACGCATCACGCTGCCCGATATCGATCGTGAGTACACACTTTACGAAATTGCAACGATTACTTCCGCCGGTCCCGCACGAGCCCTCGGCCTGAAATCCAAAGGCAGTCTTTCCATCGGAGCTGACGCCGACGTTGTGATCTACGAAGAGGAAAAGGACATCGCTAAGATGTTTAGTCACCCGCGATACGTGTTCAAGGGCGGTGAAATTGTGATTGAAGACGGCGATATCCGAGCGACTCCGGAAGGCCGAGAATTTATTGTAAAACCGTCGTTTAATCCGGATATTGAAAGCTTCCTGAAGCCAAAATTCGAAGACGTCTATTCCATGTCGTTTGAAAACTATCCGGTGGAAATTGAACGTCTTGAGCGGGCCGAGGTGCATGATTGCAGTGAATTCCCAATGTCTAATGACAAATGATTCACAGTAAGTCGGCTGCCCACTACTCTTCTTAATCATAATCTTAATCGATTCGTCGCTGGCTGACGTTGGCATGTCAGCGTGTCGGAACGAACACACCCTTGAAACCACTAATTCAAATCGCAAATCGCAAACCGCAAATCAACAATGCCCGCTATCACCCTGACACTCAAATCGCAGCCTGCCGTTCCGCTCGAAGCAGATTCGGCAACTCCCGATGCGTTCGTCAACATGTCGAACGAACAAATCCGCAGTAGCGTTGTGTACCACGGAAAACGACGCTGCCGTCTTGACGACTTCTTTGAAGTCACTGGCGAATTCTGCGACCAGATCGAAATGTACGGCGATCTGCATCGAGTCAAACTCATAGGCAAAGGCATGAGTCGCGGGCAGATCAAAGTTCACGGCAACGTCGGCATGCACCTTGGCGCAGCAATGCAGGGCGGACGAATCGAAGTCACAGGCGACGCCGGGGACTGGATCGGCGCGGAGATGACAAATGGTTGTATTCACATACACGGCAATGGCGGCGGACAGATCGGTGCGGCCTATCGCGGAAGTCTGCGCGGCATGAAGAACGGGACGATCATCATCGGCGGCACGGCCGGTTTGGAAGTCGGTATGCGGATGCGACGCGGGACGATTGTCGTCGGCGGAAAAGTCGGAGACTTCTGTGGCCTGCAAATGAAGGGCGGCACAATCGTTTTGATGAGCGGCGCTAAAATCCACACCGGAGCCTGGATGGTTCGCGGCACGATTCTGTCGCTGCAACCGCTGCCACTGATGCCGACCTTTACACCATCCGGCAACTATAATCCAACATTCATCAATCTCTATGCACGCAAGTTAATTCCATACGGCATTTCGCTGCCAAATAGTCCGTCGATGGGCACATGGTCTCGCCACTGCGGCGATTCCACAATTCCAGGCAAGGGTGAAATTCTGATCTGGAATCAAGCGTAGAACTTTGTCTCAAACAATTTCCTCGAACCGAATTTGCCACGAACGGTGAAAAACGATGAGTGCAGAAAACCCGCTGGTTGGTGTCATCATGGGCAGCCGGTCTGACTGGGAAACCATGTCAGCCGCAGCCGAAATTCTTCGCCAGTTTGGTGTGCCGTTTGAATGTCGAGTCGTTTCGGCTCATCGCACGCCAGCATGGATGGCAGAATATGCCACCGAAGCAGAAGGCCGAGGCCTGAAGGTCATCATTGCTGGTGCCGGCGGAGCTGCTCATTTGCCTGGGATGGTCGCGTCTCAAACCATTCTGCCCGTCCTTGGAGTTCCAGTGCAAAGTAAGGCATTGAATGGGCTGGATTCGCTGTTGTCGATTGTGCAGATGCCCGGCGGAATACCCGTCGGTACGTTGGCCATTGGAACCGCTGGCGCTTGTAATGCGGGCTTGTTGGCTGTCAGAATTCTGGCCATTCACGATACAAGTCTGATCAAGAAGCTGCACGAGTTTCAGCAGCAGCAAACGGAAACTGTTCTTCGGGACAGCGAATTGAAATTGCCAGACGCAATCGCATAGTCGCTTTCCCAATATCACAACCCGAAACGTAAGTGAGGGATTGAGTTGTGGCAGGTCGGCGGCGTGTCCACAAATCCCTCGCTGACGCTTCGGGTTATGATGGGTAGATCCCTCGCTGACGCTTCGAGTTACTATTTCAGAAACGTGGCGTTGTCCAACTACTCGTCATCGACCAAATCCCAAAACTCTGCTTCATTAGGATCAGTCGGCGTTTTTTTGGCAGCGGAAGTACTTCGACGACCAGTCGAAGGCACGCTTTTCGGCGCTGAGCTGGATGACGCAGGTTTGCCTTTTACGCGCTTGCCCGATGCCGCTGCGTTTTGCGCTGCGGCTTTTCGATTGGCATTGGATTGAGGTTTCAATTGCGCCTTACTGCAATTCGTACAACGACCGTTCGCGAGCAGCGGTGATCCACAATCGTTGCAAAGCAAAACGGGCTGCTCTTCAATCACCAACTCACCGTCTGCAAAGATATTCGACAGCTCCGTCAGTGCATCCAATTCCGGATTGGCTGCAGACGCTTTCTTCGAAGCCGTTGGTGCGATCGTCTTCGCTTTTACGGCCGGCGTGTTGACATCAGCCGTGACGTTCTGAACTTCGACAGCTGGAGTGCTTTCGGAAATGGTTTTTTTTTCCGCAGCCATCGCGACCGAACCTGCGGCGATGTCTGGTTTCTCCTGCAACTGCGCGTTCAGGTTTTCCTGTCGGATCAATTCTGCCTCAGCGCGAAGACCACTGATCGGTTCACGAGCTGAAACATGCACGCGGGCCTGATGGTCATAGCTGATCGTCACTTCAATTTCTGTCCCTTCGGGCAGATCTGCGGGCAGATCCGTGATCTGACAATCACCCAGCACTGTCGGCGGACGATCCGCACCTGCCCCGCTTTCAACGATGCGCACGTGGACTCGAGTTTGATTATCGACCACCGTTCCAAAGACATGCGTCCTTGAAACCGGAAGCGGAGTGTTCGCCGGAATCAGATAATGCGGAACTCGCTCACCCGTTTCGTCCCGAATCAAGATCCCCAGCGCGCGGGCGTTGACACTCTTCTGTTGCACTTTAGCCAGACGCGACGAAGCAGTGCTGCTGAAAACCGTTCGAGCATATTGATCATTCGACAACAGCATTCCCGCATAATACGCAGCTCCGTGCGCAATGGATTGATCGGGCGACAGCGACGAATTCAACGTGCGACCGCTGAGTTTTTTCAAGCTTTCGCGTATCATCGGCATTCGCGATGCACCGCCGGTCGTGAGCACTACGTCGATATGCGCCCAGCCGAATTTGTTGTCTTTCAGAATGCGACGAGTAATCTCTTCGCAGCGCTGGATGAGTTTGCGGCTGAGTAATTCAAATTCGGCCTGTTCGATTTGATATGTCTTACGATGGCCTTCATGTTGCACCGTGATTGCCGCTCGTGGCCGAACCGACAGGCTCCGTTTAGCCTGCTCCGCCTCCAGCGACAGAAATTGCAAACTTCCTCGATGAGAACGTGGATCACTGCCAAAGTCAGCGATGAACTTATCAGCAGCGGCATCGACAAGAATTTTTGTAAAATCCAGACCTCCAAGTTCTAAATCGCCATCAGAGGCAACGACACAGACTTCATTGGTTTTGTATTTCACCACAGCCAGGTCCAGCGTTCCGCCACCAAGATCGAAGACCAGTAGTTGCTGATCAATTGCAAGCTCGGTGAACGCAAGCCCTTCGTGCCCCAGAACATGGCACAACGCCGCGGCCACAGGCTCGTTGATCATCTCGATGCGTTCCAGCCCGGCGGCATGTCCTGCCAGCATTGTCGCGTGCCGCTGTGCATCGCTGAACTGAGCGGGTACCGTGATCACCGCCTCGGTGATCTCGCCAATTTGTTCCTGAGCGGCCGCGATCAGCTTTCGCAGAATCATGCCGGAAATATGCACAGGCGTGTAACGTGTATCGCCGATCTTCCAGTACTTCAGTGGGTCCCCCATGTATCGTTTGGCATGAACGACGACACGATCAGGACTTGCGATCGAATTCCGCATGGCCTCCGTGCCGATGACTGGCTGATCTTCGTCGAAGAAAACCACCGACGGCGTAGACAGTTCACCTTCCTGATTCGGAATTGTGACAGGCTGGCCGTATTCGTTCAGCCACGCAATGCAGGAGTAAGTTGTGCCAAGGTCAATTCCTACGGCATGAGTCGTCTTCATGTGAAATCTCGTTAACCTTCACGGTCGGTATAGCCGTAGTCCGATTTCTCCGAAATCGGTACGTAAAACTGGTGCAGGTTTCGGAGAAACCTGCCTACGATTGGTGATCGGCTACGTTGCATCGTACTCACCGCATGGCCGGATCACTACAGAAACCGACGTCTTCTGGAACATCACGGCACAGAATCAACCCAGGCGTGACATTGAGCCCCATTTTGTGGCAGAATGCGAGAACATGTCGGCTTGAGCTTTTGGTATTTCGAGCAGGACAGTTGCGGATACACCCACTAATGAATTGCTTGAACATGGTGACAATCCTGATTTCCTGCCTGGTGTGTATGTCGGACCAACAGGCAACCTTCAAAACCGGTAAGGATCTTCAAGCCGCAATGGCTGCGAATATCAAATGGTCGAGCATCGGCGCAGAACTTGGTAATCAGCTTGAAGATTTGCAGCGACAGTCCGAAGTTGCCATCCTGCGAGACCGCCGGATTGATCCTCACCGGGTCATCCAGGTGGAAACGGATTTCGTACCGCGAGTTCAAGTGCTTAAACAGATTTCTGCCA
>Ga0105046_10014563_pt1 | contig 12122 bp, 8 predicted proteins | sample MAT03_FD_78385 | JGI IMG/M metagenome (GOLD analysis project Ga0105046, IMG submission 78385) | Freshwater microbial communities from Lake Fryxell liftoff mats and glacier meltwater in Antarctica - MAT-03 (megahit assembly) | ecosystem: Environmental > Aquatic > Freshwater > Ice > Liftoff...
CCGGCAGCGGCGGCACCGGACCCGGCAGCGGCGGCGGAACCACGAGTGTCGGCGGCGGTGGGGCCGGCGGAGACGGCCCCGTCTGTGACATCGGCAGTCTGTGCGTTCCCGATCCGCCCGCCGGGTGGACGGGCCCGGTCGCGCTCTTCGAAGGGCCCCTCGCGGGGTCGTTGCCTCCCTGCAACCTCACGCCTTACGGAACGCAGCTCGGCGACTACTTCGCCGAGCTCGACGCGGGTGATGTGGTCTGCGAGTGCAGCTGCGATGGTGCCACCGGCATCGTCTGCTCGGGCGACGCGACCCTTTGCTACAAGGGCAGCCAGGGCGACTGCATCCAAGTCTGCACCGGCACGACGCAGTCGCTCGCCGACGGCGAATGTGCCGCCACGGCAACCCAGGGGGCAAGCTACGTCTCCGTGCGCTCGCCCATCCCCAGCGACATGGGCGCCTGCGAGGAGAGCTTCGACGAGGACATCCCGACGCCGGTGTGGGGCCTCGAAGCGCGTGTCTGCAACGGAAGCGCGACCACGCCCGCCGGTTGCGATGTCGGACAGCAGTGTGTGCCGCTACCCGGTGATTCCCTCGACACGCTCTGCATCGTGCGTCCCGGCGAGGAGACCTGCCCTGACGAGGTGTGGACGGTGCCGCACGTCCGTCACGCGACGTTCGAGGACAGTCGCGAGTGCTCGGGCTGCGCATGCGGCACGGCCACCTCGATGTGCGGCGGGCGCGCAGACTTCATCTCGAGCTGCTCGGACCCGCTGCCGCTCCTCTACGTCGACATCGCCGCCGGTCAGTGCGACCCGTACCGCATCAACGGCAACCCGCCCTCCGTCCAGTACGGAGTCCAACCCTCGGGGAGCTGCGACCCCGAGCCCGGGAGCGGCGAACAGAGCGGCGCGGTGACGGTGGATGGGACCATCACCCTCTGCTGCATGCAGTGAGGGCGCGACGGCGCGATGGCACGGCGGCGCCACGCCATCGCACCCTCACTCGATCAGTTTGAAGAAGAGGGTGCGGGAGGCGACGCTGGCGGCCCAACGGTGGACTGCCTTCGCGTGCCGAACTCCGGGGGCGGAACAGGCGTCGGCTTGTCGACCTTGGCGTCGAACGCTAGCTCGAGATCGAAGACGTTGTCGCCTTCCTTCAGCTCAATGCTCTTTCCCTTGGTCTTGCGGATGATCGGCAGGAGCACATCGACCCGTACCCGCCCGAGAGGCAGCCCTGCGATCTCGTAGGTGCCGTCGATCTTGGTGACGGCGGCCGTCGCGTACTTGAGGACGAACACATCGGCGAGCATGAAGGGCCGCTTCATCGCGTCGCGCAGCAGGTACTGCCCTGGTTTGCGAGTCGAGAGCGGTACCGCCGCACCGGCCGGCATGGCGACGCGCATCGCCGAATACTCTGAACCGTCCAGGAACGGCATGTACGAGGTCTCCTTGTCGACGCTGCGCACATCGAGACGCTGCCCCAGTGCGAGCGCGACGGTGCGTCGATCGTAGGCGCATCGATCGATGACGACCTCGACGGCTTCCGTCCGGGCCGGCACGAATGCGTCGAAGCCCGTCACCGCGACGAGCGCGTCGGCGAGCGCCTTGCCTTTGCCGACCCGGAACAAGGTCCCGTACACGTCGTCGGCTTGACCGCACTCCTTGGGGAACGTCAGCGTCGTCGGCGGTGGGGCGTCGCCCGTGATGGTGACCGTGCCGCGCAAGGTCGCGGTCGGCCCCGAGTAGGGCCCCTTCTTGGCGGGGTCGAGCATGCCCTGAAGCGGCGCCACGGGGCCGTCCACTCCGATCCAAGGGGGGCGAGGCTCCTTGGGTGCAGGAGCGCTGGACGAAGCCGCGAGCGCAGAGGCGACCGCGCTGGCACTGGCGGTCGGAGCGACCCCGGTCGGGTCGCCATTGCCGCACCCCGCGAGCGCCGCCGCTCCGAACACCAACGCGCTCGAAGCGATGGCGTCGCGCATGGCATCCAGCCTCAGAAGGAGCCCGCCGCCTGAAGTGCCCACGAGAGCGGCGTGCTCGGGAACAACCCGAAGACCAGAACCAGTGTTCCGGCGATGACGAGTGCGAACGCGATGTAGCCCGACTTCATCGGCTTCGCGATGGGCGCGCCGGGAGCCGGCTCGCGCATGTACATGAAGACCATGACGCGCAGGTAGTAGTAGGCCGCGATCACGCTGTTGATCATCAGGACGACGGCCAGGACGTACAGGTCCGCGCCGATCGCCGCCTTGGCGATGTAGAGCTTGCCGAAGAAGCCTGCGGTCGGCGGTACGCCGACGAGCGACAGCAGGAACAGCGAGAACACCGCCGCCACCGCCGGATGCCGCTTGCCGAGGCCCGCAAGGTCCTCGTAGCTCACGGCCTCGGCGCCCCGGCTGCCGCACCACGCGAGCGCGCCGAACGCGCCAACCGTCGAGACGGTGTAGCCGAGGAGGTAGAAGAGAACGGCGCCCTGCCCGTCGATCGGAGCCCGCACCGTCGAAGCGACGCCGACGAGAACGTAGCCAGCCTGCGCGATGCTCGAGTAGGCGAGCATTCGCTTGACCGACTCTTGGCGTCCAGCAATCAGGTTCGCCACCGTCATCGAGATGACGGCGAGCACGGCGATCACTGGCGGCCAGCCAGCAGCCCAGCTGCGCGACGCCTCGTCACCGAAGGCGACGAGAAGCACGCGGAGCAGGACACCGAACGCTGCGGCCTTCACCGCTGCCGCCATGAAGGCGGTGGCCGGCGTCGGCGCGCCTTCGTATGCGTCCGGAGTCCACATGTGGAAGGGGACCGCGCCGACCTTGAAGACGAGGCCGACGATCATCAGGACCATGCCGACCACGACGAGGCCGAGCGAGCCGCTGGGGCCGCCGGCGGCGGACGACTCGGCGGCGCGACGCGCGACCGCGATGATCCCGTCGCGAATGCCGACCAGGTCGGTGTGACCCGTCGCGCCGTAGAGCAGCGCGCCGCCGTAAATCATCAGCGCGGCCGCGAACGAACCGAGGAGGAAGTATTTGACCGAAGCCTCCACGCTCCGCGCCGAGCCACGGCGGAAGCCGGTCAGGCAGTACACGCCGAGCGACATCGCCTCGAGGCCAAGAAAGATCGAGGTGAGATCGCTCGCCGCGACGAGGACCATGGCGCCCGCCGCCGAGAAGATCATGAGCGGGTAGAACTCGCCGCGGTCGAGCTTGTGCTCGGGCAAGTAGCCCCCCGCGATGAGGGCCGCGATGCCGCCGCCGAGACCGATCACCATGCAGAAGAACAGGGTGAAGCGATCCATCACGAGGTATGGCGCGAGCGTCTTGGCGACGCCGAGACGCTCGGGGTCGTACAGCCACACCGCGACCGCGAAGATGGCGCCGGCGAACAGCGTCACCGCCGAGCCGAGGGCGAGCTCGCTTGAGGGTCCGATGTCTCTTTCGTCGACACTGTCGGCAGGGCTGGCGGAAGCCTTCTTCGAGAACGACTCGGCGATCATCAGGAGCACGCCGCCGAGCACCACCACGAGGATGGGCGACGTCGCGAGGAAGACCTCTTTGCTGAGCACCGAGCTCACGGCGCGCCTCCGACCTTCGCCGGCGCAGCGGGCAGCGCGGCTGTCTTGTCTCCGCCAGCTGCATCAGCCGCCGGCTTGACGTCCCAGGTGGGCGCGCCCCGCATGAAGGCCTTGGGCAGCACATCGGGGGGGATGAGTCGGGCGCGCGTGTCGTCAGCGCCCGGGATCACCGCATTGGAGATGTCGACGAACATCGACTGCGCCATCGCCACCGACGGCTTCATGCGCTCGAGGAAGATCCCCGGAAAGAACCCGATGACGAAGACCATGACGATGAGCGGCGAGACCGCGAGGATCTCGCGAGTCGAGATGTCCTTCAGGTGCTGGTTCTTCGGATTGGTCAGCGGGCCGAAGAAGGTCTTCTGCACGACGCTGAGCATGTAGATGGCCGCGAGGATGACGCCGAACGCCGCGCCCGCCGCGTGGATGCCGGAGAACTGACCGAGCCGCTCGGAGACCGCCGTGCCCATGATCACCATGAATTCGCCGACGAAGCCGTTCGTGCCGGGCACGCCGATCGACGCGAAGGTGACGATGAGAAAGAGGGTTGCCAGGATGGGCATCACCTTGGCGATGCCGCCGAACTCCTCCACCAGACGGGTGTGGCGACGGTCGTAGAGGACACCGACGAGGAGGAACAGCGCGCCGGTCGACATGCCGTGGTTCAGCATCTGGAGGATCGCTCCCTCGATGCCGGTCGTCGTCGCTCCGAAGAGGCCGAGCATGATGTAGCCGAGGTGAGCGACCGACGAGTAAGCGACCAGTCGCTTGATGTCGTTCTGCTTCCAGGCGACGAGCGCCGCGTAGACAATGCCCCCGAGGATCGCGATACCCGCGAGGTTGGGTGCGTAAGTCGACGCAGGTCCCGGGAAGAGGCCCATCGAGAAGCGCAGGTAGGCATACGTCCCGAGCTTGAGCATGACGGCGGCGAGGACGATGCTGCCGCCGGTCGGCGCCTGGACGTGTGCATCGGGCAGCCAGGTGTGAACCGGCCACATCGGCACCTTCACGAAGAAGGCGAGGCTGAAGGCCCAGAAGCAGAGGGTCTGCGATGACCGCGGGAGCACGACGCGGGTGAGCGCGAGGTAGTCGAAGCTCATGTGGCCGGTGAGCTTCTGGTGCGTCCACGCGAGGTAGACGATCGCGGCCAGCATGAGGACGCTGCCGAACATCGTGTAGAGGAAGAATTTGACCGATGCCTTGACCTTGTCGGCGCCGCCCCAGATCCCGATCATCACGTACATCGGGACGAGCATCAGCTCCCAGAACACGTAGAAGAGGAAGAGGTCGAGCGCGACGAACGCACCGATCATCGCGCCTTGCAGGAGGAGGAACGCGAAGCACAGCTCCTTCACGCGCGTCTTGATGGAGCCGAACGACACGAAGACCGCGATCGGCGTCGTGAACGTGGTCAGGACCACGAGCCACACGCTGATCCCGTCGACCGCGACGTGGTAGCGGATGCCTAGCGCGTCGATCCACGGGACGGCGTACTGGAAATGCCAGCCCGGCGTCATCGGTACGCGCAGCAGCTGCAGCGACAGGACGAATGAAAAGGCGAAAACGACGTAGGTGAACACCCTCAGGATGCCGAGCGATTGGCGCGGGATGAACAGCACCATCACGGCCGACACGATCGGCAGACCGAGCAGCACGTTCAGCAGGTGCGGCCACTCCGGGGAGTCCGCGGTGGGCACGGTGGACGCGGCCGACCACATGGCTGCGACGAACCAGACGGTGAGCGCAGCGACGAGGCCGAGACCAATGCGCTGGCGCATGTCTTTGCCGCGCGGCATGAGCGCGCCGACGACGCCGGCGCCGGCTGCGATGGCAGGTGCGAGATAACTCACGGCTGATCTCCGTGCACGCCGGCGGGACGTTGCACCTTGGGAGCGAGTGCGGGCTTCGGGACGATCTGCGGCGCGCCACCAGCAGGGGTGTTGGCCGTCGGGCCGGCTGGGCCCTTTCGCGTGAGCGAAACCTTCGTCTCCGACTCCATCCCGAATGCGTTCCTGACGCGGACGACGATCTCGCGTGTCTCGTTCTGCGCGACGACGACTCGCTGCTCACGCTTGGTCGCGAACGTGTCGGTCGACTCCCCGGTCTTGGTGACGCCCGTCCATTGGTACGAGTAGCCGAGGCCGGGCGCCGCCAGCAGCACCACCTCCCCCGTCTGCTTCAGGAACTCGTCCTGGACCTGCACCGCCGCGTGCGGACGCGCCATGAAGAAGCCGATGCCGGCGATGCCGATCGCCATCGATGCCGCATAGACCTGGACCCGGCCGGTGTGGAAGAGGCGAAGGAGCGAGCCCGCCGCGCCAACGACCAGCGCGCTGAGCCGCGCGATGATGCCGTCGATGATCCACTTGTCGGCCATCGTGAAGATGTCCGCCAGCGCGTCCAGCATGCCGACAACGGTGGCGTCGTAGAGCTCGTCGATCCGCCAGCGGTCGAAGAGCAGCTGGTAGAGGCCGGGGAACGACTTCTTGAAAGCCGCCTCTCCTGCCCCGTGGTCGAGGAAGTAGATCTTGTAGGCGGCGCCAATACCGACGACCGCGGCTGCCACGCCGGGCGCCATCATCAGCCACATCAGGCCGCCGTGCGGCTCGATGCCGCCGCGCGGGTTGACCAGCGCATCGGCTCGCTCGAACACCGGCTCGAGGAAGTGAACGAGCGGCTCGATGTGCAGCGGCGTGGCGCCGAGGAAGCCGCCGAAGACGGCGAAGGCCGCGAGCACCATCAGCGGGATGGTCATCGCCAGCGGCGACTCGTGTGGGACTGGCCCTTCGATCTTGCCGACGCCGTACTCGTGATCGTGGTGATCGTCGTGTGCGTCAGCATCGCCGTGCGCGTCGTCGCCGTGCGCGACCTTTGCGTGTGCATGCGCGCCGTGATCGGCATCACCCGAGAGGTCGTGGCCGTGCGCCTCGTCCTCGGTGTCGTGGTGCCCAGCGGCGTGCGGAGCGGGGTCGACCCATCCCTCCACGATGGTCCAGCCCTTGAACTCACCGTGGAAGGTCATGAAGTACGCGCGGAACATGTAGAACGCGGTCATCGTCGCGCCGAGGATGCCGGCCACGTAGATCGCCGGTCCGAGCCAGCCGGGCCAGGCCCAGGCACCCTTCATCTGTGGCGTCGTGACAGCCTCCGAGAAGGCCTTCCAGAGGATCTCGTCCTTCGAAAAGAAGCCCGAGAAGCCCGGAACGCCGGCGATGGCGAGGCAGGACAGCAGGAACGTCCAATGGGTGATGGGCATGTACTTCTTCAGCCCCCCCATGTGGTTCATGTCCTGCGACGCGTCGGTGTCGTGGATGCGCACGTGCATCGCGTGGATGACGCTGCCGGCCCCGAGGAAGAGGCAAGCCTTGAAGAACGCGTGCGTGAAGACGTGGAAGAAGCCGGAGATGAACGCGCCGGTTCCGACGCCGATGAACATGAAGCCGAGCTGACTCACCGTGGAGTAGGCGAGCACCTTCTTCAGGTCTTTCTGGAACAGACCCATCGACGCGGCGAACACCGCGGTGAACGCACCGGTCACCGCGACGACCGCCATCGCGGCGGGCGACAACACGAAGACGGCCGACATGCGCGCGACGAGGTAGACGCCGGCCGTGACCATGGTCGCTGCGTGGATGAGCGCCGAGACCGGCGTCGGGCCGGCCATGGCGTCGGGCAGCCACACGTAGAGCGGCATCTGCGCGCTCTTGCCGGCACAGCCGAGGAACGTGGCGAGCGCGATGAGGGTCGCCGCGTAGATCTGGTAGGGCGTCTCCGGCAGGAAGATGTGTGCGAGCCATGCCGGCCACATGGAGGTCGCCGCGTGTTGGGCGTCCCACACCTGCTCCGTCGGGATGTTGCCGATCGGCCAGACCGTCACCGGGACCATCAAGCTGGTGGTGGACGCGTTGAGCTGGTCCCAAGAGAGCGTGCCCGCGAAGTAGACGAGCCCAGCCATCGCCACGAGCAGACCGAAGTCACCGACGCGGTTGACGATGAAGGCCTTCTTGCCGGCGCTCGCGTACTTCTCGTTGTCGTACCAGAAGCCGATGAGCAGGTAGCTGCAGAGGCCCACGCCCTCCCAGCCGACGAAGAGGACCGCGAGGTTGTCGCCCATGATCAGGGTCAACATCGCGAAGCAGAACAGGTTCAGGTACGCGAAGAACCGGTGGTAGCCAGGGTCCTTCCACATGTACTCGGACGAGTAGAGGTGGATGAGGAAGCCCACGCCGGTGACGACGAGCATCATCGTCGCTGTCATCGCGTCGACGCCGAACGCCACGTCGAGGGGGATGACGCGACCGCCGCGACCGCCCAGCTCGATCCACCGCCAGGCGACCCAGCGAAGCTTCTCGTGGTGCCCCGTCGCCAGGACGATGAACGACACGAGGCTGGCGAGGAACGACGTGCCCAGCGCGGCGAGCGCCATGAGCCGCACGGCGTCCTTGCCGAGACGCTTGCCGAAGATTCCGTTCACGAACGCGCCGATCAGGGGCGCGAGCAGAACGATCGCGATCAGACCGAAGTCTTCCGCGGGGAAGTTGGCTGTGAGCGCTTCCACGTCAGTTCCTCAGCAGGTCGGCGTCATCGGAGCGGACGCTCCGGCGGACGCGGAAGAAGGCAAGAACGATCGCCAGACCGACCGCGGCTTCGGCCGCGGCGACGACGATGATGAAGAACGAGAAGAGCTGCCCGTCGTGGTTCGCCTGGTGCACGCGGTTGAAGGCGACCAGCGTGAGGTTCACGGCGTTGAGCATCAGCTCGATGCTCATCAGAAGGACGAGCAGGTTGCGTCGGAGGAGAAACCCGACGGTGCCGGTCGTGAAGAGCACGCCGGCGACGACCAGGTAGTACTGGAGCGGAACGGCATGGCTCACCGCGACACCTCCTTCGAAAGAAGAGCTTTCGCGGCGGCAGCGGCCTTCGAGGGGCGCGCTCCGGTCGTGGGCTGGTGGGGGGAAAGAGGTGCAACGAGCGAGGGCTGGCGCGGGCCCGCGGACCTGATTTCGTCGGCGCGCTGCTTCTGTAGCGCCGCGTCGCCGTGGCGACCGCGGGCGACGGCCATCGCGCCGATGACGCCGACCAGGAGGAGCAGACCGGTGATCTGGAACGCGACGAGACCGCGGCCGAACATGGCGTGGCCGATGGCTTCGACGGTGCCCATGTCACCCACGGGCTCCGCGAACATCGTGAGAGGGCCGCCACCGCTGCGCACAATCGCGAGCAGACCGCCGACCGAGGCGACGATCATGACGGCAGCACCGACGTAGCGGCTCATGGCGCCCCGCGCATCGGGCTCCTGCGCAGCCACCGGGCCGAGGAGCATGATGACGAAGAGGAAGAGGATGACCACTGCACCCGCGTAGACGACGATCTGGATCGCCGCGAGCATCTCGGCGTTGAGCAGGAGGTACATACCCGCGATGCCGACAATCGTGCAGAGCAGCCCCATCGCACCGCGGATGGGGTTCTTCGCGCCGACCGTCGCTACGCCGCCCAGGAGGCAGAAAAGCGCGCAGATGCAGAAGAAAGCGAACTCGAACGTGGCCATCTGAGGTCCCTTCTACGTCCTGGCGGCCGCGGCGCCCGGGTGCGGTTGTCCCGTGGAACCCAGCCCTGCCGTCCACTCTTTCGTCGGGACGAACAGCTTCCCGGTCGACGACTTGCCTCGGGTCGTCACGTGCGCCTCGAGCTCGCGTCGGAACTTCTTGAGGAAGCCCAGCATCGGCATCGCGGTGCCCTCGCCGAAGGCGCAGATCGTGTTGCCCATGATGTCGCTGGCGATCTCGTGCAGGCGATCGACCTCGTCCATCGTGGCTTCGCCGGTCACCACGCGATCGAGGATGCGATGGAGCCAGGCGCTGCCTTCGCGGCACGGCGTGCATTGACCGCACGACTCGTGGCGGTAGAAGCGCATGAGGTTGTGGATCGCGAGGACCGGGTCGGCTTTGTCGCTCAATACGATCGCGCAGCAGGTGCCGAGCATCGTCCCCAGGGCGCGGTAGGTGTCGACGCCCATGGGAACGTCGAGGACGCTCTGGCCGTGCCACTTGTGGATCGGGCTCTTGGGGTCGGGCGCGTCGACCTTCTCGTCGGCGCGCAGGAGCGGCGTGGAGGAGCCGCCCGGGATCACCGCGAGCAGCTCGCCGCCGTCGACGCCGCCGCCGAGATCGTAGATGAGCTCGCGGAGCGTCAGGCCGACCGCTGCCTCGAACACGCCTGGCGTCTTGACGTGACCGCTCACGCCGAAGAGACGACAGCCACCATCCTTGAGGTCGTGGAGGGCCGACAGCTTGGAGAAGGCTTCGCCGCCCATACGCAACGCCAGCGGAACGGCGGCAATCGTCTCGAGATTGTTGACGGTGCTCGGCATGCCGAACGCACCCGCCTGGGCGGGGAACGGCGGTTTCAAGCGCGGTTCCCCGCGCTTGCCTTCGAGCGAGTTGAGGAGGCTCGTCTCTTCGCCGCAGATGTACGCGCCCGCGCCGGTGTGGACGTACACCTCGACCGGATAGTCGATGCCGAACGGCTTCGCCCCGAGGTAGCCCTTGGCCTTGGCCTCGGCGATGGCGCCCCATAGCCGCTCCTTCGACAGGTGCAGCTCGTCGCGCACGTAGATGTACGCGACGTGTGCGCCGATGCCGAAGCAGCCGATGATGCAGCCCTCGACCGTCGAGTGCGGATCGCCCTCCATCAGCGTGCGATCCTTGAAGGTCCCGGGCTCGCCCTCGTCGGCGTTGATGACGAGGTAGTGCGGCTTCTCCTGCTTCGGCGGCCACGGCATGAAGGACCACTTCACGCCCATAGGGAAGCCCGCGCCTCCCCTGCCGCGGATGTTGGCCGCCTTCATCTCGTCGACCAGCGCCGCCCGGTCCATGGCGAGCGCGCGCTTGGCCTGCTGGTAGCCGCCGTCGCGCTCGTAAGCCGCGAGCTTCCAGCCTTCCGGCTCGTCGTACCGCTTCGAGAGGTAGGTCGTGCGCTGTAGCATCAGGTGCCTCGTCGCTGGGGTAAGCGCTGGGTGGGGCTTGGTAGCGGAGCGCCCGGAACGTTGGTGGCGCTGCGAGCGGAGGAGATCGAGTGGGGTTGGGGCCCCACGAGTCGGGGTCTGGGGCGTCAACCCCAGGAAGATCAGCGCTGCAGGCGGTCGAGAATCTTGTCGACTTGCACGAGGGTGAGGTGCTCGTGAAAATCCTTGTCGACCTGCATCATGGGTGCCTGGCCGCACGCGGCGAGGCACTCCGCGGTGCGAAGCGTGATTTTCCCGTCTTTCGTGGTCTCGCCCACGTGGATCCCGAGGCGCTTCTCGCAATGGTGAAGCACCTCATCGGCGCCGCGCAGGGCGCAGGAGAGCGTCTGGCAAACCCAGACCTGATGCTCGCCGACGGGTTTCTTGTTGAAGAGCGTATAGAAGGTGCTCACGCCCTCGACGTGCGCGGTCGACAGGCCGAGCCGGTCCGCCACGAAGGCGATGACCTCCGGAGAGACCCAGCCGTTCTGCTCCTGACAGAGGTGCATCACCGGGATGCACGCCGCCTGGAGGTTCGGATAGCGCGTGAGGATCCCCTCGAGGGTCCGCGTGCGCTCGGGCGTGAGTTGAAAGTTGGTGGTCATCGAAGGGAGGACGTAGAGAAGGGCGAGACGCCCAACCAGGGGGTCTCGGCGCACCGACCGCGGCAGAGATGCGCGATCCGGGGCCTAAACGGCGCGGACGCTAGTCGTGGGCCTGCTCTTGTGTCAAGCGGCCCTCCGCCCGCGCGGTCAACCGTAGGCGCGCGCCGGGCGAGGCTTGCGTCGACGGAAAGCCGCGCCGATGAATGCGGGTGGAGTGCCGCTCGCGTCGAGTTGAGCGCGGCTCGTCCTTGTCACTTGTGATTGCAAGGTGCGCTCGTCTACGCTCTCGCGCACTTCGACCGAGCCTTCCGGGCTATCGCGCGGAACTGCTCGAATCAAGCGAAGGCCCGACGGAGGTATTGCGCGTGTTTTGTCCGAACTGCGGGACGCAGAACTCAGAGACTGCGTCTACTTGCGCGAAGTGCGGGTTCAACCTGCGGGGCGCAGCCGTCCCGAAGTTCAAGGGGACCATGCTGATGAACCAGCAGTCTCCGATGGGCCCGCCTGGCGCAGGCGCGCCCCCTGGCCCCCCGCCTCCTGGGATGAGTGTGCCGAACGCAGCTCTGTCGGGCACGGTCGTCGGGGTCGCTCCGGCGGGGATGGGTCCGTCGGCTGGACCGCCGCCGGGGCCGCCCGCCCCGGGGATGGGTGGACCTGCGTATGGTGGTGGTGCCGCTGATCACAGCGGTGGAATGAATCCTGGTGGATTGGGAGGGACGATGGCCATCGATGCTATGCCGAACATGAGTGCTCCAGGCGCGGGTGGTCCGCCGGGCGGTTTCCCCGGTGGCGGAATGGATCCCGCGCAAGCGCAGGGAGGTTTCGGCGGGGGCTATGGTGGTCCTCCCGGTGGCGGCGGATACGGCGGGCCTCCCGGTGGCGGCGGATACGGCGGGCCTCCCGGTGGCGGTCAGCCCCCGGGTGGCGGCGGATACGGCGGGCCTCCCGGTGGCGGC
>Ga0105046_10014564_pt1 | contig 12121 bp, 11 predicted proteins | sample MAT03_FD_78385 | JGI IMG/M metagenome (GOLD analysis project Ga0105046, IMG submission 78385) | Freshwater microbial communities from Lake Fryxell liftoff mats and glacier meltwater in Antarctica - MAT-03 (megahit assembly) | ecosystem: Environmental > Aquatic > Freshwater > Ice > Liftoff...
CAAATTACAGAAAAGAAAAGAGGCACAATGCAATTTCAATAAATGATTATTACGACGGGAACCATTCCGATTATCAGATAAAATCAAATGATTTAAATCCGGAAGACGACGCAAACTCAGGCACAGAAGCATTTCACATACAGCGTGCAATAGATTCACTTGCAGAAAAATACAGAGAAGTGATAATTCTCAGAGACATTCAGGATTTGGAATACGAAGAAATAGCAAAAGTACTTGACATACCGCTCGGGACAGTTCGCTCGAGAATTAACAGAGGCAGAGAGTCATTGAAAATAACATTAGAAAAATTACATAAGACAAAAAGAATATTAAGATAACAAATTAAATATTGCAAGAAGAAGAAAAACATATAGATATAATTGAGAAGTTGAAAAATCTGCCCAGAATAAAAACAGGTGATGATTTCATGCAGAAGCTTGAGAGCAGAATAATTGAATTTGATTCGGAGAAAAACATTTCTGATTCGAAAAGCAGAAATGATTATAAAGAAAAAGAGGAAGGATTTTTCAGTAAATTAATTGGAGCAAAGAGAAAGCAATGGCTTGTACCTGCGATGGGGCTTGCAGTAGTGGCTGTTTTTACTTTGTATATAACACAGTTTAATAAGAATGAAATCACAAAAGATAATCAGGATTCTCAGAATTCTAATAATAATGAAATTAAACAAAGTGATAGTCCGGATTTAAATAGAAATAAAGCTGAAGAGAAACCTCCTGTCGGAATTCCGGAGCCGACTGAACTAAAAACCGAAAGCGACAATAAAACAGAAAGATCTGCAACAAATTCAAATCAAAATAAAGCTGGAATAAAGGAAGTTCCTCCGAATCCTGTAGAATCAAGCCGGATCAATATCGGTAAAGACAATTATAAAAAAGAAAATTCCGATGAAACTCCTAATTCAAAAAAATCTACAGAAGAAAGTAAAGGAATTATTGAAACTGAAAAAATGCGCGGAGGCAGAACAAGTGAAGTTGAAACAGAAAATTCGGGAACGATGTTTAAAGCGGAATCTCCGGCAATTGACGGAAAAGTAAATTCTTCATCAGATGAATTAAAAGATTTTGAAAGACCGATAGATCAGAAGCTTCTTGATAAGCTTAATGCAGCGAATAAGAAAAAATTAGATAGTTTGAAGAAGAAGATGGATAAGTAACGTGAGACGTAAGATGCGAGACGCGAGACGTAAGATGCGAGACGTGAGACGTAAGATGCGAGACGTGAGACGTAAGATGCGAGACGCGAGACGAGAAATGCTTGCCCGCCTTTGGCGGGTGAAACGTGAAAAGTGAAAGGTGAAACGAAAGAGGAAATAAATTTTTTTAGAAAACAGTATTTAAAAATAAATTTGGTTAAAATTAAAATAATAATAGTTTGTATAAATCAAAGATTAACATTACGATAAGAAAGACAATACTTGATCCTCAGGGAAAGGCAGTAGAGCATTCACTGAAATCACTTGGTTATGAGAAAATCATAGACACAAGAATCGGGAAATATATAGAGCTTATAATAGATGTGAAGTCTGAAGATGAAGCCGAGAAAATTTCAAAGGAAGCATGTGAAAAATTACTCGCAAATTCCGTTATGGAAGATTTTACAATTCACGTGGAAGAGGTAAAATAATGGGAGCAGCGAAAGTTGGAGTAGTAGTATTTCCCGGATCGAACTGTGATCATGATGCATACAATGTGTTCAAAAATGTATTGAACACTGACACTAAGTTTTTATGGCATAAAGACGGAAGCATTGGAGACAGGAATATAATAATTTTGCCCGGAGGGTTTTCTTACGGTGATTATCTGAGATGCGGGGCGATATCGAAATTTTCAAACATAATGAAAGATGTAATAAGTTTTGCGAATAAGGGAGGAATTGTGATTGGGATTTGCAATGGGTTTCAGGTGCTTTGCGAGGCGGGATTGCTGCCCGGAGCATTGATGAGGAATAAGAATCTGAAATTCATTTGTAAAACAGTTACATTGAAAGTAGAAAATAATAAGAGTATTTTTACCGGAGAATATAAGATTAAAGAAGAGATAAACATTCCTATTGCCCACGGTGAAGGAAATTATTTTTGTGACGATGAAACATTGACAAGTCTGATTGGAAAGAATCAAATACTTTTTACATACACAGATAATCCCAACGGTTCGATAAACAACATTGCAGGAATACAGAATGCAAACAGAAACGTATTGGGGCTGATGCCGCATCCCGAGAGAGCATCGGAGGAGATAACCGGAAACACTGACGGCAGAAGACTTTTTGAGAGTGTAATAGAAAGTGTTTTATAAATATTAAATGATGTAAAAAAATAAAATCCGTAAAATACGGAAAGGAGAAATTAAAATGTTTGGATTAGGAACGCCTGAGATAATATTAATTGCGATAGTGATATTAGTTTTATTCGGTGCTAAGAAAATCCCGGATCTGATGCAGGGATTGGGAAAAGGGATAAAGGAATTCAAGAAAGCGTCGTCTGATATTGAGAAAGATTTGACAAATACGACACCTGATGATAAGGATAAAACGGTAAAGTAGAAAAGTCGTATCAGGAATCTGCAATTTATTTTATTAAAAGCCTGCCTCGCTGCTCCTTTCCCCAAGAAATTTAAAAATTTGGGCAAAGCGGGCTAATTTCACGAATAGAATTCGAATTCATTAAATTAAGAATTCTAATAAAAGAGTGAAGTCAGCCCGCCTTGCCGAAGTAACGCGAGGCAGGTGGCATATTAATTTTTAATATTAATACAAAGAAAATATTTATGAATAGCGTACCGAAGAGTTTAAAAGAAATCAGATTACAAATCGAATCAGGAAGTCTGAGTTGCGAAAAACTTGTAAATCAGTATGTAGAAAATATTGAAACTCAGAAAGATCTAAATGTATTCATAAGTTTATTTTCTGATGAAGCAAAAGCGAGAGCAAAAGAAATTGATATTAAATTTAAGAACGGAACAGCCGGAAAGCTGGCAGGAGCAGTAATTTCCGTGAAAGATGTAATCTCAGTAAAAGATAAATTACTGACATGCGGATCGAAAATTTTAAGTAACTTTACAGCGATATATTCTGCTACAGTAATAGAAAGATTATTAAAAGAAGATGCAATAATAATAGGAAAAGTAAACTGTGATGAATTTGCAATGGGGTCATCAAATGAAAATTCATATTACGGAGCTGTATTAAATCCGGTTGATAAGACGAGAGTTCCGGGCGGATCATCTGGAGGAAGTGCAGTGTCAGTTGCTGCGAATATGTGTTTGCTTTCACTCGGATCAGAGACGGGAGGCTCGATACGCCAGCCGGCAAGTTTTTGCGGAATCACAGGATTAAAGGCAACTTACGGAAGAATATCAAGATTTGGATTAGTTGCATTTGCATCGTCATTTGATTCGATAGGAATATTCGGAAATAACAATTACGACATTGCGGCATTACTTGAAATAATTTCCGGATATGATGAAAGAGACAGCACATCATCAAAGATGGAAGTTGATAAATTCACAGATAAAAAATTAAATCCAAAAGAAATAAAAATAGGATTTGCAAAAGAATATTTTGAAAAAGGATTAGATGAAGAAATCAAAGCAGGAATATTAAATAAAATAAACAAGCTTAAAGAAAAAGGATTTACGATAAAAGAGATTTCATTACCGCACACAAAATACGTAATACAATCTTACTACATTCTTACTTCAGCGGAAGCATCGAGTAACCTCTCGAGATACGACGGAGTCAGATACGGACAGCGTTCGGAGGAATCGGCGACAATGGAAGACATGTATGTAAACTCCCGCTCGGAAGGATTCGGAGCTGAAGTAAAGAGAAGAATAATGCTTGGAACATATGTACTTTCAGCCGGATATTACGATGCATATTACAGAAAGGCACAGAAAGTAAGAAGATTAATTATGAATGATTTTGAAAATGCATTTAAAGAAGTTGATTTTATAATTTCACCAACAACGCCAACCACAGCATTCAGGCTCGGAGAAAAATCCGGAGACCCGCTTGCAATGTATCTCAACGACATATACACAGCATCAGTAAACCTAGCAGGAATACCGGCTATATCAATTCCGGCAGGATTTGACAAAGACAAACTTCCTTTCGGAATACAGATAATGGGAAAGAAATTTGATGAAACAGGATTGCTGAAGATGTGGGAAGAAGTTGCGGGATAGACTTCGAATATTTGTACAGAGTGAAGCTAATTTTAAAAATATCAATTAACATTAAGAATATTAAGAATATTAAGAATTTTAAAAATATTAAAATGAATACAAACTGATTCTTTTGTAAAAAAAATTATTTTTTATGATGTAAATCATATGAAATAAAATTGCTTATCATTATTTTTAATAAAAAACACAAAAGCCAAATGAATAAATTATTAATACTCGGTGCAGGAACAGCGGGAACAATGATGCTTAATAAATTTCACAGGGTTTTAGACCCTATGGAATGGGAAATCACGATAATAGATCACAATGAAACTCATTTTTATCAGCCGGGATTTCTGTTTATTCCTTTCGGTGTATATAAACAAGAGGATGTAATAAAACCAAAAAGAGATTTCTTTCCTGAAAAAGTAAATGTTGTAATGGAAGTAATAGATAAAATCATTCCTCAGGAGAATAAAGTTTATCTTCATGACGGGACGGAGTTAGTCTATGATTATCTGATAATTGCAACAGGTTCAGAAATTGCACCGGAGGAAACCGAAGGTCTTAAGGGTGAACTTTGGCATAAGAAAATTTTTGATTTTTATACATTAGAGGGAGCAATGAATCTTGCTAAATTTTTCGAAACGTGGGAAGGAGGCAGACTTGTAATAAATATAACAGAGATGCCGATTAAATGTCCTGTAGCGCCGCTTGAATTTGCATTTCTTGCGGACTGGTTTTTTACAGAGAAAGGAATGCGGGATAAAGTTCAGATAACATTCGTCACACCTTTGTCTTCAGCTTTTACAAAAGAGAAATGTGCTGAAGTAATGTCAGATTATCTGAAGGAAAAAAACATAGAAACAATAGTAGATTTTAACACAGGGAAAGTAGATAATGAGAAATGTAAAATAATTTCATGGGATGAAAGAGAAGTTTTATTTGACTGTCTGGTTACAATTCCTACAAATAAAGGCGATGAATGTATAGCAAGAAGCGGAATGGGAGACGAGTTAAATTTTGTTCCAACTGACAAATACACATTACAATCTAAAGATTATAAAAACATTTTTGTAATAGGAGATGCTACAAATCTGCCGAGTTCGAAAGCCGGCTCAGTGGCTCATTTTCAATCTGAAGTTTTATTTGAAAACTTTTTAAGTATAATTAAGGGTGAAGAAATGAAAGCAAAATTTGACGGACATGCGAATTGTTTTATAGAATCCGGATTTGGAAAAGCTTTGATGATAGATTTTAATTATGAGACTGAGCCAATGAAAGGAAGCTATCCGGTACCTCTTATTGGTCCTTTTAAATTATTACAGGAAACAAGAATAAATCACTTTGGAAAACTTATGTTCAAGTGGACTTACTGGAATTTATTAATCAGAGGAAGGGAACTTCCTGTAAGTAATGAGATGAGTATGTCAGGTAAAATAAAAGAAGAAGAAACTAAAAAATAAATTAATTATGGCAACAATACAAATCGGAGGAAAGGAAATTGAAGTTGATTCCGACGGCAACTTAAAAAACCTTAATGACTGGAATGAAGATATTGCAAAAGAAATTGCGGTACTGGAAGGCATTCCGGAGTTAACAGACAGACACTGGCTGGTAATAAATTTCATGAGAAAAGAATTCATTGAAAAAGGTGACGGACCTACCATCAGACGTCTGACAAAGGAAAGCGGAGTAGATACAAAAGAGCTTTATGCTTTATTTCCAAAGGGTCCTGCAAAAAAAGCGGCACGAATCGGAGGCATTCCGAAACCAAAGGGTTGCATTTAAAAATCTATAATTTAATATTATGTCAGAAGAAAATAATTACGAACCGATAAAGAAGGTTTCAATAATCGTATCGAAAGGAACTCTTGAGGGAGTTTATCCCGCGTTAATAATGGCGAATGGAGCAAGAATGGAAGGCATTGATGCAAATTTATTTTTTACATTTTTCGGAATGGATGCAATCGTCGACAAGAGTATGGATCACCTACATGTAGCTACAGTAGGAAATCCGGCAATGCATATTCCGACATTGATTGGTGCATTACCCGGGATGAGTTCATTTGCAACTTCAAAGTTGATGAAAGAAATGGAGAAAATTGACATTCCTCCTGCAAGAGAATTTATAACCATGATACATGACGCAGGTTGTAATATATATGCCTGTAAAGCTTCAGTAGATATGTTTCATCTTAAGAAAGAAGACTTCTGTGATGCTGTGGATGAAATTATTACTGTAGGTCAGTTTTACGAAAAGTCTGCAGGTGCAAGTATAATTTTTACATGAGGAATTTCGGATTAACTTAGATTTGTAAGTATTGATTTACATAAAATAAAAAAAGCGAAACAAATCGTTTCGCTTTTAATTTACAGATTAAAAATAATTTTTATTACTCAAGGACAAAAATATTTTTTTCTTTACAAATGTCTTTGAGCTTCTTTGGCCATACTGTAACGCTGACTTCACCGAGATGAGCTTTCTTTAAAATCTGCATCATAGTTCTTGACTGACCAATACCACCGCCGATACTTAACGGAAGTTCATTATTAATTATTCCGCTGTGATATGGAGAAGATAATAATTCAAGCTGACCAGTCATTTCAAGCTGTGTTCTTAAAGTTTCAGCATTCACTCTGATTCCCATTGAGGAAAGTTCATGTCTTCTTTTTGTAACCGGATTCCAGACAAGAATATCACCGTTGATTCCGTGAGTGACAATTCCTTTTTCTGATTTAGTTTCAGTTACCCAGTCATCATAATCAGCAGCTCTCATTTCATGCGGGTAGCCGTCCTCGAGAGTCCAGCCGATACCAATAATAAATACAGCAGGATACTTCTGTAAAATCGCAGTTTCTCTTTGCTTTCTTGGAAGTTCGGGATACATCTGAAGAATCTCTTCAGCATGCAGAAATACAAGTTCATCCGGAAGGTCAGTATATTTTTCATTTTTTAAAGCAGGGAAAAGTTCCTGTGCGTATGTTTCAGCACCTTTCAGAACTTTCCAGATTTTTTTAACTGTTTCCTTAAGATAAACAAGATTTCTTTCTTTATCTGTAATTGTTTTTTCCCAGTCCCATTGATCTACATAAGCGCTATGGTCATGATCCAGAAAATAATCTTTCCTTACAGCTCTCATATCAGTGCAAAGACCTTCTCCCGGATCCATTCCGAATTGTTTCAAGGCAAATCTTTTCCATTTTGTAGCTGCCTGAACAACCTGTGCTTCGATTGGATTTTTTCCATAATCATTATTGATATGAAAAGATACAGGTGTTCGCGAACCGTCCCTGTCAAGCATATCATTAACTCCGCTGTCTTCATCGACTATCAGTGGAACTTCAACCATCATTAAATTTAATTCTTTGCAAAGATTAATGCTTATGTAACGTTTTACTTTATACAAAGCTCTCTGTGTTTCTTTTTTATCTAAAAGTGATTTATAATCTGCAGGAAGTACATTTTCTACTTCTTCGTAAGTACCAATTCCAGGTCCTGCTAGATCAGCTCTTTTATCTGACATTTACAACTCCTTTTTTTTAATTGAATTCAATTTTTCATTACAAATATAAGTCTGCTGATAATAAATAAATATGATTTTTATCAGAGGAAAAAATGATTTTTATCATAATTATCGGATTTAAACTCTATTAAATTGCTTAAACAGATTGCCGAACGAATTCAGAAGTGCTTTAGATTATTGGAAAAAAGTGTTCTCTTAAATCACAGAATTAATAACATCATTTATTTTTGAATTTATTTAATAAGCAAAAATCAATAATTTCGTATACAATTTAAATTAAAATTATGAAAACAATAATATTATTTTTAATTTTGAGCCTTCCTTTTACAACAACTATATATTCCCAGCAAGACATAGAAGGTTCAAAAATCTGCTCTGACAGAAAATCTTCTTCAACGACTAAACATACTGAAGGATTTAATTATTATGATTCTCAGAATTCACCTGTACATTCTTATGATGTGCTTCAATATAAAATAAATCTCGATATCTACTCATGTTTTATTTCACCCTACTCAAAAGCATTCAAAGCCAGCAACGAAATAAATCTGAGAGTTGATTCAGTTCTGAATTCAATAAAGCTAAATGCCGTAAACACTTCACTGGTAATTGATTCAGTAAAACTGAATGTGTTATCTTTAACATTTACACATTCATCAAACATATTAACTTTAAATCTTGACAGAACTTATAATCCGGGTGAGATAATTACTTTAAAAATTTATTACAGACATAACAATGTAACTGACAATGGATTTTATGCTTCAGGCGGAATGGTTTTTACTGATGCAGAGCCGGAGGGAGCAAGAAGCTGGTTTCCTTGCTGGGATAAACCATCCGACAAGGCAAAAGTTGATTTGACAGCTAAGGTTCCGTCAAATGTAGTTCTGGGTTCAAACGGAAGACTTGTAGATTCAATTAGAACAGGTGATACAATTTATTATCACTGGAACAGCCGTGATGTAATGACTACATATCTTACAACTTTAATAGGCAAAGTTAATTACAATCTTGATTTATTATACTGGAGAAAAATTTCAAATCCAAATGATAGTATTCAGATGAGATTTTACTGGAATACAGGTGAAACCGGTTTGGCAAATATCAAATCAAAGATGCCGTCAATGGTAACGAGATTTTCAAATTTATTTGGAGAATATCCATTTGAAAAAGTCGGATTTGCAACTGCAAATAGTCAGTTCACCTGGGGCGGAATGGAAAATCAGTCTTTGATAATACTTGCACCGAATTACTGGAGTGAAAATGTAGTTGCTCATGAATTTGCTCATCAATGGTTTGGAGATTTAATTTCTCCGGGAACCTGGGCTGACATCTGGCTGAATGAAGGATTTGCAACTTACAACGAAGCATTATGGAAAGAATTTACAACCGGTTATTCATTATATAAATCCGCAATAACAAATAATGCAAGTTCTTATATCGGCTCGAATCCGGGAATCCCTATTTATAATCCAAGCTGGGCAGTAATAACGCCTCCACAGAATACACTTTTTAATTATGCGATTACTTACGCCAAAGGTTCGTGTGTTCTACATATGCTCAGATATACTTTGGGAGATTCAATGTTTTTCGCAGCATTAAAATCATATGCAACAGATACATCAGGCTTCAAATTTAAAAATTCAGTAACTGCTGATTTTGTGACAAAAATTAATGAGTTTACAGCACAGGATTTAAACTGGTTTTTTAATCAATGGGTTTATCAGCCTAATCATCCTTTGTATGCAAACACGTATAATTTTATAGACAATGGTAACGGAACATGGAACGTGAAATTTACTGCAAAGCAAACTCAGGGAAATCCTGCATTCTTTCAAATGCCAATAGAAATTAAAACCGGATTTTCCGGAGGCGGTGATACGACAGTCCGTGTTATGAATAATATTAATAATCAGACATTTACATTTACATTCAGCAGACAACCTGTAAGTCTGACTTTTGATCCGAACAACAATATTGTATTAAAGCAGGCAAGTATTATAAACAGTGCTGAAGATATAAGTCTTCATACAGGCAATTATTATCTTTCACAAAATTATCCGAATCCTTTTAACCCGACGACTAAAATCAATTACGAATTACCTGCCTCGCGGCAAGGCGGGCTAAATACAAATTACGTTTCGCTTAAAGTTTATAATACTGTTGGGAATGAATTGATAACATTAGTAAATGAAAAACAAAATGCAGGAAGTTATACTGTTAAATTTTCCTCAACAGATTTAGGAAAAAATTTACCGAGTGGAGTATATTATTATAAGTTGGTATCCGGAGATTTTAGTCAGGTAAGGAAAATGATTTTGATAAAATAAAAAATTGAAATAAATTTTGACAAATAAAATCCGGAGATCATTATTGACTCCGGATTTTCTGTTTAATTAAAAAAATATTTACAACAAACTCACCTAACCGATAAAATCATTTCAATTTATTTGAAATAATATCATAAAGATCCGGCCTTCCGATTTCCAGCAGATCATAATTTACTCTAACAGCCGGCTTTTTAAATTTAATAAGTCTTCTTAAATCTATAGGAGTTCCGATAATTATTGAGTCGCACGGAACTTTGTTAATAGTATCCTGAAGATCCTTTATTTGATTATCGCCATATCCCATTGCAGGGAGAAGATTTCCGATTCCCGGATATTTATTATAAGTATCTTTTATTGTTTTGACAGCATAGGAGCGGGGGTCGATAATTTCTTTTGCTCCAAATTTCTGAGCTGCAAGTGTTCCGGCACCGTACTTCATTTCACCATGTGTTAATGTAGGACCGTCTTCTATTACCAGTACTTTTTTATCACGGATAAATTTTTCATCGGAATTATTTTCGAGTGAAATCGGAGAAGCTGCTTCGATTATTACAGCATCAGGATTAAATTTCTTAATATTATTTCTTACAGTATTTACATCTTTCTGATCGGCAGAATCTATTTTATTAATAACGACAACATCAGAAATAAGAAGATTTGTGAAACCGGGATAATACATTAGTTCATGGCCGGGTCTGTGCGGATCCACAACTGTAATAACCAAATCACTTTTGTAAAAAGGTAAATCATTATTTCCTCCATCCCAGATAATCACATCAGCTTCTTTTTCAGCTTCACGCAATATTGCTTCATAATCAACTCCTGCATAAATTACATTTCCTCTTGAAATATGAGGTTCATATTCCTCCATTTCTTCGATTGTGCATTTATGCTTTTTGAGATCTGATAGTTCTGCAAATCTCTGAACTTTTTGTTTTACAAGATTTCCGTAAGGCATAGGATGTCTTACAGAAACAGTTTTCTTTCTGAGTGATTGTAAAATTTCCACTACTTTTCTTGAAGTCTGACTTTTCCCGGCTCCTGTCCGGGATGCAACAACAGCAATAACAGGTTTGGTTGACTTTACAGATGTTTCTTCAAAACTAAGCATTTTGAAAGTTGCACCGGCTGCATTGACCATCGCAGCTTTAGTCATTACATAATTGAATGTAACATCTGAATATGAAAAAACAACTTCATCAATTTTATTTTTTCTAATCAGCTCAAGTAGCATTTCCTCCGGATAAATAGGAATTCCCTTTGGATAAAATTTACCGCTTAATTCAGCCGGATATTTTCTGTCATCAATATAAGGGATCTGAGTTGCAGTAAAAGCAACAACCTCATAGTCCGGATTATCTCTGAAGCAAACATTGAAATTATGAAAATCTCGTCCTGCGGCACCCATAATAATTACTTTAATCTTTTTCATACAATAATTTTTAATTATAAAAATATTAATATTTTTTACATATAAAAATAACAGATTTATAATATTTTTTAAATTCAAAAGTTTACGAACACAGTAAATTCAATTTTTTCTAAAATAAAATAGGTATCTATAGAAGGATTACAAAATTACAAAAAGGAAGAGTATGTTTATAAAAATTAGGATTCATTGAACCGTATGAAACAGGATTGCTGATAAGTGGGAAGAAGTCGCGTAACATTTTTTTTGCCACCAGCCTTCGGCGAGGCAGGCAGAGGACACAGAGGACATTATCTAAAATTAAAATCTGTGACATTCCGGTAATATTATTTTAAAACTTTATCATCTCAATAATACAAGCTTCTTTGTTTCAATAAATGATCCTGCCTGTAGAGTATAGAAATACACACCGCTTGCAAAACCGGATGCATTCCATTGAGTTGAATATGTACCTGAAGATAATTCTTCTGAAATTAATGAAGAAACTTTTTTTTGTTAGTTTTAAATTAAAATTAATAAAATTGAAATAACCAGATAAACTTTAAATATTATTAAAACCAATAAACACTAATCAACTCTATTTATTTAGGATTGAAACTATTTAAGAGTAAATTTATATTTACATCAAATGAATTAAAAACTTTAAAAAGA
>Ga0105046_10014566_pt1 | contig 12121 bp, 10 predicted proteins | sample MAT03_FD_78385 | JGI IMG/M metagenome (GOLD analysis project Ga0105046, IMG submission 78385) | Freshwater microbial communities from Lake Fryxell liftoff mats and glacier meltwater in Antarctica - MAT-03 (megahit assembly) | ecosystem: Environmental > Aquatic > Freshwater > Ice > Liftoff...
ATCCGTCGGCGCCCACGGGCGTGAGCACGGCCTGGCTGACGTCGTCCTTCACGTGGAGCGCCACGGTCTCGACATCCACGACATTCAGGAAGTCGAGCACATATTGGGCGTTGAAGCAGATCGTCATGCTGCCGCCGGTGTAGTCGACGGCAATCGGCTCGTGGGCTTCGCCAAACTCTGGACTGCTGGTGGTGACGTCGACCTTGCCCTGGTCGATGACGAACTTGAGCGCGCGCGAGCGTTCATTCGACAGGATGGCGACGCGCTTCACCGCGCTTGCGAGCCGATCGCGTTCGAACTCGATGTGTTTGTCGTTGCCCTTGGGAATGACCTTTTCGTAGGCCGGGAACTGGCCGTCGATCATGCGCGACACGAGCAGGCGCGGACCGATGCGGAAGAACATATGGTTCTCGCCACGCTCGTATTCCACGTCGCGATCGCTGTCGGCGAGCAGGCGAGCCAACTCGGCCAGCGTCTTGCGCGGCAGGATGGCCTTGATGTCGTCACCCGTGCCGGCATGCGTGGCCGAGGCCAGTGCGAGACGATGACCGTCGGTGGCCACCATGATCATGCTGTCGGCCTTGACCACGAAGAGCGCGCCGTTCAGGTAGTAGCGCGTGTCTTCGCCGGTGATGGCGAATTGCGTCTTGGCGATCAACTGGCGGAGCGACGCCGACGCGATGGTCGTGGCCGACGTCATGTCGGAGGTGGGCGGCGTGGGAAAGTCGCCCACCGGCATGGTGGGCATCTTCGATTCGAACGAATCAGCCGACACGGTGATGTGGTTGCCGTCCTTCGAAGACGCGAGCTTCACATCGCCGTCAGGCAGCGACCTCACGATCTCGTAGAGTTTCTTGGCGGGCAGCGTGACGGCGCCGGGCTTGTCGACCGCGGCTTCGCAGTGGCTCGTGAGCGTCACTTCGATGTCGGTGGCAAGGAGACGAATCGAGTTGCCGTCGGTGTCAATCAACACGTTCGCCAGGATGGGAATCGTGTTCTTGCGCTCGACGATCTGCTGGAAGAACTGCAGCTCACGCACAAGATCGGTCTTCCGGGCGACAAGTTCCATGTTTCCGATGACCTCGAGTGACGGCCTGCGACGGTTGGGATCTCTCTCAAGAACTAGAGAGGTGAAGAGTAGAGATAAAAGTATACAAGAAGGCGTGTGTAAAACCAAATAATCCGGCCGCTTAAGGCCTTTAGTTTCAAGCGTTTAGATTGTTGATTTTTCTGTGGATCCGAGGGTGCCGCTGGCGGCGGTACGACCCCCGGGTTCAGGCGCCCACAGCCATGCACAGACGACCACACGAGCGCGCTGTGGAAAAACCCGGTTCTCAGCGAAACGCTTCGAGGAAGCTGGTGATCAGGTTGTTGAAATCACCGTCGTTCTTGCGCATCTGCTCGACCTTCTTGATGGAATGAATGACGGTGGAATGATGCTTTCCGCCGAAGTGCTTGCCGATCTCTGGGAGCGAGGCGTGCGTGAGCATCTTGCACACATACATGGCCACCTGGCGGGGCATCGACACCGACTTGGCGTTGTTGCGCGACTTGAGGTCGACCACTTTGAGTTGGTAGTAGTCGGCCACGTATTTCTGAATCTGCTCGATCGTCACCGCCCGATCGTCGTGGTCGATGACGTTGCGTAAGACCTCCTGGGCAAGTTCGAGAGAGATCGAGCGGCTCGTGAGCGAGGCATACGCGAGCAGCCGGATGAGCGACCCTTCGAGTTCGCGGATGTTCGACTTGATGCGGGAGGCGATGTAGAGCGCCACGTTGTCGGGCAGCGGGATGGCCTCGGTATCGGCCTTTTTCCGCAGGATAGCGATCTTCGTCTCAAGGTTCGGCGGTTGCACGTCGGCAATCAGTCCCCATTCGAAACGCGACCGCAGGCGTTCTTCGAGTCGCGGGATCTCATGGGGCGGACGATCGCTGCTGAGCACAATCTGTTTCTGCGCGTCGTAGAGGGCGTTGAAGGTATGGAAAAACTCGTTCTGCGTGCCTTCTTTACCGGCTACAAACTGGATGTCATCGACGAGCAGCACGTCGACCGAGCGATAGCGTTCGCGGAACTCGAGAATGCGGTCGTAGCGCACGGCGTTGATCATCTCGTTCATGAACCGTTCGGACGAGATGTAGGTCAGCCGCATGCCGGCGCTGTGATGCACGACGTATTGCCCGATGGCGTGCATCAGATGGGTCTTCCCAAGACCGACGCCGCCATAGATGAAGAGCGGGTTGTAGGAGAGCGACGGCGCCTCGGCAACGGCGCGACAGGCGGCGTGCGCGAACTGGTTCGACGGGCCGACGATGAAGGTGTCGAAGGTGTAGCGCGGATTCAGCCCTTGGGCCACGCCGGCGGGCGCATCGGAGATGGTGACACCCATCTCGGCCTTGGAGGATTGTGGGGTGGCGACGACAGGGTCGGCGTCACCGGCCAGGAACGTGAGCGCTGTGCCGGCCCGGCCGGCTTCCTCGAGGGCCTCGTCGAGCACGACGGCGTAGTGCTTGGTGAGCCAATCCTTGAAGAGCGGGTTCGGTACCCTAATGGTGAGCGTCTGGCCGTCATCGGCCACGAAACTCGTCGGTTTGAACCACGTGAAGAAGCTGTGACGGTTGACTTTCCCTTCCACTTTAGCGAGCACGAGTTCCCAGACATTTGCAGACATATGGGAAGGCTCGGCACTGAAGAGCGAGAAAATCGGTAGAATTGCTCAAGGATTCGACGGCTGGGTCGAGGAGGCCTTCGAGTTGTTTTTTCCACAGGGGTTTCCACACCTGTGGAAAACCCTGGAATAGGAGCGAGGGGCGACTGCCAGCAGACGGTGGCCGACCGACGGACTGTAGCATAGCGACCGGGTCCGCCTCACGACCGGGTTCAATAAAATTTGCCCGACAATCCGCTGTTTTAAGCCGCCACCACTACCTGTGGTGCGTTGACAGGCTTGTCGACGAGCGGCTACACTTCGTGGTTTCGGGGCAGACATTCAAGATGGCTAAAGGGAAGCGTACGTTCCAACCGAATACCCGGCGCCGCGCCAAGACCCATGGGTTCCTGGTTCGCATGGCGACCAAGAACGGCCGCCTGGTGCTCAAGCGGCGGCGCGCCAAGGGGCGCAAGCGCCTCACCGTATCCGACGAAGCCTAGTTCGAGGCTGAGGGCATGCCCGGCCGGTTTCCCCCCGCGTTGCGCCTGCGCCGACGCGGTGAATTCACAGGGGTCTTCGACCAGGGCGTGAAGAAGCACGGCCGTCTCATGTCGGTATTCGTGCTCGCCACGGCTCAGGGGCATCCGCGGATTGGCATTGCCGCCAGCAAGAAGCTCGGCGGAGCTGTTGATCGGAATCTGGCCAAGCGGCGGATGCGCGAAGTGTTCAGACACGCAGCGGCGCTCGGCGGGGTGGACGTCGTCGTCATCCCCCGGCGTGAACTGCTGACCGCGCCGTTCGAGAGCGTGCAGCGCGAATTCGCTTCATTGGTTGACGTGGCAGTGCGGCATGGCAGACGCTCTCAGTCCCCCGTGGATCTCGCGCGTCATCCTCGCCGCGATACGCGGCTATAAGTACCTCGTATCTCCTTGGTTCACTGGAACTTGTCGATACGTGCCCGGTTGTGCCGACTACCTGGCGGAGGCCATTCTCCGCCACGGCGCCCTCAAGGGCACCTGGTACGGATTGAAGCGTTTGTCCCGGTGCCATCCCCTCGGCGGCTCGGGACACGACCCCGTACCCCATCAGTGACCCCGAACCATGGAACGTAGAGTTCTTCTCGCCATCAGTTTGTCGTTCGTCGTCCTGTTCCTCTATCAGCGGCTCGTGCCGCCACCCCCGGAGCAGCCCACCGCCGTCGGCACGACCGCCGCCCCCGTCGGTGCCCCTGTTCCGGGCGCGTCGACGCTCGCGCCGGCGGCCACCCCCGCGACCATGCCCGTCGTCGCGGCGACGCGCAGCGACTCGGTTGAGCGCGAGTACGTCATCGAAACTGAGCAGGTCCGCGCGGTGTTCACGAATCGCGGCGGGCGGTTGAAGCACTGGGGCCTCAAACAGTATCCCGATCGCTCGGGCCAACCGGTGGAGCTCGTGCCGACGGATGTGGGGTCCCAGCCGCTGCCCTTCTCGCTGGCCACCGCGGACGCCGCTCAAACAGCGCGCCTGAACGGCGAGTTCTACGCGGTAGAGAACGCGGCGCCCGAGCGCATCGACGCCACGTCCTCGCCGGCCGCATTGACCTTCGTCTACGAGGGCGCCGACGGACTCGTGGCGCGCAAGCAGTTCACGCTGCAGCCGTCGGGCTATGTCGTGGTCTTCAACGCCGACGTCAAGCAGGGGACAACCGCGCTCAACCCGAGCCTGGTCTGGGGTCCCGGGCTCGGCGACGAGATCGCGCGCAGCGCCGGCTCCGGCGGCATGTTCTCGGGCGGCTATGTGTATCCGGCCGCAGGCTTTGTCTACCTCGATGGCTCGGTGACGCGATTTGCCGGCGCGGCCGCGTCGACGGCGGGCTCGCAACAAGGCCTGTTCCGCTACGCCGGCGTCACCGACCACTACTTCGTGTCGGCCGTGCTCGAGCCCTCGGGCACGCAGCGCATCGACTTCGCGCACGTGCCGCTGGCCGATCCCGCCGACCCCGCACTGGTGCGCCAGCTCGTGTCGTACACCGCCACCTTCGACAAGGCGCCCGGCGACGTGCGGGTGTTCCTCGGCCCCAAGCAGTTCGAGGCGTTGCGCGCCATCAACCCCGAGTTCACCAAGGTCATCGACTTCGGCATGTTCGCGGTGCTGGCCGTGCCGCTGCTCGGCGCCCTGCAGTGGGTGCACGGGTTCGTCGGCAACTACGGCTACTCGATCATCATCCTCACCATCCTCATCAACCTCGTGATGTGGCCGCTGCGCCACAAGAGCGTGGTGTCGATGCGGAAGATGCAGGAGCTGCAGCCGCAGTTGAAGGTCATCCAGGATCGCTACTCGCACCTGAAGATGACCGACCCGGCGCGCGGCAAGATGAACGAAGAGGTGATGGCCCTCTACAAGGCCAAGGGCGCCAACCCGGCCAGCGGCTGCGTGCCGATGCTGCTCACGCTGCCGGTGCTGTTTGCGTTCTACTCGCTGCTGTCGCAGGCCATCGAGATCCGCGGGGCGCCCTTTGCCCTGTGGATTACCGACCTGTCGCTGCGCGATCCGTGGTACATCACACCGCTGCTGATGGGCGGCACGATGTTCTGGCAGCAGCGGCTGCAGCCCGGCACGGGCGACCCCGTGCAGCAGAAGGTGCTGATGTTCATGCCGGTGATGTTCACGGCGATGTTCATGACCGCGCCGAGTGGCCTGGTGATTTATTGGTTTGTGAGTAACCTGTGGGCGATTGGCCAGCAGTACTTCACGAACTGGCTGATTGGTCCGGCACAGCCGGTAGGAGTCAAACGATGAGCGCGACCACCCCGATCGTGGAGTTCGTTCAGCAGGTCGTCGATGCCATGGGGTTGCACCTGACGGCGGCGGTCGAAGACGAGGCCGATGGCATCCGCATCAACCTGAGCGGCGACGACGGCACGGTGCTCACCCGCCGTCAGGGCGAGGCGCTGCAGGCGCTGCAGCAGATCGTCGGGTCGGCCTTCCGGCCGGAGCGTACCGACGACCGCCGGCTGGTCGTGGACTGCAACGGCTATCGCCGCGACAAGGACACCGAGCTGTTGCAGATGGCCATCTTCCTGGCCGGCAAGGCGAAGGACACCGGTCTGTCGCAGGAGATGGGCCCGCTCAACCCGTATGAGCGGCGCATCGTGCACATGGCGGTGGAGGAGATTGCGTCGGTGGCTACCGAGAGCATCGGCGACACCTTCGAGAAGATCGTCATCATCTCGGTCGTCAAGTAGGTCCGCGGACCGACCGGTCCGCAGAAGCGCTGAGGCGCGGCGGTGCATCCGACCGACGACACCATCGTGGCGGTTGCCACGCCGGCCGGGCATGGCGGCGTGGGGGTGGTGCGCCTCAGTGGCGGGCACGCTGCGGCCATCGGCCTCACGATGGCAAGACGCGCCACGGTCTGGACGCCGCGGGTGGCGACGCGCGAGCGCCTCGATGGCGACGGCCTTCGCGCCGAAGCGCTCGTCACGTTCTTTCCGGGTCCGAAATCGTATACCGGCGACGACGTGGTGGAGTTCTCGGCGCACGGCAGCCCAGTGCTGCTCGCAGGCTTGGTACACCGCGCGGTGGCGCTCGGCGCCCGTCATGCCCGGGCGGGCGAGTTCACGCTGCGGGCGTTCCTGAACGGCAAGCTCGATCTGGTGCAGGCTGAAGCGGCGCGTGATCTGGTCGAGGCCGTGTCACCGGCACAGGCCCGTGCGGCGTTCGATCAACTCGACGGCACCTTGTCGTCGGCGCTGCAGGCGATGGCCGGCGAGCTCCGCGAGCTCGAACTCAAGCTCGAAGCGTCGATGGATTTCCCCGACGAGGGCTATCACTTCATCGAGCCCAGCGAAGTGAGTGCGGCGTTGCAGGCTCTGCGCGCGCGCCTCGCGCGCCTGGTCGATGGCCGCGCCCGGGGACAGCTCGTGCGCGAGGGCGCGCGGATCGTGATTGCCGGCACGCCGAACGCCGGCAAGTCCAGTTTGTTCAATGCGCTCTTGGGCGCCGATCGCGCGATCGTGTCGGCCACGCCCGGTACCACCCGCGACCTCGTCTCGGCGCGGCTGGTGCTCGGCGACTACGCCGCAGAACTCGTGGATACGGCGGGTCTGCGGGAGAGCGACGACGCGGTGGAGCAGGAAGGCGTGCGCCGGGCCGGCCAGGCGATGGGGCACGCGCATCTGGTGATCGTGGCCATCGATGGCTCGTGTCCGGTGTTGCCGGCCGATCACGCCGTGCTGGCGCGCGCGGCTGGCGGCCGCGTGGTCGTCGCCGTCACCAAGGCCGACCTGCCCGCGGCTTGGCCTCTCGAGGACGTGGCGCGCGATGCACTCGCCGTGTCTGCGCGCACGGGAGCGGGCGTGGGCGACGTGATCACGCGCGTCACGCGCGCGCTTCATGAAGGGGATGCATCCGCTGACCACGTGTTGGTCACGAATCAGCGCCACGGCGTGTTGCTGGCCGCGGCGCTCTCGCATGTGGAGCACGCACTTGCGCACTTCGAAGCGAGTGGCGGCGCGTTGCCCGAGGAGTTCGTGGCGGCCGATGTGCAGTTGGCGCTGGGTTCGCTCGATGAGGTCACGGGCCGGCGCACGCCCGAGGGGTTGCTGCACGAGATCTTCGCGAGGTTCTGCATCGGCAAATAGCTGTGTAGACTCGCGGATAGAGGCGAACGGAATATGCGCCAATGTGAATCGAATATCTATAATCAATGACTAAATTAGATGTGATTGTGATCGGCGGTGGGCACGCCGGCTGCGAAGCCGCGTGGGCCGCGGCGAAGCAGGGCTGCAGCGTGGTCTTGTGCACGCTGTCGTCCAGCACAATTGCCTCGATGCCGTGCAATCCAGCGGTCGGCGGCACGGCCAAGGGCCAGCTCGTGCGCGAGATCGACGCCCTCGGCGGCCTGATGGGCCTGGCCATCGATGCCACGGGTATTCAGTTCAAGGTTCTCAACCGTAGCCGCGGCCCGGCAGTGTGGGCGCCCAGGGCACAGGCCGACAAGCAGCGCTACGCGGCGTGGGTGCGGGCCGCGCTGGAAGCCTCGCCCGGAATCACGATTGTCGAAGGGCAAGTCGCCAGGCTCATCGTGGCGTGTGGCCAAGTGCTTGGCGTTGCACTCCTAGACGGGAGCCAGCTCCACGCCAAGGCCGTCGTGGTCACCACCGGAACGTTCCTGAACGGAATCGTGCATGTGGGAGACGTGGCTCGTCCGGCTGGACGCGTCGGCGAGCCGGCCTCTGAGCACCTCGGAGAGCAGCTTCGCGAGCTTGGCTTTCGCGTCGGCAGACTCAAGACAGGCACGCCGCCACGACTCTCCAAGACGTCAATCGACTTCGATGCCGGGGTACGAGCGGGTGTGTTCCACGTGGAACACGGTGATGACCCCCCAACCCCGCTGTCGTTCTTGACCGTGAATCGCCTCGCCAATTCGGTGTCGTGCTGGCTGCTGCACTCGTCGGAACGCGCCCACGAGGCCGTCAGGGCCAACGTCTCTCGCTCGCCCCTGTACAACGGCACGATTCGCGGCATCGGACCCAGGTACTGCCCATCCTTTGAAGACAAAGTGATGCGCTTCCCGGACCGGGAGCGGCACCTGCTCCATCTGGAACCCGAAGGCGTGAATGTCGACGAGATCTACGTGAACGGTCTGTCGATGAGCCTTCCGGCGGACGTGCAGGCCGAAGTCGTTGCAAGCCTGCCAGGCTTGGCGTCCGCCAAAATGATCCGTCCAGGCTATGCGGTTGAGTACGACTTCGTGCAGCCCACCGAGCTCAGGGCCACACTCGAGACCAGGCGCTTCGAGGGATTGTTCCTCGCCGGTCAGATCAACGGCACGTCTGGATATGAAGAGGCCGCTGGTCAGGGCCTGATCGCTGGCATCAACGCTGGACGTCAGGCACTGGGACGAGAAGCCGTCGTGATCGGTCGCGATGCCGCGTATCTCGGCGTGATGGTTGACGACCTGATCACCCAGGGCTGTCTCGAACCCTACCGGTTGTTCACCTCGAGGGCCGAGTTCCGCTTGTTGCTCAGGGCCGACAACGCGGATCTCCGGCTCACCGAGCTTGGACGCACGGCGGGCGTTGTGGACGACGAGCGCTGGGAGGCCTTCTCGAACCGGCGCGGGCGGCTTGAAGAGAACACCCGTCGGCTGCAGACCACCACGTTCGTTCTGCCGTCGTCCAGTCGAGTGCTGGCGATCGACGCCCTCAAGACCCAGTCAGTCACTCTACAATCCCTGCAGCAGGCGGGGATTCCGCTGACGCCGTCTGTCCGTCCGGATGTGGACTTCACCACACTCGAGACCGAGGTGAAGTACGCCGGCTACTTGAGGCGCCAGGACGCCTCGGTTCGCCGTCTGGCACAGGCTGAGCATCAGCGAATTCCCGAAGAATTTTGCTATCGAGGCCTGCCTGGCTTCTCTACAGAGGTGGTGCAGCGGCTCGAAGAGGTTCGACCAGCGACGTTGGGACAGGTGCGGCGGATTCCTGGTCTCACGCCGGCAGCCGTGATGTTGTTGAGCGCGCACCTGTCTCGGGCAGCCCACCTGAAGACCGAACCGGCGGAGGCTGATCTGTGAGCGCGAGACGCCTTCACGAGCGTATCGTCCGAAGGGCCAAGGCCGTGGGACTCGATCTGCCGGAGTCCGTGCTCGCTGGACTCGAGGCATACTTCGCCGAACTCGCGCGCTGGAACAGGAAGATCAACCTGACGGCGCTGCCGCTCAATGGCGACGGCTCTGACGAAGCGGTGGATCGGCTCCTGATCGAGCCAGCCGTGGCGTCGAAATACATTCCGGCGTCCGCGAGGTCGCTGCTCGATATCGGCTCAGGTGGTGGGTCACCGGCGGTGCCCATAAAGCTGTGTCGGCCAGAACTGGCCCTGACCATGGTTGAAGTCAAGGTGCGGAAGTCGGTCTTCCTCAGGCAGGTGTCTCGCCTGCTCGAACTCGAAGGTGCCCAGGTCGAGACGTCTCGTTTCGAGGAGCTGCTGGCCAGGCCGGAGCTGCATGAATCCATCGATGTCGTCACGGTGCGCGCCGTGAAGATCGACCCAGCCACACTGCTCGGCATACAGGCGTTCCTGAGGCCGGCCGGCTACCTCCTCAATTTCACCTCTGGTGAAGACGCCGTTCCGCTGCCGCCACCTCCGTTCAAGCCGCGCGGCGTGCACATCCTGATTCCTGACAACCAGAGCCGTCTCGTGGTGTTCCAAAAGCAGCGGATCGGACAACGTTCCACGTGAAACATTCTGCTGGAATGGCTGGCTCGTGCTTGTCCTTGACGTCACCGTATGGCCCCAGGTACGCTTCTCACTCTCACTGCTATCAAGTTTTGGTCATATGCCTAATTTAGCGCGCGTTATCGCCGTCACCAATCAGAAGGGCGGCGTCGGCAAGACCACGACGGCGATCAACCTCGCTGCCGGACTCGCGCTGGCCGGACACCCCACGCTGCTGGTCGACATCGATCCGCAGGGCAACGCCACGAGCGGCTTGGGCATGAAGCAGCACGCCACGGCCGGGGTCACCGTGTATCACGCGCTCACCGACGAACCACAAGGCAACGCCGCGGGCTACGTGATGGCGTCGACGGTCGACAAGCTCTCGCTCATGCCGGCGACGCGTGATCTCACGGGCGCGGAGATCGAACTCATCTCGCTGCCCGACCGCGAGCGTCGCCTGAAGCATCTCATCGACGCGCTGCGCGACCGCTTCGAGTACATCGTGATCGATTGTCCGCCCTCGCTCGGCCTGCTCACGCTGAACGGCCTCGTGGCCGCCGACCGCGTGCTCATTCCCTTGCACTGCGAGTTCTTCGCGCTCGAAGGACTGGCCGACCTGGTGGGCACGATGCGCCGCGTGCGCGCGGCCTACAATCCCACGCTCGACATCGAGGGCGTGCTGCTCACGATGTACGACGAACGCACCAATCTCGGCCAGCAGGTGGCGCGCGACGTGCGCGACTTCTTCAAGGAGAAGGTGTTCACCACCGTGATCCCGCGCAACGTGCGCCTCGGCGAGGCGCCGAGTCATGGTCTGCCTGGGGTGGTCTACGACGCCAAGTCGCGCGGCGCAGAAGCCTATCTCGCGCTGGCCCGTGAAGTGATCGAACGCAACGCCGCGCCGACGGCCGCCTGACCCCGCGCCCCTGGAGCCACACATGGACAAACGCCCTGCACTCGGCAAAGGCCTGAGCGCGCTCATTCCCGATCTGCCGGCGGCAACGACCCACCGCTCACCGGTCGAACTCGACGTGGATCTGCTGGAGCCGAGCGAGTTCCAGCCGCGTCTGCACATGGACGAGGCCGCCCTCGAAGAACTGGCGCGATCGATTCGCGCCAGCGGCGTGATTCAGCCAATCGTCGTGCGCCGCGTGGCCGGCGATCGCTATCAGATCATCGCGGGTGAGCGCCGCTGGCGCGCCTCGCAGCGCGCCGGCCTGGCCACGGTGCCGGTCGTCGTGAAAGACACGTCGACGACCAGCCGCGCCCAGCTGCTCGAATGGGCGCTCGTCGAGAACCTGCAGCGCGAGGATCTGAATCCCATCGAAGAAGCCACGGCCTATCAGCGGCTGGCGCAGGAATTCAACCTGACGCACGACGAGATCGCCGCGCGGGTCGGCAAGGACCGCTCGAGCATTGCCAACACCATCCGCCTGCTGAAGCTGTCGCCCGAGGTGCGCGCCGACGTATCCACCAAGGCCCTGTCGATGGGGCACGCGCGCGCGCTGGTGTCATTGCCCTCGGACGCGGACCAGCGCCGCATCGCCCGCGAGGTGATGGCGCGCGGCTTGTCGGTGCGTGAGACCGAAGCGCTCGTCAAGAAGGCGACGAGCGCGGGCGCCGGCACGCCGGCCGCCGAACCGAAGAAGAAGGACGCCGACACGCGCGCCGCCGAAGAGGCGATGCACCAGGCCATCGGGGCGTCGGTGGAGATTGCGCGGCGCGGCAAGGGCGGCAGCGTGGTGATTGCGTTCTCGAGCGAAACCGAACTGCAGCGCATCTACGAATACCTGACGGACGAGCGCCGCTAGCGGCGACCCTCGTCGAGGCTACGATCGTGTCGATGCGATCCCTGCGCGTCCGAACCCTGGTGCCGCTGTGCACCTGCGTCCTGGCCGTGACGGCGCTGTTCGCTGTCGCGCAAGATCCACCGCGCGGCACCGCGGCTGGCGAGTGGCCATCCTACGGCGGCGATCTCGCCAGCACGAAGTACTCGCCGCTGGCGCAGATCACGGGCGACAACTTCAGCCGTCTGCGCGTGGCGTGGAGCGTGCTGTCGCCCGACGCCTACTTGAGCGTCAGCACCCCCGGCGGCGGTGAGTGGAGCGGCCAGCCGGCCGACGTCTTCGATGAACTCATGCGCCTCGACGCCGCGCGCTGGCGCGACGGCGAGTCGCCACTCATCACCAACTTCAAGGCCACGCCGCTGATGGTGGGCGGGCTGCTCTATGTGAATACGCCCACATCGGTTGGCGCGGCCTTCGACGCGG
>Ga0105046_10014567_pt1 | contig 12121 bp, 9 predicted proteins | sample MAT03_FD_78385 | JGI IMG/M metagenome (GOLD analysis project Ga0105046, IMG submission 78385) | Freshwater microbial communities from Lake Fryxell liftoff mats and glacier meltwater in Antarctica - MAT-03 (megahit assembly) | ecosystem: Environmental > Aquatic > Freshwater > Ice > Liftoff...
TCAGTGTGATTGTCCGGCCCAAGATATCCGGGCGGAAGCGTGCTATACGTGCTTTCAAAGTTGTGTGCAGCCAGAGCGATCTGCTTCAGATTGTTCTTGCATTGCGTTCGGCGAGCTGCCTCACGAGCCTGCTGAACTGCCGGCAACAGCAGTGCGATCAGGATCGCGATGATCGCAATCACCACCAACAATTCAATCAAGGTAAAACCCCGCCGAGACGTGGCTGACTGAGGTTTCGGTAAACACTTCATCATTGTGAACTTCTCCGTACTCAAGGTTTAGAAACGAGAGCTGCTGGTGAACTCGATTTAAGTTACATCCGCATCTAAAAATGACCGAGCCAGGAAATCAACGTTCGTTCTACTTTTTGAAGCACAATGCCTGTCACCAGACGATTTGCACTTCGGTCGATGTTCCTGCTGTGTTGAGTGAGAGAGCAAAGCAGCTTGCATGCCATTTCCTTAATATAATTTTCATAGAGTATTCCTATTCACAACGAATTGCTGTAAAAGGCTGCAGAAAGTGCAAATCTCGGCATTTTCAAAACGCTGGGACGCGACAACCTGATGTGAAGACGAGCATTCGAAGCACGCATTTGCTTAAACGCTTGGCATTGAAGTGTTTATGTGGGGTATAAATATGTCGCACTTCATTAGGTCACCGTCGTTCACTCGTATGTGTTTCAAAATTCACATCATCCACGAAGAATCAGAATTACCGAACGAACCATCAACCATAAGCTTGCGATAGAATTCGATGTCACCAGAACGGGAGAATGCTCTATGAATCTATGCCGTCGTATTCACTGCATCGCAATGTCGGCAATGCTTGCCGTCAGTTCAGTGTGGGTCAGCAGCGTCTTCGCTGACGACCTGCGTGACGCGGTGCCAGTCGATGCCTATATCGCTGTGTGGGGAACGAAAAATCCTGAACGCGACTACATGCAGCAGCCTCAACAGACCGTCTTCAACGAAATTGAAAAGTCGAAGATCTTCGAAAAGGCTCTGCACATTTTGCAGAGTCATCTGTCTGACGGTGACGCTCAACAGTTCCTGACGATCAAGTCTGCTCTTCAAAACGCGATCGCGCCTGTCGAATGGAATAAACTTCGCGACACAAAGGAAATCATGTACGCTCAAAAGATGGAAGGCCCGACCGCCTTGCATCTGGTGATGGTGCGTATTCCGGATGGCGGTGCAGAATCTCTGCGACAGGCTATCGAGAATCTGATGACGCTGGCTTCGGCCGCCACAGATGGAAAGTTGCCGATGGTCATGGAGAATGTCTCCGGCGTCGAAATGAAATATCTACAGATGCCAGCGGAAGTACCGATCACGTTTCAGCCAGCAATTGGTGTTCAGGGCGACGTGTTTGTGTTCACGACTTCACTGAAGTTCGCACAGACTGGTCTCGACCTGCTGGCCAATCCGTCAGCGGAATCCAAATTCGACGATCCTCGCGTTGTCGCCGCGATGCAGAAGCTGCCAGCGCCGGAAGACGCACTCGTGTTTTTGGATGGCAAACAGATGTTTCAGCAGCTGCATGAGATTCCTGATTTCATTACTCGCATGAGTCAGGGCCAGCCGGATGTGGACCGCATTTCGGGGCTGCTGAAAGAATTGATCAACCAATGCAGCGTGATCGATCATGAAATCAGCGTGCAATACACGGAGGGTTTTCAACAACGCACAGCGACCTTCGGTCAACTGACGGAGAATCTGCGAGACAAGGTGGTCGGCAGAATGGCTGCTGATCAAAAACCTTTCGAAAACTGGACAAGCTTTGTTCCGGAAACTGCTGTTGGGTTCTCAATCAACGATGGCTGCAATTTGCTGCCCATCTACGACTGGCTGATGACGGAAATCCCGGCGCGATTTCCGGAGACCATTCCCGCACTGGACCAGTTTGCGGCGTTCCAGAATCAGCACGACGTGCATTTGCGAGAAGATATCCTTCAAGCGTTTTCTGGCGAATTTGTTTCGATCTCGCTGCCTGGTCCGGTAACAATGTTCGGCAAGCAATCAGACACTGTATTGATGTTGCGATGCTCACAACCAGATCACGTCGAAGAATTGATTCATCGCGGTATCAATGCGTTGGCAGAAATACCAGCCGTCGCGCAGCAAGGGCTGTCGATGAAAGATGTTCCTGGCCTGGATGGATTTCAGCAACTTGATTCTAGCGCCTTCGCCATGGCACAGATTGCACCAGTCATCGGTTTCCATGATGGCTGGATGATCGTCGCCTCGAAGGCGTCCGCTGTGAAATCTGTGTTTGCTACAAAAAGTGGTGATGCCGCTTCATGGGCGGATGGAGATCGTTTCAAAGAATTCGGACTCGCAATCAAAGGGCCGGTGCAATCGATCAGCTTCACCAACACTGGCGAAAATATCCGTGCGATGTCGCAGACCATGCAGATGCTTGGCACCATGGCTCCATTGATGCTGGGCGCTGCCCAGGCGGAAGCTGGCGAAGATGCAGTGAACGCAATCCAGATCGCTCAGGAAGTGCTGGGGCTGCTGCCGTCCGTCGGGCGAATCATCGGAAAACTGGATTTCTACGACGCGACCATGGGAGTATGCGAATCTGGCCCCGAGCCAAATTCATATATCCGCAACACCGTAACTTTGATTGCCCCGCCAGTACCACCGCAGGTTGACGGCGCCACGGAGCAGAAGTAAACTCGGCAAGCCGCAGACTAGTATCCCAAACAACATCAGGAAAGCATCCAAATGCATCGAATCATTTTGTGTGTTGCTACGATATTTCTGATCGCAGTTTCTTCTGTTTCGGCACAGCAAAAGAAGACTCGCGATCAGAAGGTGCATGAGGATCGTCAAAAGGTAACGTCCGAAGGATTCTGGATTTACAATGACCTTCCGCGTGCTTTTGAGGTCGCAAAGCAGACGGGTAAACCAATGTTGGTCGTCCTGCGATGCATTCCCTGTGAAGAATGCGTCAAACTTGACGATGAACTCGTCGATCGTGATCCTGTCCTGCGTCCGCTGCTGGAAAAATTTGTCTGCGTACGTATTGTCTCCACCAACGGGCTCGACCTTTCGCTGTTTCAGTTTGACACGGACCAGTCATTTGCAGTGTTTATGCTGAACGCTGACCGGACGATTTACGGCCGATTCGGAACGCGTTCACATCGAACGGACTGGATTGGTGATGTCTCGTTGAAAGGCCTCGCCGATGCGCTCAAGGGAGCATTGGAGCTGCACAAAGATTATCCGAGTAATTCTGCAGCGTTATCAAGCAAAACCGGCCCGGCTCCTTTGTTTGGGCACCCAGAAGAATTTCCGGCATTGAAGGACAAGTTCACCAGCAGTCTCAACTACGAAGGCGACGTGGCAAAAAGCTGCATTCATTGCCATCAGATTGGCGACGCGGCGCGTGACTACTACCTGGCAAAAGGCGAAGTCCTTCCAGCAACCGTGCTCAATCCGTATCCGCATCCAAAGTCGCTGGGACTAATTCTGAACCCCGATCATCGTGCGACGGTGAAGTCCGTCCAGCCGGATTCCATTGCTGCCGATTCTGGATTTAAGCCTGGTGACAGGATCGTTAGTCTCCAGGGTCAGCCTCTGCTTTCGATGGCGGATCTGCAGTGGGTATTACATTCCACGGCACCGGAAGGCGGCGATTTGAAAGCGATTGTCAATCGCAACGGGACTGATGCTGAAGTCACTATGAGTCTCCCGTCAAAGTGGCGGGAACTGGATGACATTTCGTGGCGAGTCAGCGCGTGGGGACTTCGACGCATGGTGACAGGCGGAATGTTGCTCGTCCCAGTCAAAAATGAAGAACGGGGCAAAGACGGAATTCCGTCGCAGGGCATGGCACTGCGTGTAGAGCATCTGGGCCTGCATGCTCCTCATGATGCAGCGAAGAAGGCAGGCGTCCAGAAGGATGATATTGTCGTCGCTTATGATGGCCGCTACGATTTGCTCACGGATTCAGACGTGCTGCGGCATGGCGTGACTCAGCATAAATTTGGCGACGAGATTCAACTGGAAGTGATTCGCGGTGGCGCAAGGCGATCTCTGAAGCTGCCGATGCAACGATAGCCGGACCTCTTTTCAGTGACGACAGAGCGACAATTTATCCGTGACCTGCAATCACAGTTTCCAAATCGCGCACCAGTGCTGATTGGCATTGGTGACGATGGTGCTGTCCTGGATGTCACTGCAGATAGACAACAGGTCGTCGTGACTGATTTGTTACTGGACGGAGTGCATTTTGATCTTAAAGTGACGTCCCCGTTTCTGGCCGGACGCAAGTCGGTGGCGGTGAATCTCAGCGATCTGGCAGCCATGGGATGTCGTCCAACGGCGGCATTTGTCTCAATAGCCATTCCACGTCACGGTATCGGTCCATCGCAGGATTTTCTCAGCGAACTGTATCGTGGCATCCAGCAAATGACCGACGAGTTTCAATTCACTCTTGCGGGAGGCGATACAAACTCGTGGAACGGACCATTCGCAATTAACGTGTGCCTGACCGGCGTTCCATTTTCCGAGAGAACATTTCTCCGTTCTGCAGCTGAGGTAGGTGACGCCATTTTCGTGACCGGCCCGCTGGGTGGGAGTCTGCGTCATGGTCGCCATTTGTCGTTCATGCCTCGACTGCAGATATCCGAATGGCTGTCCCGCACAGTCATTGTGCACGCCATGATGGATATTTCAGATGGATTGTCACTGGATCTGCATCGCATGATGGAAGCCAGCGGCACCGGCGCGGACATTTTTGAGTCTGCAATTCCAATTCATGACGACGTGCCGTCAAGTGAGACTCTTGAACGACGCCTGGCGGCAGCATTGAGTGACGGTGAAGATTTTGAGCTGCTGTTTACTGTTGATCAGTCCGACGCCACAATGTTGAGTGCAGCGGCTCTTAACGCTGATATTGCCTTCTATCGAATCGGGCTAGTCAGACATAATTCAGGCATCGATCTGGTCGATGCACACGGAAACCGCCGCAATATGCCAGCTTCCGGCTGGCAACATGAAATCTAAACGAAACAATTTTGTCGCCTATTTCTTCGGCGCGTCTCCAAACACATTCTGTCTTTCGAGCGGTAGTTGAAATCCATCCGAAATGCGTGTCATATAGAGTCCTCGACAGAGCCACCAGAACGTCGACATGGCTTTGGCTGGACCCAAATCGTTTTCCAAGCTTCTGTAGTCTTCCGGAGTGAGCGTCCACGGAGTTTTGCTGACTTTTCGTGTGTAGGCGAAGGCTCGTTGTTTTTCAAGGCGTGCCTGAAGTTCATCGAATGAGATGGATGCCCAGTCAACTTCGTCGGGAACCACATCTTCGCCGGCAGCGTGCAATGTTGGCATCTCGCTATGCGGTGGTATGAGTGAAGCTATCTGTAGGGCACCCGCGGCAAATTCAACGTCGAGCGGTGGGAGCGGGCCGTTTTCTTCCATCTGCAGATTCAGGCCGAGCACAATGCGATCCTGAAAATTGCCGTACGCAGCAAGGAGGACCATCGACGCCACTTGATTGTCGCCGAATTTCTGCCGCAACTCTTCAAACATCGAATCCAGAATCGTCGGCGCGGCGACAGTCAGCAATCTGGCAAACTCCAGCGGCTGACGATCTGTTTCCGGCCACGCCTTATGATCCCCCGTGAGAATTCGAATCACGTCATCGCCCGCTCCGGCACGCTTGAGATCGGCAATCGCGTACGCTTTGGAGTATTCGCTATGATTCGCGTCGGCAATCACCCAGCGCATTTTCGCGCGGAGTACGGGATCAACGGGACTCATCGTGCGATGCGCAAAATCCAGTTTCAGCATCGCAGCGGCAGTTCGCGGCAAATGAATGGCGATGGCACGAGCCCACGAGGGCAACGGCTGACCGGTGCCAGATACTGTTTCTGGAAGTCGATCCCAGCATTCTGCGTCGCTCAGAATCGCTACCGCCGAGGCATCCATACGGTCAGCGACAACGGACGCCACTGGCGATTTCACGTTGTAATAGTCATAGAACACGTTCTCTTTTTCCAGCGTCAACTGAAATCCGTTGGAGATACGAGTCATGTAGTGGTATCGACTGGCATTAAACATCACAATCAACGCGCGATCAGCGCCAAAGTCATGTTGAAGCTGTTGAACATCCTCATCCTTGATTTCCCACGGCACTCGCGACAGCTTCCGGGCGAAAGCATAGGCATGCTGTTCGGCGACAGGAAAGGATGACCAGTCAGAGTCGCTTAACAGGCGACTGCGATCGGCAATCTGCTGACGGTTCAGTCCAGCCACTTCCCAGTTCATTTCGCAATGTCCCATACAGTAGGGACACGCCACTGACTTAGTGGTCACCCAGAAAAGTCCGGAGCCGAAAATGCGATCCCATTTCCCGCTGGCCTCGAATCCCGCTGTTCGCATCACCAATTCAAATGGCACTGCAAGTTCCGGTGCGTATCCGAAAACAATCTGATACCAGACGATTTCACTCGGCCCTTTCATCAGTCCTTTCGGAAGATTCGGCGCGATTTGATCCCAAGGGAGAATTTTGAGTCGCGTTGGCTTCTCGGTCTGACCCTTCAGCCGCTCCTGAAGAAAATCATAATTCTGTTTGTTCCATTCATTGTCTGCAGCTAACGAAACCGGACCCGCTGCGACCAGAACATCTTTCTGGAGCGGCAATATCGCGTTCGCCGGAGGTGGAGTCGTCCTGAACACAAACGTCTCGGCTGGAAATCGTGCATCCAACGGCGATAACGATCCTTCGGATTCGAGCGGAACGCCGAGGCTCAGCAGTAACCGGTCCTGAAAATTGGCATAGGCCATCAGCAGCACCATGCAGGCGGTTCGCCTTTCATCGAAGTGCCTGACGAGCGCTGAGAACTGTTCGTCGCTGACGGAGTCAGAATCAACCGTCATGTCGCGAGCGAATTTCAGGGCCTGTTGATCTGCTTCATTCCACCCCGACCAGGTCCCATCCGTTAGTGCCGACAGCAATGCGTCGCTGACTCCCGCAGCCTTTGCATCTGACAATGCCTGTGCCTGGGAACAGGCACACCGATTCGCATTTCCAGCGACCCAACGCATAGCCGCTCGCAGTTTCGCCGGAATCGGGCTGGCGCCGCGATGAGCGTAGTCGAGCTGCAAACAGGCCGCTGTTGTTCGCGGCATTTCAGCAACCAGCATCCTTGCCCATGTGGGCAGCTGCTGACCAGTGCCCACGGTCGCCTTTGGAAGCCGCGACCAGGCTTCTTCATTGGAAAGCACCGGGACGCGAGGCGTTTGTTCAGCGTGGCAATGCCGACTCTGAAAGTTGTAGATCATGCAGCACCCCAGAATCAGTTTAGTGAAAAGATGAACTCGCATTTTTGTCCGATACATAGGGCAACTCATGATACATCTCCAGAACCTTGTGAGCGACTAACACACCACGCTTTGCCGTGACGCAAATATCTTTCAACTGTTTGAAATTACTCCGCCTTTTCAATCGGCGGTGCCTCGTCCAGCATCAGCATCAACAAAGCCTGCTCCATCTCTTCTGGTTTGAAGCCAAACGGGCCGCGACCACTTTTGTAGGCGACCTTGCCCTTCGTATCAATGACGTACAACCGAGCGGGCATACCACTATAGGCATTTCCCACGGTGTCACTGATGTCGTCAACTAGTAACGGCATTGTTGGATTGAGTTTTGCTGAACATTGCTCTGCGACGGACTTTCTTTCCAACAACGTGATCGGCTGTGCGACAGCCACACCGACTTTTTCATTTGACTTCATCACCCAGCCGTCGGTTGGGTGTGCTTCGCGTACATAGATCATCAGAAAATCGGCGTTGTCCTGCTGACGGGCCTTGACCGCTTCGACTGCGGGGTACATTGATCGAAATGGTCCGCATGTGAAGTTCCCAAGCACCAGAACGACCGGCTTTTTGCCGACTCGATCCGAAAGGCGAATCGAATCTCCACCTCCGAGTGGACTGAGTTCGAAATCCGGCGCTGGCTCGTCGAGATCCGGACCTTCCTGCAAAGATCCAAGTTCGCTCGCCATCAGTCCCTTGATCAGCGTTTCTTTTGCTGGTGCATCACCGGGAGAAAATCCACTCGGCGGAATCAGCGCATCCCGCAACTGCTCGGGACCGACAGTCATTTCTTCACCCGCAAGTTTCTCGAAAAATGCCTGCCATTCTTCCACTGTCAGCTTGCCGTCGCCACTAGGATCAATCCGTCGGAACATTCGATTGACCATATACGACTGACGAACCCAAGGATTCTCGTCAGACCAATCGAGGTCCATCGCTGATATATTTCCGTCGTGGTCGCGGTCCAGTAGCTTAAAAATCACTTCCGGCCCCTGAAAGCTGTCGGCGGCAAGGAGTTGATCAGGCATAATTCCATGTCGAGCGGCCAGCCATTGCCAGGAAAAGCGATTGGCCGCTGGCCCAAACCAGCCGTTCGTTCCACCCAACTGCCCATCGCGGGCGATCACCAGATACATCGCCACCGCTTCGGGAATCCTCTTGCCCTCATACGCCGCTTCAATTTGCTCCGGCGTGTACTTCAGCAAGTCCGGGCCAGGAGCAGGGGGTGGATCTGTTTTTTCGATGACTGTCGGTTTTGTATCGGGACTTGTGGGTTGGCCGAAAGCTATCACGGAATTCAGAATTACGAAACACGCCGAGACAGCGTGAGTGACTATTCGTCGGACTGTCATGTTGACTCCAGAAAAAAAGTGTGAGTTGTAGAGGTTCTAAAAGAATTTCGAGCAGGCATTTGCCGGCCCGATCCGGCACTAATGCAGCATGTCGCGAAATACCGTCAGTGCCGGGTCGGTGCCGACGAGATACCAAACCTTTTGCTGAATCGCGGCACCTGCGGCATCAACGAGTGACAGTTCCACTTCAATCGAAAGATTGGCACCGACAGCCTTACCATCATCCTGCAACTTAAAGTCCTGCAGTTTGGCACCAGCAGTCCAATCCATGTCCTGCACGACAATGGCTGACTTTTCCCGCAGAAGCGTCGGTGCGTCGCCGTTCTTCCACGCTGTCAAGGCAGTGATCAGCGTCTCCTTAGCGACGGTCGGTCGAACAACATCTGGAGTTCCGGAACATCCAACAGCGAACAACGTCACAGTAAGGACCATCAGCGTCGGAACAACAAGTCTCTGATTGACTCGCGAAAATACCTGAGCGGCGAAGAGATTCATTTTTGCATGCAGCCAGTCGTGAGGAATGAAGTTGAGAACTGTGTTATTATAATGAACGGCACAAGGTGGGCGGACCGTGAGATCCGACCCTTCAACAATGTCAGGACTTAGAATTCGCCAGGCACTTCGCCACCGTCGCGAGTTCCCACTGCACGCCAGTTCTGGAGATCGACGTTCTCACTGACGAAACGCACTGATCCATCACACAGCAGCAACTGCACTCCTCCGGTGTGCCGACTGCTGGGAGGCATGGAGGCACGATTGATCAGAAAGAATCCGCAAGAACGTCCGTTTGGAACGTTCGTGTGCAGATAAGTGTGCTGCCCGTTCATCCACGGAGCTCCCATGAACAATGGAAACTGATTCGCTAGATTGTTGATGTCGATGGCATTGCAAATTTGTACTGCTTCATCGGCAGTCGTCGGTAACGCAGGACTGAAGAACACATCGGCAACCGGGCTGACTTTTCCATTGTTTCCATCGGCCAGCTGGCGTTCACACATCGCCGCGGTATTTGACGTACCGTCCGTAATGTCTGCCATCCGGACTTTACTTCCGTAATACATGACGCCGTTTTGAGGAGGAAAGATGGCGTTCGGTCCCGTTGGCAGCCCCCAGAGTACAAGTGACCCCTTGTTGGTAAAATAGTTGGTCGCACCACCCAATCCAGGCAGTGCGTTTGCCAGGTCACTTGGACATCGCAAGGCCGGAAGTTCCACAAGCAGTGCCGCAGCGTTATTTGCATGACTCACCGGGACATTAAAGTCAATCTTTGAATAAAGATTCGACTGCTCGATGTATGGCAGAATCATGCTGAATGCAGAAAATGATTTTGTCGTGCCTTCGTGTCCGAACGGGAAACATAAAGACACGTCATGGTAGTTTTGAAGTGCAAGCCCCAGTTGCTTCAGGTTGTTTTTACACTGGGTACGCCGAGCCGCTTCGCGGGCCTGCTGGACAGCTGGCAACAGTAAAGCAATCAAGATCGCAATGATGGCGATCACGACAAGCAATTCGATGAGGGTGAAACCTCGTGAACTACGTGTGAGAGTTTTCATGGGAAATGGCTTTCATTAAAATGAGTGAGGGCGATTAACGGCGTATCTGACGCAGTTGCGTCAGGTTTAAAAATTTAAAATTCTGGGCAACGCGCAGTATGATGCGCAATTGGGATGTTCGAGGTAAACGCAGCGATTGCGAGGGCAAAATCGCGATCGTCACACGGCTATGCGACAGGCTCAGGTAGACGAACGTCAATCTGGCAGCGGGGAACAGTCGATCGTTGATGATCGCATGAAAGCTGCAGAAAAACACCGAATTACGTCTCCCGCTCCTCGATAGCAGTCACGTGAAGATTTCGTCACGGCTGCAGAGTTCGCCTCATACCATCGGCGGGCGAAAAATTGGCGAGGGCACAAAGCAGGCTCCTCGCTCAGAAATTGGGATCTCAACGTTTCGCCGAGGTGTCGGTGTGGTCGTGAGAGATTCCAGAATTGCGGCTTGATCAAATCCTCGAACCAGATTGGTGGGAACAACCGGAACCGGCATCAAAGGCACGGGTTGGCCAGAACAGTTTGGCCCGTGGCAGGGAGGAACAGGCAATTCGACAGGAGCTGTTTCCAAAGCTCGACTTGAGTTGTGATCAACCATCGAAAACGATGAATTGATAACCTGCTTTCCGTTGCGATACAAATAATCTCCACAGGATGCGCATGCAACGGACGACGAGGCGATTGCCACAGAAACAGACACGATCGTCATCATCCATCGACGCAACGACTCTCCGGAACGAATCGGTTTTATCCAATCGTTGTTGCAGGTTCGAGAAGTTGCTGCCGACGTAAACATGGTATCTTTGACTTCATCAGGTCTCATTGCACATCGCGTGCAGTGATCGAAATTGTTGTGGGTAGAGATTAGTTGTCATTGCTTGCGTTCGACGGGACGACTTCATCAAACTTGATCGTACGGGTGATTTGAGGCGTGAGGTCGCCTTCGGGAAGAATGCGAGCGGGCTTACCATCGATTTCAGCGTAGGCAATATGCACGTGGTTCACGGGAGTCGTGGACTTAGCATCTGTGAATCGAAATTGACGACCCTGGTTCAGCCAGACGCGGCGTGGAGTTAACCCGGTCAACCATTGAACATGCCCTTTTCCATCCGGTGTATCCGCTTCAACAACGTCTGCCGATATCCATCCATATCCCGGAACGTAGTACTCGACCCAGCATCGGTATCCCGGATCAACCCATTTGCCAGCGTTCTCCTCAAGCATTCGATATCCCATATTCAGTCGAGCCGGAATACGCCGAGCGCGCGCCAAGGCAACAAAAAGAGAGTTCAGGTCCGTGCAGCATCCGCCGCCCTGGGCCAGACAAGTCTCCGCGTCACCAAGTCCACAGCGCGGCATTGTTGGGTCTTTGGAATATGAATAATGATCAACAGATTGTGCAATATGTTTCATGATCTGTATCGCCTGTGAAGCGATATTTGTCTCCTGCCCGCAGACTTCATCTGCAATTGACTGAACTTTGCTGGTCACTGCCATGTGCAGTGCATCCTTCGCAAGGTGCTCAGACAACATCGATCGCTCCAACCCTGACAGAGGCCGAACATGTTCGGGATCGATTTGAGTGTAAACTGCTGCTCGTGAAAAGGTGTATTCAAGCAGGAAGTCAAGCTCTGTTGTTTTTGGATTTGTAATTCGAGAATAGAGAAACTTACTGGGTCTGTCCTTATCCTGCACAATTTTATAATCATCGGGAACTGAATTTTCGTTGAGGCTTAAGACCTTTTGATACACTTCGTCGGAGGGAATTGCGATCCAAATCAAGACTTCTTTTGCACCTTCAGGGATCTGGTCCAGTCTCACCTTTTGCTGCACCGTAAACGTCACCGTTCCTTCTTTCATCGCAGCCAACTCTGATTTCTGCCTAAGA
>Ga0105046_10014568_pt1 | contig 12120 bp, 9 predicted proteins | sample MAT03_FD_78385 | JGI IMG/M metagenome (GOLD analysis project Ga0105046, IMG submission 78385) | Freshwater microbial communities from Lake Fryxell liftoff mats and glacier meltwater in Antarctica - MAT-03 (megahit assembly) | ecosystem: Environmental > Aquatic > Freshwater > Ice > Liftoff...
GGGGAAAGAAGATGTCCGACAAACTGGCAGCTTGGGCGGCATTGGTGTCCAAAGACCTCAAAGGGGCGACCCCCGACAGCCTGACGTGGCACACGCTGGAAGGCATCCCGGTCAAGCCCTTGTATACAAAGGAAGATATCGCGGATTTGCCGCTGGACGAAATGCCCGGCCTTGCCCCGTTCACCCGTGGAGTCCGTGCCACGATGTACGCAGGCCGCCCCTGGACAATCCGCCAATACGCCGGTTTTTCCACCGCCGAAGAATCGAACGCCTTCTACCGGCGCGCTTTGGCCGCAGGGCAACAGGGGGTCAGCGTGGCCTTCGACCTTGCCACCCATCGCGGCTATGACAGTGACCACCCAAGGGTCGAAGGCGATGTCGGCAAGGCCGGTGTGGCCATCGATTCGGTCGAGGACATGAAAATCCTGTTCGATGGCATTCCGCTGGAAAAAGTCAGCGTTTCCATGACGATGAACGGGGCGGTGATCCCGATTCTGGCGTCGTTCATCGTGGCGGGGCAGGAACAGGGCGTGCCCGTCGAGGCGCTGTCTGGCACGATCCAGAATGACATCCTCAAGGAGTTCATGGTCCGCAACACCTATGTCTACCCGCCCGAACCCTCGATGCGGATCGTGGCCGACATCATCGAATACACCGCCCAGCACATGCCGAAATTCAATTCGATCTCGATCTCGGGCTACCATATGCAGGAGGCTGGCGCGAATCTGACACAAGAACTGGCCTTCACACTGGCCGATGGCCGCGAATACGTCAGAACCGCCATCGCGCGCGGCATGGCGGTCGACGACTTCGCGCCCCGGCTCAGCTTCTTTTTCGCCATCGGCATGAACTTTTTCATGGAGGCCGCAAAACTCCGCGCCGCCCGCCAGCTTTGGCACCGCATCATGACGGAATTCGGGGCGAAGAACTCTGCCAGCCTTATGCTGCGCACCCATTGCCAGACCTCGGGCGTGTCGTTGCAGGAACAGGACCCCTACAACAACGTGATCCGCACCGCATACGAGGCGATGGCGGCGGTTCTGGGCGGAACGCAAAGCCTGCACACCAACGCGCTCGACGAGGCGATGGCGCTGCCCACCGATTTCAGCGCTCGCATTGCCCGCAATTCTCAATTGATCTTGCAGGAAGAAACCGGGATCACCCATGTCGTCGATCCGCTGGCCGGATCGTATTACGTCGAAAGTCTGACCGCACAACTGGCAGCCGAGGCCTGGACGTTGATCGGCGAAGTCGAAGAGATGGGCGGGATGACCAAGGCGGTGGCCAGCGGAATGCCGAAACTCCGCATCGAGGAATCCGCCGCCCGCAGGCAGGCCGCGATCGACCGGGGTGATGACGTGATCGTGGGCGTCAACAAATACCAATTGGCGCAGCAGGACCCGATCGACATCCTGTCGATCGACAACGTCGCGGTGCGTGATGCGCAGATCGCCCGCCTGCAAACCATCCGCGCCGCACGCGATGCCGAAGCGGTCGCTTCGAGCCTTGCCGAACTGACCCGCCGCGCGGCGGGGGGTGGCAACCTGCTTGATGCCGCCATCACCGCTGCCCGCGCGCGTGCTACGGTAGGCGAGATCAGCCTGGCGTTGGAACAGGTCTTTGGCCGCCACCGCGCCGAGGTGAAAACGCTGGCCGGCGTTTACGGGGCTGCCTATGACGGAGATGAGGGTTTTCAGCAAATTCAACAGGATGTCGAAGCCTTCGCCGTCGAAGAAGGCCGCCGCCCCCGGATGCTGGTGGTCAAGATGGGTCAGGACGGCCACGACCGCGGTGCCAAGGTCATCGCGACCGCCTTTGCCGATATCGGCTTTGACGTCGACGTCGGCCCCCTGTTTCAGACCCCCGAAGAGGCGGCTCAAGATGCCATCGACAACGACGTGCATGTCATCGGCATCTCCAGCCAAGCGGCAGGGCACAAGACGCTGGCCCCCAAACTGGTACAGGCGCTACAGGCGGCAGGGGCGGGCGATATTCTGGTGATCTGTGGCGGCGTGATCCCGCATCAGGACTATCAGTTCCTGTATGATGCAGGCGTCAAGGCGATCTTCGGCCCTGGAACCAACATCCCCGACGCGGCCCGTAACATCCTCGCCCTGATCCGCGCCAATCGCCGCTGACTTTCAGCAGGCCACGGGTCTCTTGAGGCCAAGCGGCCGGGCAAAGATGGCGGGCATGACAAGCTGGCCAGCATGGCGGACCGGATCCGACGCCGGATCAGGGAAAAGTGCTGGATGAATCGGTGGTCGAACTGCGGGAGGAGTTGGGGATCGAAGCCCATCAGTCTCGGTCTGTCCTGATCGGAAAGCTCCGGCACCAGCCGGTCGGGCACCCTCGTCCGCATCCCGGACGACAAGATCACCAAGGTCAACGACCTGCTGGAACCGGTAGCGGTAAGACGGTTACGAACTGTCGGACTTCGGTAACTGATGTTCCGACGGGTTCAACAGAGCCGAAGTCCCCAAAAGCTGGTCATCGGCGGTTCCGCAATAAAGCCGGTCGTTGTCATCGACGCCAGCCATTCAGTCGTATCCGCGATGCCCGTACACGCGGTCATCACCCGGCTCACGGAAAACGAATCGTCGAAATTCGACATGATGAACCTGTCGTTACCTTCACGCTGCTCACGCAACAGCGCCTGCCCGACCGACGGATCAGCCGAGGCGACGGCAAAGGCATACCCGACGGCGTCAATCGACAACCCTGTGATCTTGCCAGAGACGACGACAGTTGGTTGGCGGCGTTCGCGGTGTATTCAGGATAGTCGGTCAGGGTGCCGCTGATCGGAAGTCCGTCGCCATCGTCAGATTGACAAAACGATCCTCCAGCGTCACGCATGCAAACGTCTTGCCGATCAAATCGGTCGGCGCCCCGGAATCCGCAAATGCGAAGATGCCGGCCAAGTCGATTTCGTCGGCGACGAATCTGATGCCATGAGTCGATTGACCAGATTTGAAGACAACCAAAAAGAGCAATCCGATAATCAAGGATGCACGGATTGATAGCATTTGATCCACCTCGGCTATCGACGAAATCATGTCAAGAACAGTCGGGCATCGGCGTCGGGATGGCAGAGGTCAGTAGCCGCGCTGGCGGTCGACCTGATGCAGGAGGGGGTGGCCCGCTTCGCCTCTGGCGATGTTGGCTGCGATCACGCGGGCAGAGCTGTTCGGGCGGGTGTCGGCGGCGATGTGGGGGGTCACGGTGATCTGCGGGTGGGACCAGAACGGGTGGTCGGCGGGCAGGGGTTCGGTGCGGAACACGTCCAGCGTGGCATGGCCAAGATGGCCTGCGTCAAGGCTGGCCAGAAGGGCGTCATCGTCGATCAGCGGACCGCGGCCGGGGTTCAGGATCACCGCCCCCTGCGGCAGGCGGGCGAGGCGGGCGGTGTTGAGCAGGTTTTCGGTATCGGGCGTCTTGGGCAACAGGGTGATCAGGATCCGGGCGGTGGACAGGGCTTGCATCAGCCCGTCTTCGCCTTGCAGGCAGGGAATGCCGGGGATGGTTTTTGCCGTACGGCTCCACCCGGTCACAGGGAAATTCAGCGCCTGCAACGCCTGCGCGCAGGCCGCCCCCAGCGCGCCCATGCCCAGCACGGTGACAGGGCGTTCGCGGGCCAGCGGCGGGCAGGTCGGGGTCCAGACATGATCGGGGTTCACGATATGGCGGTCCATCCCCAGATGATGACGCAAGCTATGGCCGACGACCCATTCGACCATGCCTTCGGTCAACGCGGGATCGACCATCCGGCACAAGGGCTGGGTCAGGGTCGGATTGCCGGTGATCCGCTCCACCCCGGCCCACAGGTTCAGCACCGCCTTGCAGCGGGTATAGGGGGTGAAGTCCTGCAGCGGGCTACCGGGGGCATAGATGATGTAATCGACGGTTGCCGGGTCGGCCTCTTGCACCAGATCGGCCAGAATGCCTGTGTCGGCCAGCGCATCGCGCAGCGGTTTGGCGAAATCATTCCACAGCGAGGGCATGGCGAACAGCAGGGTCAGCATCGGCGTGGCCTTTCAGAGTCGGTCAGTGCCTTGTGTAGCCGCCTCCAGCCGCCCAAGGCCAGCCCTGCATTCACCGCCAGCGCCAGAATGACGGTGTTGTAAAAGAAGGCGCCGATGGCATGGATCAGCACGAAAGCGGCCCCGGTGCCGAAGGCCAGCAGGAACCGCAGATGCCTTGGATTGCCCGTCATCGCCTGACCGTCATCGCGGACGATGCACGATGGCACTTTGCACCAGACCAAAGGCCACCAGCAAAACCAGCGTCGCCGATCCGCCATAAGACAGGAACGGCAGCGGCACCCCCACTACCGGGGCCATCCCCATCACCATCGACAGATTGACCGCAAGATACAGAAAGAAATTCACCGCCACCCCGATGATCAGCAAGCTGGAAAAGCGGTCCTTGTTCTGCATCGCCGCCACCAGACAGAACACCAGTACCAGCGTGTACAATACCAGCAAGCTGAACGCGCCGACAAAGCCGAACTCCTCGCCCAGCGTGGTGAAGATGAAATCGGTGTGCTTTTCGGGCAGAAAGTTCAGCCGGCTCTGGGTGCCCTGCATGAACCCCTTGCCGGTCCACCCGCCAGAGCCGAGTGCTATCTTGGCCTGAATGATATTGTATCCCGCCCCCAGCGGATCGGCAGAGGGGTCAAGGAACGTGTCGATCCGGGCATATTGATAGTCGTGCAGCAACTGCCACGGCGTGCCACGCGATGAGAACACCGCTGCCACCACCCCCCCTACCAAGCCGATCACCACCCCGAAATACCACAGGCTGACCCCCGCCGCGAACATCACCGCAGCGCCTGCCGCGATCAGCATCACCGAGGTGCCAAGGTTGGGCTGCATCAGGATCAGAACAGTCGGGAGCACGATCAGCAACAGCGGAATCAGAACCCAAAAGGGGCGCGAGGTTTTCCGGTCGTCCAGCCAATCGTAATAGGCGGCCAGCATCATCACCAGCGTGACCTTCATCAACTCGGACGGCTGCAACCGGATGAACCCAAGGTCGATCCAGCGCTGCGCGCCCATGCCGACCACTCCAAAGAACTCGACCAGCAACAGCAGCGCCAGCGCCACCAGATAGGCGACCCCCGACATGTTGCGCCAGAACCAGATCGGGGTGAAGGCCACGATGAACAATACCACCAGACCGGCGGCATATCGTTTCATCTGCGGCTCGGCCCATTGGCCGATATTCCCGCCCGCGATGGAATACAGCATCAGCCACCCGATGGCCGCCACTGCCGTGATCACCACGATCAGCGCCCAGTTGAGGTACAGCACCTTGGACAGGCCGGTTGGGACCGTCTTGACGTTGTATTCCAGAAAACTCATCCGAGGCCTCCGGCAGGGGTGGCGATCCGTCGTGACGGGCGGTGCCCCGACTGCCGGTCAAACACCGGATCGTTGCCTGACGCGCAGAGCGATGGTTTCCCCCCGCTGCGACCAAAAAACCCCGTCCAAGTCGGACACAAGTCAGGCCCCAAGTGCAGGGCACCCATCGATCTCATGCCCGCGACCGTATGGGCTGGCTGCCATCGGGCAAGCGCAACTGCAACTCGTTCAGCAAAGTCTCCATCCGGCCGCGCTGGTTGGCCGGATAGGCGGTCAGCGGCGGAATGCCGCCCGACAGCGCGCGCAACAACGCATCCCGTGCGATTGGCGCGGCCACGGCAGACCCGCCGCCGCCATGTTCGACCACCACTGACACGGCATAGCGCGGGGCTTCGATCGGGCCATAACAGACGAACAGCGCATGGTCCCGCCGCGCCCATGGCAGATCGTTGTTCGACACCACCCCCGATGCACGCTCGGCAACGCTGATGTTCCGGACCTGACTGGTGCCGGACTTTCCCGCCATCTGAAGCTGATCATCGGCGATCCGGCTGGAATACCCGGTGCCGCTGCTGTCGTTGACCACCTTGACCATGCCCATCCGCACCGCACTCAAGATCGACCCGTCGATGCCCAGCGGCTCGCCCTGTACCACGGGCGAGTCCTGCCCGTCGATGCTGCGCACGATGCGCGGAGCCACGCTGCGCCCCGACGCGATCCGCGCCGTCATCACCGCAAGTTGCAAGGGCGAGGTCAGTACATACCCCTGCCCGATGCTGGCGTTGATCGTGTCGCCGATCCGCCATTCGGCGTTGTGGCGTTCCTTTTTCCAGGCCTTGTCGGGCATGTTGCCCTCGGCAATCGCCGACAAGGGCATGTCGTGACGGATGCCCAAGCCCAGCTTGCGGCCCATCTCGGCGATCTTGTCGATCCCGACCCGCTGCGCGATGTCATAGAAATAGACGTCACAGCTTTCCGCCAGACTGCGCGCAAGGTCGACCGAGCCGTGCCCGCCACGCTTCCAGCAATGAAACCGGGTGTCGCCATATTCCAGATACCCCGGACAGCGGACCCGCGTTTCGGTGTCGATCACCCCCGCCTCCAGCGCGGCCAGCGCCGTCACCATCTTGAATGTCGACCCCGGCGGATAGACGCCCTGCACCACCTTGTTGGCCAGCGGGCGGTGGTCATTTTCCAGCAGGCTGGAATAATCCGTCTGGCTGATCCCACGGACAAACAGGTTGGGGTCAAAACTCGGCGACGACACCGCTGCAATCAGATCGCCGTTGTTGACATCCATCACCACGCAGGCCGCACTTTCGACCCCCATCCGGGCCTGCACGAAGTTCTGCACATCGGCGTCGATCGTCAGCCGCATGTCCGCACCGGGCAACCCTTCGGACCGCTCCAACTCGCGCATCACACGGCCTACGGCGTTGACCTCGATCCGCTTGTTGCCGGCCCTGCCGCGCAGTTTGCTTTCCATCCAGCGTTCAACGCCGATCTTGCCGATCTGGAACTTGGGGATCTGCAACAGGGGGTCGGGGTTCTCGATCCCCTCCAGGTCCCTTTCAGACACCGGGCCGACGTAGCCCACCACATGCGCGAAATCCAGATCGCGCGGGTAGAGGCGGCTCAACCCCACTTCGGGCGACACGCCGGGCAGGGCGGGGGCGTTCAATGCGATCTTGCTGAACTGGTCCCAGTCCAGCCGCTCGGCCACCGGGATCGGCACAAAAGAGCTGTTCTTTTCGATGTCGGCCTTGATCTTGACCCGGTCATCCGCCGTCATCGGAATGACGTGGCTCAGCCGGTTCAGCACAAGGTCCACATCGCCCGCCCCTTCGCGGGTGATCACCACGCGGTAATTCTGTTCGTTTCCCGCAATCAGCTTGCCGTTGCGGTCCAGGATCAGACCCCGTGCGGGCGGGATCAGCCGGATGTTGACGCGGTTTTCCTCGGCCAGCAGACGAAACTCGTCGGCCTGCTCGACCCCAAGATAGCGCATCCGCGCGCCGATCACCGCAATGGTCGCCGCCATGCAGCCGCCCATGAACAACGCGCGGCGCGTCACCTTGCGGGCACTTTCCTCGGTGTCGCGGGCGTTTCTTCTCACAGCCGCCTCCCATAGGCATCGACTTCGCCCATCGCGGGCTTGCGCAGATCCAACGCGACCCGGCTCAGCACCACCACAACCGGATAACACAGGATCGACCAGATCACCTGTACCATCGCAAACCCAAAGCCGACCTGCGGCAGGAACGCAATCGCAAGCACCGTCCGGTTGGCCAGAAACAGGCTGACCATGATCCCTGCCACCAAGAGCCATTCCACCGCAAAGGTCAATTCACGGGTCAGTGCGACCCGAGACCGGATGAACTCGGCAGCCAGCACGACCAGCGCCGTCCACAGCCCCGGTGGGCGCATCAGGATCAGGTCTTCCAGCAACACGACGCCCGCCACCAACCCCACTGGCAGATAATCGGGCCGCCGCATCGTCCAGGCACAGATCAGGCACAGCAACAGATCCGGCCCCGGCCATTGTCCGGTAAACCCGCCAATCGGCAGCAACCGCAGGAACAACAGCACCACCGCCAGCAGGACGAACAACACCCGGTGGCCCAGCACGGTGTTGAAAAACCCCTCACCCACCGCTGACCTCGACGCCCTCGGGCACCACCGGGCCCTGTGCCCCGTCGGGCAACGGGATGACGGGCGGCGGGGCGACCAACCCGCCCGCATCGGTAATGGGGGCCAATTCGTGGCTGCGCAACACCCGCAGAAACTCCAGCCGCTGATAATCGGCAGACAGCACCACCCGCAGGCGGCGGTCATTGCCCAACGCGACCTGCCCCACCAGCAGCCCCGCCGGAAACACCGCCCCGTCGCCCGAGGTGACTACACGGTCGCCGGGGCGAACCTCGTCGGCATCCTCCAGAAAATCCAGCGGCGGCAGCAGGCTGTTGTCGCCCGACAGGATCGCCTTTTGGCCCGACGGCTGCACCGTCACCGGAATGCGGCTGTTGCTGTCGGTCAGCAGGATGACCCGCGCAGTCTGGCTGCCAACCCCGCTGATCCGGCCCACCAGCCCGATGCCATCCATGGTTGCCCAGCCGTCGCGGATGCCGTCCCGCTCGCCCACGTTCAGCAGGACCGACTGACGGAACGGCGAGCCGGAATCGGCCAAAACCACCCCTGTCACATGGGTCAGCTTGGGGTCCAGCCGCACCTGGCTCAGGTCTAGCAACCGGGCGTTCTTTTGCTCCAGTTGCAAGGCGGCCTCTTTCCACGCCTTCATCTGTTGCAGCTCGTCGCGCAACTGCTGGTTCTGTTCGTAAAGCCGCGCATAGGACTGAAAGTCGTCGATCATCCCCGCCGCCGTGGTGATCGGCAACAGCGCCCAATCGAACGACGGCACCACCTGGTCGATCAGCGCGGCACGAAACCGCTCGACCCTCGGGCTGTCGATCCGCCACAGCAGGAACAACCCCAGCAACAGCAACACCAGCAGCCCGACAAGCACCCGACGCAGCGGACGCTGAAATTCTTCCGGCCCCGTGTTGCGTAGGCGTGCCATGTCCGTCCAGACCCGCCTTAGCTGTCGTAATCAATCACATGCCGCAATTGCTTTTCGTATTCCAGTGCCTTGCCAGTGCCCAAAGCCACACAATTCAGCGACTCGTTGGCGACCGAAATCGACAACCCGGTCTGTTCGCGCAAAGACAGGTCCAGATCGCCCAACAGCGCCCCACCCCCGGTCAACATCACGCCCCGGTCGACGATATCGGCGGCCAGATCGGGTGGCGTCGTCTCCAACGCCTGCATCACCGCGTCGCAAATCTGCTGCACGGGTTCGCTCAACGCCTCGGCGACCTGCGCCTGACTGATCTCGGTTTCTTTCGGAACCCCGTTCAACAGATCGCGCCCCCGGATGACCATCGAGGCCCCCCGTCCATCATCGGGCATCCGTGCCGTGCCGATGGAGGTCTTTATGCGTTCCGCCGTCGATTCGCCGATCAGCAGGTTCTGGTGACGGCGCAGATAGTTGATGATCGCCTCGTCCATCCGGTCGCCACCGACCCGCACCGACCGGGCATAGACGATGTCGCCCAGTGACAGCACGGCCACCTCGGTCGTCCCGCCGCCGATGTCGACGACCATGTTACCGGTCGGATCGGTGATCGGCATGCCCGCCCCGATGGCCGCCGCGATGGGTTCGGCAATCAACCCCGCCCGCCGCGCGCCTGCCGACAGAACCGACTGGCGGATCGCGCGCTTTTCCACCGGTGTCGCGCCATAGGGGACACAGACGATGATCTTGGGCTTGCTGAATGTGGTGCGCTTGTGAACCTTGCGGATGAAATGCTTGATCATTTCTTCGGCGACGTCGAAGTCGGCGATCACCCCGTCGCGCATCGGGCGAATGGCCTCGATGCTGCCGGGTGTGCGGCCCAGCATCAGCTTGGCGTCCTCGCCCACCGCCAAGACCTGCTTCTTGCCGTCCTTGACGTGATAGGCGACCACCGAAGGCTCGTTCAGCACGATCCCCTTGCCGCGCACATAAACCAGCGTATTCGCCGTACCGAGGTCGATCGCCATGTCCGAGGAGAAAAGGCCCGAAAAGATGCTCGACAGTAACGACATGCTGGATTGATCCTTGATCGGCAAAAAGGAGGCCCCCGACTCGGGAGGGTGATCCCAAGGCGGGCTTCTCCATATAAGGACCCCTGTGCCCAAGCGAAAGGGGAACAGACCTGTCGGGCATCAATCCGCCCGATGCAAATGCCATATCACTTTTCGCACATCTGGCACCAGAATACCTGGCGTTCAGGACGCATCCTTGTAGTTTACCGACTTTACATCGGCATCCGGCGCCGATTTCTGCCGCCGCTGGATCAGACGGTTCAGCGCATTCACATAGGCTTTGACGCTGGCGACCACCGTATCGGTGTCGGCAGACTGCCCGGTGGCGATGCGGCCGTGTTCCTCGATTCTCACCGAAACGGTGGCTTGGGCGTCAGTGCCTTCGGTCACGGCATGAACCTGATACAGTTGCAACTGCGCGTCATGCGGGTACAGCATCCTGACTGCGCGGAACGCCGCATCGACCGGACCATCGCCCACAGCGTCAACCGAACGGTCCACCCCGTCGATGGTCAGGGTCAGTGCCGCTTCCTGCGGCCCCTCGGTACCGCAGACCACGCGCAGGCGTTTGACCACCAGCATATCCTGATCCTCCTGGCGTTCCTCGTCCTGCACCAAAGCGATCAGGTCTTCGTCGAACACCTCTTTCTTGCGGTCGGCCAACGCCTTGAACCGCACGAAAACATCGTTCAACTGGTTGTCCGCCATTTCAAACCCCAGATCGCGCAGCTTGACGCGCAGTGCGGCCCGGCCCGAATGCTTGCCCATCACGAGGCTGGTATCGGCCAAGCCGATATCGGTCGGGCGCATGATCTCGAACGTCTCGGCATTCTTCAGCATGCCGTCCTGATGGATGCCGGATTCGTGGGCAAAGGCGTTCTTGCCGACGATGGCCTTGTTGAACTGCACCGCAAAGCCGGACACGGCGGCGACCTTGCGGCTGATATTCATGATCTTGGTGGTGTCGATCCCGGTGCGGTAGGGCAGAATGTCATTCCTGACCTTCATCGCCATCACCACCTCTTCCAGCGCCGTGTTGCCCGCCCGTTCGCCCAACCCGTTGATCGTGCATTCGATCTGCCGCGCCCCGGCCTCGACCGCCGCCAAGGCATTGGCGGTCGCCATGCCCAGATCGTTGTGACAATGGGTGGCAAAGATGATGCTGTCCGCCCCCGGAACCCGCGCCAGCAACATCGCAATGAGCGCCGAGGATTCGCGCGGCGCGGTATAGCCCACCGTGTCGGGGATGTTGATCGTGGTGGCTCCGGCGCGAATGGCAATCTCCACCGTGCGGCACAGATAATCATGTTCGGTCCGCGTCGCATCCATCGGCGACCACTGGACGTTGTCGCACAGGTTGCGGGCGTAGGTGACGGTGTCGTGGATGCGCTCCGCCATCTGGTCCATGTCCAGATTGGGAATGGCGCGGTGCAGGGGCGAGGTGCCGATGAAGGTGTGGATGCGGGGGCTGCGCGCCTGTTTCACCGCCTCCCAGCAGCGGTCGATATCCCTGTAATTCGCTCGCGCCAGCCCGCAGATCGTCGAAGTCTGCGCCAGCCGGGCAATCTCGGACACCGCCGCAAAGTCGCCTTCGGACGCGATGGGAAATCCCGCCTCGATGATATCGACGCCCATGTCGTCGAGCAGTGTGGCAATCTCCAGCTTTTCGATATGGGTCATCGTGGCGCCCGGCGACTGTTCGCCGTCGCGCAAGGTGGTGTCAAAGATGACGACGCGCGGCTGTGCGGCCTGCGCCGTGGCGCGCGGATGTGGATCGGTCATGGTCATGGCGGGGTTTCCCTGGTGTATCCTGAACTTCGGCCTGGGCGCATCTCACCTCCGAGCGGTCGCACCCAAGGGGCACGCTCAGAGGCGGCTAAGAAGCAGTCCGCACGGGGCGGCATGGGAAAACATCCGGATCATCACGAGACTATACGGCGGATTGGCGCGAAGGGAAGGGGGATTTTCGGAGCGGGGGCGCCGCCCGCCGGGCCATCGAGGCCCGCCGTGCGGCGTCATCCCCGCAAAGGGCGGGGCTGACCGCCTCATTCCGCGCATGGCGCCGGGCGAGAGGGGGGAGCCTCCGGCGGGGATATTTGCAGACAGAAAAACA
>Ga0105046_10014572_pt1 | contig 12119 bp, 8 predicted proteins | sample MAT03_FD_78385 | JGI IMG/M metagenome (GOLD analysis project Ga0105046, IMG submission 78385) | Freshwater microbial communities from Lake Fryxell liftoff mats and glacier meltwater in Antarctica - MAT-03 (megahit assembly) | ecosystem: Environmental > Aquatic > Freshwater > Ice > Liftoff...
AGTTTTTCTTCAAGTATCCATTTTTCACCATCTGGCCCTCGTCCATAAGCCGGTGGATCAAGGATGATGCATTGATATACATTATTTCTTCGCTCTTCCCGTTTTACAAATTTTAAAGCATCGTCAATCATCCAGCGAATTCCATCCATTTCGCTCGCCTCCATATTCTCCCTTGCCCAGGTTACCACTTGTTTAATGGAGTCCAGGTGGGTAACATCTGCACCCGAAGCCCTTGCCACCAGAGATGCGATGCCTGTGTAGGCAAATAAATTAAGCACTTTTGGAGCACTTCCAGTTTGCTTTTTAATAGTGGAGAGCTTTAGAAAAAGATAATCCCAATTCACTGCCTGTTCAGGAAAAATACCTACATGTTTAAAAGAGGACAAGGATAATTTGTATTTTACAGACAAACCTGTGGCAGGGCGAATGAAGCTGCAAAACCACTTTTCTTTCATTCCTCCATTCAATTTCCAATTTCCTGATTCTGGATTATTTTTGGCCTTAACAAAGTGAGCATCGGCTTTGCTATCCCAAATTGTTTCACTTAACGAAGGTGTCCAAATGGCCTGTGGTTCTGGTCGTCGGATGATCCATTTCCCAAATCTTTCCAGTTTTTCATGATTCCCTGAATCGATAAGTTCATAATCTGGCCATGGCTCGGGACATAAAGAAATGATCATTTTCATTTGGTGCCGTTAAAAAATGGAAGTATTGCATCAGCAAATGCCTGTGGCTGTTCGGCTTGTACCCAATGACCTGCGTTAGGAATTTTCACAATCATGGAATTGGAAAATTGTTGTGGTATCTGCAATTCATCCAGTTGTGAGATATATGAACTATTTTCTCCTTTCACAAAAAGGGTTGGAATTGAAATCCGGCATAAAGGATCGAGAGGAGAGCCGATGGATTCAACTGCTTTCTCCAAAACCGGAAGGTTAATCCGCCAGTCAAATTTACCCTGGCCGTCTCTAAAGAGGTTTTTTAGTAGAAATTGCCTTACATCCATTTCTGGTATGAAGGTTGCCATTTGGTTTTCTGCCTCAATTCTGCTGGTGATATTCGGGATATCCACAGCCTTCAGACCGTTAATGATTTCCTGGTGGTGAGGATTATAGTGCCTTGGAGCGATATCAACAATAACTACTTTTTCCAATCTCTCCGGGTAACGCGAAGCAAACTTCATCGCAACTTTTCCACCCATGCTGTGTCCTATCAAATAAAAAGTTTTGAGACCATGCTGGTCGGCAAAGTCTTTCAGATCTTCCACCAATAAATCGTAAGAAAAATCATCTGTTTTTGGAGATCGCCCGTGGTTTCGCTGGTCCACCAGATATATGTGAAAAAAGGGCGAAAATAATTTACTAACTGTCAGCCAATTATCCCCAGATCCAAAAACTCCGTGAAGAATGATAAGCGGGGGGCCACTACCAATCTCTTTATAATTTAATTGAAGACTCATTCTGCAAAACAAGGCATTGAAAGGGCTGAATCCAATTTCAATTGTTGTATGTATCAATAAGTCATAAAATTTGAACTTTTTTGCGTCCCAAATGCCCGATTCAAATCCACCAATACCAGAAATTTCGATAATAATTCCTTGCCTCAATGAAGCAAAGACGATAGTGATATGCATTTCTAAAGCACGAATGGCTTTGGATGAATTGGGAATTTCCGGGGAGATTATCGTTGCAGATAATGGAAGCAGTGATGGTTCCGGAGAACTAGCACTCCATGCCGGAGCAAAAGTGGTTCACGTTCCTGCCAATGGGTATGGCGCTGCCATTCAGGGGGGAATTGCTGCAAGTTCAGGTATCTTTATCCTTATTGGAGATGGAGACGATAGCTACAATTTTTTGGAAATCAGGTCTTTTGTAGAAGCCTGGCAACAAGGAGCCTCATTTGTGATGGGAAACCGGTTTAAAGGTGGGATAGAAAAAGATGCAATGCCTTGGTTGCACAGATATCTGGGAAACCCCGTTTTATCTTTCATTGGTCGTCTGTTTTTTAAGAATCATTTTGGTGATTTTCATTGTGGTATGCGTGGAATTACCAGGAAAGCATTTACCAAAATGCAACTAACCACTGCCGGGATGGAGTTCGCTTCCGAAATGGTAGTAAAAGCTTCTTTACTCAATATTGCCTCAACTGAAGTTCCCGTTCGATTGTACAAAGATGGACGAGGAAGGCCATCTCATCTTAATACCTGGTCTGACGGCTGGAGGCATCTACGGTTTTTACTTTTATTCAGTCCCCGGTGGTTGTTTTTTTACCCAGGACTCCTGTTTGTATTTCTTGGTTTACTGTTTTCAAGTCTATTGTTGAAATCAGTTATTCCTTTCCAGTCTGTAAAGCTTGATTTGTCTACTTTATTATATTCAATTGCTCTGGTATTAATTGGTTTTCAAATGATTGCCTTTTATCTGCTTAGCAATGCATTTGCCAGAAGAGAAGGATTAAGCATCCAATCCGGCTTTGATCTGGATTGGTTTCGTCTTGAGAGAGGCTTACTGGTCTCTTCCATATTTCTTTTTGTAGGTCTCAGTTTATCATTTGCTGCGATGGTTTATTGGAAGAACCAGCACTATGGTCCTTTAAATCCTCAAATTGTTCTTAGGAAAGTAATTCCTGCTGTTACGTGTATTTTGCTTGGCTTTCAAGTAGGTACTTTTAGTTTTTTTCTGAGCTTTCTCCAAATCAGGAAATCCTGATAGAATAGACTAGTTGTAGAATGCTTTTGAGTAATCAAAACGAAGAATAAGTGATTTTTTCAATCAAATTTTAAGATAACAGTGGTTTAAAACAAGATTTAGTACATCTACTAACACCGTTAAATTGTTAGCTCATTTTTACTGAGATTAGTTTCTTATTTTTGCGCCCTATAAATCAATTTTCAACGTATAATTTATGTGTGGCATTGTCGGTTATGTAGGTTTTCGCCAGGCTTATCCTATAATTATTAAAGGGCTTAAACGCTTAGAATACAGAGGCTATGACTCAGCGGGAATCGCTCTTCTCAATGGTGGATTAAATGTTTATAAGAAAAAGGGAAAGGTTTCTGAATTGGAAGATTCTCTCTCCGAAACAGAACTTGCCGGCACCATCGGAATAGGCCACACCCGTTGGGCAACTCATGGGGAACCGAACGATGTGAATGCACATCCTCATTATTCAGCGAAAGAGAATCTGGCTATAATTCACAATGGCATAATTGAGAATTATGGTTCTCTCAAAGAAGAATTGATCCGTAAAGGACATGTTTTCCAGAGTGATACCGATTCAGAGGTTTTTATTCATCTGATTGAAGATATCTACGAGAATCTTGAATGTAAATTGGAAGAAGCCATCCGGATTGCAATGAATCAGATCGTAGGAGCTTATGCCATTGTAGTAATGGATAAGACTGCCCCGAACCAGCTAATTGCGGCACGCAAAGGTTCTCCGTTGGTCGTAGGAGTTGGAAAAGGGGAATTTTTTCTTGCTTCTGATGCCACGCCTATAATTGAGTACACCAATGATGTTATTTACATCAATGATCTTGATATTGTCACCATAAAGAATGGAGAATTAAGCATTCAGAATATTGATTCGCAGATTCAAACACCCTATATTCAAAGACTGGAAATGGAGCTTGAATCCATTGAGAAAGGAGGATATGAACACTTCATGCTTAAAGAAATATTTGAGCAACCAAGATCAATTAAAGATTGTCTCCGTGGACGATTAGCTGCAGATAAAGGGCATCTCGTATTGGGAGGGTTACGGGAATACATAAATAAAGTCATTAATACAGACCGGATCATAATTTTGGGATGCGGTACTTCCTGGCATGCAGGTTTGGTGGCAGAATACATTTTTGAAGAATTCACCCGAATCCCGGTGGAAGTCGAATATGCATCTGAGTTTCGATATCGTAATCCAATAATAAAAGAAGGAGATGTGGTAATTGTTATCTCCCAATCGGGTGAAACCGCAGATTCATTAGCAGCTTTAGAATTAGCAAAATCGAAAGGCGCTATCATTTTTGGAGTTTGTAATGTGGTTGGATCTTCAATTCCAAGGGCAACGCATGCAGGAGCGTATACCCATGCTGGTCCTGAAATCGGAGTAGCATCAACCAAGGCATTTACTGCCCAGGTTACTGTCCTTACATTAATGGCGCTTTTAATAGCCAATAAAAAGGGAACAATTTCAGAAGCTGCGTTTCGAAATATGTTGGTTGAGCTAGAAGCAATACCGGAAAAAGTAGAGAGAGCACTAAAGTTGAACGACCAGATTAAATATCTTGCCAGTGAGTTTAAAGATTCGAGCAATTTCCTGTATTTGGGACGTGGTTACAATTTTCCTGTTGCTCTTGAAGGGGCTCTCAAGCTTAAAGAAATCAGCTATATACATGCCGAAGGTTATCCGGCAGCAGAAATGAAACATGGGCCTATTGCCTTGATTGACAATGAAATGCCAGTAGTTTTTATTGCTACAAACGACAGCAGTTACGATAAGGTAATCAGTAATATACAGGAAGTAAAAGCCCGAAAAGGTCGCGTCATTGCAGTGGTTTCTGAAGGAGACAGCCGGATTCAAACTATGGCAGATTATATTATTGAAGTGCCACAAGCCCACGAAGCTTTGATGCCTTTAATTTCGGTGATCCCGTTGCAATTACTTTCATATCATATTGCCGTGATGCGTGGTTGTAATGTGGATCAGCCAAGAAACCTCGCTAAATCTGTAACGGTGGAGTAAAACTTCAATTTCAGGCAACTATCTTTTTGTTCAGTTTCAACAAGGAAGATTATCATTTTAATAAATAAATAGTACAAAGTCCCTTATTTAACTTGTCTTTCTTTTATTTGCTTTTCAATGGGCATATTATTGCACTCTTCTAAGTCAAAGACACAGATCTTAATAAATGAATAAATTTTTTCTCCCGTTTATATTTTTCTGCCTCTCTTCCACAACGGTGCTTGGGCAACTAGGAGTTGGACTTCGTGGAGGCTACGGGGGTTCCTCAACCTCGCAGGAGCTCGTTAATGGAATGAAAAGGTCAATTGGAATGAATTCTACTTTTGGCTTGATGCTCAATTATGATTTGGATTTGCATTTTTCTGCGGCAATGGAATTCAATTATATGCCGCTTTCTGAATCCCTTGAATATGATTCCAATTTTTCTCCGGGAGCTCCAGGAAACAAACAAAGTGTTAAGACTACCCCTAAAATTGGATATCTCCAAATTCCTGTTTTAGGTAGAGTAACATTTGGTGATAAAAAATATAAAGCTGTTTTAACTTTTGGGCCTTACGTTGGAATTGGAATGAATGGGACCTGGACCAACGGTCCAAAACCGGTGGCTAATGGAGCGTTTATTTTATTAGACTCAACCTATGAAAATGCAAAATTTGATGTTGGCGATTTCAAAAGGTTCGATATTGGAGGTATAGTTGGATTTGGTGGGCAATACCAGATTGGGAAAAATGGAAATCTATTTATTGAGGCTAGAATTCAACTTGGTTTCCTTGATTTTTACAACAAGTTAACCCCTCTTCAAAGGTCTGGTTTTTTTGCTCCCAGAAATGGAACTGGCTATCTGCCACCAAGTGGTTCCTGGAGAACAGCCAATGTAACAATAGGCTATTTCCATACATTCAAGCTTCCGAAAAAGAAAGCAAGTGCATCTGCAAAAAAGGCAGGTAAGCAAAAAAGGTAATTAATTCTGCCTCAAATGGAATACCGTCGTTTTGAAAAAGGTTCTCTTGATTGGAGCTCTGTTGGATATGGAATGTGGGGCCTGGCAGGCTGGACAGGAAACGACGATAAGGAAATCTTCGAAAGCCTATGTTCTGCAGTTGAAAATGGAGTTACTTTCTTCGATACAGCCTGGGCTTATGGAGAAGGTAAAAGCGAGCAAATGCTGGGTTCTCTTATCCGAAAATTTCCTGAAAAGAAATTATTTGCAGCTTCTAAGATTCCTCCTAAAAACCGTAAGTGGCCAGCTTTAAGGCAATACAGCCTTCAGGATGTTTTTCCAGCAAGCTATATCAGAGAATATACCCAAAAAACCTTGCTAAATCTTGGTGTTGAAAAGCTGGATCTCATGCAGTTCCATGTTTGGAATGATGGATGGGCTGAGGTTGATGAATGGAAACGCGAAATTGAAAATCTAAAATCAGAGGGCCTTGTTGGCTCATTTGGGATTTCTGTAAACCGGTTTGAGCCTGAGAATGTACTTTCAACCCTGGCTACCGGTTTTATCGACTCGGTACAGGTAGTTTACAATATATTCGATCAGAATCCGGAAGACAGGCTTTTTCCTTATTGCCGGGAAAACAAAATTGCCATTATAGCAAGGGTTCCTTTTGATGAAGGTTCACTTACCGGTAAACTCACCCCAGAAACTAAATTTCCTCCGGAAGATTGGCGCAGTATGTACTTTAGCGAAGCGAATCTCAAAGAAACGTTACCAAAGGTGGAAAGAATACGGGAAGACCTTCCTTCCGGCATTGACTTGCCAGAATTTGCCCTTCGGTTTATTCTCAGCCAGGAGGCTGTAACCACAGTAATTCCAGGAATGAGGCGAAAGCAACATGTTCTTGCGAATATAAAGGCAGGAGATGGCATTAAACTGGCACCGGATGTTTTATTGGCTTTGCGGAAACATCGTTGGGAAAGAGGACCAAAACAAAATCCCACCCCCTGATCACGCTACATTCTTTATTAATTCCAGTTCGCTGTAAATAAGGAATGCCTTCACATTTAAACCAGTCGCATTTTTAACTGCATCAAGATAGTTCCTTATCTGGTTCACATGCTGAACCGATTCTTCGCCTGTTTTATAATCGAGTAAAATCAATTCATCCCCTTTCAACAAGATGCGGTCTGCCCGAAGTGTGTTCCCTTTGATCGAAAGCATGGGTTGTTCAGGATACACCCGGTACTCTCCGGAAAACCAGTTTCTGAATTCTTCCCGTAAGAACAATCTTTGCAGTTGTTGTCTAGCCTTGTCAACCAGATTTATATCTGAAAATCTTTCTGCTGCTTCTTTTTCCAGAATAGATTCCCACTGAGATATAGTCTCTGTTTTTTCAAGAACCGCATGGACAAGAATTCCTAAATGGGTATCCGGATTCTTAGGCGATTTTTCTGTCCAGGGAATTTGAGGAATTAGGGAATACAAAGGCATCTGAACCTGTTCTGGTATTGATTTTTTCTCTTCGGATTCAATGTCGTTGGTGAGGGTCCCATACTTAAAAACCAATGAAAAGTCTCCGGCTTCTGGTTGGTCAAATGAATAAGCACTGAATGGAATCTGTCCAACTTCTTCCTGATCCAATATGAATCGGGGAATCTGAAAAGCAATTCTCGCAGCTTTTGAGGTGGATTTTTTTGGAATAATTTCAAGTTCGGTGTCGAGTTCGAAATCAATTATGAGTCCATGCGTTGGTCTGGTACACGCCACATAGAGAGTGTTTAAATTTTCCAATGCTCTCTTATAAACATCATTTTGATACAGGTCTGCCAGGTCGCTTTTAAGCAACTTTGAAGATGCTTTTCCTTTCAACAGAGCATGTGAATTCCATGGGGCTTGATCTCCTTTTGCCCAGAAATCATCTTTGTGAAGTGAGTCGCCAATCGCTGTAGAGGAAATGGGTAAAATGACGACGCCAAAATCCAACCCTTTTGCCTTATGGACAGTCATTATCCGGATTCCTTCCTTTGGCCCACTTTCTACCTGATCCAGTTGTGAGGCTTTATCTTCCCACCATTCAAAAAAATCGGGGTATTGCATAGATTCTTTCTGAATGTATCTGAAAAGCAGGTTTTGAAATTCCAGCATATCATTTTGTATGGGTGTGATTTGATCCAAACCAAAAAATGCCACTTGTTTTAAAAACCGGGCTGGCAGATTTGGTTCCTTTTCTGAATTCCAAACCCTCCAATCCTGTCGCCATTCAGCCACTTTGCCCGGAGCTTCTCCATGAAATCGGGTGTCCAGAAGAAGTGTTCGGGCCAGACTTTCTAAAAGGACGTAATCATATTCTTCGGGAAACTGGATCAGGCTGAAATTAAGTGCCCGGACAAGAAACTGGAAAAGTGGTTTATCTCCTGATTTTTGTTTGGATCCGGTTGAAAATGTAAAGTCATATCCTGCTTCCTTCGTTTGTTGCGCATGGTCCAGTAATTGAATCACCTGATCTATTTCTGCGTTTTTTCTTACCAGAATGGCTATATCCGATGAATTAAAACCAGCATCCTGTAAACGCTTTATTTCGCCAACAATCCAATCTTTTTTAACATGTCTTTCTGAGGTCTCTTCCGTTTCACCTTCCTGTTCAGTCTCATGTTTATCTGGTTTTCTTCGTACTCTCAGTTCTACAAACCCACCAAATCGTTTCTCTGCCTTTGCATTTATTTTTTGGACAACATCTTCATAATTTCTTCGGATACGATCTCCCCAACCAGCATCCGAATTGGTTTGCTCTCCCAAAATAAGTTTATCTGCAAATGCTTGCGATAGATTTGAAAACAGCCAATTATTAAATTCCACAATCCGGGATTCACTCCGGTAGTTGGTCTCCAGAAACCGGTTTGAGATGGAAATTGGATCCAGACTCTGATCAATGCCTTCTTTAAAAAGAGTGCTGTCAGCACCACGCCATGCATAAATGGATTGTTTCACATCACCAACCACTGCGAGCAATCCTTCATTTTCAATAATCGTTTTTGCCAAAGGAAGGATCACATTCCATTGAACCTGATCTGTGTCCTGAAATTCATCGATGAGCAGGGTATGGATTTGATTTCCAAGACGCTCAAACAGGTAGGGCACATCCGAATCGCCAATTATGTTCTTGAGCAGAAATTTAACCTCTCCAAGAATGAAACGATTCGCTCTTTGATTTTGCTGTTTCAGTATTTCTCTAAAAAACAACAGAAGGCGGGTGGATGAAAGGTGGTTTATTAAATCCTTAGCCAGAGAATAATTGGCTTGAACCGTCTCGTTTTTTGATTCCCAATACCGGATCAGTAGTGGCGAGAAAATGTCTATTTCTTCCTCTGTCCATTTTCTTGTTCCAGGTTTTCTATACCATAATCCTTCCTTGTGTTTGTTGGGAGTAACTTTTGGCAAGTAAAAACCTTTCGTGACTTCCACAATTGAATTTATTTCCTCAATCAATAATTTGTCTTTGTCGGAATCTAAATACTTAGCAATGAGTTTTCTTTGTTCGCATTGTGAAATGATGGCAGAAGCTGAATCCTGTATTTCCATTTCAATTTCTTTCACATACAGACGCAGTATCTGTCTGGCTTTCTGTAGTTTATCGTCGCTAAGTTCTTCCAGATCAGAATCCAGATGAAACTGAACTACCTTATCATCGAATAAGCTCTTAAACAGTGTTTTTGCAAGATAACCTACAGGCCTCCAGTCTTTTCCAGAATCCTGAATACCGTCCACCAGGTTTTCAATCAGAATCTTTTTTGTAACACCAGACATATTGCCCAATCCTTCTTCCAACACTTCCTTTTTTATGAGACTAATATCAACCTCTGTGGTAAGTCCCGGAGGTAAATCGGCTTCGTATGCAAGCTGACTGAATATGGATTGAAAGAAAGAATCGATGGTAGTGACTTTGAGGTTGTCAAAATCATGCAGAACTAATTGCAGTATTTCTGAAGCTCTGGCCGCCAGTTTGGTGCGGTCCGGAAATCCAAAATTGTCAAGGGAATCATCCTGGTGGTTAAGGTCAGATAGATCTTTTAATCGCTTAATAATTCTGTCTTTCAGTTCATTCGCTGCTTTGTTTGTAAAGGTAATGGCTACAATCCCGGTATAAGCGGTGCTGTAACGCAAAGCACGGTTCAGAAATAAATTGGTGAGACTGTAAGTTTTGCCCGATCCGGCTGACGCCGAAATTCTCAGTGCACCTTTTTGGCTGCCGGTTTCCATAAGTAAATCAGGGTTTCAATCTACAAAGAAACTTAATTTGGTTTGTTGAAAAAGGTGAAAGTAAGATGATCTATAACTATGCCTGCTTCTGACCAAGATAGAGCATCCAATCCTCACTAATTCTTTCACTAAAATCGCGGAGAAACATCACAAATGAAGGTTTGAAAGGATGCTGATTCAGATTCATTCCTGCCTCTTCCGGGGTGAAATCCCCTTTTTTTCCATTACAATGTCGGCAAGCGGTTACAAGGTTATCCCAGGAAGTTTTTCCACCGCGGCTCTTTGGGTGAACATGATCCAAAGTTAAATCTTTTACAGAAAAGCAATACTGGCATCGGTTATTATCACGCTTAAACACATTGTGCCTGTTTAGTACTACACCACCATGTCTGAATGGTCTGTTTACGTACCGGTTAAGTCGAATAATAGAAGGCATAGGAAAAGAGGAACTCACCGACCGGAGACGTACACGTACATCTTCAGACACCAATTCGGCTTTGTTCATGTAAACCAAAAGAAAAGCCTTTGGCACACTGCAAATGGTAAATGCAGTGAAATCCTGATTCAGAACTAAAACTTTTCTTGCCATGATCGATATAGAGAGAGTAGGGCAAATTATATTCCCCCAAAACACAAAACACGGCGGATTTATTTTAGGAAGAGTATAATTCTTGATACAAAATTAGGCAATAGTTAATAAATATACATCGGCTTTACAAAAAGATAAATTGAATGCCATCCGGGACATTACATTCTTTTCCTTTTACCTTTGCGGCTTCAAACGTGAAAAAATGGCAACTACATCTGCAACACATATCCAAAGGGACCAGGTAATTTTTGATCTCATCAACAAAGAAAGACACCGGCAGGAATACGGAATTGAGTTAATCGCTTCGGAAAACTTTACTTCTCCTCAGGTGATGGAAGCAGCGGGTTCGGTTCTCACAAACAAATATGCTGAGGGCCTTCCGGGAAAAAGATATTATGGTGGTTGCGAAGTTGTAGATGAAGTGGAGCAATTGGCCATTGACAGAGCCAAAGATTTATTTGGAGCCGTGTGGGCAAACGTTCAGCCACACTCCGGCGCACAGGCAAATGCAGCCGTTATGCTGAGTATTCTTAAGCCTGGCGACCGGATCCTTGGTTTTGATCTTTCACATGGTGGCCATCTTACCCACGGGTCAGCGGTGAATTTCTCCGGGAAATTATATGATCCCTATTTTTACGGTGTAGAGCCAGAAACCGGATTGATCGATTGGGATAAAGTTGAATCTAAAGCCATTGAAGTAAAACCTAAACTGATCATTTGCGGAGCTTCTGCCTACAGCAGAGATTGGGATTATGTACGATTAAGACAAATAGCAGACAAAGTGGGTGCTTTACTGTTGGCCGATATTTCTCATCCTTCAGCGTTTATAGCAAAAGGACTTCTGAATGATCCCGTGCCTCACTGCCATTTTATCACAACCACAACCCATAAGACCCTCCGGGGGCCAAGAGGAGGACTAATTTTAATGGGTAAGGATTTTGATAATCCGTTTGGTCAGACCACACCAAAAGGTGAGCTCAAATCCATGTCGTCTTTAGTGGATATGGGTGTTTTTCCGGGTACACAAGGTGGCCCATTGGAGCACATCATTGCCGCAAAAGCGATTGCTTTTGGGGAATGTCTGACGGATGAATTTGCCGACTATGTAATTCAGGTAGGGAAAAATGCGAAAGCCATGGCCAACGCATTTACCGATCGGGGATATAAGATAATTTCGGGCGGAACGGATAATCACCTTATGTTGATTGATCTTCGAAGTAAAGGATTGACCGGCAAACTTGCTGAAAACACCCTCATCAAAGCGGAAATCACCATAAACAAAAATATGGTTCCGTTTGATGATAAGTCTCCTTTTGTCACTTCAGGAATTCGTGTCGGATCTGCAGCGATGACAACCAGAGGTCTAAAAGAAGTTGATTTCGTGAAAATCGTTGAATTGATCGACCGGGTGTTTATGAACAATGATAATGATTCAATCATTGCAGATACCCGCAAAGAAGTGAACCGCTGGATGAAAGAATTTCCCCTATATGAAGGGAAACTGAAATAAGGTTTAATCTATTTTATATCGGTTAAACCAAAGCAAATCGTTCAAAGTGAAGCTTAAATTCACCTGGAAATAGTTCTCCA
>Ga0105046_10014574_pt1 | contig 12119 bp, 12 predicted proteins | sample MAT03_FD_78385 | JGI IMG/M metagenome (GOLD analysis project Ga0105046, IMG submission 78385) | Freshwater microbial communities from Lake Fryxell liftoff mats and glacier meltwater in Antarctica - MAT-03 (megahit assembly) | ecosystem: Environmental > Aquatic > Freshwater > Ice > Liftoff...
CTCGTTGCGCAATCCCTTGCGCAACAGGCAGTAGAGCCTGGACGTGAGCACGCGCGCTGCCGGGATCGCGGGCGGTATCGGCGAAAACCAGCGCCCTCCTAGAACGCAGTCGCCAGTGTAAACGGGTAGACGGCGGTCGCTCCGCGCTTGCGGAGCTGGCCGCCCACCATTGCGAGCGTCCAGCCGCTGAAGCGGAAGTCGTCGACCAGCAGACCGCTCCCTGGCGGCAGCTCGGCCTTGATCGCGAAGCGCCCGCGCACGTTGACGACCTGCCGCTGGGCGTTGGACATCTCGCGCTGCGAGGGGCGCGCTTCGACCTCGCGCACCGCGTCGACGAACGGAAGGCCGAGCGCTGCTGCCAGGCGGGCTGCGAGATCCGGCACGCCGGGCGACGGCACCGCGCTCACCCACGCGACGTCGATGCCCCAGCCGCGCACCGCATCGGCTGCGGCCTCGACCACCGCGTCGGAAAACGCGCCCGCGCGCTTGCCCGCCTGGATCTCGGGATCCCAGCCGCCGTCGCCGAGGCGCGCCAGGGCGCGGCCCTCCTCCACCCGTGCGTTATCGGGTATTTTCTTCATCGTCCCGCTGTCGCCGGGCGCCATCTTTTTGGCTTCGAGGCGCAGCGGCTGCGATCGGAGCTGAGCCTGCGCCTCGCGCACCATGGCCGGATCGAGCGGGCCACTGAACTTGGGCCCCGCGCACACCGCGCACCGCCCGCAGTTCTCCGGTGATGGATCATCCAGCTCCTCCTGCAGGGCACGCATCAGGCAACGCCCATCGGCGCCGAAGCTCGCCATGGTCGCCTGCTCGCGCCGGCGCAGCGCGGTGATGTGCGCGTAGCGATCGGCGTCGTAGGTCCAGGTGCTGGTGGTGTCGCGCACCCACTTCGTTCCCTCGCGGGACACCGCGCCCTCCACGTCGAGGACCTTGAGCATCGCCTCGATGCGGCCCTTGCCGAGGTTCACTACGTTCATCAGCTCCTGCGTGGTCGCGCCACTCCGCTCGATGAAGCGCAGCGCCTCGTCGACGATCTCGCGCCGGGGGAACGCCTGCTCGATGAAGAAGTCCTGAATGCGCCGGTCCTCCGCCCCGCGAAGCAGCACGACCTCGGCGCGCTCGACCCCGCGACCGGCGCGGCCCACCTGCTGGTAGTAGGAGATGACCGAGCCGGGCGCCTGGTAGTGCACGACGAAGCCGAGATCCGGCTTGTCGTAACCCATGCCGAGGGCGCTGGTCGCCACCACCGCCTTGAGCTCGTTTTCGAGCAAACGATCCTCGATCGCAATGCGGCGATCGGTGTCGTGCTCGCCCGAATAGGCCTCGGCGCGCACGCCGTGCGCGGTCAACCACTCCGCCACCTGATCGGCGTCGCGCTTGGTCAACGTGTAGACGATTCCCGACCCCGGCAGCTGGGGCAGCCACGTGACGAGCCAGGCGAGCCGATCGGCCGGCGCCGGCAGCTCCACCACCTCGAAGCGCAGGCTGGAGCGACCGAGCGGGCCACGATACGTGACGAGCGGCGCATCGCCGTGCCCAGTGCGCAGCTGTTCTTCCACGTCCGCGACCACCCGATCGTTGGCGGTCGCCGTCGTGCACAGGACGCCCACCCCCTCGGGCAGGCGGGCCAACATGTCGGCAATGCGCCGGTAGTCGGGTCGGAAATCGTGCCCCCAGTCGGAGATGCAATGCGCTTCGTCGACGACGAGCAAAGCGACCCGCGATGCGAAGAGCGGCAGCATTTTCTGGCGAAACTGCGGGTTGTTCAGGCGCTCCGGGCTGATCAGGAGCAAATCGATCGCGTCCGCCGCGAGCAGCTCTTCGACCTCTTCCCAGCCGTCACGGTTGGTCGAGTTCACCGTGTACGCACGCAGCCCGAGCTTTTCTGCTGCGGCGATTTGGTTACGCATCAGCGCCAGCAGCGGCGACACGATGAGCGTCGGGCCCGCGCCCCGCTCGCGCAGCAGCTTGGTCGCGACGAAGTACACCGCCGACTTGCCCCACGCGGTGCGCTGAACGCACAGCACGCGCGCGCCGCGCTCGACGAGATCGCGGATCGCTTCGAGCTGGTGCTCGCGGAACGTGGCGGCGGGGCCGGCCAGAGCCTGCAGGTGACGGAGCGCCGCCTCGTCGACAATGGAGGATGGCATCGCCTAGGTATCGCCTCCTCGGCTGGTTTGCGGCAAGCGCGATCCGGCAGTGTCAGCCAGCCGCCGCCCTCACGGCGTGGCGGAACAGCACGCTCCCCCTCCGTTCCCGGCCAAGTGATGGAGCGGGTAGTCATGAGCTCGGCCGCCCGAGGCGCCCGCCAGGGCGACCCAGCTCGGCCCTGCCGCGGTGTGTTCGGCGCGTGTCATGCGTCCCACGGGTTCACGACGTCTACGCCGCAGCCGCCGAAGTCGTAGACGTTGCGCGTCACGACCGCGCCGCCGACGACGCGCGCGATCGCTGCGATCTGGGCATCCACGGCGGACACCGGTCGCCCGCCGCGCGCGCGGCCGGCGCAAATGTCGGCCCAATGGGGTGCCGCATCGGTCGTGAACGCGAGTACCCGTTCCTTGAAGACCAGTTCAAAGATGTCGCGTGCCGCCGTCGACAGCGCCCCCTGTCGCTTCCCCTCAGGCAACAACGCAATGCCGTGCAGCAGCTCGGCCCGCGACAACGCCGTGGTCCACACGGCAGACGCCGGCTGAGCAGAAAGCCAGGCAATGACCGTCGCGGATGGGACGGGCCGCATCAGCTCGGCGATGACGTTCGTGTCGAGGACGAGCATCAGTCGAACGACGGCGGCGTGCGGGTGGGCCCCCGTGCTGGCAGCGCCAGCTCCACACCACCGCCGGCGCGCTCCATGAGCGCACGGATGCTCCCCACAAGGTCGATGACAGGCTGCTCGTCGCCCGCAACGGCCTCCCGCAAGATGTGCCGGACCTCATCTTCCATCGACCGGCTGCGACGCGCCGCGCGCCGGCGCAGGCGTTCCTTCGTCTCCTCATCGAGGTCGCGGATCGTGATGCTCGCCACAACCAACGATACCCGCGAGATCCTCGGTGTGCAATCAATGCATGCACTCGTCCTACCTCGAAACGAAAGCGCCCGCGCGCGGACTACTTCCGCGGCGGGCGCCATCGAGATGTCTCGAGTGTGAGACTACGCGCGCTCGACCAGGCCAGCGGCGCCCATGCCGCCACCGATGCACATGCTGACGATCGCGTACTTGCCGCCGCGACGCTTCAGCTCGTGCAGCGCCGTCGCGACAAGCTTGGCGCCGGTGCAGCCGAGGGGGTGGCCGAGCGCGAGCGCGCCGCCGTTCACGTTCAGCTTGTCGGCCGGGATGCCGAGCTCGCGCCCGACATAGGCGGCCTGGCTCGCGAAGGCCTCGTTCACCTCGAAGAGGTCGATGTCCGACATTTTCAGGTTGTTCTTGGCGAGAAGCTTGCGAATCGCCGGAACCGGGCCGATGCCCATGATCGCCGGATCCACGCCGACGGTGACGAAGCTGCGGAAGTAGCCGAGCTTGGGCAGGCCCAGCTTGTCGGCCGTCTCCTTGGTGGTGAGCAGACCAGCCGCGGCGCCATCCGACAGCGGCGAGGCGTTGCCCGGCGTCACCGAGCCGCCCACCGCGAAGGACGGCTTGAGCGCCGCGAGGCCCTCGAGCGTCGTGTCGCCGCGCACCAGCTCGTCGTGCTTGAACTCGAACGGCACCCGCTCGTTGTTCGCGAACTTGAGGCCGGTGACGGCGACGATTTCGTCGGCGAACCTGTTCGCCTTCTGCGCCGCTGCCGCCTTTTGCTGACTGTGGAGCGCGAACTCGTCCTGCTGCTGGCGGGAGACCTCGAACTTCTTGGCGACGTTCTCGGCGGTGATGCCCATCGGTGTGTAGACCGAGGCGTAACGCTCCATCGCTTCGGGCGAGGCCGACAGCTTGTTGCCGGTCATCGGCACCATGCTCATCGACTCGACGCCGCCAGCGATGGCGAAATCGTTGGAACCCAAAAGGATCGAGCCGGCCGCCGACGCGTAGGCCTGCAGACCGCTCGAGCAAAAGCGATTGATCGTCTGGCCGCCCGACTCCTGGGGCAGCCCGCCGAGGAAGCCGACGACGCGCGCGATGTTGAGGCCCTGCTCGCCTTCCGGCATGGCGCAGCCGAGGACCAGGTCCTCAATCTGCTCGGGCTTGACCTGGGGAATGCGGGCGAGCAGGCCGCGAATGACCTCGCCCGCCAGCTCGTCGGGACGACGCTGCGCGAGAGAGCCCTTGATGGCACGACCGACCGCCGAGCGGACGGCATCGACGATGATGATGTCTTGCATGGGTCGGCCTCTTAATTCCTGAGCGGTTTGTTGTTCTGGAGCATGTACTGCATGCGCTCCTGGCTCTTCTGCTCGCCGCAGAGGCTCAGGAATGCTTCGCGCTCGAGCTCGAGCATCTCGTCCTCGGTCACCTTGCGGGCCGCGCCGCCCGCGCCGCCGGAGAGCACGGTCGCAAGCTTGCGGGCGATCTTGGCGTCGTGCTCGCTGGCGTAGCCACCGGCCACCAGCGTGTCGACGAACATGCCGAGGGTGGCGATGCCGCTCTCGCCCGGTAGCGTGTGGGCCTTGGGCGAGGGCGGGTGGTAGCCCGAGCCGGCGAGGCCGAGCAGACGCGCCTTCGCCTCGGCCAGCTGGCGCGAGCGATCGAATGACACGCCGTCGGTCTTGCGGAAGTACCCGAGCTGCTTGCCCTCCTCGGCGCTGGTCGCGATCTTGGCGAGCGCGATGTTCTTGAAGGTCTGGATGACCAGCTCTTGCGTGAGGACGTTGGCGCCCTCGGGCACGCCGTCGAGCATGCGCCACAACATGTTCATCGTTCCGGCGCCACCCGGGATGAGACCGACGCCGACCTCGACCAGACCGGAGTAGGTCTCGGCCGCGGCTTGCACCGAGTCACAGGCGAAGCACAGCTCGAGACCGCCGCCGAGCGTCATGCCATAGGGCGCGGCGACGACAGGGACGGTCGCGTACTTCAGGCGCTGCGTCGCATCCTGGTAATTTTTCACCATCGATCGGATCTGCTCCCACTCCTTCGCTCCGGCCGCCATGACGACGAGAAAGAGGTTGGCGCCGACGCAGAAGTGCTCGCCCTGGTTGAAGATGAGCAGACCCTTGAAGTCCTGCTCCGCCTTTTCCGCAGCGAGCGCGAGCATACCGATCGCGTCGGGATCCAGGCTGTTGGCCTTGGTCTTGAAGGTGAGGCCGAGCACGCCGTCACCGAGGTCCCACGCCTCGGCGCCGTCGTTCGACAGGACGGGTTCCGAGCCCCGGCGTGCCTGCGACAGGGTGATGTTGCGGGGGTCGGACTTGAGCGCGACGTACGCGTTCTTGGTCAGATCCCAGACCTGGCCGTCTTTGTAGAAGCTGGTGGCGCCCGCCTTGACCATCGCGTCGATGGACGCAGGAAGGGCGATGCCGTCCTTCTTCATGCGGTCGACGGTCGTCTGGAAGCCGAGGGCATCCCAGGTCTCGAACGGGCCGAGCTCCCAGTTGTAGCCCCACTTCATCGCGTCATCGACAGAGGCGATCGACTCGGCGATCTCCGGGATGCGACGTGCCGAGTAGGCGAGCGACTTGCTCGTGACCTTCCACGCGAACTTGCCGGCCGGGCCCTCGTCGGCGGAAAGCTTGCGCACGCGCTCTCGTGGGTCCTCGATCTTGGAGATCGATTTCGTCGCCTTGGCGATCGCCTCGTCGCCGGCCTTGGGTCGGTACTCGCCGGTCTTCCAGTCGTAGCTGTGGACCGATTTGTCGGGCTGGCGCTTGTAGAAGCCGCCCTTGGTCTTGTCGCCCAGGAGCTTCTTTTCGACCATCGTCCGCACGAAGTCGGGCGTCGCGAAGGTCTCGCGATCTTCGTCCGTGGTCAGCGACGTGTGGCAGTTCTCGGCGACGTGCACGAACGTGTCGAGACCGACGAGATCCGCCGTGCGGAAGCTCGCGCTCTTGGGATGACCCATCGGCAAACCGGTGATGGCGTCGACGTCCTCCACCGACAGACCGTCGGCCACCATCTGGTGCAGGGCGGCCTGCATGGCGTGCGCGCCGATGCGGTTGCCCACGAAGTTCGGCGTGTCCTTGCCGATGACAATGCCCTTGCCGAGCATGTCCTCGCCGAACTTGGTGATGCGCTCCCGCGTCTCGGGCGCCGTCTCCGGCCCGACCACGAGCTCGAGGAGCTTCATGTAGCGGACGGGGTTGAAGAAGTGCATGACGAGGAAGTTCTTCTTGAACGTCTCGCTGCGCCCTTCGACCATCTTCTCGATCCGCAGACCCGAGGTGTTCGACGCGACCACGCAGTCGGCCTTCACCAGGCCGTCGAGCTTCGCGAAGAGCGCCTGCTTGGGCTCGAGGCGCTCGATGATCGCCTCCACCACCAGATCGCAGTCCTTCAGCTTGTCGAGGTCGTCCTCGACGTTGCCCACCGACACCAGGCTCGCGAGCGATGCGTGCATGAACGCCGCCGGGCGGCTCTTCACGGCCTTGTCGAGGCCGCCGGCCGAGAAGCCGTTGCGCGCGGCTTTGTCGGCCGGGCTCGATGAATGGAGTTTCGAGGGGTCGAGGTTCGGCGGGACGATGTCGAGCAGAAGGACGTGCACACCCGCGTTGGCGAGGTGTGCAGCGATCCCGCTGCCCATCACGCCTCCGCCGATGACGGCTGCGCGCCGGATCGGGGTCGTCATGGGTTCGTAGATCTCCGTGGGGAGTTGAGTTGCGAGAGCTGCAGAGTGACGGGCGGACCTTGGCGCGACGGGGCCATGGCGGCAACGGGGGGAGCGACGAAATTCCCGGGTTTCCGCCGAAAAAACCGCTGCTCGGGGCGAGCGCGCATCGCACCGTGACGGTGATCGTCGACGAGCTTGCGATCCCGGTCATCCACCTCGACGACCTCATCGCCAACAAGCTCGCTTCGGGGCGTCCCCAGGATCTGGCCGACGCCGACGCGCTCGAACACATCCGCCGCGGGGCGTGAGCCGAGCGCGTTTCACTTCCGCACGACGCGAAGGCCATCGGCGTTCAGGACCGCACGACGCGCGCAAGCAATGGCCGATGCACCTTTCGTCATTTCAACGAATTGCGTGATTCTCAGCGGTAGCGCAGGCCGATCGGGGCGCACTAGAGGTCGTTCGGCCCGTCGAACATCTCTTTCGACGATCGCCTTGCGCGTCGTCTCGACCCGAGAATGATTCGCGGATGACCGATCCACTCACCGACTCCACCCCTGCTTCCGGACCCATCGGGCCAAGCTCCCGCTTCGCCGCCAGCGAGCCGGAGTGTCGCGCCGAGGACGGCATCTACTTCGCCGACGGGAGAGTCGTGATGCTCGAGGTGGTCGACGAGGTCGCCCATGTGCACGAGAGCACGACGCTGAGCGAGCTGTGCGACGACGCGCCCGACGACTGGATCGGGCTCGAGAGCGCGGTCCGCGTGCTCGCGGGCGAGTACGTGGTGGTGGGCGGCGGCACCGGCTGGGAGGCCGAGGGCTGGGTCGCATTGCTGGCCGCGAACGACGACGCGTTCATGTGGCTCGTGAAGCTCGAAGGCGGCGAGGCGGTCACCTCCGTTCGCCGTGACGGCGACGCGATCGTGGCGCGGTCGGAGGCCTACCCGTTCGTCGTCGAATGGATCATCCCGATCGCCGAGCCGGAGAAGATCACGATCGAGCGGCGGCGCTGGGCGGAATCCACGATGGGACAGGCTCGCGTCGAGGCCTGATTCGATCAGCCCTGCACCTCGAACCAGCTCGATACCTCGCTGGTGCTGGCGAGGCCGTCGAAGTCACGGAAGTCGCCGTCCTCGGCGATGCTGCGCGCGGCCTTCATGAACGCTGTCCACGCGGTGCGCGCGAGCGCGCCACCGACGCTGACTCTTCGCACGCCGAGCTCGGCGAGATCGCTCACCCGCAGGCCCAGGTTCTTGCTGACGAGCACGTTCACTGGCTTCGGCGCGACCGCCTTCACGACGGCGACGATCGCAGCGCGGTCCGGGAGCAGCGGCGCGAAGAGCACGTTGGCGCCGGCGTCGGCGTAGGCCTCGAGACGGCGGATGGACTCGCGGAGTGGGTCCTCCGCCCCGACGACGAAGCACTCTGCGCGCGCGGTGAGGATCACGCCCGTTTCGGTCTCGTCGATGGCGGCACGCGCGGCGCGGATACGGTCGACGGCGACGTCGAGATCGAAGAGCGGTCGTGCCGGGTCGCCGCTGGCGTCCTCGATCGAAAGGCCGGCGGCGCCGGTCCCGATGCAGAGCTTCACGCTGCGGCCCAGCTTGTCCGGATCGCTCGCGTAACCCGCCTGATAGTCGGCAGTGACCGGGATGCGGGTGGCGGCGACCAGGTCGATCAAATGGTCGAGAACGACGTCGCGCGACAACACCGCGGCGTCGTCGGGCAGCCCGCGAGAAAAGGCGAGCCCGGCGCTCGAGCTCGCAATCGCCTTGAAGCCGAGGCGTTGGAGCACCACCGCGCTGCCGCGATCCCAGGGGTTGGGGATGACGAAACAGCCCTCCTCGTGGAGCGCCCGAAACTGCTGTCGTCGCGTTGCGATGTTGTCGTCCATGGGCAGCGGAGCTTCGCACGGACCGAAGTACCATCGACCACCGTCATGGATCACCTCGGCCCTCAGTTTCGTTTCGCTGCGGCGGAGCCGGAGTGCCGCGCCGAGGACGGCGTGTACTTCGCCGACGGGCGCGTCGTCGTGCTCGAGCTCGAAGACGACGCCGTGCACACCCATGAGGCGACGACCCTCGCGTCGCTGAACGACGAGGCTCCCGACGATTGGATCGGGCTCGAGTCGGCGGTGCGCATCCTGTCGGGTCCCCTGGTGGCCTCGGGAGGCGGCACGAGCTGGGAGGGCGAAGGTTGGGTCGCCTTGCAGACGGCCAGCGATGATGCCCTCGTGTGGATCGTGAAGCTCGGCGGCGCCGACGCGGTCACCGAGATCCGTTTTGCCGACGACGCCGTCATCGCGCGCTCCGAGGTGTATCCCTTCGTCGTCGAATGGCACATTCCGGTCGCCCATCCGGAGCAGGTCAGGATCTCGAGGCGACGCTGGGATGATCTGCCTTCGTGAGGGCACGGCTGGCGAGCCGCCACTGCACGCCGTGACCCGCTGAACGTGGCTTCGAGCGCCGAGCAGCGGCAATGCCTGGTGGAGCGGACGCAGGGCACCGTTGTAGGGTGCTGACGGGCAGCTCGTTCAGGCCGGGCCGCAGACCTCATAGACGAGCCGTCGCAACGCATCGGGCGAGACCGGTTTGCCGACGACGCGGCTCGCTCCCTTGAGCGCGTCGCTCCCGAGGGAAGCCGAGAGCACCACGACCGGTGGCGTGTCGGCACCTCGTCCTTGCTCGAGTCGTTCGAGGAACGAACGTCCAGACATCACCGGCATCATCAAGTCGAGGAGGATGAGGGAAGGCGGCAACTTCATCGCTGCGAGTACCTCGAAGGCCTCTTCTCCCTGGCAAGCCTCGCGGATCGCATACCCCTCACCGCGGAGCACCTCGCCGACCAGCTCTCTGACGTCCTCGCTGTCGTCCACCACGAGAATGGTCTTCATGCATCCCCTGGAGCACGTCTCGTGCCTTGGGCGATCTCGCGGAAAGCCACTGCGAACACGTCAGATTCCGTGCGCGGCAGCTCGGAGCGGTGGCGTCATTCGGCCCCACCGTAGGGCGATGTGAGACAACGCGGCGCCCTGAATCAGGGCTCGGCAGCCGCTTCCAAAATGGCGACGGCCATCGCGTTGAGCGGGGTCGCGACGCCGTGCACGGCGCCGAGACGCACCACGACCCCATTTCGCGCATCGATCTCGAGGGGACGACCGGCCAGGCGATCCGCCAGGACGGAGTTCGTCGCGTCGGGGTTGGATGCGCGAAACCGCGTCAACACCTCGTCAGCGACGGCGTCCTCGAGGTCGGCCCCGACGGCGCGCCCGACCCGGATCGATTCGAGTGCGATCCCGTGCATGAGGCCGGCAGCGCGATGATTGCGCACGACGCCGGCGGGTTTGCCAGTGAGGGCCTGCACGACGCCAGCGCTATTCAAGACGAGCTTTCGCCAGGCAGCGGTCATGAAATCGTCGACCGGCGACACGCACAGGGGTGTCGCTGCAAAGAGCGAGGCGAAGCCTCGGCCGAGGGCGCCGGCAGGAACGATGAGCTCGCCGATACGTCGCTGCCGCATTCGACCCGGGGCGCGGCGCTCGGCGGACAGATCGACCACCACCGGCAGCGTGCGCTCGGGAGGCACCAGGCCAGCGAAGCGCTCCATGTGCTCGACGCCGTTTTGCACGACGGCCAGGCAAGTGCTCGGTCCGAGCAGTCGTTCGACCCAGCGGCTGGCTCCCTCGACGTCGTAGGTCTTGGTGACCGCGAGGATCCAGTCGACGGACCGCGCCCGCGCCGGATCGACGAGCACCGGCAGGCTCACGTCGATCGTGCGATCCCCGGGTACGTCGACGATGAGCCGCTCGATCGCAGAACGAGCACACAGCACGACGTCGAGCGTGGCGCTTTCAGCGAGCCACGCCGCAAGCGTTCCGCCGATGGCCCCCGGGCCGATCACGGCAATGCGGGTCGCGACGACTGGGGTGCTGGGCTGGGTCACGGGCTGGGTCACGGTCACGGCGCGTGTCTACGACGCGCGCCCGCCGGGGCAAACCGTTGCGATCTGTCGCATTCTGCCCCGGCCCAGAAGCTCGATGCGCGTACGGATTCGAGGAAATGCGTCGCAATCTGTCATGCGCGCTGTGCCTCCCATGCGACATCGCCCCAGAAGTCGGTGACGCGGCGTGTGCTTCTCCGGGAGAACATGTCGTTTTTGACCGAGGCGCGGCGATTGCAGAGGAAAGTGGGCTCGGAGACAACCTGAATCTGGAGGGCGCCGTGGCCGTGAGAATCACCCAAGCTTGGAAGAACACGGGAGCCGACCTGCGGGCGATCGGGGGGATCGCCGTCGCAGCCGAGGCCGAAGGCCCGTCGGCGTACGCAACGACGCAGCTGGCCCACCCCGCCAACGACGGCGCGACGCAGGGCGAGTCGTGGCCCGACACCACCGTCTCCGAGGAGCCTCTGCCTTCGGTCCGCGACTCCGGCATTCAACGGACACGCCCTGCACACCCGGGCGTCTTCTCGCCCACGCCCCTCTGTGCGGGCAGCATGATCGGGGGTCGATATCTTCTCGAAGAGCTCATCGGCGAAGGCGGCATGGGGCAGGTGTGGGCCGGGTTCGACGAGGTCCTGCAGCGCTCCGTCGCGGTGAAGTGGGCCTCCGATCCCGAGCTATGTGCTCGCCTGGAGCGTGAGGCCCGCATCGCCGCCAGCGTCGCCTCGCCGCACGTCGCCGCCATCTACGACTGCGGTGTTCACGGGCCGTGGACCTACCTCGTGATGGAGAAGCTGAGCGGCGAGGATCTCGCCACCCGACTCGAGGAAAAGGGCAAGCTCGACTCCGAGACCTGCGCCGAGCTCGCACACCAGGCCGGCCACGTGCTCGACGAGCTGCACGCAACCGGCGCCGTCCACCGCGACATCAGCCCGGGCAACCTCTTTTTCAAGCACACCCCGGAGGGCGAGACGCTCGTGCTCATCGACTTCGGCATCGCCCAGTCGCCCGCCGCCTGCGGCCCCAAGCTCACCCTGCCCGGCTTCGCCGTCGGCTGCCCCGACTTCGTCGCGCCCGAGCAGGTCCTGGGCTGCAAGGATCTGGACGGTCGCACCGACCTCTTTTCGTTCGCGGCAGTCCTCTACTGCGCCGTCGTGGGCAGCCTGCCCTTCCACGACGTCACCTCCACGCTCCAACGCTCGTACGCCAGCGCGCCGACCGCTCGCAAGCGCCTCCTGGCCGTGAACCCGCGCCTCGACCCGTTCTTCAAGCGTGCCCTCGCCCTCGAGCCCAAGGACCGCTTTCCGAGCGGCGAGGCCATGGCCGTCGACTTCCATGCCCGCGTCGCCACGCGCTGAGCCCCCCCCCCCCCCCCCCCCCCCCCCCCCCCCGGGGCCCCCCCCCCCCCCCCCCCCCCCCCCCCAACACCGGGCGCCGGAAAAGGACTTCCCCCCCCCCAAAAAAAAAATCCCCGGCGCCCCCACCGGCC
>Ga0105046_10014575_pt1 | contig 12118 bp, 4 predicted proteins | sample MAT03_FD_78385 | JGI IMG/M metagenome (GOLD analysis project Ga0105046, IMG submission 78385) | Freshwater microbial communities from Lake Fryxell liftoff mats and glacier meltwater in Antarctica - MAT-03 (megahit assembly) | ecosystem: Environmental > Aquatic > Freshwater > Ice > Liftoff...
AAAAGATTTATGAGGAAAAGAACTTAATCCACTCATCGTATCTTATGATGGGTGTTATTTCACGTGATCCGCCAACAATTGAAGACATATGATCAGGACTTTCGCTTGAGAGAGAAAGTCCTGAGATGAAGTGATTGTCTGGTTCTGGATTGGTTCACATTCAGACTATGATCAACTTCTTTCGTGCTAAAGTATCCCTAAATCTGACGTTTTTCTCACAATCGGCCTGCTCAAAAAATCAAAATATTCGCTATAATAAAATTGATGTATCCCCGCACTATGTGAGGAGGTGGTATCGTGGCGTCAATCGTGCCACGGCGAATTATACGAATAGGACACAGCGCGCCTCGCTAAAGCGTCTGTCTCTCGTATAATCTTTGCCTATCCACTCATCACATAAGGTTGAACCCCCTATGGCATTCAAGCCTGTTGATCCACGCGTCGACATCCAAAAGGTCGAACGCGAACAATTAGAATTCTGGAAGCGCAAACGTGTTTTTGCGCGTACCACCGAGGGCCGCGAGAACGCCAAGCGTTACGTCTTCTACGAAGGGCCGCCCACTGCCAACGGCAGACCGGGAAGCCATCACGTTCTCGCACGCTCATTCAAAGATCTCTTTCCACGCTATCACGTCATGCAGGGCGATTTAGTCGAACGGCGCGGTGGCTGGGATACTCACGGTCTGCCTGTTGAAATCGCTGTTGAAAAAGAACTCGGCTTCACGGGCAAAAAAGACATCGAAGCCTACGGCATCGCGGAATTTAACAAAAAATGCCGCGAAGATGTCTTCCGTAACATCAAGGAATGGGAAGAACTCACCGAGCGCACGGCCTATTGGGTCGATCTCGACAATGCCTATGTCACCTTCACCAACGATTACGTGCAGAGCGTGTGGTGGGTGCTGAAGCAGTTGTGGGACAAAGACCTGATCTATCAGGGCTATAAAGTCGTGCCGTACTGCACACGCTGCGGTACACCGCTCGCCAGCCATGAACTGTCGTTGGGCTATGACACGATCAAAGACCCAAGTGTGTTTGTGCGCTTCCCGGTGAAAGATCAGTCTGGCGTGTATCTGTTGGCCTGGACGACGACCCCCTGGACGCTGCCGGGCAATGCGGCGCTTGCTGTCGGGGCCAATGTCGATTATGTGCAGGTGGAAGGTCCGCTGCCCAATGGCGAAGGCACAGAGCAGTTGATCCTGGCTGAAGCCCTTGTAAGCAAAGCGCTGACGAATCCTGAAAACTACACGGTCGTCAAGCGCATGAAGGGCAAGGACCTGGTGGGGACGCGCTATAACCCGCTCTATACCTTCCTGCCCACCGACAAAGATCATGCCTATGTCCTGACGGGCGATTTCGTCAGCACAGACGATGGCACAGGGATCGTGCACATCGCTCCGGCCTTTGGTCAGGACGACTCAGATGTTGGGCGCAAGAATGATCTGCCGGTGTTCATGACGGTGAATGGTGAAGGACGGTTTATCGAGGCCATCGATAAATTTAAGAGCCAGTGGTTCAAAGATGCCGATCCTGAAATCATCCGCGATTTGAAAGAACGCGGCTTGATGTATAAGTCCGGCAAATATGAGCACAGCTATCCGTTCTGCTGGCGCTGCTCCACGCCGCTGATGTACTTTGCGCGCAAGACCTGGTACATCAGCACAACCAAGTATCGCGATCAGCTCGTGGGCTTGAATCAGACGATCAACTGGACGCCCGAACATATCCGCGATGGTCGCTTTGGCAACTGGCTGGATGATGTGAAAGATTGGGCACTCGGACGTGAACGCTACTGGGGCACGCCGCTGCCTGTGTGGATCGATGATCGCACAGGAGAGGCGCTGTGTGTGGGTGGCGTGGACGAACTCAGCCGCCTGGTCGGGCGCGATTTGACGGATCTGGATTTGCATCGGCCCTATGTGGATGATGTGACCTTCCCGAATCCCAACGGCGGCGGTGGCACGATGCGCCGCGTGCCCGAAGTGATCGATGTCTGGTTTGACAGTGGGGCGATGCCGGTGGCGCAGTGGGGCTATCCGCACAAAGCGGGCAGCGCTGAGAAATTTGAAGCCCAGTTCCCGGCGGATTACATCTGCGAGGCTGTCGATCAAACACGCGGTTGGTTCTACAGCCTGCATGCCATCTCGACCATGCTGTTTGACAGTGTGGCCTATAAAAATGTCATTTGCCTTGGGCACATCCTCGACGAAAAAGGCGAGAAGATGTCCAAGAGCAAGGGGAATATCGTCGATCCCTGGTCGGTGCTCAATCAGCATGGGGCCGATGCCTTCCGCTGGTATTTGTTTACATCGAACCCGCCCGGAGAGCCGCGCCGCTTCTCCTCCAATCTGGTGGGGGAGGTTGTGAAAAAGTTCTGGCTGACGCTGTGGAATACGTACAGCTTCTTTGTGACGTATGCCAACAGCGATGGCTGGACGCCTGCCGAGGATGCGCCGCCCGTTGGGGAGCGTGATCTGCTGGATCGTTGGGTGCTGTCAGAACTGCACAAACTCACGCAGACTGTCACAACCGCCTATGATGGCTATGATGTGACCAATGCCACACGGCCTGTTGAGCGCTTTGTCGATCTGTTGAGCAACTGGTATGTGCGCCGCAGCCGTCGTCGTTTCTGGGCATCGGGCATGGATGCGGATAAGCGTGGGGCGTATGCCACGCTCTATGAGTGCCTTGTGACGGTCTCGCATCTTTTAGCGCCCGCCATGCCGTTCCTGAGCGATGCCCTGTATCGCAATCTGGTGGCCTCACTCGATGAGAACACACCAGACAGCGTGCATCTCTCGTCGTGGCCTGTTGCGAATGCCGCGCTGGTCGATGAGACGCTTATCGAAGACATGGCATTGGTGCAGCAGTTGGTGAGCGTGGGTCTGGCGGCTCGCAATGCTGTTGATATGCCTGTTCGCCAGCCGCTGGCGACGGCCACCTTTGGCCTGCGCCGCCCAGCAGAAGAGGCTGTGGTGCAGCGTTACAGCGATGTCATCCGTGACGAATTGAACGTGAAAGTGCTCACGGTCATGGCAGGCGGACAGGGCGTTGTGTCGTACAAGTTCAGCCCGGTGTTTGCCAAATTGGGCAAGCGTCTGGGAAAGGCGGTCCCTCGGATCAAAGAAATCCTGCAAGCGGTGACGCCTGAACAGGCCCGTGAATGGGCTCAGGCGCTGCGGAATGGCGAAGATATCACTATCACGCTTGATGGCGAACCTGTGACACTGGCGGCTGATGAAGTCGACGTGCGCCAGGAGGCAGAGGCGGGCTATGCTGTCGCGGAAGATCGCGGCTATGCGGCGCTGCTTGATGTCAATTTGACGGAAGACCTCGTGAGTGAGCGTCTGGCGCGTGAAGTGGTGCGCCGCATCCAATCGATGCGCAAGGATGCCAATTTTGACATCGCAGATCGCATCGATGTGGTGTATCAGGCCACGCCGCGTTTGGAGAAGGCCATCAATCAGTTTGAAGACTATATCTGCGATGAGACACTGGCACAGTCGTTTACGTCGGGCGCGATCAATGGTGACTACCATCGCGATGAGCTGACCTTCAAGGGCGATCTCAAAGATGAGATGTTCACAGCAGGTGTAAAACGGGTCTCATAGCCTGTTTTAACAAAAGGTGGTGTAAAGAGACATGCGCGAGCAAGTCTCTTTGCATTTCTGAGCGGATTATATGTGCGTAATTTCATTTCGTTTGTAATGCCTTGATGTAACAAACGACTGTATTGTTAAAACTGGCTAACGTTTGGTGATGCTGAAACGATTTATCAATACACAGCCTGTTTCCTTTTTGTCTGACTTGCTGTAAAATGCTTTTATGGTCCTCGTAGGCATTCAAGCGTTTTGGTAAAAGCACACATCCAGGGAATTGGGGTTGTTATTATGATGGATAAAAATACGGCCACGCTGCAATCCATCTTGCGGTATGCGCTCCCACTTGGGTCATCGCTCCTCGTTGGTGATCCCGAGACGTGTATCACCTGGGCCGTGAACATCCGCGCACAGCCGCCCGCATTCCCTGATATTTATGGCGGTGAATTGGCACTTGTGTCGATGACTCTGTTGAAAAGTTACGAGACACGCATCACGGTGTCCGAAGTCATTGAAGCGCTGGCAGAAATTAAAGTGGCTGCTGCCGCTATCGAAGGCGACATTCCCCCGGCGGCCCTGACAATTGCCTCAGAACGAGGTGTGGCGTTGGTGTCGATGCCGCCTGAAGCGATTGGCCTGTTGAGCATTGAACGGGCCGTCAACAAACTCATCCTCAATCATTCGGCGCAAATTACCGAACGCGCTGTCGATATTCAACGTCAATTGACACGTCTGGCCGCTGAAAATCGCGACCTCAATACGATCTTGCAATCAATGGCCCGCGCCCTGAGTCGCGTTGTTGTGATTCATGACGATGCCGGTGTGCTTATTGCACAGGGTTATCCGGCCATCAGCCGCCGCAGCGCATCCGGCGGGCGCAATCTGATGCAAAATATGCCTTACAGTGCCTTTCAGAAGTGGCTTGAAACTGATCCGGCGCGTTCTCCTTCAAGTGTTGTCCTCAGTCCGATTGGCTATACCACCCTGCTGCGCGTGGAAAAACGTGTTGCGGGCTATCTATCCGTCATGCTTGAGCCCAATGAAACGTTGGATGATTTTGAGCGTCTTGTGCTGACCTATGGGGCCGATGTGTGCGCGGTTGAGCTGGCAAAAAGCCGCGCGATTGCCTCCGCAGTTGAGCAGGCACGCGGCGATTGGGTGCAAATGTGGCTCAGTGGCTCGCCTGCCGATGAAGACTTGCTGTTTACACGCGCCCAGCAGGCAGGTTTCGATCCTCGCTCGACGTTTGTGGTCGTGGTGTTCCGCGCCATGACAGGCAGCGGTCAAACGCTCCCGCTGGAATCGCTCATTTCGCTTGTGCGCGATGATATGCTGCGGCGTCAGTTGAATGGGGCGGTGGGGCAGTACGTGGATGTGATTGTGGCGCTGTATCCGCTGGAAGATGTTTCGCAGGTGGGCAAACTCCGCTCGGTCATTGAGGATGTGCGGGCCCAGTTGGCGACCCGTACCCCAAGCGGCCTCGTGACATCGGGCCTGAGCCGCCCTTCAATGGGGCTGTCTGGGCTGCGCGATGGCTACCGTGAAGCCAAAGACTCGGTGAGCATCGCCGGGGAGTTGGGCGATACAGGCAAAACGACCTATTACGGCGATTTGAAGCTGTATCAACTCCTTCTCGCCCTCAAAGAGCGCAATCTCGATTATCTGCGCCGCTTTTACAACGACACCCTCGGCCCGCTGGTCGAACACGATGAGCGCAAGCAGAGCGATCTTGTGCATACCCTCAACGGATTTTTTAAGGCCAATGGCAATCTAGCAGAAGCGGCTAAAGACCTCAAGGTGCATCGCAATACTTTAGTGTACCGCTTGCAGCGCATCAGTGAACTGACGGATCTCAATCTGGATGATTCCGACAACCGCCTCATCCTGCATCTAGCGCTCAAAATTCAGCGTGTTCTGGCGACGATCCCTGGCCGCACGCGTATCACAAGCATCGAGAGCTAAAAATACGTCGGGGCAAGGCAAAAATATTTCTTAACCCATCAGGGCGATCCAGCGGATTGCCCTGACATATTTATGGCAAAGGCTCCACCCTCACCAATGCTCCCTGCGGATACGTGCGAATCGTTGTCGCGGTATATTGATCCAGTGCCACCCAATTCAGGCGGGCAACACTCTCAAGTGTTTGCGGATATTCCGTATTGATGACCACATATAGAGTGTTATGTCCCTCTGCATATGCCACCCAATCCAGCCCCACCTGAGATGCATAATAGGCCAGCGAGTCGCCGCTGGGATGCTCCAATACCACGCGATCTCCGGGCTGCAAGAGTGTTTGTAAATCCTGCACAATGGCCTTTGCATCGCGGAATGTGCCTGTCTCAATCGAGAGATAGGGCGAGCGTGTGATAATGATATTTGCGCCCAACCCGACAATCATCAAAGCGCTGATGAGCCAACCGATCCATGCCTGCTGCCTCGCCCAACGATCCCACAGCCATACAAGGCCCGCTGCTGCGCTCACAAAATAGAGGGGCAAAAAGGGCAGCCAACTGCGCTCAAACGGGATGACGCGCTGAAAACACAACACAGCCATGCTAAAGATGGCGCAGGAGATGAGCAGCTGCACCCGCCCATGTTGCCCTCGCGCAAGGCCAATGAGAGCGCTCACTCCTAGAAGGGCAGCGATGGGGGTTGGAATGCTGGTATGCCAGTGTGCCCAGAGGTTTGTGGCCGCTTTGGGCAGATGCTGCAAGAATACATCAAAGGTGAAGGGCTGAACATATTGATTGGCAGTCACAGCGCTCAGACCAGACACGATGAGCACCGGGGTATAAAACAGAAATGTCAGGAAAACAGTCGAAAATCCGCATATCAGCCATGCTTGTAAGGGCTTCATATATTCCGCCCACGATTTTGTGGTTCTATTCCGCACAATCTCTAGCAGTAGCCACAACATCAGCCCTCCAAACGCATAGAGCATTGTGGGCACAGTGAAGAAGCCAAGCGCCAACACCAGCCCCAATAGGCCCCAGCGCGTTGGAGACAGGCTGTGGCGCGTTTTAGAGGCTACTATGATGCTGACGCCAAAAAGCACACATTGCAGCGTGTAGCCGCGTGCGTTGGTCGAGTATTCGATGAGCGCCGACGAGACCGCCACCAGTCCTGCTGCCAGCAGTCCCGCCCGTCGATTTGCCAGCCCACATCCTACGCCATAAGTCACTGGAATGAGCAGCACGCCCATGACAAAAGCAGGCAGACGCAGGGTTATCTCGGTGCTGCCCAACACATGCACGCTGACCCAGGCGAAAAATGTATGCAGCAGGTGGTTGTTGGGAGCCGAATAATTTGACAGTGCCAGCGGCAAGGAGCGAGACGCATAATGTAGATACGTGACAGCCTCATCGGTGCGAATGGGCTGAGTCACAAACAATCCACGCAACAGCATTCCAACAAGCATCAATCCTGTTAATGCCCAGAGATCAGCCTGTGATATGGGCCGCGAATGGAGATATGCAACGAAGCGCTGATGCTGCTCCCCTATATCTTCTCTCACAGCTTTAAGAGTGTGTGCAAGGCGCGTTTGAAAGGCCGCACCTACTATAGCAACGCCGGCTGTGCCAACAGCGACCAGAATCAGCCCTCGCTGTGTAGAGGGGCGAAAAGTCTCGCCAGTTAAGAAGGAAATTAGGAAAAAAAGGAGACTCGTGCTCCCCACGAGGACCAGTGCTGCACGCACAATACTCGTTTCGCGGGTGGACAAATCTGACTGAGCAGGCATCAATTCGTTGAACTTTGGTTAGAAAGAGGTGAGTTTTTTGTTATAAATATGATGTTTATGAAATTTTTTAGAGAATTTCCTCGAATTCATCTCTAGAACGCTTGCGCTCATTTTGAATTTGTACTACGCTAGAGATAACGCTTATCAAATCAGACCTATAAGTGAGTGCACAATGGCTATCGAATTTTACGATCTCAAACTGAAAAAGAAAGTACAGATCGAGGAAAAGAATGTCCGCAAGGTCACATTCGATACCAAGAGTGGTGTGCGCTACGGTTTACGCGCCACGACCGATGATAATCGCAAGCTGACCAAATTCATCGGCAAGGGTGACTGGGATGCTCTGAACGTCCCAACCGAGAAGTAGCACATTTCTCCACAGAAAACGGCGTCCGCGATAAGGACGCCGTTTTTGATTCCGTTTATGGGACAAGCAGGGCACAATGCATTGTGCCCCTACGAAGTATGATGGATTAGTTCACGCGCTGCGGGGTGGTGATCTTGACGAAGTGATTCTGCGGGCGCTTGATCAGTGTGTAAAGCGGCTGCGCGGCCTCAGACTGATTGTAGAGTTCTAGCGCCTTGATGTAGAGCGTCAGCAGCTCATGCACATCTTCTGCACCTTTTTCATCCAGTGGCAGAACCTCAACGGTGGAGCCCAGAGCCAGGCGGCGGCGCAGAGCATCAACTGTCATGCCCATCTCAGGCTGCAAGCGCTGATAGATCACACCACCTGTCATGCCGGAGCACATCCAGGGGCCGGGATCGCCCAACACCAGGGCACGACCACTGGTCATGTATTCAAAGGCATAGCCCTTGAGATTGGCGCGTGAGGCCAGCCCACCGAGTTCATCGCGCAGAGGCTGCTTGATCTCGCCGCCAAACACGACGTCCGCCCCGCTCATGCGGATGCAAGCGCGGGTATCAGCATCGCCTTGCACAATGAACATGCCGCCCTGAGCGCCGTAGGCAAAGCTCTTGCCCACCGAACCATCCAGGCGCACGCCATTGTGATTCAAGCCCTTCAAAATCGTCACAGTGCCGCCGCGAGCACATTTGGCGACACCATCCTGTGCGCCACCTTCCACCAGCACGTTTACAGGCGCATCCAGGAAGGCCGCGAGACCGTTACCGGGGACGGCTGAGTTGCTGAAGCTGAGATTGATCGCTTCAAGGTTGTTGGCATTGATGACTTCACCGCGCTTGATTGCGCCGCACAGATGCGTTCCCAGGGCACGATCCATCGCCATGACCTGTTCATCGTCATAGGTCAGTTCGTACTCGCCCTTTGCCACATACTCGTTGATAACATGCGTGATCTGGCGGCTGACGGTATTGCGCGGACGCGACACACGGCGGCCGCCCGGTTGAGCAGGACGGGGTTGAATGTGGGGAGCAGGCTTGAGCAGGTTGGTCAGATCGATGCGATCATGCAGGGCCATTTGTTCCAGCAGATCGGCGCGGCCTACGAGGTCTTGCGCGCATGTGAAGCCGAGTTTGCCAACCCAGAGCTTGACATCTTCCGCGAGCATATTGAAGACTTCGACGATGCCATCCGAGGAGCCTTTTTCCTCGAAGGGGCGGAAGGATTTGAAACCCTTCATTTCTGCTTCTTCGCGCGTTTTTACGTGTGTGGTGATACCCACATGGCAGGTACCATCATGACAACCACGACAGATCGTGCAGCCCACTGCAACCATCGCCAGCGTACCGAAGCCGACGCGATTCGCGCCCAGACACAGCATTTTGACGACATCACGGCCTGTCTTCATGCCGCCATCGACCCACAGCTCAACATCCTGGCGAAGACCGCTTTCGATCAGCAGCCGATGGGCCAGCCACACGCCGATTTCTTCGGGCAGACCAACATGGCGCAGAGAGTGTGCACGCGCCGCGCCTGTGCCGCCTGTATAGCCTGTGATGGTGATAATATCCGCGCCTGCCTTCGCCACGCCGACAGCGATGATGCCAACACCCGGCACAACCGGAATTTTGACCGAGACGCGGGCACGGGGATTCGCTGTTTTCAGTTCGTCGATGAGCTGGGCTAAATCTTCAATCGAATACAGGTCATGATTGTTGCTCGGCGAGATCAGATCGACGCCCGGTGTGGTGCCGCGTGAGGCTGCGACCTGCTCCGTGACCTTATGGCCCGGCAGATGCCCGCCTTCGCCCGGTTTCGCACCCTGACCAATTTTGATCTCGATCAAATCGCACGAGTTGAGGAAGCCGATATTAACGCCAAAACGCGCTGATGCGACCTGCTGACCGCGATTGCGTGGGTACTTACCCATCACATCGGCCATCTCGCCGCCTTCGCCGTTCACGCAGATGGTGTTGAGCTTAAAGGCGGCTTCCGCATAGGATTTATAGGCCAGTTCGCCCTGTGAGCCGTATGACATCGCGCTGATGATCATGGGCATCGCGTGCCCTTTAATCGACAGATCGACGAGTTCAGGCGCGACAGGGTTATCGCTCTCTTTAAAGCGGATCAGATGACGGATCGAGACAGGCATTTCTGTTTCAAGTTCCAGCAGTTCGGCGCTGTACTCGGTCATCGTCATTTCGCCCTGGGCAACAGCTTCGATTTTCTTCCACATCTTGGGGAAGAAGCGATCTGGGTTTTCGAGGCGTGATTTGGCTTCGCCGCGCACTTCTGCCGCGCGTTCTTCCGCCTCCTTCTTGAGGTCGGTCCAGGTGAGACCGCGTGCTTCGCTGCCGTAGTAATTCGGCGTGCCGATCATAGCCGCAACGCTTTTTGCCAGACCAATCGAGCTAAAGCTGTGACCATAGCCGCGCAAATCATGGCAACCGATGGTTGATGTGACTTTTTCCAGCCCGATGGTGAGAGTCTTGATGGTGTTATGTGTCCAATCCGCGACGAGTTTGTCTTCTGGTGGATTTTTGCCCGCTTTGGGCGCAATCCCAAGCGCGACGCCAAAGATGGCATAAGGCACAAGGGCATTTGCTCCCAGGCTGACGCACATCGCGAGGTCGTGCAAATCACGCAGCGACCCCGAACGCACGACAATCCCGGCGCGGCGGCGCAAATTCGGCTGATATTCGGCTTCGCGTAAAGCGCGATCAACCGCTGTGGTCACCAGCAGCGGATCAAGCCACTGACGCATGCCGCTGAGCATCTCCCCATCGTCCAGCAGGAGGCACTGTGCTCCGCGCAAAACGGCTTCAACCGCCTCGGATTGCAGGCGTTCGAGGGCTGCTTCGACGGTTTCTTCCGGCGCACAGGTGAGCGACATCCAATGCAGTTTGTCGCCAAAGGTATCGGCAAGCTGTTCCAGAGTCATAGTGCCGTGCCGATCCGCCACCTGCTGCAATATTTCAGGATTGCCAAGATCAGGATGGCCGCCCAGCAGCAGGGGTGTCTCAAGCTGAACGAGCAGATCGCCCTCAGCCCGCTTTTCTGTCAGGTTGGGGCGTACACCGATCACAACACGGGTGGAAAACTGGGCGCGTTCGCGTTCGCGGTCAATCGCGGGATTGGTGACAACCGCGACAGTCTCTTTGAAGTAATCGGCCAGATTGGTGCGTGTCTGGCTGAGGGCGGCAAGAGGGCCATCCCAACCGAGCGACCCAATCATCTCTTTGCCGGTCTGGGCAATGGGTTCGATCACGCTCAGGTGATAGCGTTCCCATCCGAAGGCGGAGAGGGCGGCGGTGTTCAGTTTGCCAGGGGCGACCTGCCAGGGCATGACATGAGCAGCAGGCTGCATCGGCTCATTCGGGTATGCATCGACTTTAGCTACGGCCACAGCTGCGGGCTGTACGGCTGTTTGCATGCCAAGACCGCCACCGTTGCCATTCGAGGTCGGCGGGGTGATGCGGGTCATCTCATTTGTCGAGATCGCCCAGAGAGAGGGAGTATCGTCTGAGACTGGATTGCGTTCCATCGCGCGGCTGTAAACATGACGCTGAATGGCGGCATGATCCAGCACTTCCACGCCGCGACCTGGGAGAATGCGCAGGGCGATTTTCTCAGAGGGTGCGAGTGGCTTGGCGCTGGCGGCCATCATATCCAGGTGATACACACCGCGCTCAGAGGAGGCAAAGTATTCTTTTTCCGTCTCACCGAACCACAGCGGGCGCAAACCGAGCGAATCGACGCTGAAGACGCACAGATTGCCCATGCGTGATGCCACAGCCGCAGGCCCCTGCGCAAAGTGACCAAGCGACTGTTTCATCTCTTCATAGAGACGATGAATATCAGGCGCATTCTGGATCAAATCATGCGAGTAGGGCGGGAAGACATATTCCATCGCCTCGATCAAATCCATGCCGTAGCGGGCGGTCAGCGCGTGGACGATACGATCAATATCTTGAGAGTCTGAGCCGTTTTCCGTCAGCGGAATATCGAGCATTGAGGCTTCCATGCGGAAGCGTGAAATCGTGTTGAACTCGCCATTGTGGCCCAACAGGCTGAAAGGCTGTACACGTTCAAAGACGGATTGTGTGTTGGTGCTGTAGCGGGCGTGGCCCATTGTGACTGTCGAGGCATAGTCAGGATCGCGCAGCTCGGGATAGTAGCGGCGCAGAATCTCTATCGTCCCCTGCACCTTATAGACGACGCTGTGCGAGGAGAACGATGGGAAGTGCACGCCGAGGTCATTCTCAAGCTGAACTTGCAGATCAAACAGCGTGCGTTCGAGCTTATCAGGGGAGACCTGACCATTGACGCCTGCAATCTGCCAGAAGTCCGGTTCGGCTTTTTCAGCATTCGGCCCCAGGACGTGGCTGTCAACATGGCCGCGACGTTCCATCAGGG
>Ga0105046_10014576_pt1 | contig 12117 bp, 7 predicted proteins | sample MAT03_FD_78385 | JGI IMG/M metagenome (GOLD analysis project Ga0105046, IMG submission 78385) | Freshwater microbial communities from Lake Fryxell liftoff mats and glacier meltwater in Antarctica - MAT-03 (megahit assembly) | ecosystem: Environmental > Aquatic > Freshwater > Ice > Liftoff...
ACTTCGCCCGCCGCACCGGCGTGCCGGCGCTGATGGCGATGGACTTCCAGCAGCGCGCAGCGCGGCTGAAGGCGCTGGGCGCCTACCTGCTGCAGCACAAGGAGCAGCTGTACTCGATCTCGCAGTACACCGGCGCCACACGCCCGGACAGCTGGGTTGACATCGAGGGCGGTGCCGGCACGCTGTACGCCTACGCCAGCATCGGTGCCAACGAGCTGCCGTCGGGCAACGTGGTGCATGAAGGCCCGGCGCTGTCGCTCGGCAAGCAGGGCGGCTTCGCCGGCAGCCACATCCTCGTGCCGCGCGGCGGCGTGGCGGTGCACATCAATGCCTTCAACTTTCCGATCTGGGGGCTGCTGGAGAAGTTCGCGCCCAGCTTCCTGGCCGGCATGCCCTGCATCGGCAAGCCGGCCACCGCCACCAGCTACCTCACGGAAGCGGCAGTGCGGCTGATGCATGAATCGGGGCTGCTGCCGGCGGGCAGCCTGCAACTGGTCATCGGTGGCACCGGCGACCTGCTCGAGCGCCTGAACGGCCAAGACGTGGTCACCTTCACCGGCTCGGCCGACACCGCCGCGCGGTTGCGCGTGCACCCGAACCTCATTGCCCATTCTGTGCCGTTCAACGCCGAGGCCGATTCGCTGAACTGCGCCATCCTGGCCACCGACGTGAAACCCGAGGACCCGGAATTCGAACTCTTCGTCAAAGAGGTGGCGCGCGAGATGACGACCAAGGCGGGCCAGAAGTGCACCGCGATCCGTCGCGTCATCGTGCCACGCCAGCACCTCGATGCCGTGGCCGCAGCATTGCGCGCCCGGCTGGCCAAGGTGGTGGTGGGCGACCCGGCCATGGAGGGCGTGCGCATGGGGCCGTTGGCCTCGGCGGCGCAACAGGCCGACGTGGCCGAACGCGTGGCGCTGCTGTCGCAGGAGGCCGACGTCGTGTTCGGCGCGCGGGACGGCGTTGCGCCGCGCGGCGAGGGTGTGGCCGAAGGCGCCTTCTTCGCGCCCACGCTGCTGATGTGCAAAGCCGGCAGCGATGGCGCGGCGGTGCACGACGTCGAAGCCTTCGGACCGGTGAGCACGCTGATCGGCTACGAGGATCTCGACCATGCGGTGGCGCTGGCCGCGCGCGGCAAGGGCAGCCTGGTGGCAACGCTCGTCACGCACGACCCGAAGGTGGCGGCGAAGGTGGTGCCCGCGATGGCGGCCTGGCACGGCCGGGTGCACATTCTGGACCGCGTGTCGGCGGTCGAGTCCACCGGCCATGGCTCGCCGCTGCCGCAGCTCAAGCACGGCGGCCCGGGCCGCGCCGGCGGCGGCGAGGAACTGGGCGGCGTGCGTGCAGTCAAGCATTTCCTGCAGCGAGCCGCGGTGCAGGGGTCGCCGACCATGCTCACTGCGGTGACGGGCGAATACGTGCGCGGTGCCACGGTGCAGGAGGGCGACGTTCACCCCTTCCGCAAATGGTTCGACGACCTCGCCGTCGGCGACTCGCTGCTGACCCACCGCCGCACCGTGAGCGAGGCCGACCTCGTCAATTTCGGCGGCGTCTCGGGCGACTACTTCTACATGCACTTCGATGAGATTGCGGCCAAGACCAGCCCGTTCGGCAAGCGTATCGCGCACGGCTACTTTGTGCTCTCGGCAGCGGCCGGGCTGTTCGTCTCGCCGGCGCAGGGACCGGTGTTGGCCAACTACGGCCTCGACACACTGCGCTTCGTCAAGCCGGTGGGCATTGGCGACACGATCCAGGCGCGCCTGACCTGCAAGCGCAAGATCGACAAACCCGCGCGCAAGGACCAACCGCCGCAGGGCGTGGTGGCCTGGGACGTGCAAGTCACCAACCAGGATGGCGAATTGGTCGCCAGCTACGACATCCTGACGCTGGTGCTGAAGCGTCCGGCTGAAACACAACCGACCTGAGGCTATCCCATGCCTTGCTATGCGCTCGACGGCCTTGGGCCCGTGGTGGCCCCGACTGCCTACGTGCACCCGACTGCGGTGCTGATCGGCGATGTGATCGTCGGCGCGAACTGTTATGTCGGCCCCTGCGCCTGCCTGCGCGGCGATTTCGGCCGCATCGAACTGCAGGCCGGCGCGAACGTGCAGGACACCTGCGTCGTACACAGTTTCCCCGGCGGCGATGTGCTGATCGAGGAGAACGGCCACATCGGCCACGGTGCCGTCCTGCACGGCTGCGTGGTGAAGCGCGATGCGCTGGTAGGCATGAATGCGGTCGTGATGGACGGCGCCGAGGTCGGTGCGCAATCCATCGTCGCCGCCTGTGCTTTCGTTCCGGCCGGCATGAAGATCGCGCCGCGCTCGCTGGTGGTCGGCGCACCGGCCAGAATGCTGCGGACACTCAGCGAAGACGAGATCATGCGCAAGCGCGAGGGCACACTGACCTACCAGGTACTGACGGTCCGTTGCCTGCAAACCCTGCGCGAGGTGACAGCGCTGCCGCACGCCGAAACCGACCGCCAACGTCTGAAATTGCCGGGGCTGCGGGCGCTGACGACGGGTGGGCAGGGTGCGGCCATCCAGCCGTGAACCGCAGGCGCTGCACGCCCGGCGAGCACTGAGCGCGGTTCAAGCGGCCATCGCGCCTCACCATCTCAGCTCCGCTGCTCAGGTTCGGGCGGCAGGTCGCAGCAACCAACGACAGACAATCTCAACACCTTGGTGCGAGTTGCCATCGAATCGCAGCCGCGGGCCTGATTCAGCCTGCGTGCTATGGTCACCTCATCATCGATTCAAGCCTGGAAGGGCAGCGTTTCCCGGTGGAGCGCCCGGTCTTCAAAACCGGTGAGATGCGCCAAGCGTGTCTGGTGGGTTCGACTCCCATGCCCTTCCGCCCCGCGGCCGGTTCATTCGCCGTGCCGCGCTCCTGTCAGTCAGCCAAATGAGGGAGGGCGCATCAGGTAAATCGGGCGCACACTGCGGCCGCCGGCAGGTGCATCGGCACCACAGCGCGGGTACGCGCCCGGACGCGCAACCCGGCCTGCAGGCTATAAGTCCGCTTGTCGGGGGAATGGCATGGCCAACTTGGTACGGTTTTCAGAGTGCACGTTCAGTGTGTTCATCAGCTACGCCCATGCCGATGACACGCTGAACAACAGCTGGGTGAGCAATTTCGCCAAGGTGCTCTCGGCTGACCTGGAGGCTGCGCTGGCGCGCGACAACAAGGGCCGCAGCGACACACCCGGCGTCTACCTGAGCAAGTACACCGGCCCGATCGGCGGCGACCTGGGGCCACAGCTGCGGGTGCCGGTTGAAAAATCCTTCGCCATGGTCATCGTGGTCGACGAGAACTACGCCAGCTCCGACTGGTGCCTGCAAGAACTGCGCTACTTCGACGAGGCCTTCGGCAGTGCCGGGCTGGATGCGCGGCTCTACATCCTGGCGCTGCGCAAGGCGCCGATCGATACCGTGACCACCAAGCCGAACTGGCAGCAGGTGTTTGCCAACCGCAGCCAGACCTGGCAGGCCTTTTTCGACCTGGCCGACTTGCGCAAGCGCCCGGTGCCGGTGCTGCGCGACGACGGGCTCGGCCTCACCTCGGGCTTCAACGACCGCTACACGCTGTTGCGCGAAGACCTGCTGGGCAAGATCCGCGCCGATCTCACCGTGCCACCCGCGCCCAAGGCGCAGCCACGCTGGGTGATCGGCGCCTGCACGCCCGAGCTGGCACCGCGCGTGCAGCGCTTTGCCGACGAGCTGGGCGAGCATGAGCCGCTGGTAGGCCTGGTCGAGCCCGAAACCCTGCTGCGCAGCAGGGATCTGCAGGCCATGCTGCAGGGCGCCAGCGTGCTGATCCTGCCCTTCAACCGCGGCCAGCCGATCAACGATTCGGTGGACGGCGGCCACATCGCCCAGCAGGTGGCTGCGTGGCGCAAGCTGAACAAGCGCGACGACGCCATACTTTTGCTTGACCTGTGCGCCATTCCCGCCGCCGAAGCCGCCGAGCCCCAGCACCTGAAGTACCTGGACAACTGCCCGCTGGCCAAGCTGCAGCCGGCCCAGGTGCTGGACCGGTTGTGCCCCAAGCCGGCCGAGGCGCCACCCGGCGCGCCGCGCACGCCGTCACTGCCAGTGCAGGTGTACATCGAGAGCAGCCGCAAGGAGCCTGGCGAGTGGAAGAAGCTGGGCGCGCAGATCCGCAGCCGCTGGGACAAGATGCTGCAGGACAACCCGGTGGGCGCCCCGCTGAGCTTGCGCACCACCGGTTTTGACATCGACGCGCTGGATGACTTTCCGCTCGACGAGGCCGATGGCCTGGTGATGCTGTGGGGCCAGAAGGACCGGCGCTCGCTGGTCAGCCAGATCACGCGGGTTGAAGACCGCGTCAGCGAGCCGGCGCCGGCCATCGTGGCCCACTTGAGCCCGCCGCAGAAGGCCGAGCAAGAGCCCCTGCCCGCCTGCAAGTGGGAGGTGCTGCGCTTTTGCGCCCGCAACGAGCCCCCGCCCGCCATGCTGGAGCCTGAGCCCGGGGACGCCGGCCAGCTCAACGCCTTCGTGCAGGAGGTTCTGAACAACACCTTGCGCCGCCATGGCGTGACGCCGCCCGCCGCGCGCGGCGGTTGACGGCTTCACGACGATGACCATTACCGACCCACAGGATCCGGCGCAGGCGCTGCGCCTGCCCACCTCGCCCTACCCGGGGCTGCGGCCGTTCCTCGACCACGAGGACATGCTGATGAACGGCCGGCAGAGCCAGGTCGAAGACATCGTCGCGCGCCTGGGCAAGCCGCGCCGCGCGGCGCCCAGTGCCGACGACCTGCTGGCCGACGAGCCGCCGCCCGTCACACGCTTCGTGGCGGTGATCGGCGGCTCCGGCTCGGGCAAGTCGTCGTTGATCCGGGCGGGCGTGGTGCCCTACCTGCGCCAGTTCGGCATTCCTGACGCAGGTGACCTGTGGGAATCGGTGGTGGCCACGCCAGGCACCAACTTCCGGGCCGATGCCGATGGCGTGGTGCGCGAGTCACCCATCACTCGCCTGGCGCGCAAGTTTGAGCGTGTGATGCGGGGCCTGCACGCCGCCGAGCGCTGCGAGGCCATCGAGCAAACCCTGCGCCGCCCGGGCGGCCTGGGGCTGATGGTCGAAACCTTCGGCCCCGACCTCAACCTGCCCGCCGGCGTGTTGCCCGAAGACGCTTGCGTGCTGATCGTGATCGACCAGTTCGAGGAGCTGTTCCACAAGACCAATACCAACTCGGCCGACGCCGCGCTGCTGGTCGAGCGGGTGATCGACCACTTCCACCAGGCCAAGGCCGGCAAGGGCTGTGAGCGCTGCTACCTGGCGATCACCATGCGCAGCGAGCACCTCAACGATTGCGCCGGTTACCTGGGCCTGCCCGAGGCCATCAACGCCGGCGGCTACCTGGTCAGCCGGCTCGACGATACCCAGGTGCGCGAGGTGATCGAAAAACCCGCGCAGCGCTACCTGCGCCTGCACCAGCGCCAGCGTCAGACCTTGCTGCGGCAATCACCCGCGCTCGATGCGGCCAGCCTGCCGGCGCTGCCGCGGGCGGTGCAGTTCGAGCCCGAAGTGGTCACCCGGCTGATCGAGGACACCCGCCGCATCGCCAACGACCCTGACCACCTGCCGCTGCTGCAGCATGTGCTGGCGCGGGCCTGGCAATGTGCCTGTGAGCGGCTGGGCCTGCCCGACACCGGCGTGCCCGATGTCGTCACCCTGCCCGACCTGTGGCGCGCCGCCCAGGCCAGCAGCAGCGCCGCGCTGCCGGCCGATCAGAACCTGCTGCAGCTCAGCCTGGACCGCTGGGCCGAGCAGGTGCTGGCCAGCCACCCGGCCGACGAGCAGAAGCAGGTGCTCGAGCTGATGCGCCGGCTGGCGTACAAGGACAACCGCACCGGCACCTACAACCAGCAGCGGCTCTACGTGGCCGACCACCCGCTGCCCGCACCCGAGCTGCGTGCGCTGCTGCACAACCGCTGGACCGAGGGCGTTGACTACCTGTTCTGGGACGACGAAAACCCCGCACGGGTGACGTTGAAGGTGTCGCACGAGTCCTTCATCCGCGGCTGGAAGCGCCTGCGCAAGCTGGCCGACGACGAGGCCTGGCGGCTGGAGCAGTACCTGGCCCTGCTGGCCGCCACCGAGCGCTGGGCGGCCAAGGGCCACCGCGCCGACGACCTGCTCGACCAGCGCCTGCTGGGCCTGTTGCACGATGCGCGCATCGACGAGGCGCTGGGCGAGCCTGGCATCGCGCACGATACCGATGCGCCAACGCCCACCTGGCAGGATTGGCAGCGCTGGCTGGCCCAGCTGCCGCAGGGCCAGACGCTGCTGGCGGTGCCGCGCACGGCGGTGCGCCACTTCTTGTGGAACTCGCAGCAACGCCAGGTGCTGGCGGCCCGGCGCGGCAAGCGCACCACCCGCACCATTGCCGTGCTGGGCGCGCTGGTGGGTGTCACGCTGCTGTTCACAGGCTTCTCGATCTTTGTACAGCAACCGGTGGCCGACCGGTCACGCCTGTACTTCGACGCCGCCAGCCATGCCAACCGGGCCACGCTGCGCAACGCCTACCCCGACATCGGCGGCAGCCAGCTTGAGCTGGCCGCATTGCTGGAGGCAGCCCGCCAACTGCGGCTGGCTCGCTCGCCCGAGGGCGCGCCCTTTGCGGCGGTGTCTGACCTGCTGCTGCAAAGCGACTGGTCACCGCTGAAGGGCCTGCGCCTGGCCAACCTGCTGCCCGAGGCCGCCCGCACAGTGGAGCCCAGCGTCAACGGCAAGCTGCGCGCGCTGCTGACCCGCTCGGTCTGGCTCACGCCCAACGTGCTGCCCACCGGCGCTGACCAGGTGATCGACAGCGACAGCAGCAAACCGATCCTCAACATCCAGTGTGACCAGTTCACCGGCGTGCTCAAACCGGTGGAAGGCCGCCGCCAGGACGACGACGTGCGCCGCGGCGTATTCGTCTCCAAGGGCTCACTGGTGGCCGGCCGCGAAGAGGCCAATACCCGCAACAACCTGATGTTTACCGCCACGCTGCGGCACGGCACCGAGTGCGCGCTGGGCAAGCAGTTGCAGGCGCTGCCGCTGGACCGCGAACCGGCGGTGATGTTCGACGCGCTGCTGGGCCACTTGCTGCTGGCGGTGGACAGCGACGTGCCGGGCGCACCGGCCACGGTGTCGATCTCCCGCATGCGCTGGGACGACCCCGACGGCGGCGGCAGCGCCGAGATCCACCAGCCGCTGGCGGTGGTCTTCAACAACCAGGCCGCCGAGCGGCTGCGCCGGCAGGTGCCGCAGTCGGTAGGCATGGCCGGCGCCACCTGGCGCATGCCCGGCGGGCGCGCGATCCGGGTGGACGACGAGGCCTGGCGCATCAACGCCGAAACCGGCCAGCGCATGGTGCCGCAGCCGGCTGCGGCTGATCTGCGGCCGCTGGTCGAAGACCCGGCCGACCGGCGCTGCGGGGCCATCCGGCAGGCCGTGCTGGCCGAGCTTGCCGTGGGCCGCGGCGGTGGAGCGCCCGGCCGCGGCGCCGGCAGCGCCGAAGCCGATGTGCAGGTGCACGTCTACCGGGACGGTGACTTTTGCCTGGCGCTGTTGCGCGTTCCGCTGGCGGGTGCAGCGGCGGGCGATGGCGCCCGGCACCAGATCAACGTGCGGGTCTACGCCCGGCCCAGCGCCAAAGACCTGGATGTCCAGCACGAGCTGACGATCGATGTGGCCTCGGTGGCCAGCTTCGAGTTCGGCCGCGTGCGGCCAAACGAGGGCAACTGGTTCGTCGGCAAGCCTGACAGCGACGTGGCGGGCTGGCTGATGATCCAGCGCAAAACCATCAAGGAGGGCCTGCGCTACACCGGCGCGCCCTGGAGCACCAACGCGCTGCTGCAGCTGGGCGCCCAGGTGTTGAAGGCGCACCAGGCGATCGAGCTGGCAACCGGCCGCGGCACCACGCCGCCGGGCGGGCCGCGCGTGGTTGCGTTGCCGGCCGGTGCTGCGCCAGCGCCCACCACCGCCTCCAAACCCGCAGGAGATTGACGATGACACGGCGCTACCGCACTTTGCTGGGCATCCTGCTGGGGCTGGTGGGTAGCGCCAGCGGCCCAACCCAGGCCAAACCGGCGCCCGCGCCCGCTGCCCCAGCCGCACCCGCCATCGAGCGGGTGGCCGACATCCGCGCCCGCCTGCAGGCGCACGATGCGGCGTTGCGGCCGGTTGACGGCACCACGCCACCCGAGGCGCAGGTGGCCCAGTGGTTCAACTGGCCGAACTGGGCCAACTGGTCCAACTGGAACAACTGGAACAACTGGAACAACTGGCTCAAATGGGGCAAGTACTGAAGGGGCAAGTACTGAAGGGGCAAGTACTGAACCACGCCGCCACCGGTGATGCCCGTGCTTGAGCAGGTGCTGCGCGGGCCGATCACGCGCCGGGCCGCATCAACCAACAGCCTGCCAAGGGCCTTGCCCGCCGGCCAGTTGTCGCTGCTGATCCTGCAGGCCAGCCCCTTCTGCAACCTCGATTGCCGCTACTGCTACCTGCCCGACCGCGACGATGCGCGCCGCATGCCGCTCGAGCTGCTCGACCGCGTGATGGCCCAGGTGATGGCCAGCGGCCTGCCCGGGCCCGAGCTGTCGATCGTCTGGCATGCCGGCGAGCCGATGGCCGTGCCGCGCGGCTGGTACGAAGCGGCCTTTGCCACGGTGGCAAGCCACGCCGCGCGGGCCGGCAGCACGCGGGTGACCCACCACTTTCAAACCAACGCGGTGTTGATCGACGGGGCCTGGTGTGATTTTTTCCGCCGCCACGGCGTGCGGGTGGGTATCAGCGTGGACGGCCCGGCCGCGCTGCACAACGCCCACCGCCGCACCCGCGACGGCCGCGGCACCCATGCGCGGGTGATGCAGGGCATCACGCAGTTGCAGGCCGCCGGCCTGCCGTTCCAGGCGATTGCCGTGCTCACGCGGGATGCGCTGGGCCAGGCCGATGCGGTCTACGACTTTTTTGCAGGGCTGGGCGCGCAGCAGGTGGGCTTCAACGTAGAAGAGGTGGAGGCGGCGCACGGCCAGTCCAGCCTGCAGGCCGGCGCCGACCGGCCCGATGCGGAAGCTGCGCTGCGGGCCTTCTGGGCGCAATTTCTGCAGCGCCTGCGGGCGGAGCCCGGCCGGCTGCGGGTGCGTGAGCTGCAAGCCGTGCTGGCCGCACTGCGCCACCCCGCTTTCGGCCAACTCACCGGCAATGCCCAAAACCAGCCCGGCCGCATGCTCAACGTGGCCTTCAACGGCGACTGGTGCTTCTGGTCACCCGAGCTGATGGGCGCCCACCACCCGCAGCGCGGGCCGGTGGTGATGGGCAACCTGGCCCAGGGCAGCCTGCCCTTGGCCGCCCCGCCAGCTGGGCCAACGGTGCCCGCCGTGCCAACGGCAGCAGCTCAACCGCTGTGGGCCGCCTGGCAGCAGGAAATCGATGCCGGCGTGGCGGCATGCCACACGGGCTGCCGCTACTTCGACTTCTGCCTGGGCGGCGCTCCCGCCAACAAACTGGCCGAGCTGGGCCAAGTTGGCGGCACCGAAACCCTGGCCTGCCGGCTGGGCCAGCAGGTGGTGGTGGACGCGGTGCTGGCGTCGCTGGACGGGCAACTGCCGCCCTTGCGCTGACGCGCCGCGCACCACTTTCAACCACCCCCCATCCGCCCAACTGTCAGCACCTTGCCCATGTTCGACTTCTCCCAACTCACGCTGACCACCCCCCGCCTGCACCTGCGCCCGCTGCGCGAAGCCGACGCGCCGGTGGTCTACGCCATGCACGCCGACCCGGTCACGCTGCGCTACTGGAGCACGCCGCCCTGGGCCGAGCCGAAACTGGCCGACGAGCTGATCGCGCGTGACCTGAAGGCCATGGCCGCCGGTGACTACATCCGCCTGGGCCTCGAGCGGCAAAGCGACGGCCGGCTGATCGGGCTGTGCACGCTGTTTGCCTTCTACCTGCCCAGCCGGCGCTGCGAGATCGGCTACATCCTGCACCGCAGCACCTGGGGCCAGGGCTACATGCACGAGGCGCTGCTGGCGCTGCTGGACTACGGCTTCGGCGTGCTGGATCTCAACCGCGTGGAGGCCGACATCGACCCGCGCAATGCCGGCTCCGAGCGCACGCTGCAGCGCCTGGGCTTCATGAAGGAAGGCCATGTGCGTGAGCGCTGGATCGTGGCCGGCGAGGTGTCTGATACCGGCCTGTACGGCCTGCTGCGCCGCGACTGGCTGGCCCGGGCGGGCACTGCCGGCCCGCCGGCCGCCACGGCAGCCCCGCCCCAGCGCGGATAATCAGCCGCTTTTCGCCACCGCGCCCGCGGCCGGCGCCGCGCTGCCCCCGTTTGGCGGCGCCCTTCCAACAGATCCCCCCGGAGCCCCGCACCATGGCCCAGTACGTATTCACGATGAACCGCGTCAGCAAGACGGTTCCCCCCAAGCGGCAGATCCTGAAGAACATCTCGCTGTCGTTTTTCCCCGGCGCCAAGATCGGCATGCTGGGCATCAACGGCTCGGGCAAGTCCACGCTGCTGAAGATCATGGCCGGCGTCGACAAGGAATACGAGGGCGAGGCCACCGCGATGCCCGGCATCAAGATCGGCTACCTGCCGCAAGAGCCGGTGATGAACCCCGACCAAACCGTGCGCGAGGCGGTGGAAGAAGGCATTGGCGGCGTGCTGGCGGCCAAAAAGCGGCTGGACGAGGTGTATGCCGAGTACGCCGAGGAAAACGCCGACTTCGACGCGCTGGCCGCCGAGCAGGCCGATCTGGAAGCCACCATCGCCGCCGCCGGCAGTGAAAACACCGACCTGCAGCTGGAGCTGGCCGCCGACGCGCTGCGCCTGCCGCCCTGGGAGGCGGTGATCGGCGTGCTGTCGGGCGGTGAAAAGCGCCGCGTCGCGCTGTGCCGGCTTTTGCTCAGCAAGCCAGACATGCTGCTGCTCGACGAGCCCACCAACCACCTGGACGCCGAAAGCGTGGAATGGCTGGAGCAGTTTTTGCTGCGCTTCCCGGGCACCGTGGTCGCCATCACCCACGACCGCTACTTCCTGGACAACGCCGCCGAGTGGATTCTGGAACTCGACCGCGGCATGGGCATCCCCTGGAAGGGCAACTACTCCGACTGGCTCGAACAGAAGGAAAAGCGGCTGGAGGGCGAGCAAAAAACCGAAGACGCCCGCATGCGGGCGATGAAGGAAGAGCTGAAGTGGGTGCGCAGCAACGCCAAGGGCCGCCAGACCAAGAGCAAGGCGCGGCTGGCGCGCTTTGAGGAATTGAGCGACGTTGACTACCAGAAGCGCAACGAAACCAACGAGATCTTTATCCCGGTATCCGAGCGCCTGGGCAATGAGGTGATCGAGTTCGTCAACGTCAGCAAAAGCTTCGGCGACCGGCTGCTGATGGACAACCTGAGCTTCAAGGTGCCGGCCGGCGCCATCGTGGGCATCATCGGCCCCAACGGCGCGGGCAAATCAACGCTGTTCCGCATGCTGCAGGGCGTGGAAAAGCCCGATTCGGGCGAGGTGATGATCGGCAAGACCGCGCGCATGGCCTTTGTCGACCAGAGCCGGGCCAGCCTGGCCGGCGACAACACCGTGTGGCAGGACGTGTCGGGCGGGCTGGACAACATCGTGGTCGGCAAGTTCGTGATGCCCAGCCGGGCGTATCTCGGCCGCTTCAACTTCAAGGGCAACGACCAGCAAAAACTGGTGGGCAGCCTGTCGGGTGGTGAGCGCGGCCGGCTGCACCTGGCCAAGACCCTGGCGCTGGGCGGCAACGTGCTGATGCTCGACGAACCGTCCAACGACCTCGACGTGGAAACCCTGCGCGCGCTGGAAGAAGCGCTGCTGGAGTTTGCCGGCTCGGCGATGGTGATCAGCCACGACCGCTGGTTTCTCGACCGCATCTGCACCCACATCCTGGCCTGCGAAGGCAACAGCCAGTGGTTTTTCTACGACGGCAACTACCAGGAATACGAAGTCGACAAGAAGAAACGCCTGGGTGAAGAAGGCGCCAAGCCGCACCGCCTGCGCTTCAAGGCGCTGAAGTGATCTTCAGCACGCGCGCGGGCCAACCCTGAGGAACCGGGGGTGGCCCGGCCGCCTCTGACCGA
>Ga0105046_10014578_pt1 | contig 12116 bp, 12 predicted proteins | sample MAT03_FD_78385 | JGI IMG/M metagenome (GOLD analysis project Ga0105046, IMG submission 78385) | Freshwater microbial communities from Lake Fryxell liftoff mats and glacier meltwater in Antarctica - MAT-03 (megahit assembly) | ecosystem: Environmental > Aquatic > Freshwater > Ice > Liftoff...
AGATCATGAACCAGTCAGATATTTACGTTCAGCACTCTGTGGTTTGTCCCGATACCGGAGATATGGAAGGTCTTCCTGTTTCAATTTTGGAAGCAATGGCTTCAGGCTTACCAATCGTGAGTACAAGGCATGCCGGAATTCCAGAATTGGTTGTCGAAAATGAAAACGGATTTCTGGTAGAAGAATTTGATGCAATTGGAATGGCGCAGAAAATGTTGATCATGGCTCAAAACAAATTGCTAAGAATCCAATTTGCAGAGGTGAATAAAGAAAAAGCCAAAAATCAGTTCCATTGGGAAATAGAAAAATCCAGATTGAAAGAGATTCTCAGCTTAATTTAATACCAATAACACTTTCGAAATCCGGTTTAGTTTAGGGTTTTAGTAATATTTTTATCAAGCGTAAATTGCTGGTAATTCCCGTTTTTTATTTGTGAAATCTGGATTTTTCTTATCAATTCGAGACAAGAATTTACTTGATTTATATAAAATCTAATTTGTCAATTCCTTATCAATCAAAATGTTGGCATTGGGTTCAGAACAACCAGTTGAAATATTGCAATGGCATCAATCTCACAAGCCAAGCAAATACTTTAAGAAATGATTTAGTGATTTTTTGTCTGTCATTCATTTCTTTGCTCGGATTAATTTCATCCCAAAATTGACTACAATTTTATTTTATAAAGATCCAAGATGAAAGCTGGAACATTTTTTTTCAAAAACTATTGAATCAAGGTTTAGGTAGAAAATGAAGTGTAGTTCATTTTTCAATAAAAACGCCTCGATTTCTTCATCGTTATAAAAAAATGGATTCCATTTGCAAAATCTTAATGTTTAACCTTGTTTGCACTTAATTCTTGTGCCACCTATTATGAAATTCACATTCTTCCTTCTTGTAATTCCAATGTTTTTTAATCTGAGTCTGGTTTTAGCTCAAACCAAAAAAACTCAGAAATCTGTCAAAGAAGCGAGAAGTGCAGTTCCAGAAAGGCGCATTGGAATATCTAGAATACAAATATTTGCAAGTCCTGCTTCAATTGCGGATATGGCAACAAGTCCTGTTTTTTTTGGGCCAAAATCTGAAGAGATAACCTACAAGAAACGAAATTTGAGAGATCAGTTGCCGCCAACCACAGGCGATAGCATTCGAGATTTGACCTCTGACACGCTGGCTATTTATTTCAAAACCGATCTTTATTCAATGACAGGCTATGGCGATGTTGGTGGTAAAGCAAGAGGTAAGCGCAATTTTATTCATGACCTTCCAACTGAAAATCCGCAAAAGATGGCTGCTGATACCATTTTTGACGATGCGATAGACATTGGTTGTTTCTGGAAATTTATTCCCAATGCAGACAAAAGCGCTTACATCCCAACCATTCTAATGAAAATGGATGTGTATGACCTCAGTGGCCAAGCCAGATCAGAAATATCTGTGACATTGCTTCCTGCAGATGTAAAAACCAGCCATTTTAAAGAGGCTTATGGTATTGAATATGACTTCGTAATGGGCATAAAAGTGAAAGATTTAGAAGACGGTGGAGTTTTGGGTAATGTGGTTGCTGATGTGTATTTGCAGGCTTTAAATAAATTATTGGCTAAAGGTAAATGATACAATTCAAGTTGAAGGCTCCATATTTTCTGTTTTTACTTTTGTGTATAAATGCTTTTTCCCAACCCAAAGAAAAAGTAGTGCTGGTTGCGCAGCGGGTTGCCGATCTGGTGACTGTAAAAGTGCCGGAAACGTTCCAAAAACTTAGTGATGACCAAATTGCTGATAAAATAATAGCCTCCAGAAAGCCATTGTCCATGTATTCCAGTCCAAATGGAAGTTCAGATTTTTCTGTTTCTGTTGGAAATTCCGCAAGAAATCCATGGGAAGACAAGGATCTCAAAATGATGGCAGATTTTCAAAAGGCCAATATCAACGCACTTTTCACAAGTGTAACCTGGTTAGAAGATAAGATTTTGAAAGTAAATGGGCAGCAGTTCGCAGTTTTTGAGTTCGTATCTGAGGTAAAGGAAAAGGGCAAGCCAGCCATTAAGAAATACAACAACGTTCGATACACCATTAAGAAAAAAAATGTATTGATTTTTAGTTTTGTGTGTCCTGAAGTTGAAAAGCCACTGCAACAAGAGCTTGCAGAGGATATTTTAAATTCGATCAAGTTTTAATACGTTTTTTAGTTTAACCAAATGATATTGAAATGCCTTAAGGCAATTTGCCTCGCATCTTGCTTTGCCATTATTTTTCAAAATCCTGCATTGTCCATTACACAAAGGAAAGTTGACATCTGTATTTATGGTGGAACATCTGCTGGCGTAATCGCAGCTTATTCTGCCAAAAAACTTGGCAAGTCAGTAATCCTGATTGAAAACTCAAAGCATATTGGCGGCATGACTTCCGGCGGATTAAGCGCAACTGATATTGGCAATAAAATAGCCATCACTGGCCTTTCCAGGGACTTTTTCAGGCGACTGGGTCAGCATTATGGCAAGTTGGAGCACTGGTTGCCAGAACCCAAAGTAGCTGAAAGAATTTTTCAGGATTACATTCGGGAAGCAAACGTTGAAGTCATTTATCAAAAAAGATTGTCCTATCTTTTTAAGAATGGAACAGAAATTAAATCAGCTGTTTTTGAGGATGTTCAGAATCCAAATGCCGAAAAGCTCTTCATTGAGGCAAGTCAGTTTATGGATTGTACCTATGAGGGCGATCTGATGGCCCAAGCCGGCGTTTCATTTACAGTGGGAAGGGAAGACAACGCCTTGTACCATGAAACCTTGAGCGGTGTGCAGAAAATGGACCGACATCAATTTGAGGATAAAATTGATCCCTGGAAAATAAAAGGCGACTCTACTTCTGGTTTGCTTTGGGGGATAAGCCCTTATGCGGTAAAACAGAACGGGACGGGAGATCGAAAAGTACAGGCTTACAATTTCAGATTGTGCATGACATACGATTCTCTCAATCGCATCCCGATTTCAAAGCCAGAAAATTATGATCCCTCAAAATATGAATTATTGATCCGATTGATGAATTCCCGAACTGAGAAGAACTGGAATCAGGTGCTGAAAATATATTTTCTGATCAATGAAATTCCCAATAAAAAGGCAGATTGGAACAACATGGGGGCGTTTTCTACTGACTTTATTGGTGCCAATTGGGCTTATCCTGAAGCTACATACGAGGAGCGAGCAAGAATCTGGGACGCACATGAAGATTACCAAAAAGGCCTTTTATATTTTGTTGCAAATGACCCAAGGATTCATCCAGATGTTCAGAAAGAAATGAGAAAATGGGGTTTACCCAAAGATGAATTCCAGGAAAATGGTGGCTGGCCTCATCAATTGTATGTAAGGGAAGCCCGAAGAATGGTAGGTGAGTATGTCATGACAGAGCAAAACTGTCGGGGCATGGTCTCAGTTTCAGATGGCATTGGTATGGCTGCCTACACTATGGATAGCCACAATTGTGACCGCCATTTTGGGAACGGAATGGTTAAAAATGAAGGCAATGTGGAAGTTGGTGGCTTTCCTCCATACCCGATTGCGTATCGATCCATCGTGCCAAAAAGAGAAGAATGCAGCAATCTTACTGTGCCTGTTTGCATGTCTGCCAGCCACATAGCCTATGGAAGTATCCGCATGGAGCCTGTTTTTATGGTTCTTGCACAGACGGCTGCCATTTCTGCCTCGATGGCAATAGACAAAAAAATACCCGTGCAAATGGTTGATGTACTTGAGTTGCAAAAAATATTGAAAGCCAATCCGATGTTGGATGGACAAAGTCCAGAAATTTTGATCGATGATGCCTTACAAGCAAATCAGATAAGCTACAAAGGAGACTGGAAAATAGGGGAGGGGAACATTTCAAAATATGGAAAATCGGTGAGACTGGCATCTGATAAATCAGGAAATTCGGCCCGATTTACTTGCAAGCCAGTGAAAGACGGCAACTACGCCGCCTACATTTACTATCCAAGACTAGGAGATTTGAAAAATGCCGATTCGGTCTCTTTAACCATATCGGATGGAAAGAAGATCAATCGCATGGTGAAAAAGACAAATGACATGGCCTTTCAATCCAATGACAACAAGGGCGTTTGGATCAAGCTTGGGCAATATAAGTTAAAAGCCAATCAAGAGGTTTGGGTCGAAATTGAAGGCCTTGGTACTGGCTTGCACTTGATTCCTGCCGATGCGGTTCTTTGGGTGCCGAATGTGAAATAATTTACATTTTATTTTAAAGATCAGGCTTTTGTCAATTGTTATTGGGTTGTTGGTTTCCATTTGATCAAAATTAGCAGAATAAGGAAGCTACAAAAACCATAGTACCTGAACAGCGCTATCTGCCTCTGTTTTTGAACCGACCTATTATTTTGGTTTTTATATTTTAGCTTGCCTTTTGCGGATTACAAATCCGCCTTATCTGTAGTCACACATTGTAAATGTGCGACAGCGGGTTTTGTGACAAACTTTTTGTGACAAATAAAGTGTCACAGATTCATTGTCACAAAATAAATGGGAATGTGACATGCAATTTTCATTTTCACTAACAAAGTCCTTCACCTAAGTATCCCAATTCAGGGCTATTCAAAAACTGACATCGCAGTTTCACCAACCCAGGAATATCATCCCAGTTCCACAGAGGAGAATGGTGAAACCTCCCAGGGCATGGACGTATCGTTCCAGTTTTTCGGTTTTAAACAGTGACCAGCCATAAAAGCCCAGGCCAACCATGAGCAGCATTGTGGCTAGGGTAACGAGGGTATAGGTTGTTACTAAAATTGCCATTCCCCATATCGAGTTTTGAGCTGCTGGCACAAAGAGCAATGGAATCATAGGCTCACATGGCCCCAATAAGAATATAATGAACATTACCCAGGGCGTTACTTTGTGTTTGTCTTTGGCTGCAACGGCCTGGCCATGTTTGTGTTCAAATACATAGACATCTCCGTTTTCATAGGTGTCAAAATGTTTGTGTCTTTTGTTTTTAGCAGCCGCCAATAAGCCCCAACTGCAATACAAAATTCCAAAAAGAAACAAAGCCCAGCCAGCCGCCCCGCCTCGCAAACCTTCTATCCATTCAATTTTAGAAACGCCCCAGCCCAAAGCCACTCCACCTAAACCTAGCAAAACTGAACTCCACACATGGCCGCAGCCACAGGCCAAAACCCAGAAAATGGTTTTGCCAAGGCTCCAGTCTCTGGCTTTGGCAAGGGCAATAAATGGCAAATAATGATCTGGTCCTGTTGCAGTGTGTAGGATTCCAATGCCGATGGCGGTGCTTAATACGATGAGCAGTTCGTTATTCAACAATTTCGGCTTTGGTTTTTTGATTGACAAGCAACTGCGCAATCGATTTTTGCAGATCATGGATCTGTTCTGCTTTGTTGCCAAGTATGCGGACGAGCAATCCTTTTATTGGGCTGGCTGTAATGCCAAAATCAATATTTTTCTGCGATTCCAACAGCCCGGTAATCTCAATTCGAAGTTCGGGAATTTCAATTTCTTCATCCAAAACCATTAAACTGCCTTGGTGGCTATAACCTTCCATTTGCCCAAGCAGGTTGGGTTCAATGTGTGCAGGCTCCATGAACAGGTTCTCTTTGATGATCAGTTTTTGATTGAAGTAAATGGATGTAAAAATCTGAAGATAAGTCATTTGGAAGACCTCGCCATTCAGCTTTCTGCCGCAAGTTAAAATTTCGCCCCAAACCAAACTTGCCCCCTCTTTTAAATGAATATGGTTGATAGATCGAAAAATAGAGTTTTGATGTGGCACACAAGGATGTGGCAGATAGACCAATGAAGCATTTTTTTCCAATACGACATTCATCGATTGCCTGGCACCGGTTTTCATATCGAAAAGCCTTTGATAAGATTGCGTATGCAGATGAAGCGAACTTCCTTCATCCAAGTCAATATTTATTTGATAATCATCTCCATCCAATATACCCGGACTGGAACTCATCAATGTCAAATGCAAACAGGCAGCCAACTTATCTTCGGTGATGTTGGCTATTTTGAAAGGCGGTGAAACATAGTTTTGCTTCAGAAAACTAATTCCACCGTGAACAGATACCTGTATATTGAGCTTCGCCTTCACCTGATCAAAATTGGTTCTTCAATTTCCTCCAAAAGGGCATACTTTCTAATCCAGGCAATGATATTGTCCAGCCCCTGCAAAGTCATCAAATTGGTAAACACAAATGGTTCACCTTTTCTCATTCTTTTTGCATCGGTTTCCATCATTTCTAAATTGGCATTTACATATGGCGCCAGGTCTATTTTGTTGATTACCAAAAGATCACTGCGGGTAATGCCAGGCCCTCCCTTTCTTGGAATTTTATCGCCTTCGGCAACGTCTATTACAAAAATAGTAACATCAGCCAGATCGGGACTGAAGGTAGCAGATAGATTGTCGCCCCCACTTTCAATAAAAATAATATCCAGGTCGGGGAATCGATTTGACATTTCTTCCACCGCTTCCAGATTCATGCTTGCATCTTCCCGAATGGCAGTGTGGGGGCAGCCTCCGGTTTCAACACCCATTATTCTTTCGGCAGGTAAAAGGCTGTTTTTGGTTAAAAATTCAGCATCTTCTCTTGTATATATATCGTTGGTAATCACCGCTAAGCTATACGTTTGGTTCAAGCTCCGTGTGAGTCTTTCTATGAGGGCGGTTTTGCCAGAGCCTACCGGGCCAGCAACCCCGATTTTTATATACTTTCTCTGCATAGTTTATCTAAGAATGGATGTTTTTAAGGTATAATTTTAAGACATATAAAGCCTGGAATACAGGGCCTCGTGCTGCATCGATTTTATGTCGAAACCAGGACAACAAAGCCCAATCCGGTTTTCATCGGGAATCAAGTTCTTCTCAGCAAGCCGACTTAAAGTAGGGGAAAGGCCATGCAATATTTCTTGACCACTTTGTTGACTCAGCGGAATCAGTTTTACACAATTGGTCACAAAACCAACAGCAGCATTGTAGTAAAATCCTGTGAGTGTGCTCAATTTTTCAATGCCTGAAACCGCAGCGACCAAGCCAAAAACCACACAATAATGGCCAGATGCTTCTTCGCTTTTTACTAAATTCTGAAAAGATTCGATCAGTTCATTCTTTTCCAGCGGTTGAAATATTTTCAAAAGCCGCCTGCCCATCTTATAACTGGCAAGCCGCATTTCCTCAGGAAGTTTAACGGCAGAACATGCAATATCCAACTGCAAAAGTGCCTGGATATCCTTTTCATTGGCAGCGTTAAAAGCAAGCGAAACAAAGGCAGCATCGGTATAATGAATGTTTTTGGTAAGCATTTCATAGACAAATATTTTTGCGCTTTCTGCATCCTTTACTTTTCCTAGCTGAACATACGTTTCCAAACCAGCCGAATGCGAAAACCCACCAATAGGTAGGGTAGGGTCAACCAAATGTAAGAGTTGAACTAAATTATGCATCGGCTCCAAGCTTTAAGATTCGTGAGAAAAGCGATTTGCTTTCATCCATTGCATGGGGAGAAACCGTGGTCCGCAAAGCATGAAGCAATTTCCTGTTTTCGATTCTAACTGTATAGCCCTGAGCAACAAGCAAACGCTGCATCGGATTTTCAAAGGGTACCAAAAGTTCATCGTTCTCAAAAAAAAGAGGCAAATGTTTATTGCCAATTTCATAGCAAACAGAAGCCATTTCAAACATTGAATTTGCCTGGATAACAAGGCAACTGCAGGCCAAAACTTCTATTGCCACAATAGACTTTTCGTCTTCAAAAAGAATATCACCCTGAGTCAATGCTGCATTTTCGTTGAGAAATTTAAGCGAGATGTCAAGCCCCGAAACCGTCTTCTTGCGAAGGATCCTTTTTCTGGTTTCAAACCATTCCAAAGCTAACCAGTCCACCGTTTTGTTTGGGTTTTCTAGCAGATTTAGATTTCCCTTTTTTTCCTGAATAAGCAAACTGAACGGGTTTGTAAATTTATTAAAACAAGAAATATCGTTGAGCCAAGGGCAGCACTGCCAAAGGTTCACAAGTAATGATTTCGCCATCAACTTTCACTTCGTAGTTTTCCGGATTCACTTCTATGTTGGGCGTTGCATCGTTGTGGATCAGGTCTTTTTTGGAGATGTTTCTGCAGTTTCTGACCGGCAAAACCAATTTCTGCAAGTCATATTTCTGCACTGTGCCGTTCTCCAAAGAGATTTTTGATACAAAACTGATGCAGGTTTTATGCAATGCTTTTCCATAAGCCCCAAACATAGGTCTGTACATCACAGGTTGGGGCGTTGGAATAGAGGCATTTGGATCTCCCATTCTAGCCGCAATAATCATTCCACCTTTGATGATCATTTCTGGCTTTACTCCAAAAAAAGCGGGCTTCCAGAGCACAAGATCAGCAAACTTTCCTGGCTCCAAAGAACCAATGTATTCTGACATTCCATGACTGATGGCAGGATTGATGGTGTATTTCGAAATATATCTTTTTACTCTGAAATTATCATTCCCATTCCCTTCATCTTCCGGTAGCGGCCCTCTTTGAACTTTCATTTTATGGGCCGTTTGCCAGGTTCTGGTAATCACTTCGCCAACTCTTCCCATTGCCTGAGAATCGCTGCTCGTCATGCTAAAAACCCCCATATCTTGCAAAATATCCTCTGCTGCTATGGTTTCAGGCCGGATTCTGGAATCTGCAAATGCCACATCTTCAGGAACAGTTTTGTCTAAATGATGGCAAACCATGAGCATATCCAAATGCTCATCAATCGTATTGACTGTAAATGGCCGGGTAGGATTGGTAGAAGAAGGCAATACATTTGGATACATTGAAGCTTTAATGATATCGGGTGCATGGCCGCCTCCAGCACCTTCGGTATGGAAAGTATGAATGACCCTGCCGTTTATTGCGCCCATCGTACTTTCCAAAAATCCACCCTCATTGAGTGTATCTGTATGAATGGCTATCTGAACATCGTACTTATCAGCTACTCGAAGCGAGGCATCGATTACCGCAGGCGTAGCGCCCCAATCCTCATGAATTTTAAGACCCAAAGCTCCAGCCTCAATTTGCTCCTCTAAAGGCGCTGTCGTGGCGCAACTTCCCTTGCCAAAAAAACCTAAGTTCATCGGAAAAGCATCGGCTGCTTCAAGCATTTTCTGAATATTCCATGCGCCAGGTGTTACAGTTGTAGCATTTGTGCCATCTGCAGGTCCGGTTCCGCCACCAATCATCGTGGTGATTCCACTGTACAAAGCATGATCTATTTGCTGTGGACATATAAAATGAATGTGGGCGTCTATCCCGCCTGCGGTTGCAATCAATCCGGCACCTCCGTGAACTTCAGTGCTGGCACCAATTACCATATTGGGTGAAATTCCATCCATCGTATCTGGATTTCCTGCCTTTCCAATCGCAACAATCTTTCCATTCTTTATCCCAATATCTGCCTTTTCTATGCCCCAATGGTCAATGATGACCACCGATGTAATTACAAAATCGAGGACCCCATCATCCCGCAACGCTCTGCCAGACTGCGCCATGCCATCTCGAATGGTTTTGCCACCTCCAAATTTGGCTTCATCGCCATAAACCGTATGGTCTTTTTCTATTTCTATAAACAACTCAGTATCACCCAATCGAACTTTATCCCCAGTAGTTGGCCCATACATATTTGCATATTTGATGCGGTTTATTTTCAGGCTCATGGTTCAATTTGATTTTTGAAATTTGTGCTAGTTGCTTTTTCCATGGCTTTTATTTTGGATTCAGGATTTAAAGCACCGTCCACCAGATTGTTGAATCCATAAATTATTTTGTCGCCTCCAAATTCTACCAATTCTATGTCTTTTTCTTCGCCTGGTTCAAAGCGAACTGCAGTGCCGGCAGCAATGTTCAAACGCATTCCAAAGGATTTTTCTCTGTCAAAAAGCATCTGCTTGTTGACTTCAAAAAAATGAAAGTGCGAACCAATTTGGACCGGCCTGTCACCAGTGTTTACAACTGTGAGAAATACTGTCTTTCTGCCGACATTGGCCAAAATTTCACCTTTGGCTATTATATATTCACCTGGAATCATGGATGAGATTATATTAGAAATGGAACGAATTAAACCTGTAAATGCTAATTTCGAATGGGATCATGAACCGTGACCAGCTTTGTACCATCAGGAAATGTGGCTTCAATTTGAATGTCATGAATCATTTCTGGCACGCCTTCCATCACATCGCTTCTTTTTAGGATTGTTGTTCCGAAGTGCATAAGTTGTGCAACAGATTGTCCATCTCTGGCGGCTTCTTGCAGGCGTGAACTGATGAGCGCAATGGTTTCAGGATAGTTCAGTTTCAAACCTCTGGCCTTTCGCTTTTCGGCCAATTCACCTGCTAAAAATAGAAGTAGCTTTTCTGATTCCCTTGGAGATAGATGCATGTGTGCTTTAAAGTTTTGATCGACTAATTTGCAAATTCAAAAATGTAAACTTAGTCACTAAAGCCTTTTTTAAAAAGGGGGATTCTGATTTATCTCAGTTATTTTCTAAAATCTGGTGCTGAAAGCAGAGTAGTTTTCTTGGATTGATATATTTATTTTGGCTTGATCTCTTTTTTTTAGAAAATGGCTAAGTACATTTTTTTCAAAGATTTTTTTTGATTGCAAGCAGTCAGAATCAAACCCAGGTAAATCGCTTGTTTTCTGCAAGCAGTATTTAATTTTATTGCTCGGCTTATCCTTAAATGAGGTTCTTTCCCAAATCCTTCCAAAAATTAAACAATGAAAAATTAGGCTAACCATTTGATTGATTGAGGTTCGGGGGATATGATATTTTTTTAAATTTTAAAAATATTGAACTGTTTGAGTTTTAGTGAGAGATTTTGAATTTTATTTGCCTCTCAATTTAAGTTCATGAAAACAATTCTTCTTTTTCTGGTATTAGTTCCATTTGGATACATTTTTGGTCAGCCTGTCATTAATGTAAACTTTTTTCCTGGGATAGGAACAAATTTTGCCGCAACCACAGTTACCAATGCATCTGCATTATTGCCAGGAGGCAATGGTGGAAACCAAACCTGGAATTTTTCCAATGCCAGCCCCTCAGGTTCTTTCATTTACACAAATTATTCAGGACCTAACGGAAGTCCATATTCTTCCCAATTCCCTGGAACAAATTTTGTGTTCTCCTCTGGGACAACGCCAAACTCGCCATCCGCATATTTCCATTTCATCAAATCTGCTACCCGATTGGACATGATTGGTTCAGTAGCAGGAAATAACAATGTGGTGAGCAAGCTGCAAAATCCGGATACACAATTTTGGTTTGATCAGCCATATAATCAGGTAAAATCGGATGATTTTTATGGATCCTCATACATATTGGCAGGGCCCGATACAGTTTCCGGAAGCTTCAAATTCGGGAAATCGTCATTTGTTTACAATGCCTACGGCACACTTATCAATCCTGCGGGCACCTTTCAAAATTGCGTACGTGTTGAGAACCGAAAAGTCAGCAAAGATTCCACTGCTTTCTTCCAGTTTCCAGTGACTGTCCTAGTAGAAACCAGAACCCGGAGTTATTTATGGTTGGTGGCCGGGCCGTCTGTTAATCCATTTCGAATGTCAATGTCATACGACACCGTTATTGTTTCAGGTATTCCTAATTATTACAATACAGTTGCTTATACTACGACGACCACTGATGTAGAGCCTGAAATTTTAGATGGGGGAAAATGGAAACTATTTCCAAATCCTGCCAGCCATTATCTTCAATTTTCAAATCAGAATCAGGAAAAAATACCAGCAAGTGTTGCTGTAACAGGAATGAAAGGACAATCTTACAATTTACCTGTGGAGGATGAAGGCAGAGTAAGTATCTCACATTTGCCTTCTGGATTGTACTTTCTTGAAGTTTCTGGTGCAGGCAAAAAATCCGGTGTTCGGTTTGTGAAGGAGTAATAAGGATTTATATGTCCAACAATTTGCTTTAAAAATATCTGAAAATAAGGATATAGGGTTGGGTTTAGGAATAAAAAATTTAGTAAAGAAAAGAAGAGTTACCATTGGGCTTGTAAGTTGAGGGTCATGGTATTTAGTTTGCCGTCAATTAAATATGAATATTTCTTTCCCCAA
>Ga0105046_10014579_pt1 | contig 12115 bp, 8 predicted proteins | sample MAT03_FD_78385 | JGI IMG/M metagenome (GOLD analysis project Ga0105046, IMG submission 78385) | Freshwater microbial communities from Lake Fryxell liftoff mats and glacier meltwater in Antarctica - MAT-03 (megahit assembly) | ecosystem: Environmental > Aquatic > Freshwater > Ice > Liftoff...
ACCGAGCACGCTGATCAGGAAGCCGGCAATGATGGCCGTGAAGAGGCCGGCCTCGGGCTTGACGCCACTGGCGATGGCGAAGGCCATGGCCAGCGGCAGCGCCACCACGCCGACGGTAAGGCCGGCGCCGACATCGGCCAGCGCTTGCTGGCGGTTGTATCCGGGCAGTGTGTCGAGCAGACGCGGATGGAAGCGGTGCAATCGGTCGCCGAACTTCAGCATGCGCCGAGTGTGCGCCTGATTGCGGCCTCAGCATGGCGGGGCGCCGTCCGTGGCGTGACCGGCGTCAATGCCGCCGGCCGGCTGCTTGACGGCGACGCTGTTGCCGGCGCCTCGCCGCCTTAGTGCCTCAGCGCACGCGCAAGCCCGGCACGGCGCCCGGCCAGGGCTGCAGCACGTACAGCCCCGGGTGCACGCCCTCGTCGGCGTGGCTGGCTGCCAGCACCATGCCTTCGCTGATACCGAACTTCATCTTTCGCGGGGCCAGGTTGGCCACCAGCACCGTCAGCTTGCCCGCCAGTTGCTCGGGCGCGTAGGCGCTGGCGATGCCGCTGAATACGTTGCGTGTGCGGCCCTCGCCGGCGTCGAGCGTCAATCGCAGCAGCTTGGTGCTGCCCTCGACGCGCTCGGCGGCGACGATCAGCGCCAGCCGCAGGTCGACCTTGGCGAAGTCGCCGATGCCGATCTCGGCCGCCACCGGCTCGCCGCCGGGCAGCGGCGCTGCTGCGGCGGCCGGCGGCTCGAACAGGGCGTCCAGCGCCTTCGTGTCCACCCGCTGCATCAGGTGCCTGTACTCGCCGATACGGTGGTGCCCGCCATGCACCAGGCCGCGCCGGGCATCGGCCCAGCTCAGCGGCGGCACCGCCAGGAAGGCCTCGACCTTTGCCGCCAGCGCCGGCAGCACCGGCTTCAGGTAGATCGTGAGCAGCCGGAAGGCCTCGATGCAGCTGCTGCAGACATCGTGCAGCGCGGCTTCCATGCCGTCCTGCCGCGCCAGTTCCCAGGGCTTGTGGCGGTCGACGTACTCGTTCACGCGGTCCGCCAGCAGCATCACCTCGCGCAGCGCCTTGCCGAACTCGCGCTCCTCGTACAGCGTGGCAATGGTCTCGGCGGGGCCGCGCAACGCGTCGAGCAGCGCGCGGCCTTCCACGCCCAGGTCGGCCGAAATCTGGCCGCCGAAACGCTTGCCGATGAAGCCGGCGGCGCGGCTCGCGATGTTGATGTACTTGCCCACCAGATCGGCGTTGACGCGGGCGACGAAGTCCTCGGCATTGAAGTCGATGTCCTCCACCCGCGCGCTGAGCTTGGCGGCGATGTAGTAGCGCAGCCATTCGGCGTCGAGGCCGAGCTCGAGGTAGCGCAGCGGGCTGATGCCGGTGCCGCGGCTCTTGCTCATCTTCTCGCCGCTGACGGTGATGAAGCCGTGCACATGGATGCGGTCGGGCACCTTGCGCCCGCTGAACTTCAGCATCGCCGGCCAGAACAGCGTGTGGAAGGTGATGATGTCCTTGCCGATGAAGTGATGCTGCTCGGTCGCCGGGTCGGCCAGATAGGCCTGCATGTCGCGGCCGAGCGCATCGAAGCGCGCCTGCAGCGCGGCCAGGTAGCCGATGGGCGCATCGAGCCAGACGTAGAAGTACTTGCCCGGTGCATCGGGGATCTCGATGCCGAAGTAAGGCGCGTCGCGGCTGATGTCCCAGTCCGCCAGTGCGGGCCGCCCGTCGGCGTCGCGCGTGAACCACTCGCGCACCTTGTTCGCCACCTCGGGCTGCAGGCGGCCATCCTGCGTCCAGTCTTCGAGGAAAGCCACGCAGCGCGGGTCGGACAGCTTGAAGAAGAAGTGCTCGCTGTTCTTCAGCACAGGGGTGGCGCCGGACAGCGTCGACGTCGGGTTCTTCAGGTCGGTCGGTGCGTAGACGGCGCCGCAGTTCTCGCAGTTGTCGCCGTACTGGTCCGGGGTGCCGCAGCGCGGGCACTCGCCCTTGATGAAGCGGTCGGGCAGGAACATGCCCTTGGCCGGATCGAAGAACTGCTCGACCACGCGCACGTCGATGAGCCCGGCCGCCTTCAGCGCGCGGTAGACCGATTGCGCCAGCACGTGGTTCTCGGGCGCGTCGGTGCTGTGCCAGTGGTCGAAACCGAGGTGAAAGCCGTCCAGCGTCGGTTTGCGTCCGGCGGCGATGTTGGCGACGAACTGTTGCGGGCTCACGCCGGCACGTTCGGCGGCGATCATGATCGGCGCGCCGTGGGCATCGTCGGCGCAGACGAAGTTCACCTCATGCCCGCGCATGCGCTGAAAGCGCACCCAGATGTCGGCCTGGATGTACTCCATCACGTGGCCGATGTGGAACGGCCCGTTGGCGTAAGGCAGCGCGGTGGTGACGAAGAGCTGGCGGGTCATGCGGCTGATTCTAGAGAGCGCCCCATGCGCCGGCGGCGACCGGCGCGATGACCGACCGGCACCGCCGGGCACGATCAGCCTGCGACAGGCGACCCAGTTCAAGCGATCGCGGCGCCCCGCGGCGTGATCTGATCGACCCGAGGGCTCCTGCGCACGGCCCGTAGAGGCCCACCCATGACCCCAGCTGCCGCTGACCCGGACCGCCTGATCGTCCTCGTCCCGGTCTACAAGCCGCGGCTCGACGCATTGGAGGACTTCTCGCTGCGCCATTCGCTGCGCCAGCTCACGCCCGGGCGCCGTGTGGCGCTGCTGGCGCCGCAGTCGCTCGACCTCACGGCCTACGCGGGCTACGCCGCCGACTGCCCCGGCCTGCACGTGGTGCGCGCGCCCGACGCTTTCTTCGGCTCGATCAAGGGCTACAACCTGCTGCTGCTGGACGAAGCTTTCTACGCCCGCTTCGCGGCGAACGAGTTCATGCTGATCCTGCAGACCGATGCCCTGGTGCTGCGCGACGAGCTCGACGCCTGGATGACGCGCGGCCACGACTACGTCGGCGCGCCCTGGCCGCAGGCGCTCGAGATCCGCGTCGAACTCGACCGCTACGCCGGAGCGCCGCGCGCGGTGCGCACGCATGTGGGCAATGGCGGCTTCAGCCTTCGGCGCACTGCAGCCTGCATCGCGCTGTTGCGCGAGTTTGCGCAGGCGCGCGACTACTTTCTCAAGAGCGGCAGCAGCGAGGACCTGTTCTTCGCTTTCATGGGGGCGGTCTCGCAGCGCTTCACGATGCCCACCGAGGCCGAGGCCGCGCGCTTCGCGCTCGAGTTGCAGCCGCGGCGCTATCACCACCTGAATGGCGGCCAGCCCCCGATGGGTGGGCATGCCTGGTGGAAGTACGAGCCAGGCTGGTGGCTGCAGCAGTTGCCACCAGCGGCAGCGGCCCAGGCCGCGCTGCTGCTCGCCGCTGCGGCAGTGCCCGGATCTGACCCTTCACCGGCGGCCATTTCGCCTGATCCCGCGCCCGCCGAATTCCTAGCATCGGTCTGAACCCAGTGGGGACCCGAGGGGCTGACATGAGCATCAGTGACTGCCAGATCGTCGAACTGCCGAAGATCCACGATCCGCGTGGCAACCTCACCTTCATCGAAGGTGACAGCCATGTGCCGTTCGACATCCGGCGCGTGTACTACCTGTACGACGTGCCCGGCGGCGCCGAGCGCGGCGGCCATGCGCACAAGGATCTGCAGCAGCTGATCGTGGCCATGTCGGGCAGCTTCGACGTCGTGCTCGACGACGGCAAGGACAAGAAGCGTGTGCACCTGAACCGCAGCTACCAGGGCCTGTATGTGTGCCCGATGATCTGGCGCGAACTGGACAACTTTTCCTCCGGCTCGGTGTGCATGGTGCTCGCCTCCAACCGCTTCGCCGAGGACGACTACTACCGTGACTACGCTGCCTTCATGCGTGCGCGCTGGGCCTGAAAGAGCAATGCCGATGATCGAGTTCCTGAACCTGCGCGAGGTCAACGCGCCGCACGAGGCCGCGATGCGCGCCGCCTTCGAGCGTGTGCTGGCCAGCGGCCGCTACATCCTGGGCGCCGAGACCGAGGCCTTCGAAGCCGAGTTCGCCACCTACTGCGGCGTGCGCCACTGCATCGGCGTGGGCAACGGGCTGGACGCGCTGCACCTGATCCTGCGCTCGATGGACATCGGACCTGGCGACGAGGTGATCGTGCCCGGCAACACCTTCATCGCCACCTGGCTGGCAGTCAGCCAGGCCGGCGCGACGCCGGTGCCGGTCGACCCCGATCCGTTCACCTGCAACATCACCGCCGCGGGCATCACCGCGGCCATCACCCCACGCACCAAGGCCATCATGCCGGTGCACCTGTACGGCCAGCCGGCCGAGATGGGCCCGATCATGGCGCTGGCCGAGCGCCACGGCCTGCGGGTGATCGAGGACGCCGCGCAAGCCCATGGCGCGCGCTGGGCCGGCCAGCGCACGGGCGGCCTGGCCGACGCCGCAGGCTTCAGCTTCTACCCGGGCAAGAACCTCGGCGCGCTGGGTGACGGCGGCGCAGTGACCACCAACGACAGCCAGCTCGCAGAACGTGTGCGCCGGCTGCGCAACTACGGCTCGGCAGTGCGCTATCAGCATGAGGTGGCGGGCTACAACTCTCGTCTCGACGAGTTGCAGGCCGCACTGCTGCGCGCCAGGTTGCCGCACCTGGACGCCGAGAACGCCTGCCGTGCCGAGCGCGCCCGCCAGTACCTGCATGCGCTGCAGGGCCTGGACCTGGGCCTGCCGCAGGTGCACGTCGAGGCCGATCCGGTCTGGCACCTTTTCGTCGTGCGCAGCGCGCGCCGGGCGGCCCTGCAGCAAGCGCTGCAGCGCGCCGGGGTCGGCACGCTCGTGCACTACCCGCTCGGCAACCACGAACAGCCGGCCTACCGCAACCCGGCCGCCGCCGGCTTCGTGGCACGTCCGCTGCCGGTCACCGAGCGCCTGGCCTCCGAGGTACTGAGCCTGCCGATCGGCCCGGCGCTGAGTGCGCTTCAGGCCGCGCAGGTAGCAGCTGCCGTGCGCGAGGCGCTGGCGCTGGAGATGATCTGAGATGGCGCTCTCGGCCGATCTCATCGGACGCATCCAGCAGCTCGCGCAGCAGCAGGAGACGGTGCATGCCGCGCTCGGCGAGCGCGCGCTCGACGACCATGCCATCGGCCGCCAGCTGGCCCTGCGCCGCAAGCTGGAGCGCCACGACTTCAGCCGCCTGGATGACGTCTGCCTGGGCCACAACCTGCGCCACGCCCTGCCGCTGGATGCGCGTCGTCACTACACGCGGCTGCCCAAGGACTTCCTTGCCGGGGACTTCGCGTCGCTGCCCGAACGCGCCGTCTACCTGCTGCTGAACAACGATATCGGCAAGCTGCTGCCGCAGTACCTGGCGCTGGTCGAGCAGCGGCCGGCGAGCCTGTTCGTGGTCTGGGACTGGGACTCGCAGCACTGGCTGCAGATGAGCGGCATGCTGGCGGCGCACAGCGACTTCTACCTGCCCTCGACCTCGGAGAACCTGTACACGCTGAGCCACTTTTCGCCACACCTGCTGGGGCCGGTGCCGGTGGCGGTGAACCAGTGGTCGCGTGCCTTCATCGTCGAGCACATGGACAAGCTGCTGGCTGCGCGCAGCGACGCCCCCTTCGGCCCGCATGTGCGCTACGACAGCTTCGCGCGACGCAACCGCGCGCTGTCCACGCTGAACAAGAGCTTTCCCGGCATCGCCTTCGCCGATCACGGCTACCAGGTCAAGTCCGAACTCGACAACCTGCTCGACTGGGCCGGCCACAAGACGCACTGGATCGTCCCGGTGCTGGGCGGGGTGCCGATCCGCGTCTTCAACTGCCTGCTCACCGGCGGCATCCCGGTGCTGCCCTCGTTCTACCGGCAGATGCCCGAAGTGATGAGCCTGGGCGATTCGCCGGTCTGGTACGACGTGTTCGACCTCGTCGAGCCCGGCGCCGTTCAACAGCAGGCGTCGGCCCGCTTCGATGCGGCCGGGCCGGTGGGGGTGGCCGCGCGCGTGGGCCAGGCGCTGCAGACTGCGCACGTGGACACACGCTGCGAGACGGTGCTGCGCGCCGTCGAGGACGCCGTGCGCTGCATCGTCAGCGGCGACCGTACGGTGCCGGCGCGCTACCTGATGAATCCCGCCGCTGATCGGGTGGCCTGAGCGGCCCTCCGCCGCAGCCGCGCCGTGGACTAAGGCCGCTGCGGCGCGCGGCCCTTGCAGACGGCCGGGTTGCCGAACCACAGCTCGTCGGCCGGCACGTCCTTCGTGACCACGCTGCCGGCGCCGACCATTGCGCTCTCGCCGATCGTCACGCCGCCGAGGATCGTGGCGTTGGCGCCGATCGACGCGCCGCGGCGCAACAGCGTGCGCTGGAAGGCCTCGGGGTAGACCTTCGAGCGCGGGTGACGGTCGTTCGTGAAGGTGACGTTCGGGCCGACGAAGACATCGTCCTCGAGCGTGATGCCGTCCCACAGCTGCACACCGCACTTCACCGTCACGCGGTCGCCGACCACCACATCACTTTCGATGAAGACCTGCGCGTTGATGTTGCATTCGCGACCGATGCGTGCGCCGGCCAGCACCACGGTGAACTGCCAGATGCGCGTGCCGTGGCCCACCGACGTGCTCTGCACCTCGGCCGTGGCGTGGATGAAGGGGGCTGCGTCTTGCGTCATGCGGTTGCCTGGGGGCTCAGACCTTCTGCAGGATGCTCAGCAACTGAGGCCCGCGCCATTCCTGGCTGCGCACGATGAAGGCGCCCTTGAAGCCGTAGGCCTTGGCCCAGCAGCGCTCGTGGTCGAAGTACAGCGGGAAGGTCTCTTCGGTGATGATGTTCACGTGCGTCGGGTCGCGGAACACTGCAGGGTGCGGGAAGGCCGGCGTGAACGACAGGAACAGGCCGCCCGGCTTGAGCACGCGGTGGATCTCGTTCATCACCTCGATGAAGGGGTTGCGCCTCTGCGGGTTGTAGATCACGCGCGGCACATGCTCGATGAAGTCGTGTGCCGTCACGTATTCGAATGACGCGTCGGGGAAGGGGATCGGCTCGACCACCAGGTCGGCCTGCACGACCGAGGTGCCGGGAAACTCGGCCACGTCGATGCCGTAGACCTCTTCGGCGTTGAACGGGTTCTTCGGCTGCGGGCCGCAACCGAGATCGAGGGACTTGGTGCTCATGTTGCGCTCCGTTGGGCAGGGGGGGTGGGGCTGAGGGAATCGGTGGCGTCGCCCAGCTGGGCCTGGCGCCACATCGAGATGCAGGCGGCCTCGAGGTCGCGCGTGAAGCCGGCGGTGTCGAACAGCGGCGACTCGCTGCGTGCACGCGCCACCTTGGCCTTCAGCGCCGCCAGCCGCGCCGGGTCGCGCGCCAGCGCCAGTGCCAGTGCCTCGTAGGCTTCGGCGCTGTCGGTGACGAGCTCGGGCGCGCCGGCCACCGTGACCAGCCCGGCGGCCACGCGCGACGGAAAGCTGCGGCCGCGCCGCGTCAGCACCGGCAGGCCGGCCATCAGCGCGTCGGCGGCGGTGGTGTGGGCGTTGTAGGGGTGGGTGTCGAGAAACATGTCGGCCACGCGGTAGCGCGCCAGGTGATCCTCGACACGCGGCACACGGCCGGCAAAGACCAGCCGCGCCGGATCGACGCCGGCCTGCTCGGCCGCGCGCTTCAGGTTGGCCCTGGACAGTTCGTTGCGCGACATCAGCCACAGCACGCTGCCGGGCAGCGCCTGCAGCAGGCGCAGCCACAGTGCGAAGACCGTGGGCACGATCTTGTAGTCGTGGTTGAAGCAGCAGAAGACGAAGCCCTCATCAGGCAGGCCGCATTCGGCGCGCGTGGGTGTGTGCTCGGCGATCTGCAGACCCGCGTCGGTGGGCAGGTAGGCGTGCGGCAGGCGCACCACGCGCTCGTCGTAGAAACGCTCGTCGCCGGGCGGGATCACGTGGCGGTCGGCCAGGATGTAGTCCATCGTCGGCACGCCCAGGGTGCCGGGGTAGCCCAGCCAGTTCACCTGTACCGGCACCGGCTTCATCGCCAGCACGTCGCTGCGTGCGTCGCTGGTGTAGCCGCCGAGGTCGATGGCGATGTCGATTTCGTGCTCCCGCAGCCACTGCGCAATCTGCCGCGTGCCCCAGCCGCGCACGTCGATGAAGTGATCGAAGGCGGCCTGGAAGCGGCTGCGCAAGCGGCTGCCGTCGTCGACGCCGAAAGAGACGCCGTAGGTCTCGAAGCGGTGCTTGTCGTGGTGCTCGATCACGCCGGCCACCAGATGGCCCACCGGATGCTCGCGCAGGTCGGCCGACAGGTAGGCCACGCGGATGCGGGCGTGGCGGTAGACCTCGCCATGCCACAGCCGCTCCTTGGCCGGCGGAAAGTGCTGCGCGGCAAAGAGGCGGGCGGCCTGCTGGTGCGCGGCCGGGTCGTCGGAGATCGCCATCAGCGCGAGCGACTTGCAGCTGCGCTGGCCGGCGGCCAGGCCAGCGGCGATGCGCGCCGACAGCTCGTCGAAGCCGGTCCAGTCGCAGATGTGCATCCGCTCGTAGAGCAGCAGACCCAGGCCGTAGTCGTACCGGGGGTCCAGCGTCAGCAGCCGCTCGAAGGCGGCGATGGCCGCCGGCACCTGCTTGAATTCGGACAGCAGGATGGCCGAGTTGCCCAGGGCGCCCTTGTGCTCGGGCTGCAGCGCCAGCAGCCGCTGGAAGCGGGCCAGCGCATCGGCATGGCGGTGCAGCCTGCGCATCAGCGCGCCGCTGTTGAGCAAGATCTCGGGGTAATCGGGCCTGAGCGCCAGCGCGCGCTCCCAACTGGCCAGCGCGTCCTCCCAGCGGCCCAGCGCCTGCAGCGTGGCGCCGTGCAGCGCCCAGACCAGCGCCAGTTGCGGCGCCACGCTCACGCCGTGCGCCATCAGCGCGAAGGCGGCTTCCTGGCTGACGCGGTCTTCGCGCTTGAGCAGGATGACGGCCAGCGAGTACAGGCCGGCGGGATCATTGGGGTCGGCGGCCAGATGCTCGCGCAGCAGGCCCTCGGCCTCCATTTCGCCACCGCTGTTCTGCAGTTCGATGGCGCGCAGCAGGCGGCTGCGGTCGGGCGGCGACCCGATTGGATGCGGCGGCGACCCGATCGGGTGCGGCGGCGGCGCAGCGGGGCGCGTGGGCGTGGCGAGTTGCATCGGATTCCTCTGCGCGCGTGTGCTGCCCCAGCGCCTGCGGCCGGCGGTCGTTCACGCTCCAGCGAGGATGCTTGGCAAGCGCCGCGGCCGGTCGCTGCAACAGCAGAGCGCTGACCCGGCTGTTGCAGCGACCGGCCGCGGCGGCAGATCGCCGGCCCTCCCGGGCCGGCGTCTTCAGGCTCAGATCAGCGGCGCGCTGTGACGGGCCAGCTGCTCGTCGGTCAGCAGACGCAGGTCGTGCACCGCGGCGTGCTGCACCGGCGGCGGGGCCGGCACCGCCACCGGCGCCTCGCCGCCCGGCAGCAGTTCCTTGGCCGGCGCCGCCAGCACCTCGCCCAGAGCCGGCGGCGTCTGGTCCTTGGCGAACCACACGTCGGCCATCTGGTGCGTCTGGCCGTCCTGGGTGGTGTAGCTGCTGACGAGCCCGAGCGCGTTGCCGTTGTCCATTGCCGTGCTGCTGACGAAGTCCAGGTTCAGGGCGGTGACGCCGAAGTCAGCCAGGCCATGCAGTTCGCCGATGTCGGTCTTGCCATCGCCGTTGGCGTCCACCCAGACCTGCAGCTTGGCCCAGTTGGCGTCATGCGCATCCAGCTTGCCGTCGTGGTTGCTGTCCTCGAGCCTCATCGCCTCGGCCCCGTTGCCGGCGCGGCTGCCGTCGGCGCGCTGGGTGGCCGAGCCGAAGAGCTCGCGGCCGTCGTCGATCTTGCCGTTGCCGTTGCGGTCCATCACCAGCAGGCCGTCGCCCTGGCCGACCCAGCCCACCTTGTGCGCGGTGCCGGTGGCGTTGAGGTCGAAGTTCGCCCCGTCAGCGGCGGCCAGGGTGCGCACGCCGTTGCCGTCGAGGTCCAGCACGATCGGCGTCGCCGCGAAGTAGGCGTCCAGCTGGGCACCGCTCATGACTGCGATGTCGGTGGTCTCGAAGGCCAGCACCTGTGTCATCGTCATCGACGCGATGTCGGTGGTCTCCAGCGCCACCGCCTGGTCGGTGGTCAGCGCGGCGATCTGGTCGGTGGTCAGCGAACGAGCCTGCGCGGTGGTCAGCGCAGCGATCTGGTCGGTCTCCAGTGCCGCGAATTGCGCCGTGCTCAGCTCGGCGATCGCGCTGGTCGACAGCGCCGCGAACTGCGCCGTGCTCAGCGCGTTCAGGTCGGAGGTCGACAGACCATCCATCTGCGTGCTGCTCAGTGCGGCCAGCTGCGTTGTCGTCAGCGACGCCAGCTGCTCGGTGTTCAGCGCGTCGATCTGCGCCGTCGACAGCGTGCGCATCATCGAGGTATTCAGCGCCCGCAGATCGTCGGTGTCGATCACCGCCACCTGCGCCGTGGTCAGCGCCGCCACCTGCGCCGTGACGAGCGCAGCGAACTGGGCGCTGGTCAACACCTCGATGCCGGTGGTGGTCAGCGCGGCCAGCGCGTCGGTCGTCAACGCCCGGATCGCGGCCGTCGACATCGCGGCCAGATCGTCGGTGTTCATCGCCGCCATCTGCGCTGTATTCAGGATGGCCGCCTGCGCGGTCGTGAAGGCGGCGAACTGCGCCGTCGTCAGCGCGTTGAGATCGGCGGTCGACAGTGCCTGCACCTGAGTGCTGGTCAGTGACTGCACCTGCAGCACCGACATCGAGGCGAGTTGCTCGGTGGTCAGCGCATCGATCTGGGCGGTGGTCAATGCACGCACCGCGAACAGGTTCAGCGCCGCCACGTCAGTGGTCTCCAGCGCGGCGATCTGCGCCGTGCTCAGGCCCGGTATCTGAGTAGTGCTCAGCTGGCCGAACTGGGTGGCCGTGAAGGCGTTCAGATCGGCGGTGCTGAGGGCCACCAGTTGGTCGGTGGTGAGGCTCGACACCTGCGAGCCGCTCAGGGATTGCAGCTGATCGGTAGTCAACGCATCGATCTGCGCCGTGGTCAGGGCGCGCAGCGTGGTGCTGCTCAGGGCGCGCAGGTCGGTCGTCTCCATCGAGGCCATCTGCGCGGTGGTGAGCGATACGGCCTGGGTCGTCGTCAGCGCAGCAATCTGCGCCGAGGACAGGGCCTGCACCTGCACCGTGTTCAGCGCCGACACCAGGTCGGTGCCGAGCACGCGGATCGCGGCGGTGGACAGGGCGCCCAGGTCGGTGGTCTCCAGGGCGTTGATCTGCGCCGTTGTCAATGCCGCCACTTGCGCGGTGGTCAGCGCAGCGATCTGTGCGGTGCCAAAGGCGTTCAGGTCGGCCGTGCTCAGCGAGGCCACCTGCGTGGTCGTCATGCCAGCCACCTGGGCCGTGCTCAGGTTGCTCAGCTGGTCGGTGTTCAACGCGGCGATCTGTGCCGTATCCATCGTCCGCAGCGCGGCGGTGGACAGGGCGCGCAGGTCACCCGTTTCCAAGGCCGCCACCTGGGCGGTCGTGAAGCTGGCGACCTGGGCGGTGTGGAGCACGGCGAACTGCGCGGTGGTGAAGGCGTTCAGGTCGGTGGTGTTCAGCGCGGCGACCTGTTCGGTGCTGAGGGCGGCCACCTGCGTCGTCGTCAGGGCGCCTAGCTGCTCGCTGGTCAGCGCATCGGTCTGGGCGGTCGTCAGGGCACGCAGGCCAGTAGTGGTGAGAGCACGAAGGTCAGCCGTCTCCAGCGCAGCGACCTGGGCCGTCGTCAGCCCGGCAACTTGCGCCGAGCTGAGCGCGGCAGCTTGCGCCGTCGTGATGGCCTGGATCTGCGCGGTGGTCAGCGCCGCCAGCACATCGGTAGCCAGGGCCCGAACACCGGCGGTGCTGATGGCGGCCAGGTCGTCCGTCGTCAGGGCCGCAGCCTGTGCCGTGTTGAAGGCCGCCACTTGCGCGGTCGTCAGGGCAGCGAACTGGTTGGTGCCGAGCGCGTTCAGGTCGGATGTGTTCAGGGCCTGGATCTGGCCGGTCGTCAGGGCCACGACTTGCGCCGTGGTCAATGCACCGATCTGCTCTGAGTTCAGCGCTTCGGCCTGGGCGGTGCTCAGCGCACGGATGCCGGCCGTCGTGATGGC
>Ga0105046_10014580_pt1 | contig 12115 bp, 9 predicted proteins | sample MAT03_FD_78385 | JGI IMG/M metagenome (GOLD analysis project Ga0105046, IMG submission 78385) | Freshwater microbial communities from Lake Fryxell liftoff mats and glacier meltwater in Antarctica - MAT-03 (megahit assembly) | ecosystem: Environmental > Aquatic > Freshwater > Ice > Liftoff...
AGCCATGCCCAGCCGCTGCCAAATCGGGTGGCTCCGGCTGCAGCGAATTTTTCTTGGAATGCTTCGAAGCTTCCGAACGTTTTGTCGATGTCTGACGCCAGAGTTCCGCTGGGTTTTCCGCCCGCATTGGGTGCCATGACCAGCCAGAAGAGCGTGTGGTTTGCGTGACCGCCACCGTTGTTGCGAACGGCGGTGCGAATGGAGTCAGGAACGGAAGCCAGATCGCCGATGAGTGCTTCGACCGATTTCGCGGCGAGTTCCGGGTGATCTTTCAACGCGTTATTGACGTTGGTGATGTAGGCTTGGTGATGCTTGCCATGGTGAATTTCCATGGTGCGTGCGTCAATGTGAGGCTCCAGCGCGTCGAGCGCATAAGGAAGAGAAGGAAGTTCGTAGGCCATAGGATCAGTGTATATAGGGTTTTTCTTTTAAGTTCCGGCAAGCAAAGTTGCCAATATGAGTTCGCATGCGGGACATCGATCAGACGGAAAAAAATCACGCTCCCGGCTCCGGTCAGGCGATAAAATGTGTGGATCGATGGTAAATCTCGTCCCGATAATTTTTATACGTCGCCAGTGCCAGCAGCGGCCAGTTGTTCCGATACATATCGTATTTGAGATAAAATACCGAGGGGAATCCGGTGCCTGTGGTTTCGGGTTCATTCCATGAGCCATCAGATTCCTGACGATCTATCAAATATCGCAACCCGGCCTGCACGGAAGGACGCTGCAAATCGCCGCAGGCGATGAGGCCCATCAAGGCCCAAGAGGTCTGCGAAGCGGTGGAAGTGCCGCTTCCTTTCAGTGAAGGATGATTATAAGACGCGCAGGTTTCACCCCAGCCACCATCCTCGTTCTGACAGGATTCCAGCCAGTCACGACCACGCAAAATCCAGTCTTGCTGCATGTTTTCGCCGATACTGCGGAGACCGCGCAAGACCTGCCATGTTCCGTAAATGTAGTTTACGCCCCAGCGCCCATACCAGGAACCATCGTCTTCCTGGGTGTCTTTCAGAAATTGTATCGCCTGCCGCACCGAGGGGGCTTGGCGGTCGTAGCCAATATATCCGAGTAATTCCAATGTGCGTGCCGTGAGATCCGAACAGGTTGGATCCAAAATGGCATTGTGATCGGCAAAAGGCACATCTTCCAGCCACGACATCATGACATCCTTGTCGAAGGCCGCCCAACCGCCGTCACGGCATTGGAAGCTCATCAGCCAACCCAATGCGCGTTCATACATTTCCCGGTAATTTTCCGTGTTGCGCGGTTTGGCCAGGCGCAAACCCATCAACACCATGCAGGTGTCATCGGTATCCGGGTAATAAATATTGTTATATTCAAACGCCCAGCCGCTGCCGACAGAGTGCGGATTTTTGTGACGCCAATCGCCACGAATCCGGACCTCCTTCTGCTCCAGCCAATCCGCGGCTTTCACCATTGATGGATGATCGGCTGGAACTCCGGATTCTCCGAGGGCGATCATGTTGATCGAGGTATCCCAAACCGGCGAAAGGCAGGGCTGAATACGGAAATCCTCGGGATCATCAACAAACAATCCCTCGTAGTTAATTTCTGCCTTTTTATAAATGTCGTGGTCAGGGCCGTAGCCGAGTGCCTTCAGTGCAATCAGGCTGTTGAGCATCGCCGGGAAAATTGCAGCCAGCCCATCAGAGCCTTTACCCATGCGTTCCACCATCCATTCTTCCGCGACTTTGATCGCCTTTTTCCTGAAAGGACGCCAGGGCAACCCATCAAGGAATCGCAACGCGCTATCCCAGCGAAGAAAGAAATTCCGCCATGTAAAAAAACGCGGGTCGCGTTCCGGCGAAAAATCTTTGTGCTCCGTGCCGTAGGGATACAACTCGTGCAACTGGAGGTGTTCAGGCAACTGTCGGGTGGGTTTAAAGTGATTGATGATCGCCAGTGGAATCAGCATTGCGCGGCTCCACGACGACATTTCGTACATATTAAAATACAGCCAGTGCGGCAGGAGAACCAGTTCCACCGGGATAATCGGCACGTATTTCCACGGGAACTGCCCGAGCAGCGCGAGATACAATTTCCCGTAGGTATTCATCCGCGGAATTCCACCGAGCCGGAGAATATTGGCCCGTGCCTCCTGCATCCAAGGGGCTTTGGGCGAGTGGCCTGCCAGTTTCAGGGCGAAATAGGCTTTGACCGAGGCGTTGATTTCACTGGGGCCGCCATGGTAAATCGGCCAGCCGCCATCAGGCAATTGGCGCCGACGAATGTGGTCCACGCACTTTTGCTGAAGTGTAGGGTTAATATTCCCGTTCCAGTGCATATAAAGCACGTGGTCCGAACACAGCGTGCTATCGACATAGAGCTCTCCTACCCAATGTCCGTCCGCTTTTTGGATCGAAAGCAAAAACTCCTGCGAACGCTCAATCGCGCGATCTAATTCTTCGACTCCGAGCTCTGGATGAACCGCAGGCATTTCCTGCGGCAACCGGATGACATTCGCGTAGGCGGGACTCATCTCGCTTTACTGACTCCTAATATTTGGGTCACGGGCGTATGCACTTCTCGCATTATCCGACTTTTTCTTCCACGGCGGTTTCTTCCACCGTTTGTTTGCCAGTGAGATGCCCATTTCCGCTGGTCACGCCATTAAAGGCAAGCACTTCGCTGCCACGACCCGATTTTTTTGGACGTGGTCCGAAGTTGTATTTTATATTTCTCCAGGTATCGCCCGGCTCTGCATCAATTCCAAGCATGGCACTGGGCTCATATCCGCAGTGCATCATGCAGTTTTCGCAACGCGGATCGCGCGCTTTGTTATCAACCACGCCGTAATTTTCCCACTTCACCTGATCCAGAAGTTCGGAATAGGTGGCGTGATGCCCGGGCGTGTTAATATAGTCCGACATCACGTAGCATGGCGATTTCCAGCCGCTGATGTTTCTCGTGGGGATGGCCCAGGCCGAGCAGCGAAGATCGCGTTTGCCCGCTAAGAAATCGAAAAAGATCGGGGTACCAAAGAAATTATAATCTTTGCACCATTTCTCGATACGACTGAATTTCTCACGAGTCAGATCACGGGTGAGAAAGAAATTCTCGGGTTTTAATTTCAACCGCTTGATCATGTCCTGCTTGGCCGCATCGTAATCGTAACCAGGCGAGATCGTGTGACCGTCAACCCCCATGTCGGAGAGAAAATCATACATGATCTCCAGCTCATCCATTTCCGTCTCTTTATAAACGGTCGTATTGGTCGCGACTTGGTAACCCAGGATTTTGGCCATCCGCATGGCCAGCACGCATTCTTTAAAAACACCCTCGCGCTCTACAATGAGATCGTGCGTCCGCTCAAGCCCGTCGAGATGCACATTCCAATACAGCCACTTCGTTGGAGCGATCACGGGACGTTTCGGATCTTTCGGCCCCTGCTTGATCGCGTCCGCTTCTTTTTGAGTCACCAGGTTTTGCTCCAGCAAAATCGCCAGCAAATCTTCCACTTTATCCGAACGACGCATCCAGCGGTGTGCCAGATAATCGCGCATTTTTCGGCGCATAAAAAGCGCATTGGTGCAGATGTAAACGATGCGTTTACGTTGCAAAAGACCATCCACGAGTTCTTCAATCTGTGGATAAATAAGAGGCTCACCCCCGCAAATGGAAACCATCGGTGCCCCGCACTCGTCGGCCGCTCCCAGGCAATCTTCCAAGGGCATGACGTCTTTGAGCGATGTCGAATATTCGCGAATGCGACCACATCCCGTGCAAGTTAAGTTGCAGGTGTGAAGCGGCTCCAATTGAAGCACGGTGGCGAATTTTTTTGTGCCCTTGATTTTATGACCCACGATGTAGGCGGCAATTTTTTGAGTTAAGGCTAACGGAAATCTCATGATTAGTGGTTCAAGTTGAAGGTTGCGCCGAATTGTAGCAGCGGCATTCAAGGTGTCAACCGTAGCTGAAATCTTGTGTATCACAGATTTCACATTCACAGAACCGCAGGAAAGCGAACTGGGGTTTCCTCATCCTACGCAGATCAGCGATACGGCGGATAGGGGTTGCCGTCTGCGTGAAGCTGCATAGAATACAGGGCCTATGGGTATTTCACTTGATTTTTACGCGGGTTGCACAGCACTCGTAACAGGCGCTTCCTCCGGGTTAGGAGCCGAATTTGCCCGTCAATTGGCGCCAGTGGCGCGTTATCTCATCCTAGTGGCCCGGCGCACGGACCGTTTGGACGAGTTGAAATCCGAACTCGAAGCCCGGCATCCCACGCTCCATGTGGTGACGCGTGCCACGGATTTATCCAATTCCGCAGAAATCGAGGCCCTCGGCCGCTGGATGAAGGAGGAGGACTACGAAATTGATCTCCTTGTAAACAATGCCGGCCTTGGTGATTACGGGTGTTTTGAGTCTGCCGAATGGTCTAAAATCGACCTCATGATCCGGGTTAATGTCCAGGCGCTGAGTCAACTCACGCTTTCTGTTTTGCCCGGCATGATCGAACGCAAGACCGGTGCAATCCTCAATGTCAGCAGTATCGCCGCATTTTTCCCCGTTCCCAAGCTCGCCGTTTACGCCGCGACAAAAGCATATGTGAACAGCTTTTCCGAAGCTCTGCGCGCGGAACTTCGCGGCACTGGTGTCGGTGTCACCGCCGTTTGCCCCGGGCCGGTTGATACTGAATTCCGCAATGTGGCAGATCGCGAGCCTTCGGATCGAATGCCGGCGCCGGACGCTTCAAAAACCACTCCCCAGGAAGTTGTGAGCGCTGCACTCAGCGCCGCAGCGGCGGACCGTCCACGCGTAATTCCGAATCTGCTGCTTGCCATCGCCGTGCTGACGATAGCCGCCATTCCATTGCTTCTTAAACGTCCCTTCTTAAATCAATATGTCTCCCGCTAATCAAAACATCATCAGCCCACGAAATTACTTCTTTCTCTACGCCATCATCATTCTGTTCCTTGGCGTGCTGGGAGGAATCACCCATCCGCCTTCGCTGATTGCGGGCGGTGTGAGCGGTGCCATTCTTCTCATCGCGGCGATTCTCCTGCCGAAGCATCGAAGGGGTTCCTTGATTGCCATTTTGATCGTCTCGATTCTTCTTATGGGACGCGCCGTGCCTGTGTTTTTCAAAACCCTCCTTTTTTATCCAAACGGAATTATGGCGGCGGTTAGCTTTATCGGCGCGGTATTAGCTATTCAACTTTTGTTCCGCAAAGCGTGAAAATGCGGCTGTTGAAATTTCGCCCGCTCCTTGCAGGGTTGGCGGTCGGGTTCAGTTTGAGCGGTTGCGAACCTCCTGCGATTGAAAAGACTGAAATTATTCCACAAGCGGAATCCACGTCTGCAACTGAATCCGTTCGCGATCTTGATTCCAGGCAGACGCCGGTTAGCACGCCGGTTCCGACTGCGACGCCGACGCCTACCCCTGTTCCCGATCCCACCCCCCTTCCAAACGCCTATATTCCCTACCAAAGGCTGGAATTATCACGGTTGTTCAGCGGTATCCGCGTCAAAACAAAGCTAACCACAATCGAAGGCGACATTGCCTCGAAGGAACGCGTTGATCCCGAGGCTTACACGATTGAGATGGATGTGAAAGTCCGGGTGCCAAAGGCGTCTTCCTCGCTTGCCGAGCTTGCTTCGGTAAATCCCAAGTTACCGGCAGTGTTGCCGGGTCTTGAGGGAATGATGACCACCGCGAAGGTCAGCGATTTCTATCATGCGTTATACGATTTGAAGACGCGTTTTCTCCATCAATCACTTCAGCGCCTCGACCGCATCATTAGCGTCCACAACTTTTTTGATGCTGAAACGGTGCTGGAACTCACCCATCCCGAAACGGGACGCCGCGCTCTCCTTGTGCAAAGTGAGATGGACGTGGTTACCGATGGTTCCGATGGGGATCGCTATGGGGCCATTGAGGTTACCAGCGAATCTTTTCAGCCGTTCACCAGCTACAGTTGGGCCAAAAAGACTGCCACACCCAACCCATTCCTCGCCGGTCGCCAAACCAAACTAGCCGAAATGGAAAAGGAATTTTCGACACCCGGACTTTCCATAGAACGCAATCGCGAACTTAAAAGCGGGATTGAAAAAACCAAACGCGACATTTATTCGCTGCTAAACAGAAGCTTTTTAATTGCGGAAATCGACCCCTTCATTGTGCTCCCTGGATTCATGATGCGCGACCACAAGGGCCAGCCATTCAAACCCGCCATTGGTGATTATGCGGTCGTTATCTTCGACGATACCATTTACCCGGCCATTGTGGGCGATGCGGGTCCCAGTTATAAAAGCGGCGAAGCTTCGCTGCGTATTTGCCGTGAGCTGGAGCCTCGCGCCTCCGGTATTCGACGTGCGGTCAATGATCTCACGGTAACCTATCTTGTTTTCCCCGGTACTGCGGACAAACCATTCGCCCCTCCCGATCTCGCCCAATGGAAATTGCGTGTCACCGAATTACTCACCGAAATCGGTGGACACGGCGGAAAGCTTTTTGATTGGCCGGATTTGTTGGCCAAACCGGATCCCTCGCCCACACCAAGTCCGCTGCCTGGCACTTCGCCTTTGCCACAAGCTAGCGCAACGCCTTTTCCGGTGGTCACACCCGCTCCTATTCCGCGCTTGGGAGAGTCAAGTTTGACTCCCAAATCTCAATAGTCTTTCGGTAATTACATTAACAAGCGGATGACTGGATCGGGAAAAATCCCGAACACGAAGACGAGAATTGCCAGGAGTATCAGCGCGAAGCGCGCCAGCAACGGAGTTTGAACCGGCGTATCTTCATCCGGTTCCTGCCAATACATGGCGCGAATGATTTTTAGATAGTAGTAAAACCCGCAGGCTGCGGAGAAAATCGCAACTCCGAGCAAGACCCACATATGTTGTGCGGCTACCGCTTTTAGGACAAGAAACTTGCCGAAAAATCCCACGGTAAGCGGCACCCCCGCGAGCGAGATTGCGCTGATCACCATCATTGAAGCAAGGAAAGGGCTGCGTTTGGCGAGACCGTTGAAGCTGGAAATATCATCACCCTTGATGTGGTTCCCTGCAACAATCATGACAAAGAAAGCCAGCAGCGTCATGACCATGTAGCCGACCAGGTAAAAGGAAATCGCAACGCCTGGATAAGCGGTCTGCGAAGGACCATAAAAAGCCGCCACTGCTGCAAGTAGGAAGCCTGCATGCGCGATGCTGGAATACGCGAGCAAACGCTTGAAATTTCGTTGAGGAAGCGCAGCGAGGTTTCCGAACAACAAAGTCAGGACTGCGAGAACACCCAGCAAGGCCGCTACTTTCGGTGCGAGCGCAGGAGCTTGAAGGAACGGCTCAAGCACTCGCATCAACACCACAAACCCCGCCGCTTTTGATCCCACTGAAAGCAGTGCAGTCACCGGCGTTGGCGCACCCTGATACACATCAGGCACCCAAATATGAAATGGAACCGCCGCCACCTTGAATCCCAGCGCGGCCAGCACCAGCAGCAAACCAAACATGGCAGCTGTTTCATTCACGTCCCCGCTGCCCAATACCTTGCCGATCATCGCCAGATTGGTCTGGCCCGTTGCTCCATAGATCCAGGTGATTCCGTAAACCAGCATCCCGGTCGATAATGCCCCGAGTATCAAATATTTCACGCCAGCCTCAAGCGAAGCCGCATTGCGTCGAAGATACGAAACTAAAACATAGAAAGAAACAGTGACCAATTCGAGCGATACGAAGATCATGATGAAATCCGTCGCAGAAGCCATCCACATCATCCCGGCGCATGCCAGAACAGGTATCGAGTAAAATTCCCCAAGCCCGGCCTGTTCCGTGGCTCCAGGCACATACCGACGAATGACTCCGGCATAGTCGATTCCCATCAATAACACGATCGAAGTCGTGAAAAGTGCGATTCGTTTGTAGAAGAGCGCAAGCGAGTCGGCTGCATATAAACCTTCCAAGGCACCCGGGCCGGTGCTGGGTTCGACGAAAAAGCTGAGAGCCAGGACCAACCAAAGCGATACCGCTCCGCCCCATGCAAACTGGCGGCGATCTATATTAAAAAATGATTCCACCACGAGGAGCGTGAGCCCCACGACAACCACTGCAATTTCCAAGGTAAAGGATTGGATATACATGGTCAGAAATTCAGGGAGTCTCCACTTTTGCCACCACGACCGAATTGCTGCCGGTAGCGGGGGTTACCGCCACCTCGGCGGGAGCAAAATTTTGAAGGAGCAGGGAAGGTAAAAATCCGAAGAGTAACAGCGCGACAATCAGCGTGCCCACCGCATAACAAGCACCGGGATTAATATCGCTGGCAACGAGCGCTTTGCCTGCGGGCTCGCCGAAACACATACTCTTGTAGGCGCGCAACATATAGACCGCTGAAAACACTACCCCGATCAGGCCGGCCACCACCGTGTATTGAATCAAACCGAAACCAGTCGCTTGCCATTGGTGGCTGAACGCACCGAAAAAGACCAACAATTCACCCGCAAAATTCGCGAATCCCGGCAGTCCAATCGACGCAAATAGCGCAAAGCCTGTTAGGAACGTCAGTATCGGCATCGCTTTCACTAATCCACCCAGCTCGCTATAAAGTGTAGTTCCAGTCCGACTCCTGATTTCTCCGCAAATCGCGAACAATGCGGCCACCGAGAGCCCATGCCCGAGCATGAGCAAAGCGGCACCTTGTGTTGCCATGGCGTTCGTTGCGGCTACGGCGAGGAATAAGTAACCCATGTGCATGACGCTGGAATAACCAAGGGTAAGGTCGAATTGGCGCTGCGAAATGGCGGCCAGACCGACGAAAAGAATATTGCCCAACACCAGGGTCAGCAACAAATCCGAGCATGCCGCCGCGCCTTCAGGTAACATCGTGTTTGCGACACGCAGCAAGCCATACAGACCGAATTTTTTCAAAACCCCCGCGTGCAACATCGCCGCAGGCGTGGGCGCCGCAGCATAAGCGGTCGGCGCCCAGGTGTGAAAAGGAAACAGGCTGACCAGGATACCGAACCCGATCAGCAACAACAGATAGATCCATTGCTGCGTTTCGGCATCAATCACCCCCTGCGAAGCCATGGCTTGCATGGTCGGAATGTCAAAGGTGCGCTGTCCTTCGGGCATCGCCAGATAGAGCGCGAGCAATCCAGCAAGCAGGATTAAACTGCCGAGTCCAAGATAGAGGGTGACTTTCCAAGCGGCACCCTGGCGATCACTTCCCCAACCCCAAATCCCGATCAGCAGGAATGTCGGGATCAGCGCCAACTCGTGGAAGGCATACATCCAAAAAAGGTCGGTGGTAAGAAACGCGGCATTCGCACCCGCAGCAATGAAAAGCAGGCAGGAATTGTAAAGGCCGGGACGATCTTGCTGTGGTTGTTCCACGGCAAATGCCGCAACCGCCACGATCCAGGTGAGTAGGATCATGGTTAAGGTCAGCCCATCGATACCAACCCCGTAGGTAATGCCCTGCGAAGGGATCAACGCGATTTTAGTAAGAAACTGCATCCCGCCCGCATCGGCGTCGTAGCCCAGGAATAGAATGACGGATGAAATCAGGCCAAAGATAGAAACCACGAGTCCGGTTAGGCGGCCGGGTGCACCCAGCAACATGGCGACCGCCGCCAAGATGGGGATGATAAGAAGAAGATTGACGAGGATATCCACGATGAAAATCAGTTAAACAAGACGAAATAGATGACCAAAGCGACGCCCGCTCCAAAGAAGAAGGAATAGGCCTGGAGGTTGCCGACCTGCAAACAGCGAACGACATAGCCGGCGCCCCAAACCAAACCACCGATACCTTTGACAAAAATCCCGTCGATCACCCAGCGATCCACCGCGCCGGCGACGCGGGCCGCCAGATCTTGCGTGTAGCGAATGAGGACCGTGTAGAATTCATCGATATAAAATTTGTTCTCCAGGAGCGGGATACGAATTGGATCTTTCTTTGCTTTGAAATAGAGAAGCGCCGAAATCACCGTGCCTAACAAGAAGGCACCAATTGCAAGGAACGGAACAATTTTCGCCTCATCATGGTGATGGGGCATGGGGGCGTGCAATGGACCCGCCACAAATCCGTAAGCCGAAAATATAGCGAAGAATCCGAGAATAAAGAGCGGGATGGTCATGACCGCAGGCGATTCATGCGCTTGAGTCCTGGCATACTCGCTTTTCGGTGGAGCTATAAACACGGTCAGAAAAAGGCGGGTCACGTAGAATGCGGTAAAAATCGCGGCGATCAGACCGATCCAAAAGAGCGGGCGATTTTGCATGTAGGCGTTGGCCAGAATGGCGTCCTTACTCCAAAAGCCGCTGCTTCCCGGAAAGCCCATCAACGCTGCGCTGCCCATCGCAAAAGCGCCGCAAGTCGCCAGCATTTTATTTTTTAGTCCACCCATCGCCCAGATGCCCTGTTCATGATGCATCCCCACGATTACAGAGCCCGCTCCAAGAAACAGGAGGGCTTTGAAAAATGCATGGGTATAGAGATGAAAAACAGCGCCGTCGTGATCATACAAACCGACGGACATCACCATGTAACCAAGCTGCGAGAGTGTGGAATATGCCAGGATGCGTTTGATGTCATCCTGCTGAATGGCGATGATCGCGGCAAATAAAGCCGTGATTCCGCCCACCCACGCGATCACCGACATGGCAGTGGCACTGGCTTGAAAAACAAAACTCGCACGGGCCAGCATATAAACCCCTGCGGCCACCATTGTCGCGGCATGGATCAAAGCCGAGACCGGGGTCGGCCCTTCCATGGCGTCCGGCAACCACACGTGCAGCGGCACCTGCGCGGATTTACCAACGGTTCCGCAGAAAACCAAAATGGCTGCAATAGTGACATAGAGCGGATGCAGAGTGAGCTTGGCCATTCCCACTTCCAATTCATCGAACACCACGGTGCCCGTCGCTGCCCACAGCATAATGATGCCGAGCATGAAACCGAAATCACCGATTTTGTTTGCCAGAAACGCCTTGTTCGCTGCCGCCGGAGGAGCCGCTTTCAAGAACCAATGCCCGATCAGCAAATAAGAACTGACGCCGACGAGTTCCCAAAAGATAAACATCATCAGGAAATTGTCGGCAATTACGATGCCTAACATCGAAAACATGAACAGCGAAAGACCGGCAAAATAGCGTCCTTTACCAGAATCTTCCTTCATGTAACCCAAGGAATAAATATGAACCAGGAGTCCAATAAAGGTCACCACGAAGAGCATCATCTTCGATAGATCATCAATGGTCGCGCCTATCTGAATTGTGAGACCAGGCACCGCGACCCACACATAACCCGGAACATTTCCCGCAAACCCACCAAACACCAAAGGCAAAGCCGCGAGGAAAGAAACGGTAACCGCACCAACCGAGATCATCGCGCAGACATTGCGATTCCTGCCACCCATGGCAGCAATGATGCCGGCTGAGACCAGCGGAGCGAGTAGGACAATCCAAACGAGAGCGTGCATGATCAAAACTGAAGTTTGTTGATGTCCTCGACATGTGTCGTCTGACGGGCTCGGAACAGCGCCACAATGATCGCCAGACCCACCGCAACTTCAGCGGCGGCCACGGTAATGATAAAAAACACGAGCACTTGCGCGTCAAAATCCGGAATCTCGCCGCCCATACCAAAGCGGGAAAACGCAACCAATGAAAGGTTCGCGGCGCTCAACATCATTTCGAGACACATGAAGATCACGATGATGTTGCGGCGAAAAATCACCCCGGCAAAGCCAATGGTGAACAACAGCCCGCTTACGAGAAGAAAATGGTTGAGTGTGAGAATCATCGCAATTGACGTTTGCTCAATACCACCACGCCAATCGTGGCCACCAGCAGCAGCACCCCGATGACCTGAAGCGGTAGATTATAGTCAGTGAAAAGAAAAGTGCCCACACCTGCCACATCGTCCGGCGGAGTGCCAATATCAGGCATCGGTTGATTACCTTCCGGAAAGCGGCCGATCACGCCAATCACCGAACCCATAAAAATGGCAGTGACCAACGAACCTCCTAGCAGCGCAGGGAGATTCAGGCGGCGACGTTTTTCACTTTTAAGATCCAGCAGCATGATGATGAAGAGAAACAACACCATGACCGCACCCGCATAAACGAGCACCTGAATGATCC
>Ga0105046_10014581_pt1 | contig 12115 bp, 4 predicted proteins | sample MAT03_FD_78385 | JGI IMG/M metagenome (GOLD analysis project Ga0105046, IMG submission 78385) | Freshwater microbial communities from Lake Fryxell liftoff mats and glacier meltwater in Antarctica - MAT-03 (megahit assembly) | ecosystem: Environmental > Aquatic > Freshwater > Ice > Liftoff...
AACAGCCCAGGCGAAAGCCCGGCGGCTAATAAAATCCGCCGCAACGCGTTAGCGTCCGGTTGTTCGGCCTGGTAGTTTCTAATGCTGGCTTTTTGGGCGTTTGAACGCGACCCGGAGGGGCGTGCGACTGCAACTACATGCCGATTTGGAGCATGAAGCGGACCCCTGACTCGAAGGAATTTTCCGAAAATTCCGACAAGCTCAAAAAATGTCGCGAACATACTGGCGACCAGAAGCGTTTCAGGGCACACCCAGCCTCAGCGATCTGCGAAGGCTCAGGAATTCGGGCCGCAGCTAGCAGTCCGTAAGGCGTTATAGAGCCTCGCGACACAGTGTGTACGCTACTGAGATCGATTCCGATTCTCATTTCTGCAACACCGCCATGTCCGGACAGTCTTGTCCCGGCACACACCCGGCCTGTCATTGCGAATACAGGTTATTGCGTAAGTCCTTTTAAATTAAGAACTTATGAAGATCTTTAAATGACCAGAAATTGATCCCAGGAATTGAATTTTATTTTGTGGATTCTTTGACTCATTTTGTTGCGATGGCCTCTCGTTATGATTAAACTGGGTACGTATCCCTATTGCCGTACACGTTTTTGTTTTTTGCAGTCAGTGTCAATTTGCTTTAAGTTTGAGCTGGTTTGCGTGTCGGAGTTATTAGGGGGATGGGGTGGGTGTTCCAGACACCTATTTTCAACCCGATTTTTCACTCCTGTTTGTGAATCCGGGACAGTCAGCTTTAAAAAGGGTTCAGGAACGAGTAGTGCGGAGCAGCCTCTGAGGCATTTGGCTATTGGTTCCTGACCCCTTTTTTAAGCCTCGAACAACCGGACGCTGACGCGTTGCGGCTGATTTTATTAGCTCTGTTTCGAATTTCGGGTCCTGTGACCAGAATCAATGTGGGAAACCGCCGGTTTCCGATGGATGTGTTCCGAACGCCGAAGTCTGCAGCGCAGTACTTCGGTCTGCGGCAGAAACCAGAGATGAGGGGATGTCTCGATGGCTGTGTTGCTCAATGGGAAGAAAATGGCTGCGCAACGGACTGTCCATTCCCATGCGAGGGGTCGTGTGCTGGTCGCAGAAAGCGATGCCAGCAGCAGAAACTGGCTGGTGATTGCGTTGAATGACTGGGGCTACGATCCAGTCATCGTGCAAAACCATGACCATTTGGTCCGAGAGATGGAAGTCTGTGACCATGCGACTGTCATCCTGGACTCAGATTTTGACTCCGCGGGCCCGCTTGCCGCATTGGGGCACTTGTGGCTGGATGGCTTTGCTCCGAATGTTATTTTAGTTACTGACGATGATTCAGCCGCATTGGGGGAACGCGCTCTAAAGATGGGTGCTCTGACAGCCGTAACCAGGTCATCAGACCTCCAGCCTCTCAGGAACGCCCTTTCTTCCGTCGTGCGTTATTCCCCGGTGCGTCTGAATGGAGGGTCGCCTTTGCTGGGTAACAGTCCGGCAATTCGGGAACTCAGAGATGTGGTCAGGAGTGTGGCTGACAGTAAGGCAGCTGTCATGATCGTTGGAGAGAGCGGGACGGGAAAGGAATTGGTGGCGAGGGCGATTCACGATTGCAGTCCGCGTGCAGCGGGAGAATATGTACCGGTCAATATGGCAGCGCTGCCCGAGAATCTTGTTGAAAGTGTTCTGTTTGGTTATGAAAGGGGAGCGTTTACAGGAGCCGAACAGCGTCAGGAAGGGATGTGCCAGCATGCCCACGGCGGAACGCTGTTCCTGGATGAAATCGGAGAAATGAACCGCGAATTACAACCCAAACTTCTTCGGTTTTTGCAGGATCATACGGTGCAGCGCGTGGGTTCCACTCTGGTTCAAAAAGTGGACGCAAGGATTGTCAGTGCGACAAATCGAAATGTTCAGGAACTAGTCCAGTCCGGCGCATTGCGGCACGATCTTTTCTATCGACTGCATGTGATCCCCATCCAAGTTCCTGCGCTCCGCGACAGAGCGGAGGACATTCCGGTTTTGGTCAATGCGTTTCTGAATCGCAAGTGTCAGCAGTTGCGACGAACGGTGACTCTTTCCGACGATGTGATGGAACGGCTCTGCAGGTATTCATGGCCTGGAAATATTCGGCAGCTTGAAAACCTGATTGAACGCCTGGTGGTGGTGTCGAAGTGTGACGTCATCGGCACGGGAAGTTTGCCGGCGGAATGGTTTGCCGCTGAACTTCATAAAACTCGACCGCGAAATATCAATGACAGTTTTATCGCGGATCTGGATCTGCCGGTACTTCTGAGCGATCGACAATTGACACGCATGGAATCGGCTGAACGGCAACTCATCATCGAATCCCTTTATCGTCACGATTGGAATGTCTCTGCTGTGGCCCGCTTTCTGGGGCTGGGATCGGCAACCTTGTATCGCAAGTTGCGTTCGCTGGAGATTACCAGGGCTGTCGCACGCAACACGGACCATTGAGTCCGAACAACCGACAGCGGAACATAAAGACACGATGAATTTTTCAACCTGGACCTTCAGGAAAGCTGAACAGTAATGGCTGCTAAAGATCTTCAAATGTTGAGAACTCGTGGCATTCAGGTGAATGACCCCTCTGGAGTGGCAGGCTCGTCCGAATTCTCCCATGCGGGCAGCCCGCTACAATTGATTCTCGGCGCGATGCGTCGTCAGTGGCCTCTGTTGACTGTGGCGGTTCTTGTCAGTGGAGTTGTGGCTTGGTTTACCAGCGAGGAATTCGCGGTTCGGACTGTGACGGTCCAGATGCAACTGAGTTCACAGCGACTGCCTTTGATCAGCGATAATGTCTACACAACGCCGAATGCTGAAGTGGTCTCGGAGTTATTAGTTTCGGAGGCGGTTCTGCAGCCGGTCGTGGAAAAGCATCAATTGCTGCCAGTCCCCTGGTTTTCGCGTGCGTTGTCAGTGAAACCAAATACAAAGACCGGGACGATTGCGGTGGAGCTGGCTTTTACTGACAAGGAAACGGCAGGTCTGGTGCTCAGCGATATCGCCAGCGAAATCGTGAAAATCATCACCCAAAATCGCAAGGACACATTGGTCAAACATGCGGCACATTTCAACGATTTGCTGCTGAAAGCCGACACGGAACTGGCTGCCGTCCGATCGGAGTTTGTCAAGCTGCAGGATTCAGAGCGATTAACCGGCAATAATTCAGGACAACAGAACGCAGAATTGCAGGGGCTGGTGACCAGCAAGATCCAGTTGGAGAGTGCTCTCGAACTAAGTCTGCGGCAACAGTCAAGAATTCGGCGGGATGAGCAGGTTTTGGCAGCGGATACGGTCATCGTCCGCAACTCAATCTATCGGGACGTTCTGGCGGGGCGTCTGCGTCAGGCAGAGAATGTTGCGAAAGGCTTGACCAGCTCGGCGCGTATCGCAACTACCAAAGTTGAAATCAAGCGGCAATTGACTCAACTGGAAGTGGAACTGGACAAATTGATCACGCCGCCCGGGACGTCCGGCGAAAGCGACGGAAACACGGACCTCGATGCCGCTGCTGCGACAAGGGATTCTGAGCCGCTCGCGACTCCATCAGCCGCTCCGGCTGCTGAGGCCCCTGGCACAGCAATCATCGTGCAGACCGCTGCTGTGGAAACGGCTCCCGCCGGTGCTGAAGCTGTTGCTCCTTTGGCTGTTGCTCCTCCTCTGGCTGGTGATGCAGCCGAAATCGACGAAGAGGTGCTTGCGGCATGGGTCGAAAAGGTTTCAGCAGCGGGAAAAGGCACGCTGGGAGATCTTGATCCCCAGACTTTGGCCGCCATTGAGTCCGCGAAAGAACATCTGGCACGTCTCGCAAATGAAGCACGACGCCTGAAGTTTGCAGCGCAGGACATCGCAGACGATCTGGATTCCTATCAGGCAAAGCAAAGTGATCTTGTACTTGCGATGGAGCGTGCCGGACGGAAAGCTATCAGTAACTCGTCCATCCGAGGCATGGAACTCGAGTCCACTCTGACGCAGAAAGAAGCAAAGTATGCGATGTTGTCGCAACGACTGGATCAAATCAATCAGATCAAAGACTGTCAGCAGTCCGAATACTACGTGAGTCGTCCAGCGGTGTTAGTTGCAGCAGGAGAATCGTCAAACAGGAAGAAGCTGTTTGTCTTCGCACTGTTCGGAAGCGGATTGCTGCTGATCATTCCTTCGGCGGTAATCGAATTGCTGCGTCTGAGGCCGAGTCCGATTAGCGTTGTCAGCCGCCGCTGGAACCTTCCGGTATTGGGAGTCCAGTCGTCGGCTGTGCATGCCAAACACGGGTCGCAAAAACTGTTCGCTATGTCTCAGCAGGAAATACGATTGATGGCGTTGAGGATTCAGCAGAGTTTGTTTCGACCCGAGGGACGTGTGGTTTTGTTTTCAGGCCTCGACCATGAAGAATCCCCGATGAGTCTGATACGGTCCCTGGCCAATTGCTTTTCACAACGCGAAGAATCAGTGCTCATGATTCAAGCCATGCCGTGTCAACTGGAAATCAACGCCGCGAATGCCGGTCGGAACAAGGGTCAGACAATTGTTCATCCGGGCGTGGCTGAATTCCTGGCCGGAGAATATGAGGACGCAACACAGTTGGTCAAAGGGACTGGCGTTGTGGGAGTGGACTTCCTGCCAGGCGGGTGCTCCGTCACCGCATCAGAAGCGATGGCATCCAGCCGATTGACGGCGTTAATCGACCAGTTCCGCGGGCGATACTCGATGATTCTGCTCTGTGGGCCATCGACGTTACACCCTGCCGATCTGCAAATGGTGGCAGCTCGAGCCGACGGCATTGTCTTTACAGTGACAAAACGGAGTCTTCAGACGGTGTACGGAGCGGAAGTCATCAGCGACCTCATCGAACTCGGAGCACCAATTCTTGGATTCGCCGAGCAACCGCTGCTTGCAAAGAAAGCATTCCCCGCGGACCACAGCGAACTTGAGGAAACATCGGCCACGACTTTGATTTCCGCGTAAACTGTGTTCAGCTGGAAACCCAGGGCTTTAAAAAAAGGGGGCAGGAACCAATAGTGCGAAGCACCCTCTGGGCCGTTTGGCTATTGGTTCCTGACCCCTTTTTTAAAAAGCTTACCCACAATTCCGTTCAGGAATCGGCGCTGAGTGTTGAATCCAACGCAATGCCGAAAGGATTCTGCTGAGAAAAATCGAGTGATTCACCCGGAACGGGTTCCACAACAAAGCCTGGGGTCGGTGCCGTGCGGCAAACCCCCATGTCATGCGATGGAGCGCTCCCCGAACCACAACGGGGTTCCACAACTTCGGATGCAGAAACTCAAACGAAACATGGTATTGGCAATGTGGAACTCCGTTGGGGTTAACCTTACTGCAGTATACTGGAGCGATACCACTCACGCAGGTTGTGGGAGCCGCATGGAAATTGTTTATTGATTGCGGCACGAACGCCGTAACTTGTTCCTCGCGAACGCTTTGGCTGGGTTATACATTACGCGGTCGAAAGTGACATTAACCCGAAGCGTCAGCGAGGGCTGCAAATGCCAATCCTTCGCTGACGCTTCGGGTCAGTACGCTCGAACGACGAATGTGTCAATTCTGGCCAAGTGAAGTATAAAAAAATCCAGTCGCTTTGCTGCAACTGTCAAATCAATGTCAACCACCAAAAAAGTTTTACCTCCGTCATTCCACCTGGTCTGCCTCGTCACCTTGGCAGTACTCCTTTGGGCTTACTGGACAGGCTGGGTCAGTCTGGTGGAAACGTGGCAATCGGATCCTGACTACAACCATGGATTTCTGGTCATTCCGATCTCCGCCTGGCTGCTGTGGCAAAGACGTGACCGACTTGCGTCCATGGAATTTCATCCGTCCTGGTGGGGGATTGCGTTCCTTGTTGCCGCCGGGATCGTTCGCGGGTTCGGGGCGGAATTTTTTATCGCTCAGTTTGAAGTATGGTCAATCCCGCTGTGGATCGCGGGTGTGGTGCTGCTGTTTGGAGGCTGGCCGCTGTTGAAATGGTCAGGCGGCGCGATTGCCTTCCTGTGGTTTATGACGCCTTTGCCCGAATCAATGATAGATTTCGTGAGCCTGCCGCTGCAGAAAATCTCTGCGGTGGTCTCCACCTGGACGCTCCACCTGTTTGCACAGCCAGCCGTTCGTTCCGGGACCACCATCAGTCTTGGCGAACAGGTCCTGGAAGTGGAACGTGCCTGCAGCGGGCTGCGCATTTGTTATGGGATTATGGCGCTGGCCGTCGCCTATGTGGTGTTGATGCGTCCCAAACTGCTGCGTGGCATCATTCTGCTGGCCACCGCCATTCCCGTAGCCATCCTCGCGAACTCTGCCCGTGTGACTGTCACAGGTCTGCTGTTTCTTGTGGTTTCCGGTGAAAAAGCTCATCAGTATGCGCATGATTTCGCTGGGCTTCTGATGCTGCCGCTGGCCGTCGGGTTGTTGTGGCTGGTTCACATGACGATGGACAAGTTCATTGGAGCATTCGAACGGTCCAGCAGGTCCGGAAGTCTGCTTGTGCTGAAAAGCGGGTTGGCATTCGTCGTGCTGGCCACAGGATTGGTACTCTGGCAGCGAACGCAGGCGGACGCCGCGATTGGGACCCTGCTGAAAATTGCTGAGCGGCATGAAACCGATGGGCAGAAATTTCAGGACGAGAACAAAGTCGAGGAAGCCGCCCGCGAATGGAAGGAGGCGGCGCGCTTTCTGGATGATTATTGTCGTGTACGCCCCGAGGATGCTCCGGCGGCCAAACGCATGGCGGTGGCCGCAGAACGGATCGCCTTCCGTCCGTCAGGACTGGTCCGTGCGGCTCGGTGCTATCAGCGCGCATGGGCATTGCAGCCAGACGACAGCGAGCTGGGTTTCAAACAGACACGGCTGGCGCTGGCGGGTGAAGAATTCGCGATGGCACTGGCAGGAGCTGACAAACTGCTGCTGCAGACACCGGCAGACAGTGCCGAGCATCTCGCGGCATTTCAATTGAAGGTTCAGGGACAAATTCAGGATGCGAATCGAGCGAATCCGGCAACCACCTGGACTCAAGTGGCCGAAACTCTGAAGTACGGCATTTCCAACAAGCTGGATGCTGTCAATAGTTGCTATCAACTGGCGGTTGTTTATCGTCAGCATCCCATCGATTCGATTGAAGAAGAACAGCGAGAAGCAGCCGCGGAACAGGTCTTTGACGAGTTGTTGACGCAACGCGCCGATGATCCGCGGGCGTGGTTAGCACGCTCGACATTTCATCAGACTTTTCCCGCTCCCGTGCCCGTCTCCCCCACCCCTGAAACGAATCCAACGGAAAATGACACGGCTGTTGTCGGCGTTCCTGTGCAAAGCCCTGACGCAGATCTTGATCACGCCATTGAACTGGCGGCCCGGAATCTCAATTCAGAAACACACGCGATCTGGCTGGTGGCCGGCAGTCGCGCGCTCGCAAGGAAAGAGTACAAGGAAGCGCGGGAATACTTTCGAAACGCCGCTCAGGCGGATCCCAAGCACTTTCTGGCGTATCTGCAACTGGCTCGCATGGAGACGGAATTCGACGCTGACGGTAATCCGGTTGAGGAAATTACACCGGAGCAGCGCCAGGCGGCCATTGAAATTCTGCAACAGGCTCTGTCGCACGAGGAATTGAAGAATGAGGTACTGCTGCGGGTTGAGTTGCTCAGGCAACAATTGCAGTCGCCTGATGCAACACAGGTTGCGGAAGCCAATCAGGGAATCCTTGATCTCAAGACTGAGTTTCAAAAGTATCCCGCCGAAATCGGAGTGCCATTCCAGTTGGAACTGGCAGTCCTGGAATCGCAGATCCTTGCGGATGCCGGAGATTTCGTAAAGGCGTCGCGGCTGCTGGAATCGATACTAAATTCCAAAGACGTCGTGGGCATGCAAGGGGGAAGTGGCTTGTTGAGCCGTGCCTGGCTGACGCTGGGCAGCTATTACGAACAACAGGGTCTGAGCGACAAAGCGAGCGCCAGTTTCCAGCAGGGCACAACGCTCGAACCAACGTCCATCCCGACAGCCATGTATCAGGCATTCACGGCAGAGCGAGAAAACAAGACTTCGGCGGCCGCTGATTTGTTCGAGGACGTTGCAGCTCGACTTGGAAACCGCCCGGAGCCGTGGATGGATCTGGCACGGAATGAATTGCGTCAACAGCTCGCAAAGGCCGCTTCTCAGCAGGATTTTTCCCGTTTAACCAAGGCACTCGAAGAGGCCAGGAACCTGGGTGCCCCGGACGTTGACATCACTGTGTTGGATTCAGACATCGCGGCCGCGAAGGGCGACAATGAACAGGCACTGGCAATCCTTGAGGAAAGCGCTCCCCGCAACCTGAAGTCCTCCGAAATCTGGCGCAGGCTTGCTGTTCTGCGGCAGGTTTCCGGAAATGCCTCTGGTGCCACGGATGCCCTGACCCATTATCGGTCAACCGTGGATGACGCACTTCAGGCAGTCCTTCTGGAAGCAGAATTGCTCGTTCGCGCCAATGACTGGGACAATGCACAGCGTGTCCTGACCGAGGCTTTGCAGACCACAGCTGATCCTGAGAAACAGCGCCAATTGCATGAACAACTGGTACAGCTTCAGTTGCTCAACGATCACCCGGAAGCCGCTCAGCAAGTGCTGGAAGAGTATGCAAAGCAGCATCCTTTCGACATCAAGACACAGGTCCAGCTTGGTAACCTCTATTGGGCACGCCAGAATTTAGACCTGATGGAACAGGCGGAACAGAAACTGAGAAAACTGGAAGGAGAAGGCGGTGCCTTCTGGAAGGATCTGCGTGCACGCCGCCTGATTGAAATGGCCAGCCGAACTCAGGACGAGGGGGAACGCAGTACCTTGCTGGCAGAAGCAAAAACGCTGATCGAAGTGCTGCCGGTGGTCAACCGCCCGCAAACGCAGGTTTTGCTGGGGCGCATTGCGCTGCAGGAACGCAGATTTCCGGATGCCGCCCGACACTTTGAAGCAGCATGGATTCAGGGGGAAAGGACGGTCGTATCGGCGACCGAGCTGATTTTTGCCTTGCAGTCGGCGGGAGACGCCGCCAAAGTCGAATCGTATCTGGAACAAATGCAGAATTTTCTGAGAGTCTCCCCGCAGTTGTTCGACCTGGCCCTCGGAGCAAAGTCACAGGTGAGCTTCGCGGATCTCGACACGTCCGCCGAAATCGCGCAAAGTTGGGTGCAGTCAATCGCTGATGCCGACAGTTATGTTCGTCTGGCGCGGACATTACAGCTGAATGAAGTTCAGACGGAACCCCAGCGCACGCAGCATCTGGAACAGATTGAAACAGCCTATCGCAAGGCCGTCGAACTGGATCCAAAAAATCCCCAGTCGTGGGGTGAGTTTCTGCGGTTTGTGTACCGCGATCGAAATGATGCCTACCGTGCGATCGCGGAACTGAACGCCTACACACAGAGCCCGGTCGCTTCGGAACTCGATCGCAGTTTTGTCACGTCCCAGCTGCTGACGGAACTTGGTCTGCAGCAGCCCGCAGCGCGGCACTGGAACACCACCATTGAACTGGCAAAGCAACAGGATGGTATGCCCACTCTGGAGCGTGTGCTGACGCTGGCCGCTTCCTTCTTCGTCGGAGTTGATTCGTCACGTGCCATGGATCTGGCACGTCAGGCGGTGGCTTTGGATCCGGCCAACGTGGCCAATCTGCGACTCCTGGCTGCACTTCTGAGTGATGCCAACACGGAGTCTTCGCTCAGGGAAGCATCGTCGCTGCTGGATTCATTAGAGAAAGCGGGCGCACAACCTGAGAACAGTCAGCCCGTGGATGCAGACAAACGGATCATTGCATCGGTCCTGTATCGCAGAGCCGTGTTGTTGCCGTCCGAGTACAATGTGGCCGATGATTTGCGGCGTGCAGCGCAACTGCTGAATTCGCTGAACCGATCGACTGAGGTCGATGCGGTGCAGCTCGCACTCATTGTGGCGGAACAGGGTGACAAACAGGCCGCGTTGGTGGCGTTGAGTGAGCAAGCACGGCGGAGCGATGCCAGCGTACCCACAATTTTCGCCTTTGCAAAATTCTGGCAGGACAATTTTGCCGAGACGGATGTATTGCAGGATCGTCTTCAGCAGGCTTTGCAGATGCTGGAAAGAACGCCTGGCAGAGAAATTGTGGCTTTGGACCTGAGACTGCGACCTGACAGTCTCGACAGCCAACAGATTGACGACATCGTCCAGGAGTTCCTGAAAACTGTCGTATCAACGCAGACGTCGGTGCCTGATCAGAACGCTTTGCTGCAACAGACATTTGCGATGCTGGCGAGACGGCAACAACGAGATTTGAGCTTAAGAATTCTATCCGACGATCTGGCACCGCTGACCGATGTCCAAAAATTGAATGCGCTCGTGGTCGTCACGATCGTTGAGCCTGGCTCCGCGGAATTTGAAGCGTCTCTGAGCGGATTGCTGGATTCACAGCTGCCAACTGTGAATAACGCGGACCTTGATCGATCGGCTGCGGACTACTATTTCATGCGGGCCAATTGGGTCAAAGCAGAATCGTACTATCGCAAATGCCTGCAGCGCGATGCGAAAGATGTGGCAGCGACGAATAATCTGGCCTTGGTCGTCGTCGAGCTGCGAGGTGATTTCGCCGAAGCCGATCGCCTGATTCAGCAGGGCCTGTCAATTATGGCGAACAACAAGTCTCCCGCAGGCAGTAATTCCTTTCTGCTCGACACGCAGTCCCAGTTGCTGTCGGCCGCAGGCAAGACCGATCAGGCTTTAGAAATCCTGACACCGCTGTCTCAGTCCGCAACAGCCGATGCCTCCGTATTTCTGCATCTTGCCGAATGTTTTCACAAGTTGAACAGGATTAAAGAATTCCAACAAGCCTTCGGCACCGCCCAGCAACTGGGAATCGGCACGAGTGTGCTCCCCCCAATGGACAAACTCATTTACGAAAACCTCGTCGCCGCCAACGGCAAACAAGCGAAACGGTAATTAGTAGTTAGTAATTAGTAATTAGTAATTAGTCATTAGTAATTGGTCATTCGCTCATTCGCTCATTGGTCATTGGTCATTGGTCATTCGCTCATTGGTCATTGGTCATTCGCTCATTGGTCATTGGTCATTCGCTCATTGGTCATTCGCTCATTCGGATTCAGGATCTCGCTATGCTCCTCCGCCTCGCTGCATTAATGTTACTCACCATCATCCCCACCATCATCCATGGTCGCATGACCTATCGCTGGGGCGTAGCCGCCGAACTTCAACAATCGGCAGACTTTGTCAGTGCCGTGCCGAAACAACTGGGAGACTGGAAGTATGTGAAAGACGGCAAGCCGATGACCGCCGGGGTCATCGCCGAGCTTGGAGTCACGGAATACGTGAGTCGGATCTATGCCAAAGGCGACGATAGCGTCACGCTGCTGCTGATGGCTGGAAAAACGGGACGCCTGGTTCGGCACACACCGGACATCTGCTACGGTGCCTCCGGGAATTCCTTCCTGAGGGAACCGACGGTGGTATCGCTCGACGTGGACGGCAAGCCGCAGGAATTTCGAGTCTTACCGATCCGTCCGTCATCCGACCTTTCGGGAGACTTTGTGGTCGTTTACGGCTTCGCACATGCCGGAAAATTTCAGAGTCCCGCGCGGCCGCGGCTGACCTATCATGGCCTGCCAGCCATTGAAAAGATTCAAGTGCTCTGCAGTTGCGACCCAGAAAAACTGGGAGAGATCCCGGAATACGCCAAACCCTTCATCGAAGAACTCTGCCGCTATGTCCAGAAAGAGCAAGGAGAGAAGTAGACAGACGTCAGGAATCTTGGCGCGGGCTTCGCCCGCAACCTAAAGTAGCCATCACGCTCCGCCGTGATGAGCATTTGTCAATCGACATTCATCAAACAAGGCAGGGCTCCACAGTCAGCCGCGTTGCCTGGGGCTGAAGGACTATCATCGCGGGGGCTCCTTGCCATGTGGCCCAGCTCAAGGCTCTTCACGGCGGAGCGTGACGGCTACTTTGCGATTTGCCCGTCACCGCGGCCGAACCCCAGGGACGACGACCTTTATACACGTGAACAACCTCTGCAAACCGGCGCCTGCAAATCTTCTCAGGAAAACAAAGTCTCAATCGTTTGCAGTGCAGGTTCTTGGTGCTTGGTTCTTGGTTCTTGGTGC
>Ga0105046_10014582_pt1 | contig 12114 bp, 6 predicted proteins | sample MAT03_FD_78385 | JGI IMG/M metagenome (GOLD analysis project Ga0105046, IMG submission 78385) | Freshwater microbial communities from Lake Fryxell liftoff mats and glacier meltwater in Antarctica - MAT-03 (megahit assembly) | ecosystem: Environmental > Aquatic > Freshwater > Ice > Liftoff...
ATTCAAACGATTTAAAACCAAGGGTGTATTTCGTGATATTTTTAATACCACGGTGGTCTTGTTCAATCATATTATTCAAGTATTTTATCCGCCTCACCTCGATCAATAAATGCCATAATCCATAGTAGGGTGTTAATTCGCTCAAGAGCTGTAGTATTTGATCCGGATTTATCAATATTAACCTTTTCTGGAAGTCCACTAGAGACAATGGCTTTTTTAAAAAACTTCAATACAGCAGGGCGATCCCGACTTTCCGAAAGCATGAAATCAATGGTCTTTTCCTCTTTATCAACTGCACGGTAAAGATAAACCCGCTTGCCATATACTTTGATGTAGGTCTCATCCATTTTCCAGCTGCGACCCACAGGTTTCTTCCTTTTTCTAAATTCAAGCTCTAGTAGAGGCGCATAGTGAACAACCCATTTTTGAACCGTGGAATGATCTAAATTCGCTCCTCGCTCATCCATTAATTCTTCAATCGCACGATAGCTTAAGGGGTGGGCGACTTTCCAGCGTACTGCCATTAATATTAAATCTTTTGGGAAATGACGTCCTTTAAAACTGATCATATTCTGCCTTATTTACGGGCATTATAACTTATGACTGATATTCTCGACAGAACCGAAGTTTTAGCCCCCGAAAGTTGCCTGGATTTCGGTATCCGTCATGATACGCAAATGGAATTAATAGCAAAACCCAAGATAAAATTCTGCAATTGCAGGCTAGTTAGGTAACGTTCAAAGGTGATTGTTGTCCAAAATGTCCTGATGGGCTTTTAAAAAAACACGGATTTAATACACCGTGGTTTTATGATATTTTCAGTGATCATAGGGTCACTCTGCCCGGCTGAAGTTGTAGTAAATGCAACCATGTTGTTACTAACACTGTTCAGGGCTTGCCAGGACAATCTTTATCCGGGGAGCGTGTGGTAATGGCAAACTTAAATGAACTAAAAAAAACAATGAAGGAGTTTCGCGCAAGGACTGCACACCCAAAGTGAAACCATCTCGGACCATTTATAAGCACAAAAACTATTTATTGAAGTTTAGCAAAAGCGGGAGCCCTAATATTGACGAGGCGCATAACACCCATTATGTTCTTCAAATTAGAGAGTGGTATCTAAAAAGGCTCTGGGGCCAAAGATTGCATTCTGCTGCAAGTTAAAGGCAGAGTATGCAAATTTTGGTATACTGCGTGTCTGAATTTAATTTTTAGTAAAAATTGCGCCTTATGGAACATCAAATGAACTCTATTGCCAAACTGGCCATAACTCCATCAGGTCACCTACATGTGGTTCGGCATAAAGATAACTGCAATGGATATTCAGAAGTTCATCACCAGCCCATCATCCATGCATTTATGCAATCACAAGAACATGGCTTGTTGCAATTATTAACTACAAAAATCAATAATGATTGGTCTTTACCCATGAAATATTGGCGACATTTTATCGCTCAATATATAGATCAACTGTGTCATTACACCACCTCCGAGCATCATCTGGATGAGCCAATTCAACCACCCAATGAAGAGCAACTTCAAGAATGGCTTTTTAAAATGCCGCCCATGCCTGGTGGTGAATATGCAACAACTTCTACACTGTCCTCAATTTGGTCGGCATTTGATCAGTGGTGTCGCGTCCAGATTGCGAGTGAGCCTGAAGGCGTTGCAGGATTTTTAATCCGCTGTCTGCCGGAATGGCAGCACGCAGGACGAGTGTGTTTTCACTTGGCTGAGAACAAACAAGATCCAGATTATCCCTTTGCATTTATTGCAACCTATGCTGCAAGCATCACAGGTCAAAGAGATGTGCAACACAAGCAACTCACTAAAGCATTACAAGAGTATGCAGGGCATACGAATAAACAAGCCCTCTACAATCTATTAAAACCAATCCACGAAGCAGCTAAGCTTTGTGCATGGGTCAGTGAACTACTTGAAAGCCATGATATTTACCATCCCATGGCATGGACGCCTGGTGAAGCCTATCAACTGCTTCAATCCATTCCTCAATTGGAGTCCTGTGGTTTGGTCGTCAAGTGCCCTAATTGGTGGAAAAAACGGTCTAAACCCAAAGTACAAGTCACTCTTGGAAACAAAAAAAATACTCTTTTGTCGGCAGATGCCTTATTAGATTTTAATGTCAGGATTGCACTCGATGGAGATCCACTCAGCCCAGAGGAGTTAGAAGCCATCTATAAAGCTGAATCAGGCTTAATAATGCTTAGAGGACAATACATTGAAATTGACCATGAACAATTACAACAAGCTTTATCTCATTGGCAATCAGTACAGCACGATCTAGGACCGGATGGCGTATCTTTTATTGAAGGAATGCGCTTATTAGCAGGGGCAAGTCATGGCTTGCGCGGGACTGATTTTTCGGAAGAATTACATGAATGGTCTGGCGTTCAAGCCTCAGATGAGCTGCGAACACTATTGGAAGGGTTTCGTCACCCAGAAACCATTAAAGCCCAAAACTTAGGGGAAGAATTACAAGCCACATTGCGACCCTACCAAGCCATTGGGGTGAGTTGGTTAAATTTACTTGTCGATCTTGGTTTGGGTGCCTGCCTTGCAGATGACATGGGACTTGGAAAAACGATTCAAGTGATCTCATTGTTACTCATTCAAAAGAAAAAGAAACGCAACAACCCCAGCCTGCTTGTATTACCCGCATCCCTGTTAGCCAATTGGAAATCTGAAATGCAACGCTTTGCCCCATCTCTTAAACCATTATTTCTCCATGGCTCAGAATTAAGCAAAAGCGCATTGGACAGCTTTGCAAAACAGCCAGAGCAATCAGTGGGTGAATATGATCTGGTAGTCACTACCTACGGCATGTTACAACGCCAATCCTGGCTTACAGAGATGCGCTGGCATTTGGTTATTCTTGATGAGGCACAAGCGATTAAAAATCCAGGCTCAGAGCAAACAAAACGCGCTAAAAAATTAAAAGGCCATGCTAAAATCGCATTAACTGGAACACCGATTGAAAATCGTTTGGGTGATTTGTGGTCTTTGTACGACTTTATTTGTCCTGGTCTATTAGGGAGTAGTACCCGTTTTAAACAATACATCAAGTCGGTTGAAAGCAATGAAAAGGCCTCTTATGCCCCGTTGCGCCAATTGGTTCAACCGTATATTTTACGCAGGCTCAAAACGGATAAATCCATTATTACCGACCTACCTGATAAAACAGAAATGAATGCTTGGTGTGCTTTAACCAAAGAGCAACTCAAGCTATATACACAAGCAGTACATGATATGACCCGAGCCCTACAGTCTACTGCGGAAGGTATTGCGCGTAAGGGTTTAGTGCTGGCCTATTTGATTCGGTTCAAACAAATATGCAATCATCCAGGACAATATTTGGGCGATAAGGATTACCATGAAAACAGAAGTGGGAAATTTGCGCGCTTAACTGAGTTGAGTGAGGAAATTGCTACACGTCAGGAAAAAGTCTTAATTTTTACTCAATATAAAGAGATGACAGCACCCATTGCCAGCTATCTTGAGCAACTTTTTGGCACGCAAGGCCTGGTCTTGCACGGTGGAACCCCTGTATCGAAACGAAAAGCCCTTGTTGATCAGTTCCAAAATGAACAAGGCCCTCCTTTTTTTGTTTTGTCACTAAAAGCTGGTGGAACCGGGCTTAATTTAACTGCGGCAAGCCACGTCATTCACTTTGACCGTTGGTGGAATCCTGCTGTTGAAAATCAGGCCACTGATCGGGCGTTTCGTATTGGTCAAAAACGTAATGTATTGGTCCATAAAATGATGTGTAAAGGCACCATCGAGGAAAAAATAGACCAATTAATTGCAGAAAAAGCATCGTTGACGTCTAATGTGCTGCAAATGGATGGAGAGTCGTTGTTAACCGAAATGAATGACAAACAATTACTCGATTTAGTGCGTTTAGACATCAATCAAATTTAGGATTTTCAGAGGACATCACCATGAGATGGGCACCTTATGTTCCTGTTGCCAAAAGACGGGCCCAGGCGGCAAAACAAATGGAACGCTTGAAAAAAAAAGGCCATGCTATTCAACCCATTGAAATCGAAGGCCGAACCATTGCGAAGACATTTTGGGGAAAGGCATGGTGCTCACATATGGAATCATTTTGTGATTACGACAGCCGATTACCACGGGGCAGGACCTACGTTCGAAATGGATCTGTTTGCCATCTCGAAATCAACCCAGGCCAGATTAAAGCCATGGTTTCAGGTAGTTCGATTTATCAAATCAACATCGAAATCAAACCTTTAATCAAAGAAAAATGGCAAGTGATTAAAGGCACCTGTACGGGTCAAATAAGCTCCCTTCTTGATTTGCTCTCCGGGAAGTTATCAAGCGGAGTCATGGATGTTGTTTGTCACCCAGATGGCGGCTTATTTCCTTTGTTACGTGAATTGAAGCTCTCCTGCGACTGCCCCGATGGGGCCACGATGTGTAAGCATGTAGCCGCTACTCTATATGGTGTTGGCTCACGTCTGGATGCCTCTCCGGAGCAACTTTTTAAACTGCGCGGTGTTAATTTTGAGGAACTGATTGACGTCAACAAAGTAGTTCTGGGCGTGACCACAAGTACGCAGGGAAGGAGAAAACGGCTTGATGACACTGCTTTTTCTGATCTATTTCATCTTGAAACAAACAATGAACCAGCAACCGAACAAATACCAGAAGTGGTCAACAAAACAAAGGCCTTTCCAAAACGCCTAACCGGCCATGCTATTTTGAAAAAGCGCACTGAGGTTAATTTAACCAAAAACAATTTTGCCAAACTAGTTGGCGTGAGCATCGCCTCAATCACATTATGGGAGGCTAAAGGCAAGGCAGTTATTACCCCAAACCCCGCCTCACTTAACAAATTGAAAGTAATCTGGTGACAATGAATCATTCATCAATGCGGAGTGCTTATCGAGTATACTGTCTCAATGAAAACAATTGATGAATCATTAACAGGCATAGTTAGCAAAGTAACGTATCATAATCAAACAACGGGCTGGTCAGTTCTTCGCGTGCATCCATTCAATGCGCCCCAACAACAAGAAACAGTCACAGTTCACCAAACCAAGGTTTTTGCTGGCGCGACGATGGAGTTTATTGGCGCATGGACCATTGATGGAAAATATGGCCGTCAATTCAAAGCCAGCAAAGCTGTGGAGAAAAAACCAGCTACAACAGCATCCCTTGAAAAATATTTAGGTTCTGGGCTAATAAAGGGAGTGGGGCCCATAACAGCAAAAAAAATTGTCGGCTATTTTAAAAAAGATACTTTAGAAATATTTGAATCTAACATCCATCGACTAACCGAAGTTCCAGGCATTGCTACAAAAAAACTTGAAATGATCGAGTCTGCATGGACTGAACATAAGGCAATTAGAGAGGTCATGATGTTTCTACAACATCATGGAATAAGTACTCTTTTTGCAGTAAAAATCTATAAAAAATACAGCAATGAAGCAATTGAAATTGTGACCAAAAATCCGTATCAGCTGGCCAATGACTTTTATGGCATTGGATTTTTTTCAGCAGATAAAGTGGCATTAAGCCTTGGTTTATCGCCTGACAGTCAACAAAGGATTATTGCAGCAATAAAACATGTATTAGCAGCAAGTCGAGAGCAAGGACACTGCTATTTAACTTTTCACCAAATTAATGCAGGCATCATAGAGTTACTTGAAATGAACCTTGAGGGTCAATTATTAGAGCACCTTCAATATATGGAGCATGACCACCAACTTAAGACACGAATTATTGCAAAAGATGGCCGTGAACGTGTTGGGTATTATTCAAAAACACTTTTTTATGATGAAGAAACCGTTGCTAAAAGACTAAGTGAAATGAGAGGCATGCTAACAATAGATCCTGATCGCATAACGTCATGGACTGCTCTTTATTGTCAACGCAAATCAATCACATTAAGTGACGAGCAGGCATCTTCCGTAGCACAAATTGTCAAACATCGTTTTTCAGTTTTAACAGGTGGCCCAGGATGTGGAAAAACAACGACCACCTTGGTTATTGTGCGACTTCTTGAGGCAATGAAAAAGAGCGTTCTTCTTGCCGCTCCAACAGGACGCGCCACGCAAAGAATGACTGAAGTTATTGGGCGGGAAGCAAAAACAATTCATCGCCTACTTGAGTGGAAAGGAGGCGAATTTCAAATAAATGAAGGTAATCCTCTCCAAGCTGATTTCTTAATTGTTGATGAATGTTCCATGCTCGACATTAGTTTAAGTGCATCCTTATTAAAAGCAGTGCCCATCAATTGCCAGGTTCATTTTATTGGTGATGCAGATCAACTTCCATCAGTTGGTGCGGGCAATGTCTTAAAGGACATTATTGCATCAGAGGCTGTTCCCTGCTTTAGATTAACCCAGGTTTTTCGCCAAGCAAAAACCTCATCTATTATTAAATTTGCTCATGAAATTAATAAATCAAAAACACCTCATATTAATTCACCTTTTGATAAACCGGAACTCTGGCAATCAGGGGAAGATTGCCTCTTTATTGATTCCGATGAGGCCACCAAAGAGCAACTTAGCTTTATCTCCAAAGTGAAACATCGATTTAATTGGAAGATTAGTGATTTGGAAGAGGCATTAGAAGAAACGCCATTTGAATTTAGAACAGAAGAAGAAATTAAATCTGCTTATGAACAAGAGTTTGTAATCCCTGACAAATACAGGCACGTTGATTTAGAGAAGTTGTATCAGACAGAGCATGAGCATCATGCATTAAAAATGTTATTGAAAAAAATACATCCTTGGTCGTCCCTGCATTATGGGCTTACGGCAGTTGATGTTGTTGTTCAGCTTTATTTAAATTGGATACCAAAGTATCAAGGATTAACTACGGAAATCCAGATTTTAACACCAATGACGAGAGGCAGTCTTGGTTCTGCGCATTTAAATAATGTCATTCAAGATAAGGCGAATCCTTATTCTTTACATAAAAATCAATTAAAAATAGGAGAGCGAATATTTCGTGAAGGTGACCGCGTGATACATCGCCGTAATAACTACAATTTGAATGTTTTTAATGGGGATATTGGGAAAATTATCGGTATAGATAATGAAAACCTCACATGCCTGATTTCTTTCTTCCCTGATAACAGAGAAGTTCATTATACAAAAGAAGATATTATGGAGCTGGATTTAGCCTATGCCATCACCATTCATAAATCACAGGGAAGTGAATTTGCGACAGTCATCATCCCAGTGCTCACCCAACATTTTAAAATGCTTTACAGAAACTTAATTTACACCGGATTAACCAGGGCAAAAAAATTGGCTGTATTTGTTGGTACAAGGAAAGCTATGGCCATGGCGATTAGACAACAAGATACAAGCAACAGACAGACAGCTTTGGAGCAGTTAATTAAAGTGGACTCTGTTAGGATCTATCCATAAATCTATAGTGGATCTAGAAACGCGCTAAATCAAGCATTCGCCACACAGGTCTAGAAACTGAGTACTGGTAATGAGCATTTATTTTCTGCGGTGGTATTAGTCGAAGTTGATCATTCCAACAATCTTCATAACTAGCTTATTCCCATATTGTTTAGGGCCTGTTAGGATGAGAATGATGATTTTATTTTCTTATTAGGGATAGCCCATGACATTAAATAATTTATTGATTGCCAGTGATTTTTCAAAACATGCCGATTGGGCTTTGCAGCGCTCTATTAGTTTAGCAAAGTCAAACCAGGCCTGCATTCATTTCCTCCACGTCGTAACACCACCTTTAGGCAGTATCGCACAATCGTCAGAGACTGAATTACAATCAAATCATTTTTCCGAAAAGAAAGAAATTGAAGAGAAGATTTTAAAAAAATTAAAAGATAAAAAGCATAAACTATCTATCAACGCAACTGTCGTAGTGGGTAGGGTTGCTGATGAGGTTGTAAGATATGCAAATGAGAATCATCATGAGCTGATTATTGTTGGTGCTCATGGTCGTTACTATATTCATGAGTACGTTCTAGGTACAACGGCTGGCTCAATCATTAGGCAAAGTCATGTTCCTGTATTGCTTATAAAAAAAAACCCTGACTTTGCATACGATCGGATACTGATTGCAACGGATCTTTCTCAAACAAGCAAAGAAGCGGTGCAATTTGCTTTTAATTGTTTTCCTAATGCAACTTTTCAATTGCTACACATCGTTGATGTGTATTATCGGCAATTCTTCAATGCAACTGACTTAGGCGAAGAATTTGTAGATACCAAAAATCCTAAAACAAAAATTATTCTTGAAAAACTGGATAATTTCCTTAACCAATGCCGCGTAGATAAAAGCAAGTTTGAGAAAAAAATTATTGGCGGTTACTATGCTGATGCCATTGTTGAAGAAGCCAATAGATGGAACGCTGACTTGTTGGCCTTTGGTGCACAGGGAAAATCAGGACTGCATTATTTACTTATGGGAAGTGTCGCCAAACGAATTCTTCATCTTAGTTCGATAGACATGCTTGCTGTTCCTCCAAAGCTTTAATTCTCATAATCCTGGAAAAGCAGTAAGTTACATCGCTCAAACTGCTTTTTCTAAGTTAAATTGCTTTCTGATAGTTCCAGGATTATTTCAACTGCTCTAGTCGCTGCATCATAAAATGGCTGCAAAATGACATCAACTCCTGCGGCTTTTAAAAATACTATTTCAGAAGTATGCTGCGCGGTTACTGCGATGCGGCAGAAAACTTTGGCCTGCCTTAATGTTTCGGTCAAAATAACTCGTGGATCTTGATGTGTCACTCCAAGCAAGTGTTGTGGTACTGTGCAAATAACCCATTTGACCTGATTTAAGGGTAGTAAAGCAACAAATTCAGCATCACAAGCATCGCCATAAATGGCATGATATCCTTGAAGCTCCCACTCTCTTACTGCATCAGGATTAAAATCAACAGCCAGTATATTAAATTTATTCTCAATTAATAACTTTGCTATGGCCTTGCCATAACGGCCCAGTCCAAAAATCACGATGTCATAATTTTGCTTGTTTTTTGATGGGTCAATTTCCATCCTCTCTCGATAAGGGATTCTCCGCTCAAAAAAAGTCAAGCTTGGTTCCAGCCAACGATAAAGAGTTTGTGAATAAGTAATCATATAAACTGAAAGGGCTATTGTTATCAAACCAACAAGCGTCACCAGTCCTAGAGAATCCGTTGAAACATGGCCTAATGCAACTCCCATTGCCATGAACACCAATGAGAATTCACTGATTTGCGCTACAGTCAATCCGGCTAAAAGGCCTGTGCGCTTGCGATAGCCCATCGCGCCCATAATTGCCAACACGATGAGTGGATTTCCAATTAAAACAAATAAAGAGAACACGATTGCTGGGGTGAGCTGAGGTACAAGCTGATTTAAACTCAATTGCGAGCCTAAGGCGATAAAGAAAAAAAGTAACAGGAAATCACGCAAAGAAGAAAGTCGTGCAGCAATAGTGTCTCTGATGGGCGTTGAAGCCAATGAGAAACCTGCAATCAGTCCTCCCAATTCTTTGCTAAAGCCAAAATAACTGCCTAACGAAGCCATGAGTGCTGCAAAGGCTATAGCAAAAATAATCAATAATTCCGCCGAATGAGCTATACGATTGACCAAAGGATTAGCCAGATAACGGATGAATAGACCAACAAGGGTTAAAAGCGTTACACCATATAAAAAGACCGTAGCAATGTGTGTTGTAAAGTCAACTCCGTTTTCCTGGCCACCAATACTAAAGGCGGATAACGAAATCATGGCCAAAACAACTACCAGGTCTTGCACAATGAGAAATCCAATCGCAATACGGCCATGAAGAGAATCCACTTCATGTTTATCTGAAAGCAGTTTAACAATAATAATGGTACTGGAAAAGGTCAGTGCAACAGACACATAAAGTGCAGTCACTGAATCCATGCCGAGGCCTTTTGCAATAAAAAAACCAATTAAGGACGTGAGGAGGACTTGCCCCAGGCCTGTGGCCAAAGACACCAATCCCAAGGTTTTTACTAAATGGAGATCAAGCTTTAGACCGACAAGAAAAAGTAATACAGCTATCCCTAATTCAGCCAGCAGGTTAATATGCTCATGGAACCGTACAATTCCAAGAAAAGCAGGACCTACGAGGATTCCTACTACGATAAATCCAACAATCATTGGTTGTCGAAGCAGCTGGCAGATAAAACCTACAATGGCTGCCATCATGAGAAGCGAAGTCAGCTCATAAAAAGGAGAAGCATGTATTAATGATAAGTCCATCATGGGACTTTACCATTATGGCGAGGATTTTCTCTTAAGCTGGTGTTACTGATAGCACCTACCCTTAAGCGAAGTTGCTTTTCAAGTTCAATTAAAGCGAAAAATAGCGCACCGGTTGCAATGATGAGTAAGCCATCCCTTAAAGGGATACTTTCAGTAACAAATATCCTTTGAAGAGGGGGAAAATAGGTGATCGCAAACTGTGCAACAGTGATCACAGCGACTGCCATCCAAACCACTTTTGTACCTTGCACTGCTTTCCAGGTGAGTGAGGTACTGTAGATGTTACGAATATAAAACAGATGAAAAATTTCAAGCACAACCAGTGTATTCAAAGCGATTGTTCTTGCCAAATCAAGCGAATAGCCGCGATCGAGCGCATAAAAATAGAGTCCAAAAACGCCACAGACAAATAGAATAGAAACCAGAATAATATGCCATACCAAACCGCCGGCTAGGAGAGGTTTACTACGGGGACGCGGTGGACGACGCATGGTCCCCTCTTCGGTTGGTTCAAAAGCCAGGGCGATCCCCAAAGTGACTGCAGTAATTAAGTTAATCCATAAAATCTGAATCGGCGTGATAGGTAAACTGAGTCCCAAAAGTAAAGCCAAAATAATGGTTATCGTTTCACCAGCGTTAGTAGGTAACGTCCAGCTGATGACTTTGTTAAGATTATCATAAACGGTACGGCCCTCGCGTACAGCGGCTACAATGGAGGCAAAATTATCATCAACCAGCACAAATTCCGCTGCTTCTTTGGCTACTTCACTGCCTTTTCGCCCCATAGCAATTCCTGCATCGGCTCGTTTTAATGCAGGAGCGTCATTCACCCCATCACCAGTCATGGCTACGGTCATATCATGCGATTGTAATGCCATCACCAGCCTTAGTTTATGTTCTGGACTTGTTCTTGCAAAAATGTCTGTCTGCAATACCGCATTTTTGAGCGTTGCATCATCCATGTTATCCAAGTCAACTCCTGTTAATACTTTATCAGAATTTTTAAGTCCTATTTGACGGCCTATAGCAACTGCAGTACTGGCATGATCACCTGTGATCATTTTAACCTGAATACCTGCTGTATGGCATTGCGCCACTGCCACAATAGCCTCAGGTCTGGGAGGATCAATCAGACCGACCACCCCAAGCAACGTCAAACTGCTCTCAACATCGGCGAACTCCAAAACAGTATGTTCTGGCTTTGTTTTTTTCACTGCAAAAGCCAAAACACGCTGCCCTCTTGCGGCTATCTGCTCCATGTGTTCCTTCCAGTAAGCCTCATTTAAGGGCTGTACTCCACCTCTGTTGGTTTGTTGATTTTCGCACATCTTCAAAATTTGCTCAGGGGCTCCTTTAACAAAGATTAGCGCATGGTTTAGATGATCATGATGCAGGGTAGCCATGAACCGATATCTGGCATCGAAAGGAATCAGATCGGTACGTACCCAGGTTGCGTTTTCTTCTTGTAGAATGAGTCCTGCTTTAGCGGAAAATGCAAGTAAGGCGCCTTCCATAGGATCGCCTTCCACAGTCCAGATCCCTTCCTGTTCATGAAGTGCGGCATCATTACAAAGCATTGCAGCGCGAGCAAGCTTCTTAAGCAAAGGATGCTCGTTGCTATTAACCACTTGCTCGTTTAAAGTAATCGTTCCTTGAGGTTCATAACCGATGCCATCCAAGGTAAATAGGTAATTACCAGTTAAGGCTGAGGATACCATCATCTCATTAAGAGTCAGGGTACCGGTTTTATCCGTACAGATAACCGACACTGAACCCAATGTTTCAATAGCCGGAAGACGGCGCACAATCATGTGTCTTCGGGCCATAGCCTGCACACCTATTGCCAGGGTGATTGAAAGTA
>Ga0105046_10014583_pt1 | contig 12114 bp, 9 predicted proteins | sample MAT03_FD_78385 | JGI IMG/M metagenome (GOLD analysis project Ga0105046, IMG submission 78385) | Freshwater microbial communities from Lake Fryxell liftoff mats and glacier meltwater in Antarctica - MAT-03 (megahit assembly) | ecosystem: Environmental > Aquatic > Freshwater > Ice > Liftoff...
CACTGCCAGGAATACCCCCAGCACCAATGTCATCACCTCCACTGCGCGGCCTGACTGGTTCAGCACCGTGCGGGCAAATATCTGTAATACCTCGGGATAGGCAATTGCTGCCCCCAGCGTGGTCGACTTGATGATGTTGAGGTACTGGCTGGTCAACGGTGGAATCAGAATGCGCAATGCCTGCGGCAGAATCACCAGGAACATCGCTTGGTTGGCCGACAGCCCCAGCGAGCGCGCCGCCTCGCTCTGCCCGCGATGGATGCCCTGGATGGCGGCGCGGATGTTTTCGGCGATGAACACGCTGGTGTAGATGCCGATGCCCAGCACCAGGGCCAGCAGTTCCGGCGGCACCCGCAACCCGCCGACGAAGTTGAAGCCGCGCAGCGACGGAATGTCCCAACTGGCGGTGAACCCGGCGGCCACCGCGCCCAGCACCAGCACCGGCGGTAGCACCAACAGCCGCGGCACAACCTGCCAGCCCAGTCGCCGCCAGAACACCGCCGCCAGCAGCACCGCCACGAAGGTGATCCCCAGGATAGCGTCGTACAGCTGCCCCGACGGCGCCGGCAGATACAGCCCGCGCACGTTCAAAAAGGCGCCGCCGAACCAGTTGATGCTCTGGCGCATCGGCGGCAACACTTGCAGCACGGCGATGTAGAAGAACACGATCTGCGTCAGCTGCGGGGTATTGCGCACCACCTCCACGATGGCGCGCGCGGTCCCTGCGGCCAGCGGGTTGCCCGACAGCCGCATCAGCGCCAGCAACAACCCCAGCAGAGAGGCCAGGACAATGATCAACGCCGCGGCGAACAATGTGTTAACGCCGGACACATATAGCGCCCAGCCATAGGAATAGCTGCCGTCCCAGTCGACCAGCCGGAACGGAATATCGAACCCGGCGCGCTGCAACAGGAAGCTGTAATCCACCTGCATCCCGCGCGCTGCCAGGTTCAGCGACAGGTTGCGCGAGAACCACCAAAACATGGCGGCGACGGCGAGCACCGCCGCCCCTTGCCAGGCCCAGGCCTTGATCCGTTGGTTCAAGGCCTGGGTTCCGTCAATGTCCGCAAGAAATACAGCTCAGCGCAGCGGCAGCGTGTAGTGCATGCCGCCCTTGTTGTACAGATTGTTCATGCCGCGCGGCAGGTCGAGTGCCTTCGGGCCGAAATGCAGGTCGTACATCTCGCCGTAATTGCCCGAGGACTTGATCGCCTTGAGCGCCCAGTCGTTGTCCAGCCCCAGCATCTTGCCGAAATCGCCCTCGGCGCCCAGCAGGCGCAGAACGAACGGGTCCTTCGAGCTGCCCTTCATCTGGTCGGCATTGGCGCGGGTCACCCCGAACTCCTCGGCCGACTTCAGCGCGGTGTCTAGCCAGAACACGATCTTCTGCCAGCGCGGGTCACCCGAACGGATATGCAGGCCCAGCGGCTCCTTGCTGATCAGGTCCGGCAGCACCATCCAATCGTTCGGCGCCTTCAGGGTGGATCGCATACCCGCCAGGCTGCCGCTGTCGTCGGTGTAGCCGTCACAACGCCCGGCCTCCATGGCGGCGATCGCCTCCTCGGCCTTGTCGAACAGTAGCGTGCCGATCTTGGCGCCGCTGGAACGGGCGAAGTCGGCGATGTTCAGTTCCAGCGTCGCCCCGGTCACGGTGCAGATCGTCGCGCCCTGCAGGTCGGCGGCCTTGGATACGCCCAGCGCCTTCTTCACCAGGAAGCCCTGGCCGGCATAGAAGTTCACCGCCACCTGGTCGAGCCCGAGCGAGGTGCTGCGGGTGAAGGTGAGCGTGGAGTCGCGGATCAACACATCGATCTCGCCCGACTGCAGAACGGTGAAGCGCGCCGCCGCGGTGGTCGGCGTGTACTTGATCTTCTCTGGGTCGCCCAGCACGGCTGCGGCAATCGCCCGGCAGTAGTCGATGTCGATGCCCTTCCACTTGCCAGTGCTGTCCTGCGCGGCAAAGCCGGGCACGCCGGTGTCGATGCCGCAGTTCAGCGCGCCGCGCTTCTTGATGGCGTCAACAGTCGGCCCCGGGGGCGGGGCAAGCTGGGCCAGTGCCGCGCCGCCGGTCAGCGCACCCGCCACGCCGCCAATCACCGCCGCCATCGCGCCGCGGCGCAGCAAATCCATCATTACACGCATTCTTTGCCCTCCTGTTTTGGCATTCGAGAGAACACGGTCGCTCATTCCGGGATGGCACGCAACTGGCCGCGGCGCGACAGGCTGTAAATCTTGACCGACGCCCCATGTTGGATGACAGCCGCTGTGCCCGTAGACCCATAACGGACGAGGATCAAATAATGACCTATCAAGATACCGCCCTGTTGATCGACGGAAGCTGGGGGCCTGCCGCTGCTGGGCGGTTCCTCACCGTGCTCAACCCGGCGACCGGCGAGCCCGCGGGCAAGGTGGCCCACGCCGAACGCGCCGATCTGGACCGCGCGCTGGCGGCCGCGGAGCGCGGCTTTCAGGTTTGGCGCCGCGTCAGCGCCTTCGACCGCTCCAAGGTGATGCGCAAGGCGGCGAACCTGCTGCGCGAGCGTGCCGACCTGATCGCTGCCCTGATGACCACGGAACAGGGCAAGCCCATGGCCGAGGCGCGCGGCGAAGCCCTGGCCGGCGCCGATGTCATTGACTGGTTCGCCGAGGAAGCGCGGCGCGCGTATGGCCGTGTCATCCCCGCCCGCGCCGACGGTGTCTACCAACTCGTTGTCAAAGAGCCGGTCGGCGTTGTCGCCGCGTTCACTCCCTGGAACTTCCCGATCAATCAGGCCGTGCGCAAAACCTCCGCGGCGCTGGCCGCTGGTTGCGCGGTGATCCTCAAGGGCCCCGAGGAAACGCCGGCAAGCTGCGCCGAACTGATCCGTTGCTTCGTCGATGCCGGCGTGCCCGCCGGCGTGATCAACCTCGTCTACGGCGTGCCGGCGGAAATTTCTGAATACCTGATCCCGCACCCGACCATCAAAAAGATCTCCTTCACCGGGTCGACCGCCGTCGGCAAGCAACTCGCTGCCTTGGCGGGTCTGCACATGAAGCGCGTTACGATGGAGCTGGGTGGCCATGCGCCGGCGATTGTCTTCGAGGATGCCGACATCGAGGCGGCTGGCCGCATCCTGGGTGCCGCGAAATTCCGCAATGCCGGCCAGGTCTGCGTCTCGCCCACCCGCTTTCTGGTGCACGAGAGCGTCTACGATCGCTTCGTCGAAACCTTCGTCGGTGTCGCCAAGAAACTGAAGGTGGGCGATGGCGCCGACCCCACCACGACGATGGGCCCGCTGGCCAACGCCCGGCGCATCACCGCCATGGAAGCCCTGGTCTCCGACGCCGTGCAGAATGGCGCGGAAATCCAGACTGGCGGCAAGCGCATCGGCAACAAGGGCAATTTCTTCGAGCCAACCGTGCTGACCAACCTCAACACCGGGATGCGGGTGATGAACGAGGAACCGTTCGGACCCATCGCCCTGATGGTGCCCTTCACGACCTTCAACGACGTGGTCGACGAAGCCAACCGCCTGCCGTACGGCTTGGCCGCCTATTCCTTCACTCGCTCAGCCAAGACCGCCAACGCCATTGCCGCCGCGGTGGAAAGCGGCATGCACACCATCAACCACCTGGGCTTGGCGCTGCCGGAAGTGCCGTTCGGCGGCATCAAGGATAGCGGCTACGGCAGCGAAGGCGGGTCTGAGGCGATCGAGGCCTATTTGAACACCAAATTCATCACTCAGGCGGGGCTGTAAGCCCCTCGCATTCCCTTGCGGCCAGCGGATCTGCGCCGGCCGCAAGGATGAAGCGATGAGGATGTCTTTCGGCTTTTTCTATATCCGCCGCCCTTCCTGCCATACTTCGAGCACCTGCAGGTCGTCGTCCAGCACCACCAGGTCGGCGCGCGCACCCAGCGCGATCACCCCGCGATCGTTCATTCCCATGCATTCCGCCGGCGTTGCGGTTGCCATGCGCAAGGCCGTGGTCCAGTCGGCGCCGGTCATCGCCACCAGGTTGCGCACCGCTTCCGCCATGGTCAGGTGGGCACCGGCCAGGGTGTCGTCGTCATTGGTCAGCTTGCCGTCGTGAAGGGAAATCCGTTCGCCGGCCAGCATGAAGCCGGTCACTTCCGATGCCGCGGTGGCCATGGCGTCGGATACCAGGAACAGCCGTTCGGCCCCCAGCGCGTTTAGCGCGACGCGCAGCGCAGCGGCATGCACATGATGACCATCGACGATGATGCCGGCATAGGCGTGGCCATCGTCCAGCACCGCGCCCACCATGCCCGGCGTGCGGCCCATCATTGGCGGCATGGCGTTGAACAGATGGGTGGCGCCACGAATGCCGGCAGCGAACCCCGCGCGCGCCTGTTCCCAGCTCGCATCGGTGTGGCCGGCAAACACGACGATCCCGGCGGCGACCAGCGCCGCGATGTCGTCGGCGGCGACCATGTCGGGCGCCAGCGTGACCAGCATTGGCGCGGGAAAGGCTGCGCGCAGCATGTCGAGATCGTGCGGCGTGAAGGTGGCGACCTTGTCCAGCGGATGGATGCCGCGCCGCGCAGACGTGATGAACGGGCCCTCCAGGTGCAGGCCGGCGATGCCCGGCACATCGTTCGCCAACGCCTCGCGCACCGCCTCCAACGCGCGGGCCATGTGCGCCCGATCGGTGCTGATCAGCGTCGGCAGGATGGAGGTGGTACCGGCGCGGGCATGGGCGGCGGCGATGTGGGCCAGGCCATCGGCACTGGTTTCGTCGTTGAACATGATGCCGCCGCCGCCGTTCACTTGCAGGTCGATGAAGCCGGGGGCCAGGATTGCATCCTCATGCAGTTCCTCCACTGGCACCCCGGGCGGCGCGTCGGCGGTGATGCCGCGGATGCGCCCGTCCTCGATGAGCAGCACCGCGTCGGCGTGTTCGTGGCGGCCGTCGAACAGCCGTGCGGCGCGCAAAGCGATCATTAGCCCATCTCCTTCAACGCCGCACGCAACCGATTACCGCACCGCGCCAACAACGCATCGGCGGCGCTGCGGTCGAGCCCGTTTAGCAGCAGCACAGCGGTCTTCACCCGCCCTTCGGCGCCGGCCAGTGCCGCCCGCAGCCGATGTTCATCCGCCACCCCGGTCAGGTAGCGCAGCATGCGCACGGCGCGCAGGCGCAGCTTGTCGTTCTTCGCCTGCATGTCGACCATCAACCCTTGGTGCACACGGCCCAGTTGCACCATCACCTGTGACGACAGCAGGTTCAGCACGATCTTTTGCGCGGTGCCCGCCTTCATTCGGGTGGAACCGGCGATCACCTCGGCCCCGGTGTCGACCAGGATCGCATGTTCGGCGGCCGCCAGCACCGCACCGCCGGCGGCATTGGACAGGCCCACGGTCAGTGCGCCGCGCGCGCGCGCAGCCGTCAGCACGGCCACGGTATAGGGGGTGGACCCGCTGGCCGCGGTGCCGATCACCACATCATCGGCGCCAATTCTGTTCGATGTGACTGCGGCTTCTGCGGCGACGCGGTCATCTTCGGCGTTTTCGATGGAGCGGGTGAAGGCCTGCTCGCCGCCGGCCATCAGCAGCAACAGCCGCTCGGTCGGCCAGTCGAAGGTGGGCGGCAGCTCGGCGCCATCCTGCACACCGATGCGGCCGGATGTTCCCGCCCCTGCATAGACCAGGCGCCCGCCGGCAGTGAGGCGCGACGCGGCGGCCACCGCGGCGGCGGCGATGGCGGGCAGGGCGGGTTGCACGGCTGCAGCGGCAGCCATCTGGCCTTCCCACATCGCCTGAAGAGCGAATAGCGGATCCCACGTGTCGATGTCGCGAAACCGCGGATTTATCGTCTCGGTGGCGGGCAAGGCAACGGTCATCGGTTCAGCCTCATAACGGCGACGCATGGCGCATGGCACCGACGCCCTGCGGGAAGCTTGGTGTTTGCGTCAGCATCCCTGCGCCTGGCTATCCAAGTGCCGCTGCGTGGCGCGGTCGAAGAAATCTTTTGCAAGCACGTGAAACCGCTGATAGGAGGCGCAATGTTGTTGATGACGGCGTCGTATCGACGAGTCGCATCCAGATTTTGTCTATAACCGTTCCAGAGAGGAAAGACACATACATGTCGAAGGCCTTCATCGCCCAGGTTCTCCAGGAATCCGCTACGCTCACCGGTACTGCCGCCAATCGCGCGGCGGGTGACCTGATGAGCGCGATCGTCAAGGAAATGAAGAAGAACGGCAAGTTTACCTTGCCGAGCTTCGGAACCTTCACGGTGAAGAAGACTAAGGCGCGCAAGGGCCTGAACCCGCGCACCGGCGAGGCGATCAAGGTGAAAGCCGGCAAGACCGTGCGGTTCAAGGCCTCTCCGACGCTCAAGAAGGCGGTCTGAACGCAGTTCTTGGCGTTTGCTGAACGGCCGGCACCCCAAATGGGGGCCGGCCATTTTGTGTTCCTGCCTCAGCTGAAGCACCCCGCTATATGTCGAGTTCGGCGACGCTGCGGGCATTCTCCTGGATGAACTGAAAGCGCAACTCTGGCCGCCTGCCCATGAGGCTCTCGACCAGATTGGCTGTTTCGGCCCGTTCCTCCGGCGCCGCGACGACCTTCAGCAGGGTGCGCCGGCCCGGGTCCATTGTGGTTTCCTTCAGCGCCGATGGCGGCATTTCGCCCAGTCCCTTGAACCGGCTGACCTCGACCTTGCCGCCCTTGAACAGCTTGGTCTTGCGCTCGCGGTCGGCATCATCCATGGCATAGACTGATTTCGCCCCCTGGGTGAGCCGGTACAGCGGCGGCTGGGCGAGGAACAGATGCCCCTCGCGCACCAGCTGCGGCAACTCGCGATAGAAGAAGGTCATCAGCAGCGAGGCGATATGGGCGCCGTCCACATCGGCATCGGTCATGATGATGACGCGGCCATAGCGCAGCCGGGTGCGATCGAAGCGCTCGCCCACGCCACAGCCCAGCGCCTCCACCAGGTCCTTGAGCTCCTGGTTCTGCCGCAGCTTCTCGGTGCTGGCGCTGGCCACGTTGAGGATCTTGCCGCGCAATGGCAGCACTGCCTGGGTCGCCCGGTTGCGCGCCTGCTTGGCCGAGCCGCCGGCCGAGTCGCCTTCGACCAGGAACAACTCGGTGCGCGAGGCGTCTTCGACCGAACAATCCGCGAGCTTGCCCGGCAGGCGAAGCCGCCTGGTCGCTGATTTGCGGGCCACGTCCTTGTTTTCGCGCCGGCGCATCCGCTCCTCCGCGCGCTCGATCACAAAGGCCAGCAGGGCATCAGCCTGTGCCGGGTCGCCGGCCAAGTAGTGATCGAAGCGGTCGCGCAACGCGGTCTCGACGTAGCGCGTCGCTTCCGGGCTGGTGAGCTTTTCCTTCGTCTGGCCCTGGAATTGTGGCTCGCGCAGGAACACCGACAGCTTGGCGGCCAGCCCGCCCATCAGGTCTTCGCCGGTGATGTTGGCGGCGCGCCGGTTGCCGCGCTGTTCGCCCCAGGCGCGCAGCCCTTTCAACAAGGCGGCGCGAAACCCCGCCTCGTGCGTGCCGCCCTGCGCCGTGGGCACGGTGTTGCAGTACGAGTGCAGGAAGCCTTCGCCCTCCTCCTGCCAGGCCAGCGCCCATTCGGCGCGCCCGGCGCGCACGCCGTCGGCGGCGGTCGGCAGTTCGGCATCGCCCGCCCACATTTGTCCCACGGTGGCCGCGGCAGCGATGTCGTCGGCCAAGCTGTCGCGCAGCCCGCCGGGAAAATGCAGCAACGCCTCCGCCGGCGTGTCGTCCTTGGCCCCGAGCAGCGCCGGCGCGCAGTTCCAGCGAATGGTGACGCCGCGGAACAGATAGGCCTTCGAACGGCATAACCGATACAGCCGCGCGGGGCTGAAGGCGAGCGGGCCGAAAATCTGCGGGTCGGGCTTGAACCGGAAGGTGGTGCCACGCCGGTTCTGTACCGGTCCGGCATTCTCCAGCTTGGTCTGCGGCACCCCGCGGGCATATCGCTGGCGCCATAACACCCGCTCGCGGGCCACCTCCACCTCCAGCACCTCGGACAGCGCATTTACCACCGAACTACCTACCCCGTGCAGCCCACCCGAGGTGTCGTAGACTTTGCCGGAGAATTTTCCGCCGGAATGCAGGGTCGTCAGGATCACCTCCAGCGCCGAGAGGTGCTTGAACTTCGGGTGCGGGTCGACCGGAATGCCGCGGCCGTTGTCGCGCACCACCAGGAAGTTGCCTTCCTCCAGCGTCATTTCGATGGTGCTTGCATGGCCTGCGACCGCCTCGTCCATGGCGTTGTCCAGGGTCTCGGCGGCCAGATGGTGCAGCGCTGCCTCGTCGGTGCCGCCGATATACATGCCCGGCCGGCGGCGAACGGGCTCCAGCCCCTCCAGTACTTCAATGTCCTTGGCCGAGTAGGTTGCCGCCTCGCGGCCGTTTTTCTCGGCGCCGAACAGGTCGTTCATGGTGTGTTCTCCGGTCTCGGGGGCACTCTATCGAGCCGCCCCGGAGCCGGGCAAGCGGCGGATTAGGTAGGCTGATGCGCCTCGATGAACCACAGCCATTTGTCGATGTCGCGCGAGACGCCGGTGAAGATGTCGGCGGTCGCGGCGTCGCCGGCGTCGGCGGCCTCGCCGATATTGGCGCGCACCGTGCCGCCCAGCTTGGCCATGCGCTCGCCGAGCGCGGCGAGGTGGTCGGGTATGGCGTGGATTTCGGTGGGATAGGGCGCCAGCGTGCTGCCCGCCGCCGACTGGGTGGTGCCGAGCGCGATGCCGCCCAAGGCGGTGGCGCGCTCGGCGATGGTGTCTACATGCCCGTCGAGTGCCTTGCGCAGCTTGTCGAGCATCTCGTGCACCGCGATGAATTGTGGACCGCGGACGTTCCAGTGCGCCTGCTTGGCAGCAAGCGCCATGTCGATGCTGTCGGCCAGGCGGGCGTTTAGCATGGCCACGGCGGCGGCCCTCGTATTGGTGGCAAGCGAATTACGAGTTTTCATGATGTATCTCCTCTGGTGCCGCTATGCGCTGGTCGCGCCGGTGCCGCCAGGGGTGGTTAACCCTCACGCCTCCCGGCCTGGGGGGCAATGGCGAGGTAGCGGCTGGGCGGGATCGGCGCCCCCTTGTGTAGCGCCATGGCCCGCGCCACCACCGCGCGGTCGGCCTCACCCATGCGCGACGCCTCGCGCAGATGGTCGGACCAGCTCTCCACCGTCCAGACCTCGACCCAGGCGTCGTGGTGGGCGATATCCTCATAGAGCTGCCACTCGATCGCCCCGGCGCGGCCGCGCACGTTACGCAGTTCGACCATCACCGCGAGGAAGCGCGTGCGGTCGGCATCGTCGATGCGATAGTGCTGGCTCTCCTGCACGCGGCCGCGGGCGTGGCCCATGGTATGCACGAGGTCGGGGTCGACCGCCTCGGGCGCCGGCGGCTTGGTATCGGCGGCGAGGGCGGCGGCTGGCTCGCGGTCGATGTTGAAACGCCGGGCGACAATTGCGAGCGCCAGCCCGGTGCCGGCGGCGGCCAGCATCGCGGTCTCTAGCCCGACCCGGGTGCCGAGCCAGCCCCAGAACAGGGTGCCCAGCCCGAGGGCGAAATTGAACCCCAGCTGGTAGATCGCCAGCGCGCGTGAACGAACCCACGCGGGCGCCGCCATCTGTGCCGCCCCCTGTGCCACCGAGGAGGAGGCGACCCAGCCGATGCCGAACAGCACCATCGCCACCGCCGCCTGGGCCCAGTGGCTGGCGGTGGCCAGCAGCGCCATGCCGGTGCAGGCGGTGACGCTGGCGGCGAACACCGTGGCGCCGCGCGACAGCCGTGCCCGCACCTGCGGCAGCAGCATCCCAGCCGCCACCCCGCCGCTGCCCATCAGGCCTAGCAGAATGCCGAAGGAGCCGGCGCCGAGGCCCAGCTGTTCCTTCACCACCAGCGGCAGCATCGCCCAGGGCGCGGCGGCGGCGAAAAAGAAAGCCGCCGTGCGGGCCATGGCCGCGCGCATAACCGGCGAATGGCGCACGAAGCGCATGCCGGCGCGCATCGCCGACACCAGGTGCTCGCGCGGCAGGGAGCTGCTGCGCACCCGCCCGCGCCGCCAAGTCAGCAGGACCCCGATGACCGCGAGGTACGATAGCGCGTTGAGTGCGAAGGTTAGTTCGGGACCGCCGAATACCACCAGCACACCGGCTAGCGCTGGGCCGATCGCCCGCGCCAGGTTGAACCCCACGCCGTTCAGCGCGATCGCCTGCACCAGGTCGCGCCGTGGCACCGCCTCGCTCAGCACCGTGCCCCAGGCCGGGTTGTTCATCGCCGCCCCCAGCCCCAGCGCGAATGTCAGCATCAGGAGAGTGGTGGAGCCCACCCAGCCGGCGTAGGTGAGCAGCGCTAGAATGGCCGCGACGCCCAGCATCCAGCTCTGCGTCATGATGATGAACAGGCGCTTGTCGACGATGTCGGCCAGCGCTCCTGCTGGCAGCGCCAGCAGAAACACCGGCAGGATGGTCGCCAGCGACACTAGGCTGACGGTCAGCGGGTCGGGTTCCAGGGTCGCCATCAGCCAGCCAGCGCCGGTGTTCTGCATCCAAACGCCGAACGAGACCACCAGGTTGGTGATCCACAGCATGCGGAATAACGGATGGCGCAGCGGAACCAAGGCAGCGGGCAAAGCCATCGGCACTTCATGCCAGTGCGGCAGTCGCTGGGGAAGCTTTTCCGTCGCTCCGGTTGCCTAGTTGACCCAAGTCGGCCTAGGTGGCGCGCAAATGAGGTTCGGGAGCGCGTGGCGATGGCGGGTTTGCGCGGCAGGGTGGCGTTGGTAACCGGCTCCACCAGCGGGATTGGCCTCGGCATAGCCCACGCCCTGGCCGACGCTGGCGCTGATATCGTGATGAACGGTTTCGGCGACCAGGGCGAGATTGCCCGACTGCGCGAGGAGATTGCCACGCGCCATGGCGTGCGGGTGGCGTTTGCCAGTGCGGACATCAGCGACGCCGAGGCGGTGGCGAACATGGTCGCCCAAGGCCAGGCTGAACTCGGGGCGATCGACATACTGGTCAACAACGCCGGCATACAGTTCGTCTCTAGCATTGAGAACTTCCCCGTTGCGGAATGGAACCGGGTGATCGCCGTCAACCTCACCGGTGCCTTCCTGGCCATGCAGGCGGCGATCCCGGGCATGAAGGATCGCGGCTGGGGCCGTATCGTCAACATTGCCTCGGCGCACGGCCTGGTCGCCAGCGCGCAGAAATCGGCCTATGTCGCAGCCAAGCACGCGCTGGTGGGGCTGACCAAGGTAGGCGCGCTGGAACTGGCCAATGACGGCATCACGGTGAACGCGATCTGCCCCGGCTGGGTACTGACCCCGCTGGTCGAGGTGCAGGTGAAAGCGCGGGCCGAGGCGGCCGGCGTTTCGGTCGAGGAGGCCAAGCGCCAACTGGTGATGGAGAAACAGGCGATGAACCGCTTCACCACGCCGGAGCAAATCGGCGCCACCGCAGTGTTCTTGTGTTCTGAGGGGGCGGCAACGATCACCGGCACCTCGATCTCGGTCGATGGCGGCTGGGTGGCGCAGTAGATCTGGATCATATCGTCGGAGGCGCGCTTGGCCGTTCTCGTCACCGGAGCCGCGGGGTTCATCGGGTTCCACGTCGCCAGTGCGCTGCTGGCCCGCGGGCAGCGGGTTGTGGGCATCGACAACCTCAACGCTTACTACGACATACGGCTCAAGCAGGCCCGGCTGGCGCAGCTGGAGGGGCAGGGGGGCTTCGCCTTCCATCGAGCCGACATCGCCGAACGTGAGGCGGTGGCCGGCGTGCTGCGGAGCCATCCAGAGATCCGCGAAGTCGTCCACCTAGCAGCCCAAGCGGGGGTGCGTCACTCGATGAAAGACCCTTGGTCATACTTGGCGTCGAACCTCACCGGCCACCTGGTGATGCTGGAGGCGGCGCGGAATATGCCGCATTGTCAACATTTTGTGTATGCAAGTTCTTCATCGGTCTATGGCGCGAACAACACTTTGCCGTTCGCCGAGACCGACCGAGTGGACACTCCCCTGTCGCTCTACGCCGCTACCAAGCGCGCCGACGAACTGATGAGCCACGCCTATTCGCACCTCTACGGTATCCCGCAGACGGGACTGCGGTTCTTCACCGTCTATGGACCCTGGG